>Ga0181339_1000173_pt1 | contig 14864 bp, 28 predicted proteins | sample Sp13VDMM110DD_FD_130101 | JGI IMG/M metagenome (GOLD analysis project Ga0181339, IMG submission 130101) | Freshwater viral communities from Lake Michigan, USA - Sp13.VD.MM110.D.D | ecosystem: Environmental > Aquatic > Freshwater > Lake | place: USA: Michigan | collected 2013-04-23 | reverse complement strand
CTGAATCCGAAAAAGAAACCCGCAAAGAAGGCTGTTAAACGTCGGCGCAATGCCATTCGTGAAAAGCTATTGCCAGCGGGAACGCGCGTCAGGTTTAAGGACGGATTCGAACATGGCGGCATGACGGGTGTCATTACAAGTGTGATTCCAGTTTATGTAAAAGAAAAAAACTGGACATATAGAATCCAATTGGACGGCATAAGCGGCGGCAAGGGTCAGGTTCTTGCGCAAGCTCGATTGTTTGACGTGATCAATCCAAAACGCCGGCGCAACCTCGATCATAAAGACTCGAAACATCAAGTCGAAGTCTCTCGACACTGGCGCGCGGGCGGCGCATCGCAATGGCAACGCGCGCACAAGGCCGGCCAGCATGATCTGTTTGCCCATGGGATCAAGGCGCGCAACCCTTTGGCTAAAGATTCGGCCAAGTGGGAAAAACTATGGAGCGCTTACATCAAAGCTCTTTCGGCGCTCGATAAACCAATTAAGGGCTCGAACGCTCGCGCGGCTACGGCCCGACTTGCGAAAACTGAGAAGGCAATTCAGAAATTCGATCCGGACGCCTACAAGCGATTGATACTCGGGCGTAAGAATCCAAAGCGCAATGCTTCAATATCTCGTGCTACTAAGCCGGCGTCGAAGCGTGGGGCCGGGGCTTCTCGTGTTCGTCGTAAGACTAAAAAGGGATCTCCGAAAAGAAATCCGACAACGCTTAAAAAGCTTGTTAGCAAAGCAGTCAAGGCCGTCAAGCGGGTCGTAAAAAGCAAGCAAAACCCTACACGCAAAGGCATGCGGAAAGGCTACAGGGAAGCTAAGAGAATTAGCAAGATTACGCGCGGGCGTTACTTCTCGTCAGAGTCGGGGCAGAGAAAAGCCGCGAGACATGAAAAGCAGCATGCGAAAAAAGGTAAGCGCAACCCCTCAACCGGCGCGGCTGGAGATCTCCGCAAGACGTTTGCCGGCCGGCATACGCGCGATGATCGGCTGATTTTTCCGGATGGTACACCACAAGGTCTCGCGAAGCTCGGCCAGCTTGTTTCGATAGACACTGACGCCGGCCGAATCAAGCCAGTCAAGGGAACGGCATGGCTGTGTGCCGATACTCGCGGAAGGCTTCACATAGGGACGCCGACGAAAGGGCATGTAGTTTTCGGTGGGCCGGCTCAAAACTACGGCTATGTGCGCGAAATTGAATACAGAGAGTCAAAGCCGCATCTCGGGTACGCAAAGAAAACTCTCTTTTTTCATAAGCTCGGCGAGGAAACCGGCGTTAAGCCCCGACTTGTGACCGATGGTAAAGGCGGCGCCAAGTTTGTCGGCGGGGCTTATCAGATCAAAAGGGAAGGGATCATAAATTGAAACAAGGATCTTTCAATTTGCTTTTGCTCGGGCTGGCCGTATTGGTCGGAATAGTGAATCCGTCTCGATCAGATCCTAAATGCAAGTGTGATCCGAAAAGATTTCTAGCAAACGAAGATTGCCCGATACATTTATCGCTAGGATTCGACGGCGAACCATGTGCGAAGTGTGGGGGTGATAAGGATATTCATCCGGCAATCGGGGTTTGCCGCAAATGCCTGAATTGATCTTGCATAGATTTGCACGAATTGTCGAAGCGGAGCGCAAGCGTTACTGGGAAGCAAGCTCAGATAGGGATATCTACAAATGCGAGCGATGCGAAACAAAGGTGAATGCCGCATGGCTTCGCGCGCATCCCGAGCAAGCCTGCCTCGAAGCGGAGGCTAACTGTTTGCGGTCGGTCGCGTCTGCCGCCGCGCTTACTGCAAAGACGCAGGAAGAAGGAGGGCCATAAATTATGGTCGTTCGCAAAGTCGCCAACCCGGCGCCGTCCGTGTTGGCATTGGTCAATCCTAGAAGGAGAAAAAAAGCAATGGCTACAAGAAAACGTAGACGTAGCACAAAGCGGCGGCGCGTCACTCGGGCTCGCGCTCGCACGGCTAATCCAATCAATCCGACTCGCCGGCGCCGGCGCACTCGACGCCGTTCGACCGTGTTTGCTCGGCGCCGACATCGCAACCCGATAAATCCGACTCGCCGGCGCCGTGTTGGTCGTCGCCGTCGCAATCCGCTCGGCGGGGCAGGGGGTGAAATCCTTAACTTCACAGTGGCCGGGCTCGCGCAGGGAATCGCCATGCCGTTCGTTGGAGGCTTCGCGGGGCGCTTCCTTCCATTTGGTCAATACAACCCGCCAATCATCGCATTCGGTACGGGCTGGCTTCTGTCGCAAGTTTTCAAGATGTTCGGCATTACTCGCCGCTTCTCGCATCCGGCCATGGTGTTTGGCTCGGCAACGGCCGCAATGATGGTTTTGCAGCCTATTGTTGCTCGCACAATCGGCGGGGGTGCGCCGGCAAACCCTACGATGGCGGGGCCATACCGTCGAGCAGGCATGAGGGGCATTGGTGTTATGCCCGGTATACCCCAGGGGGTAGGTATGGCGCCGATGGGTCCGCCAGCGGCTAACGGCATGCAGGGGCTCGGCATGTGGCCGGGTGTTCCGCAGGGCGTTCCGATGCGGTAACTCGAACCGACAACAACCCGTCAGAGGGAATCAAGCAAAGAAGGAGAATACAAAATGAATCCATTTTATGAGCAACCGTCGCAGTTCGGGTTTACTGGCTCGCAGCTCGGGACGTTGCCTAGCACGCTGGACGGCATCAATCCGATGTACTTTCAGCAAATCGCGGATTTCTTGCGAATGCGGTATGGCTCGCCGGCAGCGGCGCGCCTTGCCTCAATCACAGGCATTACGCTTTACGATACGCTCAGAGTTGACGCGGGCGTTTTGCCGTCGCGAGATTTCATCTTTTATCAAACGCCGGTCGGTCAGCAGGGGCAACTATTTGTCGCTGGTACGGCGTACACGAAACAAGACATCGACGTGCATCCATGGATTGTCCAGGGCGGTCAGCTCGCGACAGGCTATGAATGTCTGATCTGGTCAATCGGTGTTCAGTTTCACATTGTGGGCTCGCTCGACAATTCGGTACAGACCTCGGGCAACTTCATCAACTTGGCATTAGATCCGGGTACGGCTACAACGGCCGTTGCGGCCGATGCGGTATTGATGGGGAACTTGATGCGAGCGTTTCAAGAGTCGCTTGTGTTTAGATTCTTCCTCAATCAGACCGAATTCGAGATTGGTCCGGGCTGGAGATTTCCGGCCGGCTGTTACGGCGCAACGGGCTACTCCTCGGCGTCTGCCGCAGCTACAGCGCCAGCGTTCACAGTCTCAGACGGCTATTTAAACAACGGGTTTGGTTGGTCGTATCAGATGCCAATCATGCGCCATCTGCCGCCTTTGACTAAATTCGGGGTTCGCATGCAAGTGCAGAATCCGTTCACGACACTACTTGCCGGGCCTGTGCGTGTAGTTGTTACTCTCGAAGGCATTGGAATCCAACCTGTGACCGGGTGATTTCTCTCATGCTTCAGACTGGTCAACTAATGGGGCGGGTCCGTCTCGCCCCATATTTTCAATCGAAGAAAAGGGGAACGGATGAAATATACGATCATCGACAGCGCAAAAAAGAAGGCTTTTATTCAACAAGCTTACGACTCAGTAGAAGAGGCAACCAAGCGACTCGATGGGCTAGGCGTTAAGTTCGCGGGCCGGCTCAAGCTCGAAGAGAAAGATTCCGGCTGTCTCCGGCTCGCCGTGGTTGGTGTGGATGAAGACGGCGAGTATCACGACTTGACGGCAAAGACGGCGCCGGCGTCCGGGCCGAGCAAGCAAGGACCGACCGCGAATAAATAGGAGATCTCATGCAGATTGAAAAGATCGGCCGATACTCATTGCCGCTCGGGTCGATTTTGGCGATGAAAGAGCGTGACACCTCGGGCTGGCGCAAGCTCTTATTCTGGCGAAAGCCTGGCTTTGATGCGGTCTTGCAAAACGGTCGCGTTATTCATTTGACGCCCGAAGAAAAAGCCACTTACGACACAGCCATGGATTGGAGTTTAGTCGCGCTTGAATGGTACGGGGCTTGTCGTGGAATGGGGCTTCGCGGCTGAAGATTGAGCAGGGAAGAGGAGAGCATGTATTATTTTACAAAGTACATTTACCACATTCTGGATTTCTACGGGACGCACTTGGAATTGATAGACACAATTCCAATCGGGTTCACAGGTGTCGCAAGTGAGCGGCCGGCGCCGGTCTTTACGAATGAGATCTCCGAAGACGCATTGTATTTTGCGGCGACTGTGAATTTCTCAAACGCGGCGGCATTGGTGCGCATCCGTTCAATTTCTCCGCAATATGAATGGATGGCTGATGATGCGGCGACTCCGCAGGATACGCCAATCAACGCGATTGCCGGCGTCTTTTCTCAATCGTTGCCCGTTCTGCCTTTGATTCAACCGTTCTTTTTGAAGAAACAAGGGCATCTTCAAATGCAGTTCACGAACTCGCCGGCCGCGCCGACAACGGGCGGTCTGTGGACATGGAGAGCCCTCCGGCTCACGAATCCTCGCAACGGTACGGGCTGGGATTACTCCATGGGATTAGGACTATGAACAAAGATTCAACTTGCAGGATTGAGACAGGCGATTTTGTTCGATCATCTTGGCAAGGTCCAAACTGGACGCCATATGCTGAAGCGATAGCGGCATACTATCCGATTCAAGTGCCATGGTATCTGTCAACGCCTGTGACGTTGCCCGATGGCGGGGCCATTCCGTCGAGACTTACAAGGACAACTCGGCCATATCAGCATGACGTGTTGATTTTCGGCTTTGCCGCGCTGATCAATAACACGCCGTTGCAACCCGATAATGGTGATTTCATCTATCTGAACATCACGCACAAAGAGACAGGAATCCCATGGGTCGCGCCGAATACTGTCGGCTACTCGCCTTTGCCAGCGTTTGCGGGGGTCAATCTTCCAAGTCTCGGCGCATCATTCGCGAATCTATCCGCCATGCCGGTTCTGAGATTGCCCGAAGCTTTTTTCTTGCCGGCGCGCACAATCCTCAAACTCGACTGGACATACATGTTTGCTACGAGTGTAGGAATCAATCTAAGCGCAGTTTTGACGATGGTCGGTACTCAGCTCATAAACCCAAAGGCCGGGTTTAGAGCCCCGACGCATGTAACGATGACGAATGGCGATGTAATACCTGTTGGCTCGCGCTTGCCGTGGTTTGCAACTGTCCCATTTGGAGAGCGGCCGGCCGGGCCGGGTACAAGGCAGATCAACAATTTTACCCTGCCAATCGGTCAACAACGCTTGCAGTTCTTGCCGCCAGCTAATTGCACGGTTGAAATTCATGATACGTATGCCAACTTCTTGAGCAATGCGACGGCATATGATCAGGCGGGCAGTGGCTTCGATGCTTCATTCCTGACGTGCAAGCTTACCGACAAGCGATCTCCGGACGACTGGACGCCGGGGCTTTCCCCTACAACGGCCGTGTTTGGCTCCGAAACGCAAGTCAATCCGGCCATGCCTTTCACAATGCCGCATGAATTACATACGGGACATCGAACGGGGATTGTTGAACAGAACAATGCAACGGCCGTTGGCGCGCAAGTGAATCAAGGGACTGTCACTTTTCGGGGCGTGCGCTTCTGTGAGTTTTAAATATGTTGATCAATCAGCACATGAAACGGATAGTTGATGCTTGCTATCCCAAAACAAACGATGAAGCAATCGAATTGTGGCATGACATCAAGCCTGTCAAATTCGGGACAACGATCGGGTGGACGGCGGCAACTGTCTCACTTGCTGAATATCAAATACCGGAAAACTCGGCCTATCTGCTAGTCTTGCGCGTGGAATGTTACAGCTATACTCAGGTCGCCGCAGCTCCGGGTTTCGGCATCTTTAGTCCGCCTCCGCTGGGCGTGGCTTTCTGGCAATATGCCGATGTCACACTTGCAAACGTCTCTTACAACCTTACACCTGTCACGCCGATTCATGTCCTTTGTGACTCTGATGAATTCCTGCTCGCGAAAGGTGACCATTTTCTATCGCTCACAGCAACATTGACTGCGCCTCCAGATGCAAACGCGCGATTTATCAGAACGCTTGTATACGGCTACCTGATCGGGGCTTTAGTCGCCGACAAGATCGGGTCAGGCGAACCAACTTATTCAACCGTAGGATTGGCATGAGACATGGCGCTGTCGTTCGAGCGGAGACATTTGCCGGATGTGCTGGCGTACCATCGGCGCTCAAGAGGGGGCGGCGCATCGACGCAACCCGGCGCAGTGGTCTTTATCTCCGATTCGTCCGTCAATTATGCGACTCGGACGGATACGCTCATTACGGCGCCGGCCAACATTCAAGACGGCGACGATCTGTTGATCATCTTTGAAGATGGCGCATTAAATGCCGCTCCGGTTCCGACTCCTCCGGCTGGCTTTGTAATTTTGCCGGGCTTTCCGCTCACGCGCGCAGACTCAAATGTTTTTACCGTTGATACATATGCATGGAGAAAGCCGGCGCTCGGGGAAGTAGGAGATTACACGGTTACACACGCTAGCGCGGCAAGCAACGCATGGATGCAATGCGCGAGGGGTCAAAATCTTGTGACGCCGTACAGTCCGAATCCGACAACAAATACAGGGCTCGGGGCAACGGCGACAGCGCCAGGTCTTACGACCGTGGCTGATAATTCGCTGATCGTCTACTTTTGCTCGAAATGGAATTTCCCCGGTGGGACATTCCCCGGTGGCGTGACTCCAGTGTTGACAACCCGGCTCGACGGCTCGGCAACATTGCTTTTTGTCTCAAACGGGGTCATGACGCCTCCAGGCGCAACCGGGGCAAAGATCGCAACTGGCTTGCCAAACACGCCGACTGAACCATGGGCAACGGGGCTTATTGCAATTCAACCATGAGGAAAAACGATGTCTCTATCTACCGAAAAACGACACTTGCCGGACGATCTTGCTTACCACAAGCGGCCGTCAGGCGGGGATGCAATCCCGGTCGGCGATTTTCTTTTGCTCGAAGATGATCCGGGCGACGGCTCAAGTATTCTGCTTCTGGAATCTGACGCCGGCGCGCAGATAGACGGACTGCTACTTGAAAGCAACTGATTATGTCTAGCAAGCTTTCAGCCTTAACAGATCTTGCGGGTGGGCAAGTCCCGGCCGATTTAGTCTATATAGTGGACGTGTCGGCCGGCGCGTCGGGCTCGAAGAAGTCAACGCTAAATGACTTTATTTCGATAGTCACGAAAAATATCACAGATGGCGCGCTCCGGTTTGGTGAGTTTGCGGCGCCGTCTGCGTCTGCCGCAGGTCAGGGCTCGATTTATTATGATGCAACGCTTGATAAGCTGATGGTCAGCGAGAATGCCGGGCCATACTTCGAGCTGAACAATGTTGTAAGCCTCTTCACCAATGCGACAAGTGGAACAAACGTAGGCAACACAACAACTGAAACAACCCTTTTCACAGGCATGACAGGTTCGGCCGGCTCAAGCCTTACTGTTCCAGCCAATACAAGCAAAATCGGCACAACCTACAAAATGCGCTTCAGCGGGGCTTATGCTTCAGGTGTCGGGCAAACGGGCAGGTATAGGCTTAAATTGGGTGGAACAACTGTAGCCGATACGGGCGCCGTTGTTCTCCAGAATACAGGCAATGCGATTTACATCGTAACTGTAGACGTTCAAGTGAGGGCGTTAAGTGGCGCCGGTTCCTGTTTTATAGATTCGTTCCGCGTTGAACTTGGCAGCAGTGTTTTGGGCGCGCAGACTATAACGACAATCTACGCGACAGGGGTGACCGCGATAGACTTTACAGCAAATCAAGCGATTGATCTTACTTTTCAATGGGGCGCGGCGGCGGCGGGCAATACACTCTTAATGACGGGCGTGGATATAAAGAGGGTCAGATGATATTGTTTTTTAAAAGCCTTCAATTGTCGATCTTGCTTGGCTTCCTGATTCCCGTGATGGCGCAAGAACCAAAAATAGTATGGTTCGATGATTTCCTCGGAATCAAATTGAATCCCACTTACGCGCTTTCCCTCTCGGGAACGGGCAACGTGAAAATCTCAGAGGGGCCGGGCGGCATTGTCGCGCTGTACACAACGACCTTGGGTCCGGGCGGGTCGCGCATGCGCCTAGGCGAAGAACCGGGCAATAGTCCATTCAATGCAACCAACTTCAACGGCCGGCAAAATCTGCGCTACAAGGCGCGGGTCTTCGTCAATCGCAATTCCGACGTTCAAGTAACGGTCGGGCTTACCGGGCTCAATGATCCGAAAAACGTTTTGGCGCTCGTCTTCAATCAGCATGACTCAAGCGGTAAGTGGGATTTTGAAGTGATCAACGAAGAACATCGAATGCTCGCGCCTACTGACTTCCTTCATGAATCTGGAAGATATTTCACTGTGCGAATCGAAACGGAATTTGGAGAGGGCGAGTGTCGATGTGCAAAGGCGTACATCAACGATCAATTGAAAGCGACGGTCGCCGAGGAGTTTATACCGAGCGGTTTAGTCGCTGAATTCCAGGCGTGGAATAGAGCCATAGAAAACGGCTATTCACAGATCACGCTATATGTTGACTATCTGTCGATCGTACAAGATCGCAACTAAAAGGAAATAAGTTATGGGTTTCAATCTTGAAGCAATCGCGCCTTATCTCGGCGCAACGGGTCAAGCGCTGATAGATCTTGACGAGAACACAAATGGGGCCGAGGATTTTGCCGGCGTTCTGTTGGTCTACTCGGCCGAAGTCATCGGCGCTGTGGCTAACGACGAAGACTTGCCGGAATTTCCCGAGATCTTAAAACAAGGAACAAGCGAGAAGATTACAGGGGCTTTCCGGGCAACGCTGATCGTTGCCAATAGCATACTAAGCTTTGCCCGGTTCCAAGTGTCAGGCAGGGCGGCGGCAATTCTCAAGTACGCATCACAGGCAATCTCCCAGCTACTTGCTAGACAGGCCGTTGCGCCAGTGGCAAGCCTCTGAACATTCAACCTTTCAGCAATCGAACCACAAGGAGAATTCGCATGAAGATTTTACGAACTACGGGAATTGTCGTTTTGATTTTGCTCTCAATCCTCGGGCTCGGCCGGCGCGCCAAACTGTCAGACAGTGGCGTTGCCGCGTATCAGGCCAGGATAAAGCCAGCCGATGTGTCAGTGTCGGTCTCGCAAGAGGGGCATGTGATAAAGATTGAAGGCGTACAGCCTCCAGGCCAAGTGGGCAGGCCATGCAGCGCAACATTGGTGTTTGAATCGAACTCGAAATGACAACGGCCGAAATTCAACAACTTGTCGTAAGCAAGGCCAATCAGTACGGGGTCAATCCCAACATCGCTTTGGCTCAGATGGCGCGCGAATCCGGCTGGCGTCAAGATGTCATCTTCGGGCCATTCGTGGGCGGGGCAGGGGAGCGGGGCATCTCGCAATTTACTCCAGGCACATGGGCGCGGTTTGGCTCCGGGCCGCACACTAACGCCTATGATCCCAACTTAGCGCTCGATGCGTGGGGAAATTACATGGTCTATCTGTTGGCCATGTTCAACGGCGACTATACAAAAGCGCTCACAGGCTACAACGGCGGCGAGGGGCATGTTTCCAATCCGGGCAAGTATGGTCCGCCATCGGCCGCAGCTCTGGCCTACGGGCAGGATATTGCAGCGCAAGCGGGGTTTGGTCCGGGGTCCGTGGTCAGCCTCGATCAGATCGACGTCAGTCCGACCGGGGAATTCCCTTTGGGACTGGTGATGGCGGGGCTCGGGGCTTTGATTCTAATTCTTGTTTTACGGGACTGATTTCGGGTAGACTTTTTCTATAGGGTGATTAGTTCACTGGCGTCGGGGCTCGTTCCCGGCGCTTTTTTGCGTTTAAATGACCGTGGTTGATTTTGCGGGTGTAGCGGGTCGGGCTTTTCCAGAATTGTTTCACAGTGGCGGGCTGGGCTTCAGCGCGGGGTCTTATAGAAGAGAGATAGGGAAGCATTTGGATTTCTCCTCTCAGCACGTCTGCCTTGGCTTTCGCCTTACCTCCCACAATCTATAGAGCAAGCGGCAACCGTTGCCAGCAACGCGACCTTTTAGGACGTTGCCGCTCGCTCAATGACCGACAAAGTTTGAAGAGAGGCTTTTCAAGGTATGTACTCCCTTCAGCATTCGGCCAGGGAGATCATAAACAAACGCCCCGGCGCATGCCAGGGCGAATTAGAAGTAGTTGAGATAAATCGTTTCCGACTGGAGTCTAGGCGGTCAGTAGAATTCAGTCAACAAAACGGCTTACTCTTTCATCAACTTTCGGATCTGTCGAAGCTTTTTGCCATCGCGAATTAAACCCCCAACTGTGGCTATCCAAAAATTGGCGTCAATGGTCGGCAGATCCTTTGATGTCTTCTCGTCATGGTCGTCTTTGGTTGCCCGGTAGAACATAACATCATCCGGACTGTACTCGCAGTGTCGAAAAATAATGGTCTCTTCTGTGTCAAAGTCTCGAAGGCCGATACAGCCACATTCAAACTCAACGACTTTCAACTCTCGCTCTCCCTTCTAAAATCTCTTTCCGTCATGGAGAAAATGACTTTCCCTTTATCGCTCACAGTTAAGGTCGTCGGCTTTTCTCCGGATACTAAAAACTCAAATGTCCGCTCATGGGTGATACAGTTTTGATCTGTAAATCTGATCGTCAGATCAAGTGAGCCCCGATAGCCCATGTCAACTGTCATCTCATTGTCGGCAAGATCAAACTTCATGATTCCCTTTCGCGCATTGCGGCTTCGATCAGTTTTAAATCTTCCTCGCTTACTGAGATCTCGCGGCCGGATCTCATCCTGATTACGTGGTCTCCAAATCTTCTATCTGTCGGCGGCATGATGGTCATCTCAACTTCATGAGTGTCGAGATATACAGAGCGTTCTCGAACATCGGGCTTTGTGAAGCCTCTGCCGGTGTCTATCGGTACAGAATAATATTCAACGACTCGGATAAATCGCTCTTGATTCGTCATTATCCGTCGCGCAACTTCTCTTTCTACCTCCATCTTTTCATTGTGAATCAATCCTACAAGGCGGATTTCATCGTCTATGATGCGGGCTTTGTCGCCGTTCGCACCTTGCTTACAGGCTTCGATGTAGTCAAATCGCAATTGCTCCATGCGTTCGGCTAGCTCCTTATTTGATGTCATGCCGCCTCCGGTTGGGCTCAGGTAGGGGTGCAGATTTATTCCCATGTAATTCCCTCAAATCGCTTCGGGTTCGTAGCCGTGTAGATGACCGTGTTCTGTATGTTGCTGTGGCCGAGATAATCTTGAATGGTCGCGGTCGGCAGATTCTTGTCAGCCAGGGCAAAGCCGCACGTATGGCGCAGCATATGCGGATAGACTTTAAAATCAAGGCCAGCCTTTTTTGCGATCTCCGCAAAGATGTAGTTGACGGCTTGCCGGGTCAATTTCCCTTTTCGCTCACTCAGAAAAAGCCAGGGCAAGTGCGCGCAAGATTCGGCCGAGCGTTCTTTCATCCATCTTCGGATTACGCGCAGTTCATCGCCGGCAAGAGGCTGATTTGTACTAAGCGATTTTTTCTTACGCCTGACAAAGATTCTCGCGCCGTCAAGATCCACTTCGTTGAGTCGAACGTCTATCAGCTCGGAGACTCGGAATCCATGGCGGTAGGCCATCATTGCCATGCAGTGATCGCGCTCTTTGTGGCGGGTTTCTTTTGATGCCTTGAGGAAAGCCGCAATCTCACTTTCCGTCAAGAACTTTTTCGTCGGGCTCTTTGTAGTCATGGTAATGGTAGTTCCCTTCAAGCGTGAGTGTGGGTTTTAATTCGGGTTTTCCCCATTCTTGAATGTAATGGACAAGCAACAATGCCGCCTTGCAGATCGCGAGGGCAATTGAAATATCCGTCCCGCATGCTGTGATCGTATCAACTCGGCCGTCTGGTCTCTCGGGCTTCCTAACGCTTAATTGGACGTTGATTTTATAGATCTGACCTTCGAGCGTCTGCCACATGCGCCAGCCGGGGCAGGCTTCAAGGATCTTCAGCGCGGTCACCACGTCCGTTGAGAAGGGGCGCAGCGGTCGGCTTTCGGCGTCTTCGTTTTCCCATACATAGTAAAACCCGTCGCCGCATGCCGTGACTTCAACCCCAAAAAATCGCGCCTCGATCTCGGCGTCTGTCGCCGGGCCGGCCGTCAAGTATTCAATCTGTTTGAGCGTCATGCTTTTCCTTTCTCGGGATTGACCAACCCGGATCTGTTTTCGCGGCTTCCCTCGCATCGTAGCCGTCGAGAATGTAAACAAGATCTTCAATCGGCGAGACTTTGAGCAGTTCGTAAAGCTTATCAATCGCCAACTGTTCAGAGCGGGTTTGATAATTCAAAATCAGCTTTCCGCTGTATGCCTTCCAAAACGTCATGGCCTTGCCTCTCTTTGTCCTCTTAGATATTCAGCAATCTTGCCGGCCGGGCTTTGCCAGATCCTTTCACCTCGAAAGTAAATATCCCATCCGGCCAGAATGACGATTGCGATTATTCCCAGCGTCTTTAAAACCTTTCCCATGCCTTAATTCCCTTTCTAATGTTGCCGTCGTTTCAACTCTTTACAAAATAGTTGCCGGGCTCGAAATCGGCCGGCCTGTGTTTACAGGGTCAAAAGTCTCCGACCGGAGGCGAACTCTTTACAAAATGGTTATTCTGTCAAGAGTGCGATGATGGTAAAAAGCAATCCGACAATGCAATAAGGCTTTGAATGGCGCAGCGCTCCAACCATCCACGCCATGAAGCCTAGACAGAAAAATGCGTAACTCCAGCAAATCATGCCTTCTCCTTTTGGATCTCGTACCAATGCTCGAATATTTCCCCGCCTATCTCCGCATCGCAATTTAAGGCGTAGATTTCGGGAAGCCTCATGTCTTGAAAGTCGCCGGCCGTTACAACATCGGCACTCTTTAAAACCTTGATTGCTTTCTCGCTCAGCTCCGGGCCGAGAGCTTCAATCGGGGCTTCACGCGAGAGGATCTTTTTATCATTCAAAATTGCCTCAAGTAATTCTTTCGGGCTTCGATTCATGATTGCTCTCCTTATGAGTCTAGGTCGCGGATCTCGGCCGCGATGGCCTTGCGGCTTTTAACGCGGTGTGTTGGGTGCGCTTTCTTCTGTAGTCCGCATGTGCAAAGGCCGAGCGGTCCACCACGACGAAAGGCATGGTCAGTTAAGCCTTTTTGCGGCTTGCTTCCTGCCTCAACGATCTTCGCGCACTCCTCAATCAATTCTTTGATCTGCCGTTTAAAGACCTCGGCGGCAACTCGATCAAAGTTTTTATCATTTGCAAATCCACCATGCTCGCGGACATCAACAAGAAAATCATTTACTCTATCGGGTATCTTCATGCTTTCTCTCCTTATCTGATTATTTTCTCCTTCGACTTATACGGGCCTGCCCAGTCATAAAGGCCGCGCAGTGGGCAACCTCGGGCCTCATGTTCTTCTATGATTCCTTCGACTAATCGCCGTCCGGTCGCGCCGTCTACCTCTGCAACCAAATCCACGAAGCAAGGATATAAAACATAAATCGGCCAAACTTTACCCGCATGCGAATGCTGGCAAGCGACAAACACAATGCGCTCGCCGTCGAGATCTCCCGAACCCATGAAGACGCCAGGGCGCCCGAATGCCGGGTGACCGGGCTTCATGATTTTCACTCTGTCGCCGGTGTTCATTCGTCCTTTCCCTCGGGCCGCATGATCATCTCGGCGATTTCTCTATGGCCAGGGGCTTCACTGTGTTTGTATTCCCAAAGCAATTCAAAATCCCGTTCGCCGAGGGGTTCATTCGTCGGCTTCTCGCCAATGTACATTGAGTAGATTCTATAACCGTCATCGCGAAGCAAAACCGGCCATTCACCGTTCGGGCCTGTGTTGATGATCTTGTATGTATATCGGCTGTCGCTGTCATCAAGCAAAAAGATTGTCCCGCGTACATCAACTCTTTTCATGGGCGCTCTCCTTTCCACAACGCTTGCGCATCTCTTTGGCCGCGACTTCAATTGAATGTTTAACCCGCTTCAGATCTTCGGCGCGGATCTGAGTCGGGGCGTGGTCTATCAGCACTTGAAAGCCGGCCGCTTGCTTGTCCAGAAATTGCGCGGCATCTTCGATCAAATCCTCCATCGCAATTCTGATCAAGGCATGTATTTCAGAAGACGCCGAATATCTTCCGATTTCGGCTACCACTCCGCTCGCTCTCTCTTCAATCGTCTTCATGTTCATTCCTCCCATCTGCAATTCGTCTAATGTGGTTCGATCCTCTCACATGCAATTCTTCCGATGTCACTCGATCACTATTCAAGCAATTCCCTTTCGATGTCTCGATCCGTTCGTCCTGTAATTCCCTTTCAATGATTCAATCGTTTCTAATTGCGATTCCTCCACTTTGATTCGATCTGGCTTCCTGTAATTCCGATGACTTGATTCAATCCTTTTCTCCGTAATTCCCGTATCAATGCTCAATCTCTTTGTTCGCAATTCGACGCCTTTGGCTCGATCTCCTTGAATGTGATTCATCATTTTTGGTTCGCTTAATGCCTGTGTAAATCTTATTCCTTCGCTCGATCTCGTTTTTCTTTGAGTCTTTCGCCTTGCCTCATTCTTCTTCTGTGTAGTTCTAATAACGTGATTCATTCCCACTCACTAAAATTCCGGCGTCGGGCTCGATCTCCGATTGTGTAATTCTGTGCGTATGATTCACTCTCGTCATCTGCGATTCATAAACAGTGATTCAATCAGTACGGCGTAAATTCGATCTCTTTGATTCGTTCGTGATGCATGCAATTCAACTGCGTTGATTCAATCTTTCAGGGTGCAAATCTCAATCTCTGGCTCATTCAAAATCAATGTGACTCTTGATTCATG
>Ga0181339_1000172_pt1 | contig 14993 bp, 20 predicted proteins | sample Sp13VDMM110DD_FD_130101 | JGI IMG/M metagenome (GOLD analysis project Ga0181339, IMG submission 130101) | Freshwater viral communities from Lake Michigan, USA - Sp13.VD.MM110.D.D | ecosystem: Environmental > Aquatic > Freshwater > Lake | place: USA: Michigan | collected 2013-04-23 | reverse complement strand
TGGAGGTCATCAAGACCAAGCTTTATCAGCTAAAGGTTTGTGAAGCTTGCTGGGATCCAGATCAGCCGCAATTGCAGCTGGGTATGTATCCTGTTTATGATCCACAGGCTTTGTATCAGCCACGGCCAGATACAACGTATGTGACGGCGGGCTTGAATGCAAGTGGTAATTTGACTGGTGGTTCACGGGACATCCAGTGGGGTTGGAATCCAGTCGGTGGAGCTAGTGGTTTTGATGAATATTTAACACCTAACTACTTGGTTGCAACGGCATTTGTTGGTACAGTAACGATAACAGTTTCATAGGAGCTAAACATGGCATATACACGATCAGCAGACGGAGTCGCTAAAAAAGGTAAGACTGATGTTCACATCTTCCCTAACAGCGGTCATTCTGTCAAAGAAACAAAGGGCGGAACAGGTAAGGGTAAGGGTAAAACCAACTCTGATATGAAGACTATGGGTCGTAATTTGGCAAAGATTGCCGCACAGAAGCGAGGCTAATATGGCTAAATACAGCAAAATGATGATGGGTAAAGAAGTTGGCGATGCTAAAGTTTACGCTCCTCCGCACACAAGGAAGGGTGAGAAGGTTGTTGCTAAAGAGAATCCCGGCTCTGGTAAGAACATGAGCCGTGCTGATACTGTGGAGATGACTGTTGGTAATATCAACAAATCATCTGGTGGTGAGCCTAAGACGTCCGGCATTAATATGCGCGGCACTGGCGCGGCCACTAAAGGTTTAATGTCTCGCGGCCCAATGGCTTAAATTATGGCACTAACATACGCCCAACTTGTAGCTGCGGTAACTGATTACACGCAGAACACGTTTGACACGACTACGATCAATACAATGATCAAGCAGGCGGAGCAACGCATCTATAACACGGTGCAGATTGCCAACTTGCGTAAGAATGTCACGGGCGTTTTGTCAACCGGCAATAAGTACTTGGCTTGTCCAGAGGATTTCCTTTCAACATACAGCCTTGCTATTTATCCGTATAACGCAACAACAGCAACTGGTACATCTGCTGCCAAAACGATTGTTGTGGCCAGTGCTACAGGTATTGCTGTGGGTCAGCAGGTCACAGGCACAAACATTGGTACTAACGCTATTGTTCGTAGCATTAGCGGTACCACAATTACGTTAACAGTGGCTAATAGCGGCACAGTGAATGGCGCGGTTGTGTTTCAAGGCGACTATTTGTATCTGCTGAACAAGGATGTGAACTTCATGCGCGAGGCATATCCACTGAGCGCACAAGCTTCAGAGCCCCGTCACTACGCCATCTTTGGCCCACAGTCTGCCAACGTTAACGAGCTGTCGTTCATTCTTGGCCCTACGCCAAACGTAAATTACTACGCAGAGCTCCATTACTACTACTACCCAGAGTCTATTGTTACCGCGCTGACCACATGGCTGGGTGATAATTTTGACTCTGCGTTACTGTATGGAACTCTGTCTGAGGCTGGAACATACATGAAAAGCTCGCCCGAAGATGGAATGTATAAGCTGTATCAAGAGCGTTATGTTCAAGCTATGGCGCTTCTCAAGAACTTGGGTGATGGTAAACAAAGGGCTGACGCATACCGCGATGGCCAAGTTAGGGTTGCAGTCTCATGAGTATTGTTCAGACCCAGACCACAAGCTTCAAGGCGGAGCTGTATCAGGGCGTTCACGACCTTACTACAGACGTTATCAAGATTGCTTTGTACACGGCCAGTGCCGATCTAAACGAAGCAACCACGATCTACTCGTCTACCAATGAAGTAGTGGCATCTGGTTACTCAGCTGGTGGGTCTATTTTGACGCCAATTACAGTAGCATCCTCTGGGTATACGGCTTATGTTGGCTTCCCTAATGTATCTTGGACTGCCGCTTTGACAGCCAGGTGTGCTTTGATTTACAACGTAACTCAGGGTAACAAGTCTGTGGCCGTGCTGGACTTTGGGTCTGACAAAACGTCAACGACAACTTTTACAATCACAATGCCAGTAAATGGCCCAACCACTTCGTTAATTCGTAGTTCTAATTAAGGAGCCTCACATGAGCTTGGACAAAATCACCGCTACCGACCAAGTAGCCGCAATTACAAAATACAACACAACGCCTGCTGATGAGATGGCAATTGAAGGTTACTACCATGCTGTTTGCTACAGCATTGATGGCTTTATCAAATGGGAAGAGCCTATTGAGAACTTGGTTGTGACTGTAGGCAAAAACTTGACCTTGGACACCATCCTTGGCAACTCAGCCGCTGGCGCAGTTGTAATGGGATTAAAGGGTACGGGTACTGTAGCTGCCACAGATACGCAGGCTTCTCACCCCGGCTGGTTAGAAGTAGGTGGCACTAACGCTCCTGCTTATTCTGGCAACCGTCCTACGCCATCATTTGCCTCTGCCGCCGCTGCAAGCAAGGCTACGTCTTCTGCCGTGTCATTCTCTATGACCAGTACAGGTACTGTGGCGGGTTGCTTTATCAACATTGGCGGTAGCGCAACTAAAGATTCAACCACTGGCACATTGTTCTCTGCGGGTGATTTCTCTAGTTCTAAGGCTGTTGTTAACGGCGACACAATTGCAGTTACATACACATTAACACTGACTTGATATGGCGTTAGCTTGGGGTGACGGCACATGGGGTGAGAACGCATGGGGCGGGGGAGAAACTTTTCCTGTCAGCGTTACAGAAACCGCCCTACTTGCTGATTCACTTGCGGCTGGGTTGTTGATTGAGGTAAGTATTGAAGAGTCGTTGACAAACGGCACTACGTGGGGTCAAGACGCTTGGGGTTCTGGTTCGTGGAATGGCACAGAAGGCATTCAGGATATTCAGACTGTAGTTCTGACGATGAATGTAGCAGTGGATGAATCTGCCGCTATTGTTGATGATCAGTCGGTTGTTGCTGGGTTTGTGGGTTCTGTAACTGAGACAATGGCTATTGCTGATGCAAATGCGGCGATAACCAGCTACAACGAAAGCGTAGCAGAGTCTCAGGCCATAACAGATGATGAGGCCGCGCAGACAAGTTATACAGAGAGCGTGTCGGATTCTTTGGGAATTGTGAGTGTAGAGGAAGCGGTTGCTACATTCTTAGGTGATATATCGGAGTCGATTGCAATAGCAGAAGCACAGGTGGCTGTGCTGATTATGACCATCAACGAGTCGATGGGTATTGCAGAAGGAACGACTGTAGGGACGTATTACACAGAGTTTTTGGATGAATCTGTTGCAATCACGGATACAAACGATGGTGGTGCAAACTACCAAGTAAGCCGGTCGGAAACGATGGCAATAACAGAAACAAATGGTGGGCGATACTTGTGGGAAATTATTGATGACACACAAGGCGTTACATGGCAAAATATCAGCAATCCGCAAACACCGGGCTGGGCTGCTGTGGATACAACAGAATCGCCCGGTTGGACACAAATTTCTACTCAGTAGGAGCAATAGATGGCAAATACCTCGCTAATTGGCTTGACGCTACCGACCACAGGTACTTTATCTGGTACTTGGGGCGACACGGTCAATAACGCCATTTCCCAAATTGTTGACGTTGCCGTTGCTGGTACACAGACAATCTCCACAGATGCAAACATCACGCTGACCCTGACTACGGGCACAGCGGCAAGCACAGGTCTGACGGCTAATAGCTCCCAGTATGCAGTTCTTCTGTGGACAGCAGGCGGCACAGCCACACGAACCATCACGGTTCCAGCCCAGTCTAAGACTTACGTTGTTATTAACAAAACGTCTAGCACCCAGTCAATCATTGTTCAAGGTGTGACTGGAACGGGTGTTACTGTACCTGCGGGCACACGGGCTATTGTGGCTTGGGACGGCACTAACTTTGTTAATGTGGGCGGTGGCTCTGCGGCAGGCTCTAACACTCAGGTTCAGTTCAATAGCTCTGGTTCATTTGGTGCTTCTGCTAACCTGACCTTTGACGGCACAACGCTGACGGCTAATGACATCATTGATTCTTCACTGACAGCCAGCAAGCCCGTATTTACAAACGGCAGTAAGAACTTGGTGTCTACTGGAACTCTTGGTGTTGACCAAGGCGGTACAGGTCTAACCACTTTGACGGCCAATAACGTCATTCTGGGTAACGGAACATCCACACCCAGCTTTGTTGCACCCAGCACAAACGGTAACATTTTGACCTCTAATGGTACAACTTGGGTATCTTCAACTCCAGCGGCTAGTGGCTTGTCACAAGCAAAAGCCACTATGATTAACTTCATCTTCAGTATTTAAGGAACCAACATGGCAAATCCTAATCTTTTAGCCGCGACCACAGCTTCGGGCACAACAACCTATCTCACACCCAGCGCAACAACCGCAGTGGTTTTGGTTCCTAACGCTGCTTCTAGCGGTCAGGTCTTCAAGATCAACCAGATCGTTGCGGCTAACGTAAACGGCACTTCAGCAGTTGATACAACTGTGGCTATTTACACTAACGGTGCAGTAGCTCAAGGTTCTGCCCCATCTAGCGGCACGGCCTATCCAATTGCTTCTACGGTGTCTGTTCCTCCTGATGCTTCTTTAATTGTTGTTGATAAAACTTCATCCATCTATTTGATGGAAGGCTCTTCAATTATTGTTACATCTGGTACAGCCAGCGGCATCACTTACACGATCAGCTACGAAGTCATTTCTTGATCGGAGGCAATCATGTCTCTTAGTAAAGTTGGCGGGATTCTCTCAGCCGGTTTAAACGGCATCAACTACCCTGTCACAACGGTGGAATACCTTGTCATTGCTGGCGGGGGTGGTGGCGCAAACGGTGGCGGAGGTGCGGGTGGTCTTTTAACTGCTACCGGTCTTGCTGTAGCTATTGGAACTGCTTACACAATAACTATTGGTGCTGGTGGCGCAAGTTCAACTACATCACGTGGAACGGCAGGGTCAAACTCTGTGTTTTCTAGTATTACGGCTACTGGCGGTGGAGGTGGTGGCGGAAATAGTTCAAGTAATGCTACGGGAGGAACTGGTGGTTCTGGTGGTGGTGGAACTGCTTTTGGTGGCGCACAAGTAGGCGGTGCTGGAACTTCTGGGCAAGGAAATTCAGGTGGAAACGGCATAGAAGTTTCATCCAATTCTACTGGCGGAGGCGGAGGTGGTGCTGGTAGTGCTGGCTCAACTGGTGCTAGTGGTGGTGCTGTGGGTGGTAATGGCGGCGCTGGTTTAGTTTCATCTATTTCTGGTGCACAAATTCAATACGCAGGGGGCGGTGGCGGTGGCGCGGAAGGGGCTGCAAATTCTTTTGGACTTGGCGGCGGTGGCGGTGGTGGAAATGCCAATTTAGTTGGTGGTTCAACAGGTTTAGCCAACACTGGCGGAGGCGGAGGCGGAGGAAGATATAACGTAAGTAGCGGAGGCGCAGGCGGCTCTGGCATCGTAATCATCCGCTACCCATCTTACTTAGCCCCTGCTACATCAACAACAGGCTCACCAGAAATGGTTGTATCTGGTGGCTGGCGCGTGTACACATTTGTTGCATCTGGAACAATTACATTCTGAGGATATATGGCACAAGGTCTTTTTACACTCAGACAAGTTAACCAAGCCATTCGTCAAGGCGCATGGTCAGCATTTAATCCCCCTCAATTTGTAGAGTACCTTTGCGTTGCTGGTGGTGGCGGAGGGGGAGGCGTTAGTGGCGATGCTTCTGGCGGAGGTGGCGCTGGTGGTTTATTGACGGGTATTTTTCCTGTTGCGGCTGGCTCCTCTTATACGGTTACTGTTGGTAGTGGTGGGGCCGGTGGCGCAGGCGGAGCAGCAAATGATGGAGTTTCTGGCGTAGCTTCTGTTTTTGCTAGTATTTCATCTACTGGCGGTGGCGGTGGTGGTGGAGGCTCTGGCGGTGGCGGAACATCCCGTAATGGTTTGGCTGGCGGGTCAGGAGGCGGAGCATCTAACACCCCAAGAGTTGGCGGTGCTGGAGTTTTAGGCCAAGGCAATACTGGCGGAGTCCTTTATGGTGGCGGTGGCGGCGCTGGCACTATAGGAGTTCCTTCTTCTAATAACGGCGGTGCGGGTATTGCATCATCTATTACGGGTTCTGTAACCGCTTATGCTGGCGGTGGAGCGGGTGGTACTAATGCTGGTATAGGCGGTGTTGGAGGTGGCGGTAGAACAGTAACTGCTTTAGATGCCAATAATAATACTGCCGGTACTGCCAACACAGGCGGTGGCGGTGGTGGACAATGGAATAGCGGTAGTGGCGCTGGCGCGGCTGGTGGTTCAGGCATCGTAGTAGTTAGATACCCCGGTAATATCCAGTTTTACACTGGTGGAACTGTTAGTTTTGCCAATGGTTATGCTATTCACACATTTACTTCGTCCGGAACTTTAGCCCCAACAACGCCAACTTCGGCTGTTTTAGTAAGTTATTTAGTTGTTGCTGGTGGTGGTGGCGGTGGATTTAAGTCGAGCGAAACTAGCGGCGCTGGTGGTGGAGGCGCGGGCGGTTATTTAACGGCTACTGCTTATGTTTCAAGCGGTTCTGCATTGACTGTTACTGTAGGTGCTGGTGGGGTTTCTACTTCTCCGGGGCCGGGCGGTAGTGGAGGTACATCTTCATTTGGTAGCGCAGTTTCATCTGTTGGAGGCGGGGGCGGCGGTACTAGATTTACGGCAATAGGTCAAAATGGCGGCTCTGGCGGTGGTGGAGCCGCTGACCCAACTAACACAGGCGGTACAGGCACATCTGGTCAAGGAAACAATGGCGGTACTACTGGTTCTGGAATAGGACGTGGTTCTGGTGGAGGAGGCGCTGGTGCGGCTGGTGCTCCCGCTACTGGTACTGGAGGTGATGGCGGTGTTGGTCTTGCATCTAGTATTACAGGTTCTTCTGTTTATCGTGCTGGTGGTGGTGGGGGCGGAGCAAATAACGGCGCACAACCAGCGGGGGGTAATGGCGGAGGTGGAGCTGGTGCTGACCTTACACTAGGTGTTAACGCTGTGGCGGGGACTGCCAATACAGGTGGTGGTGGAGGTGGCGGATTCTGGTTTCAGACTGGTGGTACAGGCGGTTCTGGTGTAGTTATCATTTCATCAGCAATTGCGGCATCGTCAACTACAGGCTCACCTACAGTCACAACCAGCGGCGGCAATACCATTTATACGTTTAATGCCTCTGGAACAATCACCTTCTAAGGACAAAGCATGAGTCAAACTTTATTAGGTGGATTCCTTTCCGCAACCTTTAACCCACTGTCTGGTACAGCCACCGAAGTTGAATACCTCGTAGTTGCTGGGGGCGGAGGCGGAGGTGGTGGTAGTGGTAAAGGAGGCGGCGGTGGTGCTGGTGGCCTTTTGACTGCTGCTAATTTTGCTGTAGCCGCTGGTTCTGCATTGACAATTACTGTTGGCGCAGGAGGAGGATCGGCTGCTGGCACAAAAGGAACAAATGGTTCTAATTCAGTATTTAGTTCAATTACGGCCACAGGCGGTGGAGGTGGCGGCGCTGGTACAACTTCAGGAAATTTAGCTGGTGGGTCTGGTGGGTCTGGTGGCGGTGGCGGTGCTTACGCAAGTGTGGGTGGTGTAGCTGGGGCTGGAACTTCTGGTCAAGGTTTTTCTGGCGGGTTTGCAACTCCAAGCCCCGAAACTACAGGTGGCGGTGGGGGTTCAGGTTCTCTTGGAGTTAGGGGAAATGATACTTCTTTAAAAAGCGGAGATGGCGGAACTGGAACTTGTTCCACTATTAACGGATCACGGGTTTTTTACGCTGGCGGTGGCGGTGGCGCGGCTGATGGTTCAACATCAAGGGCTGGATTAGGCGGTGGCGGCGGAGGTGGTAATGGTCAATATTACGTTAGCGGCGTAATAGTGGCAGTTCAGCCCGGCACAGCTAATACAGGAGGCGGTGGCGGTGGCACTATTGGGGCATCTTCACAGGCCGGGGGCGCTGGCGGTTCTGGTATTGTCATCATACGTTACCCATCATCTTTATTACCACCCACTTCCACAACAGGAAGCCCTCAGATAAACTACTCTGATGGGTATCAGATTTATACTTTCACATCTTCTGGCACTATTACTTTTTAAGGAGCAAACATGAGCCATTTCGCAAAAGTAGAAAACGGTGTAGTGACGCAAGTCATCGTCATCGAGCAGGACGTTTTAAACCTTGGTCACTGGGGCGACCCAGCATCTTGGGTTCAAACAAGTTACAACACTTCTGGTGGAGTTCACTTACAGGGCGGTACGCCACTGCGTAAGAATTTTGCTGGTATTGGTTACACATACGATGCAGGTCGTGATGCTTTTATTCCTCCCAAGCCCTATGCGTCTTGGTTGTTGAATGAAGATACTTGTCAGTGGGGCGCACCTACACCTATGCCCGTAGAAGAAGGCAAGCGCTTTACATGGAACGAACTTACAACATCTTGGGTTGAAGTAACCGCCTAATAGGAATAATCATGGCTCAATACAGTGGAATGTGGACGCTAAGTCAAGTCAGTCAAGCCGTAAAAGACTTGAATTGGACGGGTTTGCCCCCCGCTGTTGTTGAGTATTTGATTGTTGCTGGTGGAGGAGGTGGAGGCCGTGGTGTAGCTGGAGGAGGGGGCGCTGGTGGACTGCTTGCGGGTTATTCTGGAATTTCTTCTGGATCATCCTATACAGTCACAGTTGGCGGCGGTGGAGCTGGGTCAACCTCAACATCGTCAGCAGGAACAAGCGGTTCAAATTCTGTTTTTAGCTCAATAACTGCTACAGGCGGTGGTGGCGGCGGTTCGCGTAATTCTGGCTTTGGTATATCTGGCGGTTCAGGCGGTGGCGGCGCTTATTCAATAGGTGGTAATGGGTACGGAGCTTCTGGAACATCAGGTCAGGGCAATAGCGGTGGAAACGCTACTACTGGAGCTGGTGACTTTGGCGGCGGAGGCGGCGGTGCAGGTACTGTTGGATTAAACGGTATTCAAAGCGTCACTGGCGGCAATGGTGGTGCGGGTATTGCCTCTGCTATTTCTGGAGCAATTGTTACTTATTCTGGTGGTGGCGGTGGTGGCTCTAATGGCGCTACAGCAGGCTCTGGTGGAGTAGGCGGCGGCGGAAATGGTTCAACATCGAGCACGGCTGGTTCTAATGCAACTGCAAACACAGGAGGTGGCGGAGGCGGTGGAGGTTATGACGGAACTCACGGTAACGGCGGCTCCGGTGGCTCCGGCATTGTCATTGTTCGTTACCCCGGCTCAATTCAATATTTCACTGGTGGCACAGTAGCCTATGCCGCTGGTTATGTCGTTCACTCGTTTACGTCTTCAGGCACATTGGCTCCAACAACGGCTACTAATTTGCTTGGCGCAAACACAATTGTGTTTTATACATCTGGCACATGGACTGCTCCAGTTGGTGCAACTCAAGTTCAATATTTGGTTGTTGCTGGCGGTGGGGGTGGAGGCTCTCAATTTGCGGGTGGCGGCGGTGCTGGTGGGTTATTAACTTCAACAGGTTTGTCTGTAACTGCTGGTACAACCTATACCGTGACTGTGGGTGCTGGCGGAAATGGTGGTTTATTTGGTCTAGGTTCTGGTGGATACCCCGGCACTAATGGTTCAAATTCTGTATTTTCATCAATTACTTCTACTGGAGGTGGCGGTGGCGGTTCTCGCACCAATGCATCTGGTGGCGCAGCTTTAAGCGGCGGATCGGGTGGCGGCGGCGGTAACGAAACATCTACCACTACTCCCGGCTCTGCATCTCCTTCTGGTCAGGGTAACGCTGGCGGCAACGGCAACAATAATGGTGCGGCTTCTGCTGGAGGTGGTGGTGGCGGTGCTGGTGCAGTAGGTGGAAATGCATCTGACAATACAGGTGGAACAGGTGGCGCTGGTTCTGCATCATCAATAACTGGCGTTTCTGTAACTTACGCTGGAGGCGGTGGCGGATCAGGACAAACAACAAGTTCTGCCGGTGGCTCTGGCGGTGGCGGTAATGGCGGTTTAAATGGATTTAGCGGAACGGCCAATACAGGCGGAGGTGGCGGAGGTGGTCGCGAATATGGTCTTGGCGGCAACGGCGGCTCTGGCATCGTAATCATCAAGTGGAGCTAACCATGTGGGACTGGGCTGAAGCATTCATTGCCGCAGCCTGTCTAGTGGCCTTCGTCATCTATGGCACGTACATAATTGCATGGAGTATGGTGTGATAAATGCGTTGGCTCATTCTGTTACTGCTGTTGGGGCTAGTTGGAGCCGTAGCCAAGAATGGTTGCCATGTGCGCGAGTTCTATGGCATAGGTTACATAATTCACAACCCATCCGAGCGCCATCAGCAAATGGTTGCGTGGCTAAAGAACAATGCACAGTATTGCAAACCAGAAGACTACGTAGTGATCTGGAACAACCTGCCTATGTGGGCGGGTACAGCAGACTCGGCAGAAGCAAGAACGTTAATTTTGCGTGGATATGAAGAGGCGCTTAAACGTGAAAAGAAATGAAGATCAGCTACGACAAGTGGTATCCGGTGGTACAACCAAACCCGCCAATGCAGTCGGAGGTGTTTGCCAAACGGGTGGAAAGGCTTGACGCTGAACGTGCTTTAAACACACAAATAGCGCAACAGGTAAAGAAGTTCCATCAGTACGAGTATGAGATTTATGAATACAGGATGCGGCAGATCACAATAAACATTGACATCACAAACCTTAAACGCGAGATTGACAAACTTGTATGACCAAAAAACCGACACCCAAGCCGCCAATGGAGACAAAGGAAAAGCTGACGCTGTACGTCACGCTGATGGTAAGCACCACCCTTTGTGTCTCGGTGCTGGCCATGGTGACAGCCTTTATGTTAGGACTATGGGCAAAGGAAGTGGACAACGCGGAGATTTTCAAAATGATTTCACCCGCTTTTTCTACTCTTATCGGCGGCATGATTGGGTTCCTGTCTGGTATCAAACTCATGCAGAATGAAGACAAGCCCAAGGAAAAATAATGGCACAGTTTGAACCAGCCTTTGAGCAGATGATGAAAGACGAGGGCGGCTACGTCCTCCACGAAGTACCCGGCGACACGGGCGGCATGACCTATGCTGGCATTGCCCGTAACAAAAACCCCCAGTGGAATGGCTGGGCGCTTGTGGACAAGAAAGAATTTGGTGGCTCTTTGACCCCTATGGTGCGTGAGTTCTACCGTGTGGAGTTCTGGGACAAGATGCGCGGTAACGAGATTGCAAACCAAGAGGTGGCTAATACCATCTTTAACTTTGGTGTAAACGCAGGGCTAGGCATGGCTGTGAAGCTGGCTCAGTTGGTGATTGGCGCTACGCCAGACGGCGGTATTGGTGCTAAGACCATCGAGAAGCTCAACCAGATCACGGACGGCCAGCGGTTCAAAGAGTCTTATGCTTTGGCCAAAATTGCGCGTTACGTTGAGATATGCAACAAGAACCCCGTGCAGGTTAAGTTCCTCAAGGGCTGGATCAATCGCACATTGAAAGGCCTAGCATGAGCTTACTAGCCGTTGGATCAATTATCGAAGCCGTGGGTAAGGTTGCAGGCGACCTGATTACCACTGACAAAGAAAAGATGGAAATGGAGATTGAGCAACGTAAGCTTGATCTTGAGGAAAAGCGCATTGATCAAGCCACAGACCTTGCCCAGATCGAGGTCAACAAGATTGAAGCTGCGTCATCCAGTGTGTTTGTTTCAGGCTGGCGTCCGGCCATCGGTTGGATCGGTGTAGCAGCTATGGGGTATCAGTTTTTGCTCTATCCGCTGTTCCAGTGGTGTTGGAAATACTTGCAAGCTATGGGCTGGGTTCCAGTGGGAATGGATCCTCCGCCAGTACTAGACGCAGACCAGCTTTGGGTGATATTATCAGGCATCTTGGGCATTGCCGGTATGCGTTCTTTTGAAAAGACCAAAGGCGTTGCCAGTAAATAAAGGTGGCTCATGGCGCTTAAAAAACTTGTACTAAAGCCGGGCGTTAACCGGGAGAACACCCGTTATACCAACGAAGGTGGTTGGTATGAGTCCGACAAAGTTCGGTTCCGTCAGGGAACACCTGAAAAAATCGGTGGCTGGGCACGTATCTCTGTGTCTACATTCCAAGGTCTGTGCCGGTCATTGTGGAACTGGATTACCCTAGATAACTTAAACATTATTGGTGTAGGCACTAACTTAAAGTTCTATCTGGAAGTAGGCGGCAACTACAACGACATTACGCCTATTCGGTCGGCAGCTATTCTGAGCAACCCGTTTGCCACAACCAATTTACTTACCTTAGTTACCGTTACAGATACGGCCCACGGCGCAATTACAGGTGATTTTGTAACGTTCAGCAACGTAGCCCCTGTAGGTGGCCTTGATTTAAACGGTGAGTATTCTATTACTTACGTTGATGCTAACACCTACACTATTACAGCTTCTAGTGCAGCTACTTCTACTGTTGCGGCTGGCGGTGGTTCAACTGTTAATGCAATCTATCAAATCAACGTAGGCGATCCATACGAGATTCCACTAGCCGGCTGGGGTGCTGGTACGTGGGGCGCAGGTGTCTGGGGCTTTGGTGGTACATCTACCTCGGCCCTGCGTTTATGGAGCCAGAACAACTTTGGTGAAGACTTGGTTTATGCCTACCGTGGTGGCCCAATCTATTACTGGGATGCTGGTTATGGCGTTGATCCGTCCTTGGCTACGGTCACTATAGCTTCTCCTGCGGTGGTTACAGCGGCGTTTAGTTTGCCAAATGGCTCTGCAGTCATCTTTACAAACACAGGTTATCCAGCTGCATTGCCTACAGGCCTGTCCCCTGGAACCATCTATTACGTTATTAACTCTAGCGGTAACACGTTTAATCTGGCTTTGACGGTGGGCGGTGCGGCTATTACCACTACAGGAACCCAGTCTGGCGATCACTACATAATGCCCAATGGTATAGACATCGCAAGTTTGGCGGGCGCATCAGACTGCCCAATCATCCAGAACTTTGTTTTTGTATCTGACATCAGCAGGTTTGTGTTTGCTTTTGGTTGTAACGACTACGGCACTACCACACAGAATCCTATGTTGATTCGCTGGTCGGATCAGGAGTCTGTGGTTAACTGGACACCCTCTGCAACCAATCAGGCCGGTAGTGTGCAGTTGTCGCACGGCTCTAGCATTGTGACTGCCGTTCAGACCCGTCAAGAGATCTTGGTGTGGACTGATTCTGCCATTTATTCTCTCCAATACATCGGCCCGCCTGTGGTTTGGTCAAGTCAATTGATGGGAGATAACATCTCTATCCTTGGTCAAAACGCAGCAACTCAAGCTTCTGGTGTGGTGTATTGGATGGGCGTTGATAAGTTCTATCTGTACGATGGTCGCTTACAAACACTGCCATGCGACCTGCGCCGGTACGTGTACCAAGACATTAACCTTCAGCAAAACCAACAAGTGTTTGCCAGTACAAACGAGGGTTTCAACGAAGTCTGGTGGTTCTACTGCTCGGCTGGTAGTCTGACAGCCAACCGTTATATTGTGTACAACTACCTTGAGAAGATCTGGTACTACGGCACGATGGAGCGCACAGCATGGCTTGACTCTGGTCTAAGGGATTTCCCCATAGCTGCTACGTACAACTACAATTTGGTTAACCAAGAGTTTGGCTTAGACAATAACGAAACAGGTACGCCGTTGGGTATTGAGGCTTACATATCTTCTTCTGAATTTGACATTGAAGACGGCGAACACTTTGGCTTTGTCTGGAGGATGCTCCCTGACTTAACGTTCTCAGGCTCAGATGCTTCTCCAACTCCGCAAGTTACGTACACTTTGTACCCAATGCAGAACTCAGGTTCTGGCACAGGTACAGCGGTAAACAAAGATGTAGATAAATTAACGGGCGCTCAGTACACAGTGACTGAAGGCTTTACAGGCCAAATTAATACCCGTGTGCGGGGTAGACAGTTAATCTTGAAGGTTAGCTCAGACAATCTAGGAACAGCTTGGCAGTTGGGTGCTACCCGTATTGACATCAGACCGGACGGCAGACGATGAGCTACATCATTACGTCTGACTTTGAACTAAACAAGGTAGCCGCACCTAACCTGCCTCTACCTCCGCAAGAGTATGACCGTGTTTATTTTGACCAGATGCTTAATGTGTTGCGTCTGTACTTTAACAGGATTGATGCGTTAACCACTCAGTTAATGGCTTCTGGGGTAGTGCCTCCTTTGACTAACTACACGGTGGCTACGCTACCAAGCGCGGTCACTTCTGGTGCGGGTGCAAGAGCTTTTGTAACAGATGCACTAGGCCCTACGTTTGGGGCAACCGTGGTAACTGGCGGAGCTATTGCAGTCCCTGTCTACTCTGACGGTACTAATTGGAAGGTTGGATAATGGTTCAATTTAAAGATGCTCAGATAAATGACTATGTTCAAGCAAACATAGGCAATCCCAAAGCTATTGCTGATGCAGCTCAACAGTACGGCGTATCAGCTGCAGATCTGTCGCGCGCCACTGGGTATGACGCTGGAACAGTTGGCAACTATTTTAGTAATGCCGGCATCAATTTTGGTCAACCAGTTACGCAAGCTCAAGCTGTAACACCCCCTCCAGGGGCTCAATCAATGACGGTTAATGATTTGTATACGCAAGTTCTTGGCCGAGCTCCTGATGAGGGTGGATTGGCGTTTTGGCAGAATGCTTTTGGCGGGGATGTTGATGCAGCAGAACAAGCCAGTTTTATGCAGGCGGCTCAAGCAGAGTTGGCTAATCGCTCTACAGCTGAACAACAGCAACTTGCTCCAAACCTTGTTAATACAAATGCAGCAACTACGGGAAATGCGGCGACTACTGGTGCAGTAACCACAGGGAATGTGGCAGCTACCGGCGCTACATCAAACGTATCAAATTTAAACAATAATAACGTTGATGCGTTTGGTGATTCCACAACGCGAGGTAACAACGCTGGAAATTATGTTGACAACAACATGGTGACTTCTGCCCAGAACGCTTTGGGAGGTGGTTACACCGTTTCTAACAGG
>Ga0181339_1000171_pt1 | contig 15117 bp, 23 predicted proteins | sample Sp13VDMM110DD_FD_130101 | JGI IMG/M metagenome (GOLD analysis project Ga0181339, IMG submission 130101) | Freshwater viral communities from Lake Michigan, USA - Sp13.VD.MM110.D.D | ecosystem: Environmental > Aquatic > Freshwater > Lake | place: USA: Michigan | collected 2013-04-23 | reverse complement strand
GCGGTCCTTTCGCGTCGGTGGTCAGGGCCTTTGGGGCGTTCGTAGCGCCTCACTGGCCCGCCTATAATACGCCCTCCGGTTGCACGGTTCAACCATGAGCGTCAACGTCTACGAGGCATCGGAAACCCTGTTCCGCAGGCAGCTTTCGGCGCTCCTTGCCGGCATCGGCGCCGGTAGCGGGGCGACGGGTCTTACCTCGATCCGGTTCGTGCCGATCACCACCCTGGAAAAAGAGGCCCTGACCGATGCGGCGGGGCTCGTGGTCTACGACAGCGACCTTGGCAAGCTCTGCGTCAATACCGGCGCGGCATGGGAAACAGTGGAGTCAATATGAGCAACGCGCCATCAATGCAGAATATCTTAGCAGATCGACCCATGCCGCCCCAAGCGACAAGCGACTACCTCGCAACCCTTGGTTTCCCGACGGCTGTTGCGACGCTTGCTCGGTTTCGCTGCAAGGGCGGGGGGCCGACGTTCCTAAAGCACGGCCATCATGTCTATTATCGCCCGACAGCGATTATTGAATGGGTAGCATCTCGCACTCAAGAGTTGGATCACACGAGTAGGGCGGAAAGAGCGACCTTCTCGGCATGAGCCAGCACACCCTCCTGTTCGGCTTCGATCAGCAATTCGCTCAATGGGTTTGCGACCGCGTTCCTTGGATGTCGTACAGCCCGGCCATGAAGGCGGTGGGGCTCGCGGACGGAGACACGGCCGACGCCAAGGTCCTAGCGGCCATCGTCTATCACGGCTACTTGCCCCCCAAGACTGTCAACGGGCAGGAGTGGTACAATACGATTGAAGTCAGCTTTGCGGCGGCAAGCCCCCGGTTCGCGACTCGCCGCACGATTATCAACCTCTTGAAGGTCCCATTCGATCAGTATAGAGTAAAACAGGTCCTGTTATCCGTTCCCTCCATCAACGACCGGGCGCTCCGGTTCACGAAAGGGATCGGCTTCACGTCTCGCGGTACCGTGGCTCACTACTACGCCAAAGGGGTACACGCGCACGTTCTGGGTCTCCATCGGAACACGTTCAAGGCGCACTTCCTGAAGAAGGCCGCGCCGCACCCAGAACGCAGGCCCCATGGGCAGCTCCAAGAGCGGCAGCACTCCGCAAGCGCCTGACCCCGCTTACGTCAGCGGCCAGCAGACTCAAAGTAACGTCAATACGGCGGTTGCTAACTCGTACCTGAACCGGGTCAACCAGTACGGCCCGCAGGGATCGAAGACCTACACCCAAGGCGGGACGCAGAACGTCGGCGGCGTCGATGTTCCCCTGTGGAACGAGCACACCCAACTTAGCCCTGAACAGCAGAAGATCTACGACAGCCAGACGCAGTTGACGCAGGGCACCTCCGACCTTGCCAACCAGTACGTCGGCCGCATCGGTGACGCCACGTCGCAGCCCTTCAACTATGAGGGCCTGCCGGGCGCACCGCAATACAACGAGCAGTACCGCCAGCAGCAGCTTCAGGCCATCGAGGCGCGCAACGCGCCGGCCATGCAGCGCGACCAAGAGGCCCTGAACCAGCGCCTTGCCAACCAGGGCATCGGCTTGGGCTCTGAGGCGTGGCGATCGGCACAGGACGATTACGGGCGGTCGGTGAACGACTTCCGACTCGGCGCCGATGTGCAGGCCGGGAACGCGGCGGCGCAGCAGTACGGGCTTGAGGCGAACACCCGCGACCGCGCGATTCAGGAACGGACCAACCTCCGCACGCAGCCGATCAACGAAGTGGCCGCGCTGCTGGGCACGGGCAACGGTGTCACCAATCCGCAGTTCTCAGCGGTCCCTCAGGTGCAGGTCGCTCCTACGGATGTGAGCGGGAACTACTGGAATCAGTACCAGGGGCAGATTGCTCAGCAGCAGGCCGGAATGCAGCAGGGCGCGGCTGGCATGGGCGGCCTATTCGGCCTCGCAGGCGCATTGGGCGGCGGCTACCTCCGAGGGGGCGGCAAGATGCCGTGGGATACCTGATGCCGGCCCTAGACCTGCAGCGCGGCGGTATCGCCCTTCTCGTAGCGCAGGATGCGTTCGGCGCAGCCCGGCGCTTCGGCGGCCCATCCCTTGTCGAATTTGTAGGTCTGCGAGCACCAGTCGAGCGGCTTCAGGCCGGCTTTCTCGCGCTCAAGGTTCTGCTGGTTGTAGTCGGCCGTGAACTTCTGCTTTTGTTCGTAGGTCTTGGCGCTGTTGTAAAACAGGCCGCCGACAAGCGCCGCAGCGCAGCCACTCAAGGCAGTCGCCATGACTGCCAGCGCGATCAATCGAACGATTTTCATTCACGTCTCCTGCCCCTGCTACCCACGGTAGCGGGATCGGCCCCGCTTGTGAAGGGGGTCGGCTGATGCCTGACAGCACCGACCTTGCTTACCTGATGGCTGGCTCCAAGCGCCGCAATCCATTCGATGCCAAGCGCAGCTTTGCCGACAAACTGCTTCAGTCGGGCGCGGACACATCCCCGGTCATTCATCCCTTGCAGGGGGCAGGTAGGCTCGCTCAGGCGTTGGTCGGCGGCTATCTCGGTAATCGCGCAGACCAGGACGAACAGCAGGCGTCAACCGCCTATCAGTCCAAGCTGGCGGCGGCGATGGCCGAAACGGACCCGGTCAAGCAGATCGGCATGCTGCCCCCTGATATTGCCGGGCCGGCGATGGCGAAACTGGCGATTGAGCGCCAGAAGCAGAATGCCTCGCGCGCGGAGGCCCAAGAGGCCGCTTCTGCGTTCGGCAACCGCTCCGGCGGGATGCCTCAGGCTAGTGGGGGCGGTGGCAGTCCCGCGCCCGCGATGGCCCCGCAAGAGGCAGGCGCGGAAGCGCAGAAGAAGATTCAGTACCTCGTCAATACGCACGGCTTCACGCCCGACCAAGCGGCGATGGCTATCGGCAACCTCTACCAAGAGAGCAAGTTCAATCCCGGCGCCGTGGGCGATTCCGGCACCGCATTCGGGCAGGGCCAGTGGCGTCTCGATCGGCAGGATGCGCTGCGGAAGAACGCGGCGGCTGCCGGCGAAGATCCGAACAACCCGACCACGCAACTCGACTTCTTCGCCAACGAGTTCAAGACGCGCCCGGAGTGGCAGAAGTTCGCAAACGCTCAGACGCCGCAGGATCAGCAGAACGCGCTGATGGCTTACTTCGCCCCGGCTGGCTACACGCCGAACAACCCACAGGGCGGCCATGCCTACGGCCAGCGTATGCAGTACGGGCAGCAGTTCGCTCAGCAGCCCGGCACGCCCCCCACGCCGAGCCCCAGCGTCGTCAACGGCCCGACCATGCTCGCGCAAGGCTCCGACATGCCGCGCGCGGATGGCAGCGGCACGCCGCTACCTCCCGGACCGCAGCGGGCTCCCGAGATTGCTCGCCCCGAGGCCGACCCTGCGATGGTCCAGCACCTTCAGGGGTTGATTGCCACGCGCAAGATCACGCTGTCTGACGCAGAGAAGATCATCAACGACGACATCAACCGTCGCTGGGGCCATGCTCAGACGCAAGCCACAGAAGACCGGAAGACCCAACTCCAGATCGAGGCTGAGAAGCGCAAGCAGCAGGGCGAACTAGAGAAGGAAGCGCCCCGCAAGCTCATCCAGGAACGGACGAAGGCATACGAGGAAACCGTCCGCCCCCGCGCGGAATCCGCCGTCTCCGAAATCAACAACATGCACCAGATGCGCCAGCTATTGGACGCTGGGGCATTCACTGGCGTGGGAGCCGAAGCGCAGGCAACAGGCGCGCGGTTTGCCCAGGCATTGGGCCTCAATTGGGGCGCCGACACGCAAGCCAATACCGCTGCATTGCAGGCGGCCGGCGCCGAGCGCGTTCTGAGCGTTATTAAGTCCCTCGGCGCCAACCCGTCGAATGCTGATCGAACATACCTAGAAAAGGCGAAGGCCGGCGGTGTCGAGATTGGCGAGGCCGCGATGCGTCGCATTCTGGAGATTGGCGAGCGTTCCGCCCGATCGACACTTTCGCAGCATGAGGCTGAAGTCGCCCGCCTGCGGAAGCTCCCCGGCATGGATGCCATTGGGGGCGATTACTTCGGTCTGCCGCAGGCTCTCAACTATGCCGAATGGACCGCTGCCAATCCGCCGCTTGGCGCACGGGGCGCGGCGCCTCCGACTGCCCCAGGGGCCGCGCCTCCGATGCAGCCGAATGGCATCGCCCCGCATCCGAATCCGAACGCGCCAACAAACATGCCGCAAATCCCCACAGTGAATAGCCCGCAGGAAGCGGCACGGCTGCCAAAGGGAACTCAGTTCAGGACGCCGGACGGGCGCCTCAAGGTGGTGCCGTAATGGCCGACGCCTGGAGCGCCTTTCCCGACGCCGAGCCACCCGCTGGCGGGCTCGTGATCGACATGACGCCTGCGCCGCGCCCCGGTCAGGGTGACGCATGGGCTGCGTTCCCCGATGCGCCTCAAGAAGGCAGCGCCGTCCGTACCGGCGCACGCATGGTCGGACAGGCCGCACAAGGCACGCTGGATGCGCTCACAAACACCGTAGCGGCGCCGTTCGATCTGTCGGCCGCCATCACGAACAAGCTCGGACTGACCTCCGGCCCCTCTCGCGTGCGGCAGGCCATCGAGGGCCAAACCGACTACACGGCAACGCTACCGGGGCGCCTGAAGGACGCGATTGCCCAGCGTTCTCTCGATCCTCTCACCGAAAGCCGGACGGCTCGTTTCGAGCCCGAAACCCGAGGCGAGAAGATCGCATCCGGTGTTGGGCACGGCTTGGGCTCAGTGCTGGGCACGATGCTACCCGCTGGCGTCATCGCCAACGCTGCCCGCCCCGGCACCATGACGCAGGGGCTGGCTCAGACCATGGCATCGCAGCCCGCGCTTCAGACTGCCTCCGGTGTGGCTAGTGGGGCCGTTACGGGCGCGACGGATAACCCGTGGCTGGGGCTTACTGCCGGCGTGGGCGTGCCCTTGGGCGTCTCTGCTGCTCGCGGCGTTATCTCTCCGGTCGCCAATCGTCTCTCTCCGCATGAGGCAGCTACAGCGCGGTTTGCCAAGACTGAGGGCGTTCCACTGACGCCCGCGCAGTCCACCGGCAGCCCCGTTCTGCGTGGCCTTGAAGAGACCATGGCGAAGCTGCCGTTTGGCAGTGGACCGATGCAGAAAGCCTATGAAGGGCAGCGCGCGGCATTCAATCAGTCGACGCTCAAGCGCGCAGGGGTGGATGCAGCCGATGCCTCACCGGACACGCTCAATACCGCCTTCCGGCAGGCCGGCAATACATTCGATGATCTGGCGGCGCGCACCACGCTGAAGCCCAGCCAGGAGTTTGCCGACGACGTGTTGAAGGTCGCGACCGACTACGGCCGCCGCCTTTCGACGGACGTTGCCCCGGTCTTCAAGTCGTACATGGATGACCTGCAGCCGGTGATCGACCTGATTGCCAAGGGCGACAAGCCCGAGATTGCGGGCGACGTCTACAAGACGATCCGCTCGGACATGGGCAAGCGTATCCGCAACACGTCCAATACCGACCTGAAGGACGCACTGAAGGGTCTGCAGAAGGCGCTGGATAAGGTAGTCGACAGCAGCGCTTCACCGGCCCTGATGACCGAATGGAAAGAGGCGCGTCGCCAGTATCAGGCCCTGAAGACCGTTGATGAGGCGATGCAGGGCGGCACGCAGGCCGATCGCTCAGCCGGGAACATCCCCTACTCGTCACTGAAATCAGTGGTAGCGCGTGGAGACCGTGACGGCTTTTCGCGCGGGCGCGGGCAGATGAATGAATCCGCGCGGCTGGCTGACTTCCTTTCAAGCCGCGTCCCCGACAGTGGGACGCCGGGGCGCGTCATGTGGGCAAACTTGCTCACGGGCGGCGCCCTGATGGGCGGTGGCGGAGTGGCTACGGCCGGTGGCTTTACGCCGAGCGCCCTTGCGGCGGCGGCGGCGACGGCAGCCGGGCCAGCTATCGCTTCGCGCCTCTACAATTCAGGGGCCGCTCAGAAGTACCTCACGAACCAAGTCGCCGGGTCGACGGATCTGAAGGCGATCCTCGCTGCACAGGGCGCTCAGCAGGCACTCCAAAATACCGGAGAACCGCGCCAGCTCGCCCGCGCGATGATGCAAGCCAACGAGCGCCGTCAGCGAGCCGCACGATGATGACGGTCAGCAAATACGCGGCCCCGAATCCGCTGACGAGTGCGGCCAGCAGCCATGACTGGGCTGTCGGCAACTCGTCTCCGAGCCACCATGTGAACGCGCCGGCCGCGAGAACCGACACGACAAATTGGAGTGAGTGCATTGCCCTCATCCTAAAGCATTCCGATGGAGGCTGCCATCCCGCGTAATGGTTCCGGCTCATATTCATTGCCGCAAGCACCCTTCGTGCCTGGGACGACGATTGCCTCGTCTCCGGTGAACTCTGACCTGTCCGACATCGGCGCGGCTCTGTCGCAGTCGATCTCCAAGGACGGGCAGACGGCGTTCACGAACAACCAGTCGATGGGGAACAACCGGATCACGAGTTTGGCGGATGCCGAGCTGGTCACGGATGCCGTCAACCTGGGGCAAGTGGCGGATGGCGCGCTGAACTTCGGCACGGCGACGGGCACGGATACGCTTGCGGTCACGCTGACGCCGGGCTTCACGGCCTACGCGGCGGGCCAGTGGTTCTCCTTCGAGGTTGCCGAGACGAATACCGGCCCGGTGACGGTGAACGTCAACACCTTGGGCGCTGGCGCTCTGGTTTGGCCCGATGGGACTGCACTCGCTGCCGGCGACCTGCCAGACGGCGCGCTGGTAGACATCGAGGTTAAGAACGCAACGCCGGTATTTCATCTGCAGACCGTTGCAACGCCACCGCTCACGACTGCGCGGGCGACGGCGGGCAAGGTCTACGTCCAGACCTTCACCTCAAGTGGCACCTACACCCCGCACGCCGGCATGGTGACGTGCCTGATTGAGTGCGTTGGCGGCGGTGGTGGTGGCGGCGGTGTCAATGGCGCGGTTTCCAACAGCGCGGCATCTGGCGGCGGCGGTGGTGGCGGCTATTCAAGCAAGCTCGCGACGGCGGCAGATATTGGCGCCTCAAAGGCCGTGACCATCGGCGCGCTGGGCGCTGGCGGTGCTGCTGGCGCGAACAATGGCAGCGCGGGCGGCGATACCTCCGTGGGCGCGCTCTGCATTGGCAAGGGCGGCTCTGGCGGCGTGGCGGCCAATCCTGGCGGCAACGTCTTCAACGGCGCCCCTGGCGCTGGCGGCGTGGCAGGCACGGGCGACACGGCCCGCGCAGGGCAGCCGGGCGGCATGGGCATCAACGGGCACAACGGGATCACGGGGTGGCCCACAGGCGGCGGTGGCGGCTCGACCCTATTCGGCGGCGGCGCTGCGGCCCGCAGCCAGATCGTGGCGGCCTCGGACTCCTACGCGGGCAACGCGGCGCCAGCCAACACGGGCGGTGGTGGCGGCGGCGCGCTGGCCTTCAACGTCACGGCAACCAAAGCGGGCGGCGATGGCAGCGCCGGCTACGTCCGCATAACCGAATTTTGCGACAGGTAGGCACCCATGCCCGACATCTCCATCAACCCCTCCAGCCTCGTCACTGCGAGCGCCACGGTCAGCACAGCCAACCCGCTGCCGTGCGTCTTGTCGGCCGCTGCCGTGACGGCGGATGACGTGACGATCAATCCCACAAGCTTTGTCGTCAACGACGCCATCGTGAGCGCGACCAACCCTCTGCCGATCCTTTTGGGCTAGGAACACCATGACCACAATCAATCCAACAACCCCCGTTGCGAACGGGCAGATCGTCTCCGCATCCAACCCGCTTCCGGTCACTGTGGTCGGCGGGGCGGGCGTCAATCAACGCCTCTTCTCCCTCTCGGCGGCGGACATGACGCTCACCACCGATCAGGCATTCACCAAGCTGTTTTCGGGCACGCTCTGGATACCGACTCAGATCATTGCGGTGCGAGCGACGGGCGCGTTTGGCGCGGCCTGTGCTGGTGGCATCTACCCTTCGGCCAGCAAGGCGGGGACGGCCATCGTTGCTGCCGGGCAATCCTGGGCTGCGCTCACAGGGGCGAATACCTCCGTCCTCGCCACGCTCGCCACGCAGGCCGTCCAAACGACGATCCTCCCCTATCTCAGCCTTACGACCGGCAACACCGGGGCGCTGACGGCGAACATCTACATCTACGGCGTGGTCGTGGACTAGGAGCAGACCAGTGGCAGTTCCCTATACCTTCGCTGAGAGAGTTGGCAACGTCCCGGCCGAGTACCTGGACGCCGACTTCGCCTATCTGGCCGCGCTCATCGAAGCCGGGGGCACCGTCACGGCTTATACGGCGGATCATACGGTCACGGCGGGCGAGACGGGCGCGACGTTCACCAATGCAGGAGCGTCGGGCGCGGTCATCTTCACCATGCCAACGCCAGCGGCGGGCCTCTTTTACACCTTCATCGTGGCAGCCGCGCAGACCGTCACGCTCGACGTTGGCGGCTCGGTCGTCATCGCCATCGGTGAAATTCCCGGAACTGCCGGCGCAGGCGCAACGTGCGCCTCCCCGTATTCCTCGATCACCCTGAAAGCCATTTCTACGACGCTCTGGGTGGCAACATCGCAAATCGGAGCATGGAACAACCCATGAAGAAGATCGCGCTTTTCCTCGCCCTTCTCCTCTCGCCCATCTCGGCGCTCGGTCAGACGGCGAACACCTACTACACGTTCCCTACGGTCGCAGCCGTCAAAGCCCTCACCACACGGCCCTCCGTTGTGGAAATCGTGGACGCGAACCCCGGCGTTTTCAATTGGGCGGCGGTTGCTTGCTCGGCAGCGGATGACATTTTCCAGATCACGCCGACCAGCGGGCCGACTGGCTGCTACACGCGGATGGCGACGCCGTATTCGGCCGGAAAAGGCAGCGCGACGAGCTTGCTGACTTCCAATGGCACTGTACCTTCGTGGTCCTCGACGCTGCCGGCCGTGACGGCGGGTGCGGGCCTTGTCACAGCCACGGGCACCACCACTGCGCGCTCTCTGGCAAACCGCTTTGCCACTCAATACAACGCCCTCGACAACGGCATGGTGGGGGACGCCAGCACGGACAATGCTTCAGCACTTGGCGCGCTGTTTACGCTTTGTGAGGCGCAGACCTATGGCTGCGAGATCATCGTTCCCCATGGGACTTATGTATTTAATACCAAGGTGACGACCTCCGTCAGCAAGCCAGTGAAGATCATCGGCGCCGGGCGGGGCGAGGCCGTGCTTCAGTGGACGAACTCGGACGGCGGCATCGCTTTCACGTTCACGGAAGTCTACAGCCCGCCCGCCTTCAGCGGGCTTTCGTTCAGAACGACCTACACCACCGGAGCGGGCGGTGGCACTGCGCTGAAGATCACCGGCCCCACGTCGATGGGTGTCGCAATCCAGAGCTTGCTCCAGGGCGCGACCGTCACCGACGTTGATATGGGCAGTGCGGCCGGATACTGGACCGGCGGGTTGCACTTCGTTGATACCTGGGACCCGTCTGTGCTGCGCTTCAGTTATCGCGGCGCGGCGGCTGACGGATCGAACACGAGTGGCACGTTCCTGTCGTCATTCGGCATCAAGTACGAGCGGACACAGTCGCTCTTTATCTCCAACTACATGGCCTACCATGTGCAGGACGCCGTGCTTCAGGCAGGCACTACATTTGGCGAGGGTCTGGTAGTGCAGGGCTGCCAGATCGTTGGCGTCAATACGGGCTTCAACCTCACCTCGTGGGTGACGGGAACGGTGGCAATCACCGGCATCTCCAATTGCCATATCAACGCCTACGAGTACGGCATCAGGACGCTCGGTGTCGTGCAGGCGGCGTACAACGGCATCCAGATCTACAAGACGCACCTTTCGACGCTGTCTTTCACTGGTATTCGCGCCGAATTGGCGGACAACAGCACCTTCAATGTCCGCATCCATGCCGTTGGAACTGGCGTCACGTCTGGCGGGATGCAGGGCATTGTTCTGGTCAACACGAAATACGCCAACCTTCACGATAACTCATTCGACCATTGGGAGGCGGCGGGCACCGCCATCACCATTGGCACCAGCTCCTCCTACAATACCATCACCAACAATGTCGGTGGCGCGCAGGGTTCGGCCATCAACACGGTGCTGCTCAATTCCGACGCGGGCTCCAACAATTTCATCTCTGGCAATCTCAGCGCGTCGGGTACGGCTGTCATCAATAACTCGACTGTGGCGCAACGGATCATTGCCCCGATCCAGGCGGGCATCCTGCTCGTCAGTAAGGCCATCGACTTCAGCACAGGCAACACCGACTTCGCCGTCAGCATCGAACTCCCGCCCGGCTACTCGCGCTACATCATCAACAGCACGCGCTTGTCAGGCGCGAGCGCCAACCTTACAGCGGCGACCTGTGGGATATTCACATCGACAGGCGGCGGCGGAACTGTCGTTGTAGCAAGCGCAACGGCGGTGACCATCTCGACGGCGGCCGAAAGCACGAACGGCAACGCTCAATTGCTGTCGGTGATCGCGGTCCAGACGACGACTTTCAACAATACGACGCTTTACTTCCGCGTTCAGTCGTCGGCGGCCGGAACCGCCACGCTCACGTTCAACATTGCGCCAGTGTCGTAGTTCGTAAGCAAGCGGCCCCCGGCGCACCGCGAATGCCACCGGGAGCCTGACCCCACCGCAGGAGTGACCCTGAGATGAAGGCTGAAGCGAGACTGAACCCGGAGCGGACCTGTGGCTAGAGCGCCCCGTACCAATTCCAACGCCACAGCGTCCAAGCTCGCCACGCACGAGGCGGTCTGCGCTGAGCGGTATCAGGGCATCATGGCGCGGATAGGCCGTCTTGAGGCGCTGGTGATCGGCGCGACGGGGACAACCGTTGTGGGCCTGATCTGGGCCGTCTGGCAGCTATCGAAGATCGTCAAATGACCATCGACTGGCGCGATCGTATTTCCATCATCGGCGCTGTCCTCATCAGCGTCATTGTCGTGGTGGGCTTTGCCATCGTCTGCGGCGCCCTGTTCTTCCTGAAGATCCCGCAGGAGATGAAAGAGATTGCGATGCTCCTGCTGGGCATCCTGGGGGCGGGCTTCACCACGGTCATCAACTACTGGACCGGCTCTAGCAGCAGCAGCCAGAAGAAGGACCAGACCATTGCAGAGGCGGCCTCCACTGCCGCCGCTACAGCCGCCAATGTCGCCACTGCGGCTGCGGCCAAGCTGCCATGAAGATCAGCCAGCAGGGCCTAGACCTCCTGATTGCGCGCGAGGGCTGCGTTCTGAAGCCCTATCTCGACAGCGTGGGGGTCTGGACTGACGGCGTTGGAAACACGGTCGGCGTGATCCCGAATGGGCCGCCGATTACGCAGGAGATGGCGGACGAGGACCTTCGGCGCAATCTCTACCGCTTTGAGAACGCCATCAACGACAACGTGACCGTAGGGCTGGAGCAGTATCAGTTCGACGCGCTGGTGTCCTTCGCCTTCAACGTGGGGACGGGGGCCTTCAAGACCTCGACCCTGCTCAGGAAGATCAACCTGCAGCAGTTTGAGGCTGCCGCGCTGCAGTTCAATCGCTGGCACATCCCGCCTGAAATCACGAGCCGCCGCAATGCCGAGCGGGAGCAGTTCAAGGGCGCGCACTTCGTGCCGAGGTTCCCATGACCTGGCTCACCACCATCTGGCAAGCCCACAAGGTCGTCATTCTCGTAGTTGCCGGCGCTGCGCTCATCATCCTCACGCTGGCTGTAGTGCGAGGGATCTACACCAAGGGCGAAACGGCGGGGGCCGGGAAGATCACGACGGCTGTTCAAGGGGAGGCGATCAAACAAACCGAGAAGGCTCGGCAGGAGAAGGAAAGGGCAAATGCGGAGAATCGCGACAAGCCTATTGATGCTGTCATTGATGGGCTGCGCTAACCCGCCCGTCGTCATCACATCCGTCGACTCGTTTTGCACGAGGGTCGACCCTTTCCACGGGGCCGAAGATGAGCGTGCGGCACTCAAGCGTGCCGTCGCTGCTGAGCCCCTGATTACCCGCTTCATCCGCTGGGCTGCCGGGATCGACAGCCAATATGACTCCCACTGCCTCCAGCCTGCCAAGGGTGCCTGATGCCTGCAGCTCCGATCTCCGAGGATGAACTACAACGAGCCGTCAACGCCAACGCGCAGTACGGCAACAAGACGGCTGCAGCCAGCTCGCTTAACCTCAATCTCTCAACCTACTACTCCCGCGTGAGGGAGGCCAACAGGCGGGGAATCTCCCCCAACATCATCCCTCGCCAGCCGACCTTTGAGCGCGACCCGATCCCGGACGGTGACGAGCCGATCGAGGAGCTTCTGGACCGGCGCGAGCGGGCCTTTGTTCGTAAGGACAAAGCCGAGATTGCCCGCAAGCTGATCGAGGTGCGGATCAAGATGGATGGCCCCATCGGCATCTGCCACTTTGGCGACCCCCACGTAGACGACGACGGCTGCGATATTCCATCCCTGCGGCGGCATATCAAGGTCGTGAACGAAACGCCCGGCATGTACGCGGCCAACGTGGGCGACTTGCAAAACAATTGGGTGGGGCGGTTGTCGCACCTGTGGTCACAGCAGGAGACCAGCGCCAAGCAGGCGTGGCGGCTCACGGAATGGCTCGTCCGGTCCTGCGATTGGCTCTACCTCATAGGCGGCAACCACGATGCCTGGAGCGGGTCAGGCGATCCCCTGCAGTGGATCATGGCCGATCAGGCGGGTGTGTTCGATTACGGCGGCGTGCGGCTCAATCTGAAGTTTCCCGGTGGCAAGCAGATCAGGATCAACGGCCGTCACGACTTCCGGGGCCACTCGATGTGGAATACGACGCACGGCCCGTTGAAGGCTGCCATGATGGGCTGGAGAGATCACATCCTGACCTGCGGCCATACCCACGTCTCAGGCTACCAGCTTACCAAGGACCCCAGCAGCGGCCTTATAAGTCACATCCTGCGGGTTGCTGGCTTCAAGAAACACGACCGCTACGCCAAGGAGCTTGGCCTGCCGGATGCCTCGTTCTCCCCGGCGTCGACTACGATCATCGACCCTAGGAAGGCCGACAACGATCCGGGGCTGATAACCGTCATCCATGATGTCGAGATGGCGGCCGACTTCCTGAAGTTCCTGCGTCGCGGGATGGACGGGAAAAAGAGGGCGGCATGAGCAAGAAGCCCGCTGAGCCCATGAAAATGGTCCTTGTGGAGTGGCTCGACGCCTACACCCACGACAGCGGGTGGAAGTCGCTCAAGAGCCTACGGAAGCAGGAGCCGGTGCTGGTCCGCACGCTCGGCTTCCTTGTGAAGGATGCGCCCGACTACATCACCGTCGCGGCAAGTCATGTCCCGCACGATGACCACGGGGACGGGGACGTAATCATTCCGCGCGGGATGGTGCGGTCGATCGTTGAGGTGAAGCCGTGAACACCAAATGCCTGCCCCGCCTGACCGATAGCAACGGCGAACTGACCCTGCGGATCTGGGACGGCAAGGTAGACCACAGCTACCCCGTCACAGTCGGCCAGCTTGCCAACCTGACGCAGGATTGCACCGACGCGCTGGTCCGACGCGCAAGGAAGATGGACGGTAAGGAGCCGGTGCGGTGAAGGGTGCTGCGGGCCGCGCGCTACTACGGCATCTCTGCGGGGGCTTTTCCCGGCCGTCGCCAGTGGCACGCCCGCAATGTGTGGCCTCACACCACCGCAGCGAGCGGAGTCTACCATGAATACCCGCGCTGTCGCCACGCTCTTTGCGGCGGTGCTGGCATTCGGCGCCGTCGTGCAGGTGTTCCTTCCGTTGAAGGCTAGGGCGCATGATATTTACGAAAATTGGAAGACCATCAACGGCGTCTCGTGCTGCCACGATAAGGACTGCGCCCCGGCCACGATGTGGATTGACGCCGAGGACCGCTTGATTGCCCGCCAGAACGGCCAGACCTACTTCGTGCCCCGTGAGGTCGTACTGCCGATCCCGTCGCCGGATGGGCGGTCCCACATCTGCGTCATAGCTGGAACCGTCATTTGCGCAGTGCCGGGAGAGGTGAGGGGCTAGGCTTCCTTGCGTCTAGGGTCTGATGGCGACCATTCGTAGCGGGATCGCTTCCAAGGCCCTCGATTTTGGGGAGGGCGTAGGCGGACGCCCTTGTCGGGGCCTTTACCCTCTTGCCGGGCCAGCGAGGCCATCCGGTTGTGGTACTCAGGCCCAAACTGTCGCTCCGCAGAGGCAATGACGGCATCCAAGTCTGGCGAGCGTCGGAACCATTCGCCATGACTGCGGTCAGCGGCGAAGCGCTTGTGCAGGTAGTTCTCCAAGGTCGGGCCGCCGGGCGTGGAAGCCAGTAGCGAAAGGGGAATGGGGCATCCTGTCAGCATGCTCGCGAAGCGTTCAACCGGGAACGACGCGAAGCCGATCTTGATTAGCCAGGCGCCCTGAACGAAGTAGACATGGGTGCGGGCGTCGCGCTCTTGCTGGGCATTGCGGAAGCCTACAGGGGAAATGGTCGGGAACATGCGAACCAGATATTGTGGGGAACGGATGGTGGCGATTCACAGGGCGGCGAACGCAAAAGGAACGAATAAATATTGCGATGAAACATCACTGTAGCCACTGTGGCTCAGTTAAGTAACTGAAAAACATCGTATAATATATAATCCGACTATCATCAGTGCACACACAACGCCTAGTACTTGCGCTGCGTTCGCTGTTATGACTGCGGGGTGCGGCGGTCACGGACCTCACGCTCCCGTTTCCGGTAGTATATCTCACCTTTAGCCTTGCTGATCTTCCAATGCACAGCCTTGCGCTGATCCTCCGGCGATGGGAATTTGTCCATCTCGGCCAGCGCGTTCATAACTTCATTGCGCACGCTCGCCAGATTCTTCCGCAATTCGGCAAGCGGGATGCACACGTCGATCTCCAGACGGACGGCACGGCCCACGGCTGAATTGCGCTCGTAGTCCGTCACCTCGTCGCCGGGGGTAGTGGGCTCGATGCCCAGAACCTTCATCCGCCGGGCGGCGGCGCGCTCTGCGTTGCGGACGCTCTTCATTGCCTGCTCCTGTACTGCCATGCTCATCGCTTTTCTCCGTCCTTGGGGGTGATCTGCCAGCCAGCTTCTTCAATCGCGTC
>Ga0181339_1000170_pt1 | contig 15184 bp, 1 predicted proteins | sample Sp13VDMM110DD_FD_130101 | JGI IMG/M metagenome (GOLD analysis project Ga0181339, IMG submission 130101) | Freshwater viral communities from Lake Michigan, USA - Sp13.VD.MM110.D.D | ecosystem: Environmental > Aquatic > Freshwater > Lake | place: USA: Michigan | collected 2013-04-23 | reverse complement strand
TAATATGGCTAATGAGGCTGCCAAGGATGCATATTATACTGCTAAAGGTCTGGGTCTAAAAGACCAAGCTTCTGCTGTACAAGTAGCAGGCAAGAACATGAATGATATGAAACAGAATGAAATTATTGCTAATCTCATGAACAACTATGGAAAATGGGTAACAGCTGACCAAAAAGGAAAATTATCTAATATAACAAAATAATCATGGGACAGTTTTATAAAGGCATAGAAGCCACCTTCTTAGATAATGCAATGTTCAAACTTCCTTATGAATTGATGGGAGCTGTAATTGACAGAAAAGACAAAGCTATTGATGATACTATTGGACAGTACCAAGGCCAACTAGACAAATTAAAAGCAGATGTTTTAGAACAAGATTCTCCTGAATTACAAGCTACTATACAAAAGTATCAAAACAGAATTGATGAAGCAATTCAAGGAATCACTAAAGACCCTATGAATTATCAAAAATATACTCCTCAACTTTCTACATTAGGAAGAGAGATAACAACTATATGGGGTTCTACAGGTAAAGTAGGGACTATGGAAGCTAATAAAAAAAGAGTATTAGCTGAGTATGATACTTTAGAAAAACTTCATGAAAAAGACCCTAAAAAATATGATGCTGATTACATAACAGCAGAAAAAAGAAGAATCCTTGAAAAATATAAAGGGGTAGAATGGAATGAAGAAAGAGGTAAAGCAATGGGGGCTCCGGATATTGCAGATTCTTATCATGCTTTAGATTTTGATGAAAGTTTTTTAACTCATTTAAAAGCTCAAAAAATATCAAGAACTCAAGAAACTGCAGGAGGACCTTGGGTGTATAAACATGAAGGAAGCTCTGAAAAGTTAGATCCTAGTACTATCATGAATACTTATATGCTTCAAATAAATGCAGACCCTACTGCTCAAGCAGCATTAGAAAGAAGAAACCTTATAGGAACTCCAGGTTATGAAAGTGTAGGACTTAATGAAGTTTACATTAAACAACCTATAACAGATGCCAATGGAAATGTAGTTTACAAAGATGGTAAAGTTCAAACAAGAGAAGTATTAAATCCTAATAATTATTGGGCTAAAAAAATGGGAGCTGCAGGAGAAACTTTTAAAGTAAATAACTCTGAAATTAAAAATACTCAAAGTGAAAACTCAGTGTACACTAGAGAAGCTACTTGGCAAAGAGAAGATGAGGCAGCTAAAAAAGAAAGTTTTACAGCAGAAACTCAAGGAGAAGAAGCTATAGTAGCAAGAGATGCAAACTTAAATTCATTAGGAACTACTTATACTAGAGCAAGAGCACAACTTTCTAGCACTGTCAACACAGGAGTAGGGATAGTTGAAGGACTAGGTTTGTCACAATCTTTAAAAGAAAAAGTAACAAATGATATAAAAAATGGTAACTTTGCTTCTCTCAGAGCAGCTACAAAAGACAGAGGAGGAATCTCAGGTACTATAGACCAATTAGAAACTTCTTATAAAAGAGCTAACTCTGAAAAAAGATTATCTGAAGCTAGTATGAGAGCTTTTACACAGTCTTTACCAGCAAATCTACAAAAAAGAATGTTAGATAATCATTGGAATAGTGATCCAGCTTTAGTAAAAGAGTATGAAAATTATACAAGTAAAGCTAAAGGAGAAAATAAGTTCTTTGAATTAAATCCTGTTTCTCAAGTCACAAGTTTAAATAATATGGATATGAATAAAAGTACTAAAGATTCCTTTGGTAAAGTTATTACAGAAAACATAGATGACATAAGATTTAGAGTAGCAGGTCTACAGGCTGATAAAACTATTTGGGAAAAAGCTGATGGAACTAAAATAGCTTTTACAACTAATAGAGCTTTAAATGGAAAACCAGGAGTAGTTGGCAAAACTAAAACTTCTTCAGGAAAAGCTGTAACCTATGTGTACAGTGATACTGAAGAACACTCTTTAAAGGAATTACAAGACCTTGGAGTTGCTGGTAAAAATGTAGCTAAAGCAGGAGCAAAAAGTACTTATCATTTTTATGACAATGGAAAAAAGATTGGTGTAGAAGTAGATGAAAATACTTTAGGAGTTGTTAGTGGCTTAGACAATAAAGGAAGAAAAAATTTAGGAGTACATCTTAAGATAGGAGCAAATACAATCAAGGCTAATATAGGTGAAGATCAAATTACTAATCCTCAAGTAAGAGATTGGTTTTCTAAAAATGATTCTACTATGTATGCAAACTGGAAAGATGATCAAACTAACTGGAAAATGATTGACATAGACCAAAAAGATGAGGCTGGCAATGTATATAGAATGAATAGAGGAAAAGCAACTATAAATGGACTAGAAGTTACTGCTCCTGCTGACATAAAAATTGTTAAAAGAATTGCAATGGGTCTTTAATAAAAACTTAATAAAATAAAAGAAAATGACATTTCCTTCAAGAAAAATATTAACTGCTTACCAAAGAGTACAAAAAGATATTCAAGAACATTCTCAAGCTAATTTAGGAGGTTCTACAGGACAAGGATTAAGTTTTGAAGAATTAAATTCAAAAGATACTTCAACTCATAATGTAACTAGTCAGTTATTAGCTAATTATGTAGACAAATCTGAAAGAGATAAAATTGCATTTGATAATTCTACTACAAAAAAAGAATTAGAAAAGCATGCTAAAGAGACAGCAATTTCTAAAGATAAATTGTTTTCTAAAGTAGCTGAAAAAGAAGGAATAGAGAAAGCTTTATCTATTGTAGACAATGCTCAAAGAATAAAAGAACTAGAAGAAAAAGACCCTTTCAAAGCTTATGCAAGGTCTGAAGCTTCCTTTTTTGATAAAGGAGGAATTAATTTGGCTGTTCCTGTAATGGCTGCAGCTGCTCCTCTTTTTCATGGAATTAATGATTTATTATCTGGAAGCCGGGTAGGAAATATGCTAGGGTATGTTGATAGCAGGATAGGATTAGATAAAAAAGAACAACAAGAATATGATACTCTAACAGCTAAACAAAGACAAGATTTACAACCTTCAGTAGCAGAACTTAAACTTGAGTACAAAGAAGAACTTAGAAAATCAAAAGAAAGAAAACTTAATGCTACTAAAACACACTTAAACTCTTTGCAGTATAAAAAAGCTATGCAAGAAAGAGAAGGAGGCATTAGAAAAGAGTTTTCTACTCCTGGAGAAAGTAAAGAAGAGGCTTTAGAAAGAATGACTTCTTTAAAATATGAAGATTTAATTACTCAATTAGATGATTACTCTTCTGGTAAAGCAGGATTTTGGGATGGTATAGGTAGTCAAAAGAAAGATCTTTTTACTATGGGAGTTTACAGTATGGGGACTAATCTTACTGTAGCTAGTATAAAAGATAAATATGATAGAATTGAAAAAGACAAAGTAATAAATGCTAAAAATCCTAATTACAAACCTAAAGAGACTATTTCAGAAACAGAAAAAGGATTAATGGAAGCTGAAGCTCATACTCAAGAACTTGCAGCTAAAAACTTATTTGAAAATAAATTAGGGTATGGTTGGGGTGTTGGTGTTGCTACTTCTACTGTAATGATGGAACAAACTCTTGCAGCAGGACCTATCTCAGGTGCTGTAGAACAAACTATAGGTAATGCTCTTTTAAAAGATGCAATGAAAACAACCTTAAGAGAGGCTTGGAAACAAGGAGGAACTAAATTAATGTTGTCAACTCTTGGAGCTAAATCTGTAGCTGGGGCTGGGAACATTGCTGTATCTTCTATTTTAGCACCAAGTACTTACACTATGGCTGCACAGTCTAAAATAGGTAATGTAGAATTTGTTAAAGATGAAAATGGAGAAGAGAAACTATTAGTAGGAGAAGCAAGATACAATTACTATAAAAAAGATTTTAATAAAAAGTCTGATTTAATTAGGTATGAGATTGCTGAATTACAAAAGAAAACAAACAGATCTGAAGAAGAAAACCAAAAATTAGAAGGCCTTACAGATGGGTTAGATAACCTTACTAAAGAATTTGATACTTTATACAAACCTAGAACTACAGGAGAGGCTTTGTGGTATGGTTTTTCTGAAACAGCAAAAGAAAACTTTTCTGAAAAATATGTTGGGGATGCCTTACCGGGACTTTCTAATAATATGTTAATGAGAAGATTGGCTAAAACAGATATTGGAGCAAAAACTGCTAAATGGATGTCAGAAAAAGGAAGTCAAGTTGCTCAAAGTACTGTAGGTAAAACAGTTAAAGCACCTATAAACTGGTACAATTCTGGAAGAAATGTTGTAAACAATTTAGCTTTAGGAAAATTATCAGGAAAAGCTATTGCTCACACAGGAAAAGCAAGTGTTATCCACAGTTTACCTGGAGAAATAGCAGAAGAAATATGGAATCAATTTGTTCCTACTTACAAACAAGACTATGCTGAACAACTTGAGTCATTAAAAGACCCTTCTTTTTATAGAGATGTAGTTGCTCAAACCTTGATACAAGGAGTTGCTTTTGGAGGTATAGGTATGGTTCAAAGAGGAAGAAATTATTTAGAAGACAAAGCTAAATTAAGAGAAATGTACAAAGCTCTTGATGCAGCTGTAACAGATGATGAAGTAGCTGACAATATTCTTATGAATACTGGAGGTACTCTCTATAGTCCTTTAGACTATGATCATAAAATTATGCAGTTAAGACAAGCTGATACTCCTTCTTCTCATGCTCAAGCTAATAAATTAGAACAAAACAAATTTACTAATTTAGCTGCTATGGCTATTAGAACAGGTACTGTAGAAAAATTTAAAAAAAGTCTAGCTGATGTACAAAATAAAAAAGATGTAAGTCTTTCTACTAAGCAAAATATTGCTTTAGCTCAGGAAAGAATAACCTCTTTAATGGAAGTTTATGAAAAGCATTCTGAGAAAGAAAACTTTGCTTCTATCTTTAATTTGTCAGAAAGAAAATTAGCCAATGACCAAACTGTAAAACTTATTGATGAAGAATTGGCCCAACAAAAAGAAGGAGCCAAAGAAGATATAGATGCTTTTATACAAAGAAAAGGATTAAAAATTGACTATGATATTAACTCTCTTTTAGACAGAGAGTTTGAAAGCCCAGAAGAAGAAGCTGAATACTTTAATTTTATTGAAGAATTAAATAAAGAAAATCTTACCAGAGTTCAAACTTATGGAGGACTTCTTATGCAAAAAGCCGGTTTTCAAATGGACACTAGTCACTTAATTAAAGACATTAATGATGAGACTAGTCCTGAGTATGAAGAAAGAGTTGAGACTAAAAAAGGGATAGAAAAATCTTTTAATAGTGTCATGAAAGTTTACAAAGATTCTATCCTTACCTCTGACAAAGAGACTCCAGAGATAATTGACAATGTAATGGAAAGGGTTAAAGCTCAATATAAAGGAAGAGTTGAAGATTCTTTTTTTGAAGAAGTTGCTAACAAGAAAAAAGACATGTTAGAGTTTACTCAAATGAAAGAAAAAGAAAGACTTGAAACTGAAAACTTACAAGCTTTACTTTTAAAAAGAGCACAAAAAACTGAACCTCAACAAGAGACAGATGTTGTTGGAGTAATCCCTGAGGATGCCACTGTTACTGTTGTAGATGATGTAGCTCAACAAGACCATCAGACTTTTGTACAAGTTAATGTAGAGAGTTTAATGGATATTTTTCCTGTGCCTACTATTACACCTGCTCCTGCAGTGTCCTCTACAGAAAGTACTTTAGGAGACCCAGGAAATCAAATTATCTCAGACAGTGAATTTGATTTAAGTATTGATACTAGAGGTACCTACAATCCTCAGCAACTTGCTGCAATAAAAGCTTTTACTAAAGAGTCTGTAGAAAGAATTGAGAGCAGAATAGGAAGAAAGCCAACTTTTAGAGAGTTTGCAGAACAAACTTATAAATATACTGAGGATAAAAAATCTGTAGAAAACTTGTTTCCACACATGATTCAAGGATGGAAAGAAAATGGATATGAAGCAGAAGATTATAATGCTGTGTTTCAAGATTTGTTTCAGCCTTATAAAGAAGCTGTGAATGATTATGTAAAAAATCTTCAAAATTTATTTGAGGAAACTATCCCTGTGGAACAAAAAGATCCTTACAAAGAATTTGAACAAGAAACAGAAAAAATAGAAGAAGAGGTAGTAAAAAGTTCAGTGACTGTAATAGGTTATGATGAAGAAAACATGGCTGTTACTGAAGTTCCTAAATCTCAAGAAGAGTTAAAAAAGAACATAAGCATTACTCCTAGAATAGGTTACTCAGCAGTCAATTCTGTAAAAGTAAATAATGCCGGTGTAATAGAAATTAAAGTAGAAGGCATAGAACTAGCTTATGAAGAAGGAGATTTAATAGACCCAAGAGACTTAATCAATCCTAACATGTTTCCAACAGGAACTAAAGTATCTATTGAAATAGCTGATGAGTCTATATGGTCAAAAATTGTAGCTACTAATGGTAGAAATGAACAAGGAGAACTTCAATACACTACTTTTGATAAATGGGTAGCTCAAAGAGAAACTAAAGATTCTAATTTTAGAAATACTCAAGAGTTCAAAGACAAAGTACCTATGTTTTACATTAATGATGCAGGTAAAAGATTAGGTTATGTACAAGAAGTAGATAAATTTGATGGATACTCTGTTAAGAATCCTGCTGGAAGTTCTAAGAACCCTCAGAATGCAAAAAATGATCCTGCATGGAGTAATCATATTCAAAAAGGAATTGATAATGCCAGAAAGCTTAGAAACAATATTCATGGAGGACTAAGAGAAGTGACTTTAACTAGAACTGAAGATGGCCCTTTTATTAAGTTGCCTTTATCTTTACCTAAAATTTCAGTAAGAGAATCAAATCCTCAATCAGTTTTAGTAGTACAAAGAGGGACAACTTTACATACTACTTTTAATCTTGCTTTTACTGGTAAAATTATTGGTAGACAATCTTTTAGTGCAGGTAAAAATGGGACAAATGGTAACACTTGGATGATGTCACAAATTGGGACTACCAAAAATGCCAAAGGAGAAGTTGTACCTCAATATAGAGCTTACCCTCTTCAAAGAATTGTTAGTGATGAACAAATTACTACAGCTAGATGGGCTTTAGCTGCTTACATGACTTTAGAAGGCAGAGCAGAAATGATAAAAGGAACAGAGTTTGAAATGACAAGAGAGGATGCTGAAAAAATCCAATCTGATATAAACAAACACATGGGATATAATATTGAATCTCATCTTGAAGTTGTATCTTTTATTAAAACTTTTTTTCAAACTCCTGTCCAAGGAGATATGATTGATTCTTATAAAAAAGTTTTATTTGATAAAGACAACTATCCTGTTGTTAAACAACATACTAATTTAAAATTATTAGGAAATACTAAAGCTAAAATTATTTCTATTGAAAATGGTAAAGTAATTTCTACTAATAAAAATTATGGAGAATACTTAAAAGATACTTTACTTACTAACATTAAGTCTGTAAATGTAGGAACAGATGAAAAGCCTGTATATGCCACAGTTATTCAACCTACTTTTGCTGTGTCTTATACTCCTGTAATGGAGCAGACTGGTTCTGAGCAAGTACAAGCACAACAAGTGGAGACAATTAAAAAAGCTGAGGAAGTGATTGCAGCTCCTCTAGATATATCTAGCCATATAGAGGTACTAACAAGATTAGGAATTAGTTTAGATGAATTTGAACTATCTGATGATATGATAGAAAATACCTCTAAACTTGCTAACTTGTTTAAAACTATTGGTAATTTAAATATTCTTCAAGAAAAAGCTATAAGACAATTTATTGTTCATAGTATTGGAGAAAAAGTTAGTATTGAATACAAATCTAATGTATCTAAAGTAAGATTAAAAGAAGACATTAAAGCAGAATTAAATAAAGTCTTACTTGAATTAGACACTCAATTAAAAGGGCTTCTTACTGAGGTTAATACAACTCCTTCTACAGACCCTAGAGTTGAACTATTAAAAGAAGCTTACACTTCTACACTTAAAAATATTAGTGATATTCAGTCTAATTTTAGTACTTTATTTGATAAAGCTTTTACTGATATTCAGAAACAAACTCAATTAGTTGAGAAAGAAAAAGAAACAGAGAACACTAATACAGATGAAGAAACCCAAAATGTAAAAGATTACAACAAAGAGTCTATTGAAGAGTCTGGTAAATCCAAGGCTTCTTATAGACTTAGAAGATTTTTACATAAAATCAATCAATATGATGCTAAAGGAGTTGCTCAAACAACTTATTTAGGGTTACCTTCTTACATGAGTTTTAATGATGTTTACAATGAATTAAGTAAAGTTCTTAGTATGGGTTCTGAAGTAGAATCTGACTATGATAAATTAATTGAAAAATTAAAACTAAGTGAAGCCCCTTTTGTAAAAGATGTCCTTGTTAAGTTAGAAGGCAGAAAAGCAGATCCTGAAAAAGGCATTACAGAGATTAAACCTGCAGACCAACAAATTAAAAATGAATTTGTTTACAATTTTGTTAGACACACTTTGTCTTCTAAATTTGGTATGTATGAAAGTGGCCCTCAAGGAATCACTCTTAAAATGTACAATACCAATGCAAATGAAGCTACAAGAATTATCACCAATAAATGGAAAAATGATAATATGGTGTCTGGTCTTTACAATAAAAATGGTAGTGTAAATGTTGCTTTTGCAGATAAACTAATTACTGAGTTTGAGTCTTGGGATAAAGACCATACTAAAGTACCTGAAAGAGATTTAAGAAACTGGTTGAGTAAATTAGGTTTTACCTTTCAAGATGCAGCTTGGACTCAAATCTATGAAAAAGGTATTTTTAATGCTCAGAGAGATGTTCCTTTTAAAGATTTATACAATGTAAATGCTGGAGGATTATTTGTACCTATAGTAGATTTCTTGAATAAACTTAAAGCTGACCCTGCTGGAATGAAGTTTGATGTAAATGTCAATGTCTTCTCTAATTTAGGAGGAGTTACAAAAGCTTTAAGTGCTATTGAAACAAGATATAATCCAAATCTTATTGCTTTGTCTTTTAGAGACACAGGAAAAAATATTTCTACCCTTGTTCCTACTAAGTATGTTACTGATATGGTTCAAAACTTAAAAAGAGCTGCAGGAGATGAAAGCAATCCTTTAATTGATGATTTACAGTCTTTATCTTTTTCTGAGGATTCTGTGATACTAGAATTACTTAAAACAGTTCCTACTTTTAAAGGCATGTTTCAAGTTCACCATGTTTCTTTAACAGCAATTAAAGAGAAGGGAGATAACCCTACTAAAGCAGGGTTAACTGATTTAAGTGATGTGGATTTTGATATGAATGCTTTGGCAGGATTTCAAGACAGAAAAGTAGATAAACTTCCTGCAGGAACTAAAATAGATGGTATAACTATGAGAATGGCTAATATGCTTTCTCCTACTATGTCAGATAAAAGTACAGGTCTTTACATGGAAACTGCTGTTTTTGATTTTATGGCTGATAAATCTCTTTTATTTAAAGTAGAAGAAGATGGCTCTATTTCAGGGTTTAAAACTCAACTTAAAGAAATGCTATTTGAAAGATTGGTATTACCAGAACTTAAAAGGATTGTAAAATTCCACAGAGAGGTAGGTGCTACTAACATTAAAAACTATGATAAAGGGGCTCAAATATTCCATTTGCTACCTATCATGAATACTTTAAAAGCTGAAGATGGGGTTAAAATTATTGAAAAATTAGCTAGTCCTAGTTTAGCATACAGCATTGAAGAAGCCATAGAAGAATTTGGACCTATTTTTCAAGAGGCTATTGAAGCTATTGTTAAACAAGAAGTAGAGTTTAAAAAACAATCCTGGGCTCCTTACACAAACACTAAAGGAAGTGTAACTACCTCTAAGATGTTTGACTCTAATTATTTTAAAGAAGCAGGTAAGAATCCTTCTGTAGATTATGATCTTGCAGTTACTGATTTTGTGTTAAACAATTTACTGTTTAATTCTGAAATGTTTAAAGTATTTGCTGGAGATATAGCAAACTATAGTCAAGACAAATTGTTTGTTGATGAAAAGATGAATCAGGAAACAGGTAAAAGAGAAAAACAGAAAGTCAATTCTTGGGAAATTTCAAATGATGAAGCTTATGTTTCTATAAACAAGCAAATTGGAACTAACCTTGGAAAAAGGTTAGCATTACTTATTGCTCCAGGAAACAAGGTAGCTAATTCTAGAAAAGAAGAGTACAATCAAATCTTTTTAAATGACTCTATAGATATTACTGAAAATGCTAGTTACTTAATTAAAAACTATTATGGAGAAGAAGCTTTAGCAAAAGCTACTCCGGCAATTGAAAAATATAATCTTGGAGCTAAAATAGTAGATAGATATGAGCAAGGAATTGTAGACATTACTCCTGAAACTTATGTAAAAGCTAAGAATGATATGAAAGAGGCCAGAGACTTTTTATCTAAAAACTTTGCAGACCTTTCTGCATATTTTGATATTGAATCTACTGATGCTCAAGAGTATTCTACAGCTACAGAACACATCTCTTTACTCCACAGAATGGGTAGAATATCTGACAAAGAGTTAAAGGTTATTAATGATAAATTAGCTAAAGGAGAAGATTTAACTAAAGAAGAAATAAACATTGTATTTCAACCTATTAAGCCTGTTCATACAGGAACTTATATTAATAAAGAACAAGATGTAAACAGAGTTGTTTATATCAAGTCTTCTGCTTTTCCTTTATTACCTCAACTTACTGCTGGTACAAGACTAGAAGGATTGAGAAATAAAATGGAAGAATTAGAAAAAAACACTGGTAGATCTACTAGAGCTTCTTTTCAGACAGCTAATAAAGTAGGAGCTACTGTAAAAGCTATTAACCCTTTTGATGTACATTCTTTGAATAATATTAAAGAATATGAAGCAAATGATGTAAACAGTACTGTTCTTACTCTTAAAAGAGATAATTTTAGAATACAACAAGATGTACCTTTTAAATCTGATAAAACCCAAGATGATAAAGTATCTATGGGAACTCAGTTTTTTAAGTTATTATTTGGAGATGGAATAATTGATGCTGAAGGGTTTGAAATTAATGGTAAAACTCTTTCCGGAAAAGAACTATACCAACACTACAATCAAGCTTTTAAAGATATTATAGATAGTAAGAAAGCAGACTTATTTTCTGAATTAGGTCTTGATGAGAAAGGTAAAGTGACTAATGAAAATCAGTTTATGATTAAGTTACAGGATCTTTTAATTAAAGAAGCTACAAGTAGAGGATACAGTATCAAATCTTTGGCAGGACTTAAAATAGAACAATTGCAAGCTAAAGCTGGCATTTACTATGAATTTAAAACCCCTTTATGGTTATCTTCAGATAGTAACAGATATGAGTCTTTATTAAATGCTATTGTTACTAACAGATTGATGAAACATAAGATGCCAGGGAATGGTTTTATAGCTGGGTCTGAGTCAGGCTTTAGTTTTAAAGAAAATCTTGAAGGTGTTAATAAATCTAGAGTAATCTATTTAGATTCTTGGAATGGTAAAGAACTACAAGGAGTACATACTGAAGATGTAGATGGCACTCCAGTATTTAAAAAAGCACAAGTATTTGTTCCTTCTAAGTTTAAAGGTACAGATAAAAAGTTGATAGATTTATTTGAAGGATTTAATGGTAAAACAGGGAAATACATTGAAAGAAAAGAAAATGGAACTTTAGGATTAATAGAAGGTATGATTGATCCTGCTTTGTTTAATAATTTTAGTTTTAGAACTCCTACTTCTTCTCATGTTTCTGGTTCTACTATTGAAATTGTTGGAATTGTACCTCCAGAATGTGGAGATTTAATGATAGTTCCTAAAAACTTCACTAAACAAAAAGGACTTGATTATGATATTGATAAAGAATCTGCTTATCAATTGAATCATGTTACCACTGCTACAGGTAAGATTGAAGTTTTATCAAAAGAGTATGCAGATAATTTGATACAAAATCTTAGAAATAAGATTGAATCTGCCAATGTACAAAACCTTAGTGCTTCTGCTAAAAGTAATTTTGCTCAAGAACTATTTAAAAGTTTTGTACAAGGTACAGGAACCTTATTAGATGAAGAATCTTTAGAAATTTTACTACTTCCTCAAATAAGTTTAGTAGAAAAAATGAACAAAGTAGAAAATGAATTAAAAAGAAAACTAGCTGAGAATGAGTTTATTAAGACTCACTTAGCTATATATAATAACCCTAGTGTTGAAGTCCAAAATAAAATTAACAAAGTTCTTTCTATGGAGTTTGCTGGTAAACAAGCTGAGTTAATAGAAGAGTTAAATGCAGAAGGAGCTAAAAATGCTGCTATTACAAAATACAGAGAAATTGATCCTACACTTTCTTTAGTTGATGCCAGAGAAAAGTATCAAAAAAGTTTGATGAATTTTACTATGTTGACTAATAGCTACCAAAAAATGAAAATGGATTTAGGTTCTATTGGTAAAACTGCTATTGGAGTATATGCTAATTACACAACTTTTAATGGGCTTCTTCAACAAAATGTATCAGGAAAAGAAGTTTTTGTAATGGATGAAAATGGAGACCCTAAAACTACTATTATTGGAGATTTTATATCTACAGGTACTTTAGGAGTTCAAAAAACTTTGGCTCCAAGTACAAATACCTCTGCTTGGACTAAAAATCATCAAAGAAGTACTTCAGAAGTATTTGCTGAAAAAGAGAATACAGCTACTGATAATGAAAAAGAACAAATTTTAGGTAGAGTAGGTGTAAATGAAGACACTATAAATGTTGATGCTTACCTTTCTTTATTAGGTTTTGATAAAGATGAGGCAGGTAACTCTATCTCTTATATGCTTCTTTCTCAACCAGCTATAAAAGAACTTAACAATAGAAAAAAAGCTAGCAAAGGAATTTTAGGAGAATTTGTAAAACAACAAACTCTTATTTCAGAGATGGTTATGAAGTTTTCTGAAGGAAAAGTTACTTACAAACAAGTTGGAGAAGGGGCAAACCTTAAATATCAATTTGTAAGTGTTGAGACAGGAGAAGTTATTGAAGCTGATGGTAAACTATTAACAGGTGAAAATCTTTTAGCAGGGATTAAATTTAGTGGAGAAAATGCTGAAGTTCAACTTCATTCTTTAATGACTTATGTTCAATTAGAAAAAGAGTCTAGAGTTTTATCTACAGTTCAAAAAACTATCAATGCTAACACTTTAGGAAAATCTATGATAGAGTCTCAATTAAAATTTGAAGCTCTTAAAAATCTTCCTAATAATGGTACTATAAATGGGGTTGAAAACCTTATTGGAGAATTTTCAAAAACTCAAGGAGAAAGACAGGATGGAGAATGGATGGGAGAATTTTATGTTACTCCTACTACCCCACAAGGTCAGATAGTTATTAATGGTCTTAAAATAGGTAATAGTATCTATAAAGATTTCTTTCCTTATCAAGAAGAAGCAATCATTAATGTAGTTAAAGAAATTCTAGCTATTCAAGGTAAACAAGAAGTTTCAGATGCAGTAATAATAGAAAATTTTGAAGAGATTGTAGAAAGTGTTAAAAAGTACATTTACTCTAGACAAGGAAATAATGTCTTTGAAATGGACCCAAGAGCAAAAAGATTTGAACTTTTTAAAGATACTGATACAAACACTTCTTTATCTACTTATTTAAAAGATCTTGCAGACAGCAAAGACCCTAAGTTTTCTAGAGGTCTTAGAATAGTTTCTCAAAATCCTTTAATAAGAAGTTTTACCTATGACTCAGCCTTAAGTGAAGATGATTACTCTGTTATTAAATATAACAATGCTGCTACAGATAACTTAGATGAAGAAGAGTTGTATAACTCTATTCCGGAGTTAGTAGAGATGAATAAACCTTTACCAGATAAAAATGGTAAACCTTATTCTACAAGACTTCTTGCACAGGATTTAGTTGCATACTCTTTTTTACAAGGAGGAGTTCAAAAAGCTACAGAATTTGTTAAGTATGTTCCAGTAGAGTATTTAGAAACTGTAGGTAACTATGAGATTCAAAAACAATTTATCAATGGAGAAGTGATTCAAAAAAGAGTTTTTGTTCAAGCTAACAAAAAACTTCAAGGATTTAACTCTAAGAAAAATTCTAGTATTAATATTTTTGGAGTTGCTTTAGGGGCAAATCCTGAAGGACCAAGCATGTTCACAAGACAGTATTTTCAACATAATCCAAATAAAGCTCCTAAAGTCTCTTATAAAGAAAGAGACAAACAAGTAAATGGATTGTTTAAATATGTTTCTGAAGCTGGCAATAGTCCTGCTTATGTAGCTGTTAAGAATAAAAAAGGGGAAAGTCAGGCTTACTCTTTATATGAAAATGTAGGTAATAGTATGTACCAAAAGATAGACACTTTAGGAAACAAAGGAGTTAATGAATTTGAATACAGAAATCCTAATGTAGCTTCAATGAGTTCTACTTCAGTGTCTAATACTAGAAAAGTAGTAGAGGAAGATAAAAAAAGAGAAGGAATTCCTTTTAATATTACAGAAGGAAAATCTACAATTAAAGAAGTAGCTCAAAGTATTGCTGATGCAGTGCTAAGTCCTGAGTATGCCCATTTATCTGAAGCTGCAAAATGGTTACTTCCAATAATTAAAAATGGTAATCAAAAATTACTATTAGATAAAGAAATGGCTGCTTCAGGGAGAGCTGTCAGAGAAAGTGCTACTAATCCTAAGAGTTTAAATATAACTATAAACCCTTTAGATACAACTGAAGTTTCTTCTGATAAAACTGCTCTTACTTTTGTACATGAATTAATTCATACTGTAAGTGCTGCAGAAGTTTCTCAATACTATTTAAAAGATGGAGTAACTCTTAGAACAGATATTCCTATTCCTGCTCATGTTAAAAAACTTGACAGTGTATTTAAAAAGTTTACAAAACTTTATGCAAAAGAAATTGAAACTTTAAAACAAAAAAGAGAAAGTTTAGACTCTTCTTTAGGAGGACAGTACACAGAAGAAGAAAAACATGTATATTATGCTGGAGTTAATATAAGAGAATTCATGACAGTTTCTATGACTTCTCCTTTATTTCAACAAAAATTAAGTGAGATTCCATCTGATTCTCATGCTAATATGTGGGAAGAACTTAAAGCTGTTTTTATGAGTATCATAAGTGCTATGTATCCTGGAGTTAAAGAAAATTCTTTA
>Ga0181339_1000169_pt1 | contig 15254 bp, 18 predicted proteins | sample Sp13VDMM110DD_FD_130101 | JGI IMG/M metagenome (GOLD analysis project Ga0181339, IMG submission 130101) | Freshwater viral communities from Lake Michigan, USA - Sp13.VD.MM110.D.D | ecosystem: Environmental > Aquatic > Freshwater > Lake | place: USA: Michigan | collected 2013-04-23 | reverse complement strand
CCTTGGCTCTTCTGAACGTCGGCGCGCGTGGCTGCTGCCTGCCCGTGTGACGAGGCGGTAGTGCCGGCGAGCTGATTGCCGGCGTCATTCTCGTTGCGGTACCGGGTCGTATTGTCGGCGTGAATATCGGTTACAGTCTTGCCGATGGTCCCGAGAATCGCACTCAGCCCGCCGGTTACTAGGTTTCCGATGAAGGACCACATGGCTAGGCCGCCTTTGCTGCCTGCTGGACTGCCGTAACCGCCTCGTCCTTGAAGACCTCAGCAGCCAGCAGCGCGTGAGCCACTTCCCGCGTCATGTCCTTGTCAGCCACAGCAACGACCTCAATCGGCTTCGTGGTGCGCTTGCGCAGCCAGTTGATGAGAAACCCGACGCCGGTAATGAACGTAGAGGTCACTAATCCGCGCATATCTCCAGGGACGTGAGCATAATCCAGCAACCGCTGGGTCACCGGAGTTAGGTCCATCCCGGAGGCAAAGATCGCGAGGAAGTCATAGAACGTGACCAGAAGGCCGCCCACCCAGAGAAGGCGGCCGACTAGGATGGTCTCGGATTTCTTGAAAAGGGCTAGTTCGTATGGCTCAATGGCCGCGAAGAACTTGGCGGTCCATGGCTGACGTTTCAACCAAGATCGGACGACAGCATATAATATTGCCAGAACCGCGATAATGGCAAGGGCAGATAGGACGTAAAGCACTTTTATGCCTTCCTAAAATAGCTAGCGATGATGGATGCGACGGAGGCCCAGAAGTTGGGCTTGGCGGCGGGAGACGGGACAGGAGCCGGCACTGGCTTGGTGACGGGCGGAACAGTGACCACAGGGGTCTTGGTCTCGAAAAAGGGCCGGGCATCCACCTTGTAACCTTGGGCATAGCGGGGCTTGCTGTTGACAACCGGGAACACCAGAACCTTGCCGTCCGAGTTGGAATACAGGCCCTTTTTGAACAGGGTCTGCTCTTTCTGTCGGCGCTCGGTGATCTCCTTGGGGATCGTGTACAGCATGATTGCGTCCCCGATCTGGGAGATCGTACGTCCCTTGCCACACAGCTTCCGCAGGTTTCCAGGGCCGGTGTTGTAGCAAAACGAGGTCAGCGCATCGTACTGCGTCTGAGTAAGCGGCAGGTTCAGGGCGTCCACGGCGTCGGTATATTGCTTGATCTTCTTTTTGAAGAGGTCAAAGCACTCCTGCAGGGTCAGCTTGGCGTGGCCCTTGGGGTCGAAACCGTCCGATTTCGTCTGTCCGGCGCCGATCGTCCAGACCCCTACGGAATCCAGGTACGGCTCAAGGCAAACGCCTTCGTGAGAGATGATTTCAATCATCCCCCGCGTCGATAGCGTGGTCATAGGTCTCTCCGATGTTATGGAATCTTGCTTGGAAAATAGACGAATTGTGCAGCGCGATTGATTCAACCGGGCTTTACTCTGCCGGGTTGAGCGCGGTAGGTTCATGGTCATCTTTGGAGCGATGCCATGTTCACGGTCTTTGTCGGCGCGATCTGCCTATTGGTGGGCTTTTATGCAGGCCACTGGTTCGGGTTTGAGGAGTTCCGAAAGGAGATCCAGGGGGCCTTCACTAAGAGCGGCCGGGAGGTGGCGCCATGAAGAACGCTGCCGTGCTCTTGCTGTTTCTGTCGCTTGTCGGCGGCTTCGCTTGGGTGATTTATTTGAACGCCACTGAAGCGCCGGCAGATGTCCCGACGTCACATCATGTTGTTCGCTGAGGCTGGCATGTAGTTGCCAACGCCAGTCGAGATGTTCTGGATCTGCTGATAGGACGCGGCTTCAAATTGGCAATCAGTGGCGCGAACCCGCGACGCAGCCCCCGCATTGGAAAGACCAACCCGGCTAGGGAAACTGCGGTTGCCAAACGACGTCCCAAGAATTGTCATTCCATCAACACCAGTATAGGTGCTCATGTCGGCGGATAGCGGGTGGTCGGAAATAGCGCCGCCGATAAATTTTACCTTTGTAATTGAGTTTGGATTTCCGTCCCACTGCACTCCATTTTCGGCGGTGCGGCACGGGGTCGCTCCAGACATGCTATTTCCGTTTCCGGAAAAAGTGCCGTTCGTAACATCAATGTCAAAAATGGTGCTTCCTGGGCCACTTGTGCGACCCTTCAGACCGTTATGGACCGAAGAGCATCCCCACGTATTGACCATCTTCATGGTATTGACCGAGCCGCCCCCAGTGGGCATCAACTCCCACCCCGTCATGCAATGATCAGCCAAAACGTTGGTGTAGAAATGGCTGGTACAGATCTGCCCCGTGGTCGGGGAAAGTTTGACGCCGACCCCGGTGCACAAAAGCTCTACATCGGTGACGTGGGCATCGCCGCAATCCGACAGATCAAGCCCGGCAAACGGCTGGCCACCTGCCCACCCAGGGTTACCGGGAAACGGAAGATCAATGCCAAAAAAGAAAGTGCGATCAACGAAAATGCCGGAACTATTTGTCGTGCGAACGCCACAGCCGACGCCGCCGCCCAGAATCTCGACCAGCATTTTGCTCATCCAGAAAAACCCGGCAGCGCCAAGGACACCAGTTGCGCAGTTCAGCAGCGCTAGATTCTCCATCTGCAAGCTGTCCACGCCTGCCCCGGATGCGATCTCAATATGACGAGCGCCAGGAATACGAACGACACCCGGCGCAACGTCAATTCCAAAGTCACTCATCTCGACATCGCCGATCAGTGTTTTGAAAACAGTAGCGGTTGGCGAGCTTGTTTGGAACGTGGTGCCGCGGCGCCCCTCGCCTACGAGCTTCATCGGCTTGATGACGGGGATTTCGCCGGAAACCTTTAGAATGCCATCCGGGAAGTTGACCTTCTGCCCTGTCGTTGGAGCGCCCGCAATGATCGCATTGATCGCTGCCGTATTATCCGGGTTGCTGACAGAAACCCCGAAGTCTGTTGCGTTGATCGGCATCGTTTTCCTTTATGGGATTTCGTAAGTGACGGAGCCGACCCAAATGTTCGCCACGAGAGTGGAGACGAAGGCCAGATTGGATGTGCCCGCAACGGCCACACATGGAACGACAAAACCAGTGTTGGTGTTGTACCCATTGCCCGGAGTGGTCACGGCGGCAGTTGAGACGGGAAGCGATACGTTCACCGAGCCGCCGCCAGCCGTTCCAAGGCTCGTCACGTTTAGGTTAACTGATACGAAGACGGTTTTCCCGATTTGCTTGTATCGACCAGATACGATGAAGGTCGTGTATGACCCGGACGCAGGCGCGACAGTTGGGGTATAGGTCGTCCACGATGTGCCGGTGTCTCCGGTGCCGCCGTTTGCAACTGGCAAAGTGCCAGATACTTCCGAGCCAAGGGCGATCGTGGCGGCGTGGTCTTTTATCAGCTTGCCAGTAGTTCCGTTAAAAACAGCAAAGCCGTTTGCTGTCGCTGAAGCTGGCCCTACGACATCACCGCCACCTGCTGGCGTTGCCCACGTCTGGTCGCCGCGCCAGAACGTGGAAGACGATGCCCCCGTTCCACTATTCAAGTTTGTGACAGGAAGGTTGCCTGTCACGTCGCTCGCTAATCGAACGGTCAGCGTGTTACTGGCACCATTGATGGTCTTGTTCGTCAGCGTATCGGTCGTTGCACGCGCGACAAGAGTATCGGTAGCTGCTGGAGCGGTGAGAGTATTGGACCCCGCGACCGCTGGCGCATTGATTGTTACGCCGCCGGATGTCGCGCCGTTGAGCGTGAACTGGCCAGAAGCAAAGCTCTGATTAGCATTCCAGACTTGGATAACATCCAGTCCGGCAAGAGTATGCGTGCCGGCAGGCAAGGTGGCGTTTGTCGTAGCCGTGGAAGTCAGCGTTGCCGAAAAAGCACCAGACGTCGCCAACGTAGAGCCATTGGCTAACGTCAGGGTTGCTGAAGTTACCGGCGCAGTGATGGCTACCTTGTTGACAGAGGTTGCTGTCGCAACCCCGAGCGTTGGAGTAACAAGTGTTGGAGATGTGGCGAACACCAGAGACCCCGAACCCGTCTCGTTCGTGATTGCCGTTGCGAGATTGGCGCTTGACGGAGTAGCAAGGAATGCTGCTACGCCGGCCCCGAGGCCGCTGATACCAGTAGAAACAGGCAGGCCAGTGGCGTTCGTAAGCACGCCTGCTGACGGGGTGCCAATGTCTGGTGTGACCAGCGTTGGAGACGTCGCGAACACAAGCGATCCAGTGCCGGTCTCGTCAGTCACAGTGGCGCGAAGGTTGGCAGAACTTGCAGAGGCAAGCCATGCCGCCATGTTTGCAGATAATCCACTGAGAGAGGCGGTGGGCACGTTGGTAAGCGTGTTCGTCGCGCCGTCGATAGACTTATTGGTGAGCGTGGCGGTTGCAGCCCACTTCGTCGCATCGCTGGTATTGTCTACCTGCTCAAGGCCAGTGATAACATGGTCTTCGTTCCACTGCTCGCCATAGATCCGCGTCGGGTCCGAGCGCGTCGGCTTGGTCGAGACGAAGTTATGAACAATGCGCGCATCATTCGGCATTGCCGTCGCTCCTCTTCGTCCAAGTTTCGTTCTGATTGGTTTTGGGTGTCCAGGCCTCAGACTGCTTGGCCCTGACTGTCCATGCCTCGTCTATGGCGACGGCTTCATCCCAGAAGTCCACGTCGAAGGCGTCCCGGTCGAATGCCGCCGCATCGAATGCGCGCGACATCAGATAATCCTCATGATGTAGTTGCAGATGATCGTGGGCTGGATAACGCTAATTTGCGTGCTATTGCCGCCCTGCGCATTGCCAACGAAACTTGCTGTAATTCCAGTGAGAGACCCTCCAGCATTAGCAGTTGTTGGCCCCTGCAGGAGCACGCCAGCGCCGCCCGGACCTGCAGTTGTGTTCGTGTATGTGTTGTACGGGTGCGTATGGCCAGGGTCGTTGATCGGAACAGAACCGCTCGGCGTATAGGGCGGGAGGTTGGTTGTGGACATGATCCAATTTTGGGAACCGCCGCCAGCCCCCAAAGCGGTTGAATTCGCGTTGAAGTAGGTAGAGGTGAGGCGGTTTTGCGACGCCTCTTTCATTGCCGAGACGCGGCCCGTCTTGTCGGGAAGCGTGAACGTCGTAGACCCGTCACCGACTCCGTAGGTCGTGCCTATGATGCTAAACAGCGTTGCATAGGTGGTCCGAGAGATATTCTGACCTATGGGGAAGGCAAACGCGCTGTTTGGGGCAGTTGAACCCCAATAATCAATTCCCGAACCAAGAGGGATCGAATAGGCATTTGCAGCGCCGCCATGTAGGTACCAAACTGCGTCTGAATTGTTATAAACGGCCACATATGGCGTCCCCAGGATCAAGGACCCAGATGGGAGTTCGACGCCAGGATAGCCTCGCAAAGGCTTCGCGCCGAGGCTATCCACGTTAAGTGTGGAAGTTCCCGTATTAGTCGCGTGCGGCGTAAAGGCAATCATCGCCTTGTCGAGATTGGCGAGTGTGTCAAACACCTGGTTGCTGCTGACTGCGTAAGCGGTCGAAGTGCCGGTTGTGACGATCGCTCCTGCGATATCATCGCGGTACTGCGCAACGCGCGCCATTTCAGCTCGAGCACTATCATTCACGGCAGACGGCGCCATGCCTTCAGCCCAGTTGATTGTGCTATCAGCGGTCGCATTCGTTGCGGCTGTTTTCGACCAGCGCCAGACCATTAGGCTTTGCCTCCAAAAAGAAGGCCCCGGTTTCCCGAGGCCAGAGCCGTTTTAAGTTTTGAGAGATCGATGGGCCTGCGCGGCGGCGTCAGGATCGGCGGCATCTGAGCCGCCTGCTCCTGGGGCATCTGCCCGAAGAGCGGCGAGGATGGTGCGGCGGGCTGTTCGGGTGCGGCAAGAAGCGGAGGCGCCTGAGCTGCGGCCGGGGGAGCTGGGACGGCCGGATTAGGTGCGGCCGGGGCTGGGTTGGTGGCAGCGGCAACAGCAGGTGCGGCGCCCATCTTCTTGTCGGCCCATGCCTGCAGGCCGGAAACGGTCATGCCTTTTAGAAAGGGGTTCGCCTTTACAGCGGCAGCACCGAGAACATCTGAAACAGGGGCGTTCGGGTCAGCCTGAAGCACCGAAACGGCGCCCTGCGGCCCCGCGAAATGTGCAAGATACGTCGTGCCGGGCGTGACAGGGACGCCGGCCTTGGATAGAATCTGCCCGTTGTCTGCGGCATAGGCCTCTGTCATCGCCCGCGAAAGCTGGGGATCCGACTTGAGCGCAAGCAACTCTTGGGGCGAACCTGCTAAATCTGGTCGGTGCTTGGCGAGCATCGAAAGCCAGGTGCTGTCGATGAATTGACCCGCGCCGGAAGCCGAAGAATTAGGGTTCTTCGCGTTCGGATCGCCGCCGCTTTCTGCCCCGATGATGGAGTCTATGAGGCCCATGAACGATCCTGAAAATATGATTGAACTGAACCCGACCGAATGGACGTCAGAACGCAAAAAGCCCCGTGAACCCTTCTTCGGGCCGGGACTTCCTGATGCTCTCGCTTATCTGGTCGGTATGCTTTCGATGATGGCGCTATTGTACTTGTTCAGGCACTAGCGTCTGTTCTGCCCCGGCCCGGCAACTGCCAACGCACCTGCCGCGCCACGTCCCGCCGATCTCGCCATCTGCTGGACCTGCTGGATGCGCTGCACGGTGTCATTCAGCATCCGCTGAAACTCGGCCGGGTTCAGGTTCGGGCCGCGCCGCAGTAGAATATCCGCCACAGCCTGGCGCACGGCCGGCGTATTGCCTGTCAAGGCGTTCTGTCCGGCCCCAAGGAGGGTACGAACGGCCCCACTCATATTGCCGGTGCCGATCTGCGTGACCAAGGACCCGATAACAGACGGATCAATGCCCATCGCCGCATCGTCAGCCGCGTTCTCAATCGTCTTGGAGTTGCCCGTCGCCGCATTGCGGGTCTGGAACATGGTGTTTTCACGCCCGAGACGGTTAGTCATCTGCGTCTGCGTGCGCATCGGGGCAATAGCCGCCGCCTCGTCACGGAAGGCGTCACTGGTGAACTCGCGGGCCTTGTTCGTGCCCACGGGAGCGCCTTGGACACGGCCAATCAGCGGGTCAACGTAGCCCGCACGGAACGCCTGCTGCCCTTCTCCCGTAAGCCCACGATAGGCCGGAATGGTGTCTTCGGTACGACCTCGAGCTGCAGCCGTCCGGCCCGTGTCTACCGCTTCGATATTGCGGGTTGCCTGCGAGAAATTGCGGTTAGCTTGGCGGAAGCCCTGACTGGCACCCTCCATGGCAGTATCCAACTCGCGCACCACATTTCCAATCAACCTTGCCCGGTTGCCCTGCCCGCCCTGACGCGCGCTCTGTGCCGCGTCGGAAAGGTCGCCACGGATGCGCTGCACGGCCTCAAAATCGTCCGGGTTCACCCGGGCAAGACGCTGCCGGTAGGGAGTGAGAAATGCCTCGATGCTGTCATTTGCAGGGGTAACAACCTGCCCCGGCTGCGTACCGATGATACGGTCAAGCTGGTTGATCGGACGGACGAGATCGACCTGACCAGCATCCGCACGCACGGCGCTGTAATCAGCATCTGCCTGCGCGCCGCGTTGAGCCGTCAAGCGGGCCTCTGTCTGCGCGGCGGTCTGCGGCGCATCGAAGCCCTCTGCGAGCGCGTTGGAGACGCGACGGCCCTGCCCGGCCTGTCGGGCGTCGAGGAAGTTCACAACGTCTGTACGGGCCTGCCCTGGCGCCCTAGTGGTGGTTGAGAGCATACGCTGGCCTGCGTTGCCCATGGCGTCCGCCACAGTGAACACGCCCTGGCCGTCGCGGGCGGCTGCCTGCACCGCCCCCGTGATGTCGGCGGGCGTCATACCGCTTTCGGAGACGGCACGAGCAACCTGCGTCTGCGCAAAGCCCTGCGGATTTGCTCGAGCTCGAAGGTTGCTGACAAGCGGAGAGACTGCTGCGCCGCCCAGGGCCAAAGCCGGGGGGACGATGCCGCCGACGCCAAAGCCGAGAAGGCCGCCCTTCAGAGCATTTGCGCCGCGCTCGGCAAGGCCGTTGCCCTCCATCGCACCTGAGAATGCACCAACACCCGCGCCGTCTACCGCCGAAGCACCAGCCCGAGCCAGCAGGCCAGCTTCAGGCGCCAGCATGCGGGCTGCAGTCACGCCGCCCTGAGCAAGACCAGCACCAGCCACGCCGCCGCCGAGGATCTCAGCCGCAGTCCCGAGCGCCCCCGTATTCTTGCGGGCATCTCCCATGATCTGGTCTTCGCGGGCCTTGGCGTAGTTATAGCCCTCTGCCGGGCTAAGCGTGCCGCGCTTGAACATCTCGAGCGGGGTCATGGCCGCCGCAAGAATGGTGTTATCTGCACCGAGCGTCGCGCCGTGAGCCAAACGACGGGTCAGGCCCGCGCCGGGGTCAATACCCTGCGCCTTGAGCTGGGATTGCTCGTCAATCGCCGCCTGCTGGTATTTGTCGGGGGCTGGGGCAGCAGACGCACGTAGCTTGGTGATCTCGCCAGCCAACACCCGCGCGGCCTCTGTATCGCCAGCGGCATCAGCGTTGACCAGCGCCCGCTCAAGTGCAGCAGTGTCAGCCATTCGTTAACCGCCGTACTTTTTGATGAGATCGTCAACGGATCGGCCGCCAGGGGCTGGTGCGCTAGGAGCGGGTTGGCCGCCCTTACCGCCGGCCCTTTGCCGGGCGCGATCGACGCCCGCCATGATGACCTCCTTGAGATCCTTAACCGCAATATTGAAGTCCTCTTCGGACTGAGCGCGGTCAAGCCGGGCCTGCGCCCGCTCCGCCTTGGCGCCTTCTTGCTCGGTGATAGCACCAGCCCCCTTGAGCTGATTGAAAGCCGTCATGAAGTTCTGGCCCTTGATTTGATCAACCAGCGCAGCAAAACCACGAGTAGCAGTGCCAGGAACATCAGGAAGCATAGCGCCGACGCCAAATGCGCCCCAACTCTTCTTGCCTGGGTGTTCTTCCATCTGTTTGATGGTCTTGAGAGTGTTTTCTGCCGTTGCGATAACGTTCGGAAGATTGACAACAGCCTGCCCCTCCGCCTCGCCAATTTCCTTCGACTTGGCAGCCCCAGCCACGTCCTTCGGAATAAAGGCAACCTGCTGGCGGGTTTGCGGATCGAGGATTGCAGTTCCGGTCGGGCCTTCGACCTTGACGGGATCACGGGACAAGTTGAAGCCCTGCGGAAGGACGGACTGCTTGGCCTCTCCGCTCTTGCCGAGCTGCAGGACAGCCGGCTTGCCGTCAGGCCCGGTGCCCCAGATGGGCTGCATTCCGAACTCGCCGGACACCGCCTTCTTCTGCGACATGAATTTGTTGAACGTGAGCGACGGGTCTTCCTTCTTGGCGAACTGGTATTCCTTGATGTCGTCCGTCAGACCAGTTGAGCCAATAAGCGACGGGATAACCGCACGCATGAGCGACGGGTCCTGCGCAACAGTCTGAGCAATAGCCGGGTCAAACCCACGAGCGACAAGAGCCTGCTGCGTCTGGCTTGCGCGGTTGGCCGATGTCTGCCCGGACGATAGCCCACCAACAAGGCCTGCGAGCGCCGGCAATATGGCGCCGCCTCGTGCGAACCCCTCAAACCCAGCCGTCAGCCGATCGCCAAGTCCTGGGCCTTGGCTCTGTGGAGTAGCCATGCCCGTTCCCTGCGCTTCCTGCGCGCCTGCCGGTAATGTGGCAGGATCCGGGGTAAACGACGCCTGGTCGCCAATACGGGGCATCTGGTAATTGCCAACAGGCACCGGCGTTGCTTGCTGGGCAAACCCCGCGCTCGGCTGATACTGGCTATTCTGCGCCTGTATGTTCTTCAGCATATCCAGCAAACCGGCGTTCTGCCCGCCGTATGTGTTGCCGTCGAAGATCGAGTCGAGCAGTCCCATTTATGAAGTCCTCAACCGAAAAATGCTTTGCTAAGATTGCCGATGCCGCCTGCAATCTTGCCGAACTGATCGGCACCAGACATCTGCTGCGTGCCTTCAGCCTTGCCAGTGGACTGTCCACCCAAGCCAGCGATCGGAATGCCGATCTGAGCGAGAAGACCAAGTGCCTGGACAGGAATGCCGCGCCGTGCGGCCTCTGCCGCAAGCGTCGCCTGCGCGCCTGAGTTCTGCGCCGTCATAGCGTCATTCGACAACTGTACGCCCTGCACCTTGTTTGCGTTCGCAAGCTGGTTCATCCCGGACAGGAGGCCTCCGGTTGTGTTGCCGGCCTGATAAAGGTTATTCGCCGCGCCCTGCTGGTTCTGGACGTTCTGATTGTACTGAGCGGTCAGGATCGGGGCTACGCCCTGCGCGACACCGCGCCCGTAGGCCTGCTGATTGGCGCCAGACATATCCCGGCCCGCTGCCGCGAACTGCGAGTTAACGCTATTGCCCACGTCGGAGTAGATGTTCTGCAACTGCTGACCGATACCTGGCGTCTGCATGGGGTCATAGTTGGTATTCGACGCGAGCGGGTTCACCTGCTGCTGATACGTCGAATAGGCATTGTTGATCATGCCAGCCTGGTCGTTTGCCCCGCCGCCGTTGAGGAAGCTCGTCGCCGCGCTCGCGATCTGACCCGCGTTCTGGTTCTGACCATTCGAGGCGATCGAGTTGATCGCGTTGGTTTCGGCGCCAGTGATCCCGGTATTACCGAGCTGCGTCTGCAACTGGCCAAGGATGCCCTCAAGAGCCGGCTGTGCTTTTGCCCACGGATTTGTCGTGGATTCCTGAGTTTGAGAGGTTTTGCTTTCGCCGCCCATTAAAGAGGCCTTTCCATAATCACGTGCTTAGTCTCGTAACCCTCAAGAACACGCAGCCAGCCTTTTCTTCCGTAGATACGGACACATCGGCAGCCTTCGTCCTTGGCGTATTTTTCAATCTGCGCGAACAGCGGGAGCCAGACCTTCATGTCTTCGCCGCCGCACGCGGTAATCGTGCAAACCTTGTCGGTTAGATGCGAAGCGGCAGCCGCCTTGATTGCCTTGCCGTCATAGGCCAGCCACAAGAGCTGGTCGCCGCAGAGAATGTCGTATTCGATGTCCTGCGGATCGCTCAGCTTGGTCCGGCGTATAGCCGACAGGATCATTTCTTTTGCGTGTGGCCAGAACTCGTGAACCCGCTTCGGATCAACGCAGATCAGGCTAACCAAGGATCGCGTACTTGAACGTGCGCCCTGCCGTGGCGCTGTTGATGTGCGTCACGACAAACGATCCGCTTGATGGCGTGATGTACCAAGTGCCGGCGCCGAACTCGGAGGCTGCGTTTGCCGTCGTCGGAATTGGGATGACTGTTGAGCCCTCAGCGCAGTTAGCATCTGTTACCGTGGTACTGGATGCGCCCGTTGTGAGAGTGAACGAACCGATGGCGTTTGAGCGGCCAGATGCAAGCTGCTGCAGTGCAAGGGAAAACTTGGTGAGATCCTTTTCGTCGCGGCCCGGCACATAAACAGTCACTGGAAGCCCTCAAGGCCGACATCCGGTTCAATGCCAGCCGTAAAGGTCCATGCGGTACCAGCAGGAATGCGGTTCTTGTAGCGGACATAGCGCGCGGATTTGCGCACATCGCAGCGCCCGGTTCTGGCGTTTTTGTTGACTTCGCCCCCAACAACTGGAGTGGCGCTTGTCATTTCGCGATAGGTGATCGATCCGGCAACGGTTGGAGAATCTGTGACAGGCCGAAAGCCCCGGATGAATACCCGCTGCCCATCCGTGCCCTGCTCCGCGCTCTCTAGCGTTGCCTCGAGGTTCGCGCCGCGAAAGAACCCCAGATTATGGGTGCTGTTGAACTGCGAGATTTCCGGCTGCACCGCCGTTGCGTAAGCGTCAAGCGTCAGGGTGAGCGCGTCAAGCGATGATGAAATGGTGTCGAGGTTCTCAAGCGTGAGGCCGGTCTGCGATATGCCTAACAGGAACTCGCCGGTCATGTTGATTGGGAAAAACCGATCTAGCGCCGGGTCATATCCAAGGATCCTGTCATATCGCCCCGTCGCGCCACTGGTCGATTTGTAGGCCCAATAAACCCGCGTCGAGCGGGGGTCGGCAGCTCCCATGAATAGCTGCAGGTTGCCCTTGTCGAGGCTCGTCAGGAACGTGCGGTCCACCTTCTCGCGGCCGATCTGCTCCGGGAAACCGCCAGGCGCGATCTTGTGGAAGCCCTGTCCAGCATAGAAATAGACGACCTCTCCTGCGCGAACAATGGAATAAGGCGCGTAGAGGCCCTTGTCCTGCGAGATGCGGTCAATCTGGAAGACGATCGGAGAACCCGGAACATACGACATGCGCCGGATGGTCTGATCCTGGAAAATGATGGCGCTTTGGTCGCCGCCGGCCACGCCTCGAACAATGCCGCCGTCCGGGAAGTCCTGGAAGTCCGATGAATTGACGCCGGAAGTCCACGTCGTTGTCGCGTTCAGGCCCGACCACTGGATGCGGTACGGGTTGGACAGCAATCCCGACAGAACAATAAAGCGGCCCACAATGCTGGCATAGGCAGCCTGCGGAGGCGAGCCACCCAGATCAGCAAACGCCGAAGACGAAGCCAGGTTGAAGACCTGCGGCGCCACGTTGGCCTGCACCGCAATAACAAGGCTGTTGAACTGAACAAACTGCCAATTGGCAGTGCCAGTGAGCGCGGAATAGGCAGTGCCGCCCTTAGAGACGTCCGTCCATGTGTAGTCCGTGTTGTCGAGCTGATAGAGCCGGGTCGAAGTGGCTGCGAAGATGACGACACTACCATCGGACTTCAGCGCGTAGAACGCGCCTCGACAGGCTCCCGGCAAAGCACCGGAAAACTGCGAGAAGTCAGGGAACGGGCCGTATCCATCTCCCCTGGGAAGAACGTTCAGGATCGCGTGTGCCGACTGGCCTTCGTAGTCCGATACGTCTGGTTTCCAATCACCCCACGGGAGCAGCGGCATTAAGGCGTAACCCCGGGGAGCGTAATGTCAGAAGGTCCGGCATCAAAGCTGCGGCGGAAGCCAAGGTTATTCAGGCCGTCGATCGCGTTTGAAAGCCCGGCGCTCCAGATCTGAATGCGCCCGTCTTCCTTGATGTATGGAGCGGCCTCCATGAGAGTGCCGTACAGGTAGAAGTCCGGCGCAGCAAGGAGCAGCCAGTTGAAAGTATTGACACTCGTCAACGCCGGAATGTTGGCCCGATACAGCATCTCGAGCGTGTAGTTTTCGTTCGGCGTTGGGAACAGCTCAAGTTCAGTACCGATGATCGCGTAGCTGTTCGGCTGAGCCGATACGTTGTCCCGGGCATACCGCATTTCGTCGATCTGCGTACTTGTCAGGAAGCGCAGCGGGGGCTTGCCAGCAACACTGGACAGCCGAAGGCGCCGCATCGACTGGAAGTCGTCAGGCAGCGTCACAAACTCCGGTTCAGCGGTCGCGATATCAACGGATGTCGTCGATCGCACCTCCATCTGAGGCACGAAGAGCGTCCGGTTGCCCTTGGCCTCGCAAAGCGCAATGAAATCGGGAATGCGGGCAATCAGGGTCGTGTCTTCTTCGCGCGCAAGCCACTCGGTAGCGGCCGTCACGAGCGTGGCATAGGTATTGATGGCCATTTATACCTTGCCCCGGAACGTTCGATATGGGCGGTTCTGCTCATTATTGAGGAACCACTTGACGTAATCGCTGTCGCCCTCTTTGAGACGGGGAGCGATGTCGCGATAGAAGACGTTCAGCGGGATGCTGGCCATCTTGGTGCCCAGCGGGCCGTCATCGAACCGCTTGCCATAGGACTCGTTGAAGCTTTCCTTGTTGGCGGCAATCAACGCATCTTCAGCCAGGTTCTCAGTCTTACGAAAGCCAAGCCCTTTGGCCTTATCGACCCAGTAAACGTAATGACGGCGCATCCCATCTTCGGATACGCCGTCAAAAGTCCACTGATCGGCCGGGATCCGGCTTGGATCAGGCAGCGATGTCATCAGCGCGTTCTGCAATCTTCAGGGCAACGGCGCGCTTGGCCTCATCAACCGGAAGCTTGATCGTGGTGCCGGCCCAAATCTTGGCATTGACCAGAAGCGTTCCGTCCTCTGCCTTCGTGGCGCCGAAGCCAACACCAGGCGAAGCGTACGGCTTCATCTCACCCTCGACGAACTCCTCTGGCTCAACAATGCGCCAGTTGCCGGCGGCGTCCTTGCGCTTGACGGCCTCCTTGACGTGGCCAACGATTTGATAGTCAGCCATCGGAACGTAGTTCTTGAGCAGGATGACGGGGAACAGTTTCTGCTTCTCAACTGAAGCCGCAGGGACCTGCGGGGTTTCATCGGACGCCATGTTGTTTTCCTTGGGGGTTCGGTCGTAAACGCCTTTAGCCATGTTTCTCTCCTAGAGAGTGAGAGACGGTCCGTAGACCGCCCCTCGTTGATTACTCTGCTTAGACGGTCGCAGAGAACGGAGTAGCAACGGTGCCAGAGGCGATGATGTTCCCCTGCAACTGCCAGAATCCAAGCGTGACATCGGTCAGCTCGATATAGGAGCCGAGGATGCCGCCCGTGGTCGTGCCGTTCATCGTAATGGTATCAGAGGTAGCCGCAGTGCCGGCCGTGACACCAGCAACGCCGCCAACGGCAGCAACGTCGAGGGTGCCCTGGATAACGTCAGTGCTGTTTGCCACCTTGATGATGTCGCTGTTCGACGTGACCGTAGTGGCCACGAAGAACATGTACTTGTCGCCCTTGCCCGTCGAAGCGGGAAGGGTAACGGTGAGACCGGCAGCCGCCTTGAGGTTCACAACGGTATGCGCATGTGTGTTGCGGTTAACCGTGGCGCTGGCGGTGAGGTCGATGGGCTGGATCGGATAAGGCATGTTCGGTTCTCCCTTAGGTGCCGGAGGTCAGGCCGAACAGGTCGGCGGCGACGCCGTGCGCGGCTTCATTGTTCACGAGAAGTGTATATTCGGTGACCAGAACGCGCTTCTCAGCGTCGCCCGTCTTGGCCGGCTTCTCGATGTGGATGTCGTCGAAGACGCCGAGCGACACCATGCGGGGGTCGATCAGGAAGGCGTTGCGGGCAACCGCAGCACCAGCACGAGCCATCTGACGGTTCGGAACGACCGAGACGGCGCCGAAGTCGGACATGTACATATCCGCCGCAGCGACAATCGTGGTCTGGCCACTCTTCGGGGTCTCATAACGCTGGTTCGCCACGTTCGTGTCCGACATGAAGGTCGAGAACACGGTCTTGACGTAGGGCGACACCATCAGGATCTTGGGCGAGCCACCTGCGTTGTAGGACGACAGGATGGTCGCATCCAGGATGGCCTTGGTGAAGGCGCGCTGGGTGCCGTTG
>Ga0181339_1000168_pt1 | contig 15272 bp, 22 predicted proteins | sample Sp13VDMM110DD_FD_130101 | JGI IMG/M metagenome (GOLD analysis project Ga0181339, IMG submission 130101) | Freshwater viral communities from Lake Michigan, USA - Sp13.VD.MM110.D.D | ecosystem: Environmental > Aquatic > Freshwater > Lake | place: USA: Michigan | collected 2013-04-23 | reverse complement strand
GTAGCGGCCGCCTTATCGAGTGAGGAAAATCCCTTGGTAGTCCGGTCGGCAGCTTCGGCGGTTTTGTTGGCCGCAACCTCGGTGTCCTTCAGGGCCCTCTGCCCCTTCACGAGCCCATCGGTGTTAAAGCCTACACCGATCGTTTCGACATCAACAGGACCACCGGCCATATTAAACCTCTTTATCTTCAAAAGTAACGCGGCCTAGGGCTACGTTATCGAACAGGCGAATCGCCCGCAGTTCCCACTCATCAAACTGAATTCTTCGGTTCAAGCAGTAACCATGAATGTCAGTTTCAGAGATGGGGTTAGCTTCCATGCCGTTTTGTCGGCCAGCAGCCAAGGCCTGGAAGTGTATCCACAGGTCATAGAGGATGTCCGGGATTTCATAAGGGTTGATTCCCTCTTCCGGCATGATTCCCCGATTCCTTGCAGCTACTACCTCCAGGGTCTGTCGCAGTGTCTTCCCGTCCTGACCCGGTTTGCTCAGGCGTGCTTCGTGCCAAGCGTACCGGGCTAACTCACCTACTGCGCCTTGGAAAAATTTGCCAGGTCATCCGACGTATCGATGATCTGGTCGACGAAGTGCGGATTGCGTTGCAGTACCTGGCGCATCAGATCCTTGGTGAATTCCTGCTTCACGTTGCGCCAGCCAACCACACGAACCAGAGCGGCTTCGATGTTCTGGGCCTTGATGTCGTCCAGCGACTTGGGGTCAACGTTCTTCTGTTTCCGCATGGCCATGATCTGGGCCTTGGTCGTGTCGTTGATCGTTTTGTTGATCCACTTGTTCACGGGATCAGCGTGCTTGCCAAGAACGGTCAGGAAGACGCCGGTTTTCGTTTCACCATCTTCTCCGATCAGCTGGAATTCAAAACCGTTTTCGCAGGCTTTCACCGCGTCGAAGGTCAGGATGTCGATGGAGGAAGTTTCAGGAGTGCTCATTGTGCTCTTTCGCGGAGGTTGAAAATGCCCGTGCCTAAGTGACCGCTTCCCCGCGAAAGGAAGACAGCCACCTAGGTCGGTGCTCGGGTTTAGACAGCAGCGCTGTCTTGGATCTGGATCGTGGTCTTCTCGGTCTTCACACCAGCACCGCCGGCAGCGTTGAGCTGGGCAGTGAATTGGTAGACACGCTTCAGGCCGGTTTCACCATCGTCGGGAGTGCTGGTGTTCAGCTTCAGCTTGGACAGGGTGATCGTCAGGAAATCGGCGTTGGCTTCCGTTCCCGAGGTCAGGGCCGACAGGATGGCGATGGCCGTTTCATCGAGGAACAGGTTCGGGATGGCCGTGCTGTCCAGGTAGGTCGTGAACTGACCCGTGACCATGACCTTGCCGACGAAGACGTCAGGACGGATGTTCGAACCGACCACCCCGTCTGCCAGGGTCTGGTTGGCATCGATGGTCATCTGCAGTTCGGTGACGATACCCTGCTTGACCTCGTTGACCATCAGGATGCCAGATGCAGCCACAGCAGCTTCGGTCGACGTTTCAGCAGTCGGGGCCGTGAAATAAACCGCAGCATCCTGAGTCTGGTTCAGGCCCTGCGCTGTGGTCTGAATGGTCGCATTGCCGGTGCCTGGAAGTGCCAACTGAACGTTGCCGAAGCGAACATCCAGGTTGCGCTCGCTGGAGGGAATGTCGGGATACCATTCCTCAACGGTGAAGTAGACCTTCGTATGGCCCGTGGTGGGGGCGTACGTCACTTTCCCTGGGACAGTGACCGAGCAGCCCGTAATCGGGCCTTCAGCGACCATTGCGACCCCGTTGAGGGGCATTACGGTCAGGGTATCAGCCACGACGTTCGTGATCAGCAGGTTTTTGGCCAGGTTGGCAGCGTTCAGAGCGCCGGCGCCCAGACGAACCACATAGCCGACTTTCATGTTGTCAGCCAAGAAGTCACCAGCGGCACGTTCGATCTCGTAGACACCATCGCCCAGGTCCGTGATGGTCAGGCTGACAGCTGCGAGCGGAGTGACCGCTGTGAAGTCGCGACGCAGGATCGCGGCCATGATCTCGCTGTAGGTACCAGGAGACAGGATGCCGTTGAGCGAGCCGTTGACCTGACGCACACCGTGACGGTTGGAAACCAGTTGTTGGGTTGCAGTGATTTCGTCGGCGGTGTTGTAGGTTTCTTTCTGCAGTTCGAAGATCGACTGCGTGCGACGCATGATCTGGCCACCGGAAGTGCCGGCCAGAGTGCCTTTCGCGCCTTGACGTTTGATGCGTGTTTGTTTTGCCACGCCTTGGGAGATGGACATGAGAATTGCCTTTCAGAGGTTGTGCCCAAGATGGGCGGGATTTACCACGACGTGGGCCGGGGTCAGGTACTGATCTGCGCTTGGTAGGTAACGCTGATCGGAATGCAGTAGCGATCCCCATCGGGAAAGCCTGAAGAAATTCTTGGGGTCAACATGATCACGACCCTCACTCCGGATTCGGTGGTCGATGTTCCCCGTTTGAAAGCAGCCCTGACCAGCTGAGCCCGAGCTTCGGAATCACCTGGACCTACCCCCATCGGGTAGCACAGGGTCACCTGAAGGATTCCCCGCTCGAAGTAGACCGTCCCGGTGATCTCGGAGTTGTCGGGGATTGCCGGCAACAGGTTGACCCGCTGGTAGGGAGTCCCCGGGACAGGCTTGTAAGTTCCGTTCTCCGGGGCCAGTGCCAGAGCTGGGGTCATCGCAGACAGTCGCTTTTCAAGTGCTTTGCGAACGAGTGCTTGAGACATGTTAGACTTTCTTCGAAGACAGCAATGCCCTCTGAAGGGCCAAGCTGTAGTTGGTAACTGTCAGGCGAACCATGCCGCTAGGCGCCTGAGATGAATGGCCGTACTCCAGAGGCTTGGCGTAGGGCAAGGAATTCGTGAGGTAGATGGTCTGCCCAGGTTTCCAGCTACCCAGCGCTTCAGCAGTGCGACCAAGGGCTCCAGTTCCCTCACGGTCAGTCGTCTCGGTGGTGGTCTGAACTACGACCCCGATGCCGCAATTCCAGTTGTTGCGGAACCGACCTGTATCCACAGGGGAGAGCTGGACCATGCTGGTTTGCAGCTCGAGGGCGGTCCGACGAACAACCAGTTCCACCTTGTCACCAGCCCGTTTGATCAACTTGGCGAAGTTCCGGCGGAATGCGCTGTTGTCAGGATCACTCATGATGCCAGACCTACCCTCCAGAGGGCTACCTGTTCCCCGCTCCAGACTCGGCCGACGTACTTGACGTTTCTATCGGTTCCGTCCACTACTACCTTGTCGTTGTTCTGGGGTTCCACAGACAGGCCCTGAGCTGCGAAGATGGCCATCTCGTCTGTCTTCACCACTTGACCCCCGGCCAAGTCTTCCGAATTGGGTTCACCCAGGAAAACCTTGATCGGGTAAGCGGTTTCTACGCGGGTGATGGTTCCGGTCTCCGGATCGTAGGCACCATCAACCTCTTTCTTCAGGGAGCTTGATTTGCCGTACTTCTTCAGCATCTTGAACGCCAGAGCTCTGGCACGAACATCGAGTTTTGTCATGACGGTTTCCTTTTGCCTGTCTCGAAGTCCTCTCGACCGTCCAGACTGTTATGGATCCAAACATCATCACGGTCGAAATCTAGCTGCGGTTTACACCAGCAAGTCTTTTCGGCATCGTGATCCCTGAGATCCCCGGTTGGCACGATGTGCCACTCATCAGGAATCCCATCATTGACTTTCATCCCCGAACAATCTTGAACTGATTGCCGGCACCGCCTGTGGTGTACTTGTTCAGCATCAGATCGACCAGACGATAACGAACCACACCAGAGGATCCCTCGGCGTAGGTCACCGCGATCGGGCCGACTTTCTCGCTCATCACAGTTTGATCAAGGTCAGCAGCCAGTTGTTCATCGGAAGTGGGCGTGCGAAGGGCCAACTCGGCCTGTGCGTTTTTGATGTCCTGAGGGATCACATCCGTGTAGAGTGTGTAACCATCGACGAACACGTCATAACGAGGCCACGAGAGGGCTTGGAGCTGGTACAGCCGTGTACCCTTCCAGGCGAGCCCGTATTGGCCTTCCAGGTACCGCATGGCGCGCCTCAGGGCCTGTTCTTTCAGGACATCGCTCGCAATATCGTCCCAAGCAGTGTTGCCCTGGGCTTCGTGGTACGCATCAGCCTCAGCCACCGAGATGTAGCTTTCAGCGTCGGGCTTACCGGTTCCATCTTCGACGACTAGTGACATGATTTACTCCGGATGAAAAGAATTAGTGACCGTTTTGAGGTTCACGGTCAACCCAGCAGACGCCGAATTACTTCGACATCAGTTCGATCAAGTCGGCCTTGGTGGCGTGGTTGTCGTACTTGATCTTCTTGGCGTCCAGCAGTTCCTTCAGATCGTTCTTGGTCATGCCGCTGTAGTCAGGCTTGGTGTCCTTGGCTGCAGGTGCCGACTTCTCGGTGTTGGAAGCTGGTGGCGGCGCATTGCCATCGCCCTTGACTTCTTCAGCGTCGGGTGCCGGCGTATCGGTTTTCTTGGCAGGTTTGGCTGCCTTGACATCGCCGACGACTTTCCAGCCCAGGCCTTCCATGATCGCCACGGATTCGTTGTTGTTTACCTCGGTCCGGGATTCACCGTCGGGAGATTCCATCAGGACTTCAGCTGAGTTGCTTTTCATATTCGTTCTCCAGGGTTCAGAAACAAGAAAAAAGCCAGGCCCGAAGGCCTGACTTACTCATTGCCTGTTAAGGCACCGGGGGATTAGCCGGCCAGTACGGCGATGAAATCAGGCTTCCAGGCCTTGCCCCCCCACATCACGCGAACCTCGAACATCGCCTTTTGGTAGCCCTTGTAGGCAGCGATTTCGAAGACCAGGCCGGACCACGGATCCTGCACCAGCATCATGTCCACAGCAGCATCGCCACCCTTGGGCATTGCGGGCGGGCGAACAGCCAGTTCCATGGAACGCTTGTGGAAGGCCAAGTTCGGCGTGTAGCTGGCGCCCAGTGTGATCGCGTCGTTGTTCGCTTCCTGCACGATGGCACCAGGGGCGCCGATGCTGAAGACGTTGGCCGCCAATGGAGAGTTCACCATGTACTTGTGGGTCGTACCGGCGAAGGTGACAATGTCGCCTGCCAGGATCGTGCCCGTACCGGTGTCCACAGTGACGTCCTTGCCTCCGACCAGCAGGTTGCCGGCCATGTCGATCAGGTAACCGGAGCCCGTGCCCGCGGTGTGCAGACCGATACCGGCCGATTCCTTCAGCATGAAGCCCTGCAGGTCGAGCAGCGTGCCCTGACGCAGGAGTGCGTCCGAACCGTTCTCGTTGGCTTTCTGCAGTTGGGCCAGGGAGCGCAGGTTGGCGCCGGCCGACGTGTTCATGGCGATGGTCATTTCACCGGCGAATGGGCAACCGTTGTCGACCAGGATCTTGCGAACCTGAGGCAGTTCGTTGAAGTTCGAGGCGAACGGAGTCGTGCCCAGCGTGCCCCAGGCACGGGATGCTGCCTTGTAGCCGATGGACCACATGCCGGATTCGATCGCGTTGACGATGGCGCGCATGGCCTGGGCGATTTGGTCGCCGTAGATCGTCTCGAAACCGGAGCCGTTGTTCACATGCTTCATGTCTTCGCCGGTCCAGGGGATCTGGACAGAGGCGTAGTTGTCGATGGTCATCGTCTTGTTGTCCACCGTTTGATCGGTGCCTTCAGGGATGGTCATCGACGGAGCGAAGGTCGTGTTCACAACCGCGGGACGCGTGAAGTGCGAACGGACAGGATCACCCTTGGCCGCGCGTTCAGCACCGCCATTGATGATGATGGATGGGACGATACCCACCAGTTCGCGACCGATCATGTCAGCGGCGACGTAGATGTCGGCCGCCAAGTCAGTCAGCACGTTGGCGCCCAGAATCATGCCGTTGCGGGCCATGTGACGAAACAACATGCGATGCATGTGGAATGCCATCTGTTCGACAGACGGTTTGATAACCTGCCAGACGCGCGCAGCGGCTGCGGCCATCGTTGCCGTCGGCAGAACCGCGGCAACCAGAGAGAACACGACCAGGCCGATCGTGAACAGGGAACGGAAAAAGGATTTCATGGTTTCAGTTTGCTTTCATAGAGTTGAGGGAATTAATCAACCACCTTCCCGCCGGCCTTGGAGTGGGCCATCCGGGTAGCTGGGTCTGCAGCGTCGAATGCTGCTCGGGTCATCGTCTTCGCACCTCCGTTACCGCCACCACCATTCCCACCCTGGCTTCCGCCACCAGAAGCGCCGGTCCCTTTCAGGATCGTGTCCTTGTGCGGATACTGGTCAACCAGGATGGACAGCGCTTCATCGAAATCTGCAGGGGCGCCCGGGTTGGACTTGCTGTAGATCACGTTTCCGGCGGCGTCCTTGGCTTGGACCTTGTCGCCTTCCATGGTGAAGTGCTTTCCGAACCGAGCTTGAACCAGATCAGCAGGGATAGCCAGCGTGGCCTTGTCTCCGACGATCAGAGAGCTGCGTGCGAAAGCACCGCCGATCTTCTCGTTGTACAGACTGGACTTCAGCTGGTCACGCTCTGCAACCACAGGTTCGTACTCGGCCTTGGTAGCCTTGATGGCTTCCTGGCGGACCTCTTCAACTTTGCCGGCATCCACCAGCGTTTTGTTGTCCAGGTTCTTGACGGTTTGAATGGCAGCCAAAGCTGCCTTCGGGTCAGTGATACCTTCGAAGGCGAGCAAAGCCTTTTCAGCTTTCTCTTTTCCTTCTCGGTGGGTCTTCGCTTCGCCGTTCAGGCGGGCGATTGATGCCACAGTACCTTCGACGTCAAAGGCAATATCCTTGCCTGAGTCATCAACATAGACGGGTTTGCCGTCAGATACCACCACATGGCCTTGGTCGTCGAGTTTGAGTTTCATGATTTCAGTTTCCTTGGACATCCGTCCTTTGGGGAGAGGGGCGATCCCGCCCGAACACCGCTTGGCATCCGCCGCTGCGGCAATGGTTGGCTTTTTACGGCCGTTTCTTTGACACTACCTGTGGGACAGGCAGCATCGGGGAAATGATAGAACGACTGCGGCAATCATCGCAGACGTCCTTATGGATAATGGTTCCTCCTTGCTTTCGACCATTCCTGGTGAAAGCACCGTTCACAACTGTCACGGCTGTTCGGCCACCGCAGCGATTACACTGCAGGATGCCGGAAGGACGAGGCAGTCGCTTCACCGGTTCTGCTGGATCAGCAGGCCCACAGGTCACCAATCGAAGATGACTCACAGGCCTGCCCGTTTGAATGCGGCCGAATCTGAGGCCCGGAGTTGATCCAGGTCCAAGAATTGACCACTGAGGCTATACATCCTCTCGAGTGGTAGCTTCCCATCCTTCAGGAGCTTGGCTCGCGTGGGGCCAAGAACTTCAGACTGACGGGTGTAGCTTTGTTTCTTGATCCAATCTGCGTAGCTGACCTCCTTTGGCACTTGGCCATCCATTGTTGCTCGGGTGCCGTTTCGCAGTTCTACCTCAGGCCCCGGAATTCCGAGTTCTGCTGCGCTCTTCAGCACGAAGACCTGGGCACTGCGACAGCCCCAGTGTGCACGCCCGGGGCCACCCAGCCAAGGCAGTGAATGTTTGATTGGTTTGTGAGTTACCGGATGGTAAAGCTTGTTATCACGGATCCGGCAGGTACTGGAAGTTCTGAGATCCAGCGTAGCGAGCCACTGGACGGCCGAGATCAGGTCTGCGTTAGCTTCGGCGAGCCTGTCCTGTACGAATCCAGCCATGTGACCCAACGCCGTTCTTACGACCGCCTGTGCCTCGCGTCGGCTGACCTGCAACAGACCGTCGGCATACTGATTCTTCTTGGTACCGAACACATCCCGAACAATATCGGTAGTTGTCCTGTTCTCGGCGAACCCCTGAGAGATTGCAGTGCGGATCCGCTTGGCTCGGCCTGCCTCCAGGTCAACCAAGACGTTCTTCAGTAGTACACCTTGGAAAGGTCGGGCGACTGCAGCAGCGTAGACCTGTTCGGCGACCAGTGAGGTGACGCTGACTGTCACAGGGGTGACTGAGAGCAGCAGGTTCGATTGGTAGGCCGCTTCGTACACTACGAAGTTCTTCAGTTCCTCGGTAATCGCATCGCCCAGTTGAGCGTATGCCTGAGAGTTCATCGAACGAACCGACCCCATCAGAGACTCAAGGCGCTGGACCTTGTCCTGATTGGGCTCGACCTGCTCGAGAACTGTCAGCAGTTGAGTTCTGAGGCGGGCATCGGCCCTGTTCAGGACAGCAACCATCTTCCGGACGGTTTCGTTTGAGAACTTCAGCAGCTGGATCTGATGCCGAATGCTCTCATCAATCAGGAGTTCGTTGACCGTCGGCATCTTCGTCCTCCAGGTTCAGGGTCAGTTGGTTTTCATCCCCGTTGGCCGTTAGTGGCCGGCGTTCGGGACAGTCGATCATGGAGCATTCCCAGTTCCGATGCCTGTGGAGTACTGTCAGTTTCACATTGCAGCCTGTGCACTTAGCTTCGATCATTATTCTGCTGCAGGGTCAGTCTTCTTGATTGGGTTGCCGAACTCATCCAGCTCTTCGCCAGCAGCGCCCAGTGCTGGACCTTCTTCCTTGACCTTCTCGAGTTCATCTTCCGGGACGAGGTCAGGCGACAGGACACCCCGACGCTGCATCTCGGTCAGGGCAGTCTCTTTCGTGATCAGACCCTGTTGCTGCATGGACAGAACCAGCTGAGCCGAAGCGTCAGACAGGTTGAATGCCCCGAAGTCTTTGAAGAGACTGATGTGGCCGCCCTCAGGCTGATTAATCCACAGGGCCATGAGCTGCAGCGCCTGATCCATCGAGTCTTCGAAGTTCTCGACAGTGCGTTGCAGGTCGGACTTATTGCCCTCAGCGTCATTCGCCGATTCGGTTGCAGACCGGTCACCGGGTTTCTTCACCAGCAGTTCGGCCCCTGTCTGGATCATCTGTTCTTCGAGATCGTCCAGTGACTTCGCCCCGGAGTCGATAGCTGCCCCGGTATGCTCGACGTACTTCATGTCCCCACCCAGTGGGATCTTGACACCGGCAGACATACCGACCACCAGCTGAGTGCCGCCCTTGCCCTGGTCGTCTGCCGCTTCAGCACCGATCATCGCCAGGATCGGCACGCGGGCGACGTGAAGGATCGTGTCCTGATCGGACTGCGACTGCCAGTGCTTCACGTTCAGGTAGGCCAGGTCTTCCAGTGGAGACTCGCCGTGCATGAAACCCAGACGCTTGCCGTAGAACGGAACGAATGGGATCACGTTGATGGTGGTGATTCCCCACTCGTGCTCAACCCAGACGTCCTGAGCGTTCTTCCGGTAGGTCTGCCAGACGCCGGGCTGCAGAACGCGAACCTGTGGGACGCAGACCGTGCCGAATTCCCCGTCGTCCTCTTCGACCTCTTCCATGATTCGCAGCATGGTCATGGTCAGGACACCAGCAATCTTCACTGCCTTCCATCCCAGGATCTGATCGTGGCGAACGAAGGTGAAATACGGCCGTACTCCCAAAGCCTTTTCGTCAGCAACGGTGCGGGGCTTGGTAGAGGCAGGTACCACAGGGGCGTCGACCAGGATACCGCACAGGCCGTACGCCATGACCTCTTCGAACACCTGGATCGAGAAGCTATGCAGGTTCTGTCCCTCGAGATTGATATCCTCGCAGTACTCCTGAATCACCGACGGGACATCTTCTCCAAGGGTCATCTCTTTCGAGAAAGGCTTGCCGACCATGACCCCCAGTGTGCGCCTGAACGCAGGGAACAGGGTGGCCACTGCGAGCCGATTGTCATACGATTCCTTATCCTCACCGGGCCACTTGGGCAGCAGGTGTTTGCAGGTCCGCATCCGGGCCGTGCCCCCCAACAGGGCGTGGATGGTGCCCCAGTGGACAGCCATGCTCTTGACGATTTCGCTTTGTTCGTTGACTTTCATGTTCACATCCGTAGTGGTTCGACTGAGAAGACCCGTTTAACGATGGGCCACCTGTAGCAGATGAAGTAACCACCGGCATCCACCGGGTGATCGAATCCTCCGTCCTTATCTGGATCTCCGTACTTGTCATACGCCTGTTTCTCGAGGGCGTCTGTGTAGGTCGGGCAGGTATCAGGGTTCACCTTGTAGGCCCGATCCCTCAGCATCTTCTGCATCGAATTGATCCGGTCTTTAACCGCCGGATTCGCAGGGTTGTTATGGACCTTGAACCCGGCCTGTTTGAGCAGACCCAGGTCAGAGGTGGAGGCGTTGACTGTTTTCCGGTTATCACCTGAGGCATCAGGGTAGATATGAATCTGGTGACCGTCTTCCTCGTACCGGCTCTTGATCTTCTTGATCATGGCTGGCGTATCGAATACATCGACGAACTCGGCCACTGCCCTCGGTTCCCCGTCCCTCAGGACGTGAACGATAGCTGCCATCTTCGTGACGTTGAAGTCCATCCCGATATGCAGTGCGTCAGGCCCTGTCTTCTTATCGATCCGGACCTTGTCGTTCGTGAAGTTCAGGATTCGATTGAAGTCCGAGTAGACCGACCCTGAGGTCAGGTTAACGAACTCCCCATCGAGGTACGCCTGAAGCTGTGCAGCGGAGTACGTATTGCGCAGGTTGTCGATATACCCGTCAGGCAGGTTCGCGATGTTGTCCATCGTTCGGGCCTTGAACAGGGTGTAGCCATCCCCTGGCCGTTTCTTCTTGACCCACCGGTCATGAACGAACTTAAAGCCCTCAGGGGTGGTCACTACGCCAATCGTATTCGGGAACCCGCCTGGCATCTTCTGCCGGTTCCGGGCGATGACCTTACCCCACACAGCCTCAGCCTTAACCTTGGTCAGCGTATCCAGTTCGTCCAAGATTGAATGAGCGACCTCGTAGCCGACGATACGCTCCGGGTGTTCCATGGTCCGGAAGATGATCTTTCCGGCGTCAGGGAACGCGATCGAGGGAGCGGATCCTTTGTTTAACTTGTACGCCCAACCCTTGCGCTCACACAGCTCAGGGAACCGCTCGAAAGCGATGTCTTTGACCAGCGGATATGTGGGCAGGTAGTACCCGACGTTCTGCTGTCTGAAGTGGGCCTTCAGTGCCATCGCTCGGGCGATAGCTGCTGCCGTCTTCCCGGCCCCGAACCCAGCGACCAGCGCGGGGAAAGGATCCCGGGAGACAGCGAACCCACGCTGAGCTGCAGTCAGACCACTCACTTGCCTAGGTCCCGCATGAATCCGCTGAAGTGGATGTGCTCGTTGAAGCTGGCCTGTCCTGATCCAGCGTTGCCGAAGAACGAAGGCTTCGTGCTTTCACAGAACCGGGTATCGACGAACTGACAAACCACACCTTCACGAAGTTGAACGGTCTCGTCGCAATACGCAGCTGCATCGGCCACTGTTCTGGGATCAGGCTCTAGGCCTTGAGCGATCAGAGTGTGTGCGGCAATCAGGGCAGGGTTACGATGGACCAAACGACCATTGAACAGATTCATATCTGCCTCCAAAGTATTACTTTCCATATCAACGAATTCCCTCGGAACCGTCGACTCCTTATTACTTTCCAAACATAAGAACCGGCTTATTACAACCGGCCCTCACTTTCTTTCTCAGCTAATTACTTTACGCACATAAGCCAGGTTCCTGTTCAGATGGGTTGACAGGATTGGCCTGTCGGGCCGAGTGGACTTCGGACATGTACCATCTACCTCCGGGATCAGGTCTTGAAACCAATCCCAAGCACTCTGTAAGCTATGAGCTACGACCACCAACCATCTGTCGCTTATCAACGAATCCTCTCAGAATCGTCGATACCTTATTACTTTCCGCACATAAAGGAATCTGCCTCCAAAGTTCTAGACCACAAAGAAAAGCTGTCAAGAAAGTATTGATATCACCTCAGGCCCTCAGATCTGCCCTCAGCTTATTACTTTCTCAACATAAAGAAATCTGCCACCAAAGTATTAGACGAATTCGTCCACACTGACAGGCAGGCTCGTGTTCTTGTTGTTATTGTTCTCCGTGCTGGTTCCGAGTGCCAACCGTGCCAGTTTATCAGCGGTCATATTAGCGCTGGCTGCTGCTGTCAGGCCCTGAGCACTAATCTTCGATGTAGGGATCCAACGACCGTCGGCCCGCTTACGCATAAAGAAAGACCGGGCAGCCTCGCGCAACCGATGCGCTTCAGTCAGGGTATCCCGATTCCATTCCTTGAGCATCTTGACAAGATCTTCTTGAACTTCCTCGGTGGCTTTGGCCACAACCTGTTGAGAGAATTCCTTGCGCTGAGCGGACCACCCTTCGCGCTGGGCTCTCTTGCGCATGAGACCTTCGCGAATACCATGATTCTTAGCAACAACCGTGTAGGTCTTCTTCGTCGAAACGAACTCCAACCTCGCAGCATCCCAGTCATGATCATACGTTGGCATTGATGTTTCCAACCCATCCAGGTTGGTCCTGTGTTACTTGATGAAATTCCCTGGTCTACCCACTTCCTTCAGAAGGAGCCCTGAAGTGCGCTGTTCTGTATCGAGGGAATGCTCCGGTTCTTTATCGCCTACTCGTTGAGCTGAGGGCTAGCACTGCCTGATCCCTGGCCCTGTCAGTGACAGAGTGCTCCCCAATGGCAGAGAGCAAGTGAACCTAAGAATCAGGGTGCTGAGGATTTCCCGAACCGTCCGGTTGGGATTTGGCGGACAATACCTGGTTTATAACAGCAGTGTGCAACCTTGTAAATGAGGTTACTAAATTTATTTTTCGTCAAGAGTGTTCAGGTACAGCTCATGAATTCGGTCAATTGCGTTGTACATCGACCGTCGAAGCAAACCACATCGTTGCGCCCTCTGTTCAACAGTCCAGTTCGGATTGAGGTAAAACACTCGAACTATCAGACGCTCCCTGCTGGGTAACCCTCGCACAAAAGAATCCACTTTAGAAGCCTCTAGAGATACCGTAATGGCCTTTCTTCCAGACCCTGGTGGGGCCTTAGGCAAAATGACGCCTTTGCCCTCTACGATCTCCAACAGGATATTCTTACCATATCCCAAGTTCTCACCAGGAACAGGCTCAAGAACCCAGGCTCCCCACTTCAAGAATGCGAGGTGTGCAATGTCTCTCATGTTAGCCTTTTCTTGGTACTGCTGGCAATCGCATAGTGCTTCCAGGCTACCCCAACCTTCTCTCGTCGAACCAACCCATCGTCTAGCAGCTCTTTGATCCAAGCCCCGAACGTGACCGTTGACAGTTTCGTCCCTGCACGTATCGTCAATCCATCAGAACCTGGATGATCTCGAATCCAAGCCAACAGTCCCTGTAACCTGTCCTTGTGCCGAGCAGCTTTCTCTGCAGCGCTGAGCTCGACCTTCATTTCGTGTTTCGTGTGGTAATACGGGAAGCGATAGAACTTCTCCCCGAATCCACTCGTATGAACACTGACTTCCTTATCAGTGATCAACTGGAAGAGTTCGTCCCTAGCCGGGTCTGGGTTCGCATGGAACCTGTCCAACAGCTCCTTCCCTGAAGCTCTCCCAACCACCTCGAGATAGTCAATTACCTTCACGATTCACTCCTGTCGAATATTCGCGGAACCCCAGTGGCAGCGATATATTATTTATTATTATAAATAGTATGTCCGCAGCATTTTGCCTAAAAAGCATTCGCAGCCCGTAGAGTGTGCATTCCACAGAGTCTACGCCACGCGCTGCGGATTTCTGCGGATTTCTGCGGAAACCACTAGAAAAAAGAACAATCTTGACGCAGATCCCTGATAAACAGGGGCGTACAGCCCGATTCACTCCCCGGATAAACCTGACACTAATCTTGACATGCCTTAAAAGGATCCGCAGCGTCAAGTTTCGAGCGTTTAACAGGTCTCCAGCCTGATTCGTTGTTCTCGCTGCGGAAACACCCCAGGGCCAGCAGTAGTGGCAGCGCTTCCCGGCACTACGCCCACAGACAGCGCAGATCATTTCGCGATCCCCACATAGACCTGCCAGGCCGAGACCCCAGCGTCAGTCAGCTGGAATAACCCGGCGTCTGCCTTGATCAGCTTCTGGGTAACAAAATCCGCGATCACCGAATTGGCCTGCTGCTTCCCGACCTGAGCCTGGAATTCAACCCGCCGAATTGGGGCGACGAAATATCTCAAAAAACGATCCATGTTTTAGTTCCTCATATGCACTGGTAACCAACGACGGGAAATGGCCCGCCTCCCGCTGAAGCTGTATCGCAGACCACAGGTACTTCACTGGATGACCCCAGTTGCTCGTATCAGGCTCAGACTCGATGCCCAGGTCGTCCCCACGCGTCAGAGCATACGCCCTGAGAACCCCATATGGGGACCGCGCCCAGGCCGGGACATATCCCACTGCCCCGACAGACATCTCGGCCTTCAGGATCTCCCATTCGATTAGATCTGGTGTGTGGTAAAACAGGGCCTGAAGGCCGCGCTCCCGCCGATCATAATCACCGGCCTGCTGGTACTCAGGCTTCGTCATCGGCAGCCACTTGAACTCGGACAGGGACACGGCCTGCGTCAGATCCACAGACCGATAGCCCTCGTCCCACTCAGCAGCCCTCCGAACGTAAGACTTCCCGGTACGCTTCAGGAACGGATTGCTGGTGAGCAGCCTGCGCTTCTTCGCAGCCCTCATGCCCCTGTCGAATGCTGAAGCCTTGGCCATCAGAACTTAGCGAACTGTGCAGGCAGCTTGCGTTGCAGTGGGCCGATATACCCGAGGACCTGGCCCCGGAAACGCTGGTCAGATCCGCAGTGATACCAGCCACGTTCTCCGGTCCAACTCAGGAACTTATCTTCGACCGTAGCCTTGCCGCCGACGGATCCGTTGACCCGACAGGCATACACCCCGTGTTCTTGTGGCTTGCCTGTTGTCTTGTAGGTAATCAAAACATTCTCCTTGCGTATTCCACCTGAGCCACAACAGTCTGCAGGTTCGTGTAAATGTTGGTGTACAGCAAATGACAGCGGGTGTTCAGAGGCAGACCACCGGACTTCTTCAGGGCCTCGGTAGAACTGGTGTGAATATCCGCCAGCAGATCTGTTAGCTTGATACCCGTGGGTTCCTGAGCGACGAATGTCGACTTCAGGATGGTGCCACGTGCAGCGTGTGCTTCCAGAATCTGCCTCAGTTCAGACAGCTCGACCTCCCTGCGTTCCTGACTGGTCGTCTGCCAGTTCCTCAGGAGCAGCTCGATGCGCTCCATCAGAACATCGGTTGAAATTCTCATGATCCTTCCTTTAATGTCACGAGGTCGGCGTAAGTTACCTGATGGTTATTCTCGCGGCAATGTCGCATCAGT
>Ga0181339_1000164_pt1 | contig 15744 bp, 13 predicted proteins | sample Sp13VDMM110DD_FD_130101 | JGI IMG/M metagenome (GOLD analysis project Ga0181339, IMG submission 130101) | Freshwater viral communities from Lake Michigan, USA - Sp13.VD.MM110.D.D | ecosystem: Environmental > Aquatic > Freshwater > Lake | place: USA: Michigan | collected 2013-04-23 | reverse complement strand
TCTAATTGGTATGGAAATGAGAAGACCTTTTGGGTACAGACTCATGGCTACTAATAGAGAAGCTGCTAATAGAAAAGTAGAAGAAGAGACTAGCAGAATTACTGAGTATGTAGTTCAAAGTATTATGGCTCCTATTAGACAAAAGAAAGAGCAGGAGTATCAGGAACAGATGAAAGGCAGACAACTTACTGACCAAGAGCTTCAAGAAATGCAAGCTAAAATGGAAGAAGAGATTGAAGCCATGACTCCGGATAAGGTTAGAGCCTACATGAAAAGAGACCACAGAGATCCTTCTGAAGTACAAGGTCAACAGATTTTGAACTATCTTATTCAAAAATTAGACATAAAAAAGAAATTCAACAATGGTTGGAAACATGGACTTATCTCAGCTTATGAGGTTTATTGGTTAGGGATAATCAATGGAGAACCTGCAATGAAAGTTGTAAACCCGGTAAGATTTTCATGTGACAAAGCTTCTGACCTTGATTACATAGAGCAAGGGGAATGGGCTGCAGCTGAATACAGAATGCACCCTTCTCAAATTGTTCAAACCTTTGAACTTACAGACCATGAGATAGATACTCTCTGGAGAAACTACAATCACCATATTACACAAAGGGTACATGATAACCTTTTTAACTTTGATGAGTACCTTACTTATGAAGATAAAAACTCAATCAGAGTATTACATTGTGTATTTAAAGGTCTGAGAAAAATTGGATGGTTAGACTACTATGATGAAGATGGTGTTCTACAAACTAAGTTCATGGTTGATGAAACCTATAAACTTAATAAAGAGAATGGGGATGTTAAAATAACTTGGGAATGGATTCCTGAAGTATATGAAGGGTATAAAATTGGTATGCATATCTATAAAGAAATGAGACCAATTCCTGGGCAATTTAAAGATATGGATAATATCTATAAATGTAACCTTCCTTATTATGGTGCTATCTATGATAACATCAATTCTCAACCTACATCAGTAATGGATAGAATGAAAGTGTATCAGTACTATTACAACATTGTAATGTACAGATTAGAACTTCTTTTAGCTTCTGATAAGGGTAAAAAAATCTTGATGAACATCAATGCAATCCCAACAGATTCTGGAATTGACTTAAAGAAATGGCAATACTTCTTTGAAAGCACTCCTTTCATGTGGTACAACCCTGATGAAGAGGGAATGAACCAATCTGATGTAAACACTATTGCCAAAACCTTGGATCTATCTTTAGCTTCTGATATTGCAAAGTACATTGAACTTGCAAACTACTTGGAGCAAAAATGTGGTGTCTCAGTGGGTATCACTGACCCTGTCTTGGGCCAAACCTCTGTATCTGAAAGAGTAGCCAATAATCAACAAAATCTTGTACAGACTTCACACATGTTGGAGCCTTACTTTGACTTACACAATTGTATCAAAAAGAATGTTCTTCAAGGATTGGTGGATATGGCTAAAGTAGCTTATGCTGATTCTGATAAGAAAGCTATTTCTTATATCATGGATGATATGTCTCAAGAGATGCTACAAATGGATGTCAACTTACTTAATGAAAGTACTCTAGGTCTTTTCATGGAAGATTCTTCTATGTCAGAAGAAATTAAACAGACTATTCAACAATTGGCTCATGCTGCAATGCAGAATCAAAAAATTGAATTATCTGATGTACTTAAGGTTATTAAACAAGATTCTATACAAGAAGCTGAAGAAGCTTTACTTGTGTCTGAAGAATTAAGAGCCAAAAGAGACCAGGCCACTGCACAAGCTCAAGAGAAAGCTAAAGCAGACCTTGAAGCTAAGGCTCAAGCTCATGAAGAAAAAGCATGGGCTCATGAAGGAGACATGATTGTTCTTAAAGAAGAAGAAAGAAGAAAAACTGTTATACAACAACAAACTATTCTTTCTATGGGATTTGATACTGATAAAGATACAGACAGTGATGGAGTACCTGATGTACTTGAAGTAGCTAGACATGGAGTTGATGCTGAGATTAAAAGAGCACAAGTAGCAAACCAATCTAAATTGATAGATCATCAAATAGAAAATGACAAAGAAAAAAATAAACTTAAAGCAAAAGAAATAGCTCAAAAGGGAGCTACCAGTAAATAAAGGCTATTACATTCTAAATGTAATACCTTCATTTTAAAAATGTAATTTATTAAATAATTAAACTTAAATTTGTCACAATTATGAGTGGAACAGAGAAAACCATTGACCAGTTTGCAGGTTGGGAACAAGAATCCCAACAACATGATTTTTTTGGAGAGACTAATCTAGTAGAAGATGTTGTCTCAACAGTAACAAATGATGATATAACTGAGGTAGCCAAAGCAGAAGAAGTGAAGGCTAAAGAAGTAGAAACAGAGGAGCAAGAAAAAATTGATGAGCAATTCAAAAGTTTTGAAAAAAGTGCACCTAAGGTTTCAGAAGAAGAGGATGATGAAACTTCAACAGGGGATGCAGGGAAAGAAACAAAACAACCTGTAACTAAAGTTGGAAACAAACAAACTCTAGAGTTCTTAAAAGAAAGAGGTTTAGTAGCCTATGAGGTAGCAGAAGGTGTTGAACTTTCTGAAGATGAAGCTGAAAACATCCTAGAAGATAGTTGGGAAAAAGCTGTAGAGAATGAAGTTGAAGCTACAATTAAAGATTTACCACAAGATGTTAAAGATTTAATTAAATATGCTTCTAAAGGTGGTAATGTAGGAGAGTTGCTTTCTAAAATGATTACTCATGCAACTTCAGGTATCACTAAAGATAGTGACATTACAGATGAGACCACACAAGTTCTTGCTATTACAATGGATCTAAAAAGCCAAGGCTATGACCAAGAATATATAGATTCTCAAGTAGAGTTCTTGAAAGATAATGGAAAACTTGGTATTATCAGTGAGAAAGCTTATAATAAAATTATAGCTAAACAAGAAGCTGACACCCAAGGACAAGTAGCACAAGCTGCTCAATTAAAGGAAAGTAGAAAAAAACAAGCTAGAGAGTACAAATCAAATATTACTACTCACATAGGAAGTTTAACTGAAATAGGAGGATTGCCGGTATCTAAAGAGGATAAAGCTACACTCCCTACTTACATTTCAGAACCAACAGTAGAATTACAAGATGGTAGATTTGTAAGTGAATTACAAGCTGGTCTTTTTAAAGTTATGGCAGACAAGGATAAGATTGTCCTATTGGCTAAACTAATTAAATCAGATTTTGATTTCAGTTCAATAGCTAGAAAGCAAGCAACAACTGCTGCTAGAACATTAAAACAAGCTGTTGACAGAGGAGATGCTAAGACACTTAACAACACAGAATCAGGGAGTCACAAACCAAGCAAGAAAGCCCTCTGGGATATGCTAGAGGAATAATTATTAATAACTAAACTAAATTCAAAATGGCTACATTAGGAAGTAAGCTTCTCGTAAAAGAGATGGAGTGGAATGCTAACATGACTGAGCAATCTCACTTAGGTGCTGCTTTAATTGCTAAACCACACAGAATTTTAGGGGAAATGGACAAGCTGTTCTCAGCTCAGAACTATTACTCTGATAACCCAATGTCTTCTTTGTTGATGGGTAATACTAAGACAGAAGAGACAATTGGAAATACTGAATGGGAATGGGAATTGAAAGGTGCTAACACAAGACCATTGGTTGTTGTGGAAAATGTTGAAGCTGTGGGTAACCTTACCCCAGGAAAATTCAAGAAAACCTTCAAAATCAAACTTGATGAGAACTGGTACTTACCAGGGGATGTTATCATGCCGGGTACTTCTAACAAGAAATACCAAGTACGTGTACAGAATCAAGGACAGAAGCATGGAGATGGAACTGTTTACACAGTTAGAATGAACTCAGATGACCCACAAGCATTCATGCCTGTGAAGTATTTGAAACCAGGACAACAATGGGGTAAATTATTCTCTCAATATGAGGAAGCTGCTGAGCAATCAGGTTCTACTGTTTTCAGTTTACCTATTGCATTCAGAAACAGAATGTCTAAGTACAGAAAAGAATACAGAATTACTGACTATGCTTCTACTGAAGTTTTAGCTGTAGCTATTCCAGATTCTAAAGGTGCTTACCACAATTCTTGGATGAGATATGCTGAGGTTGAATACTGGCAACAATGGTACAGAGAGGTAGAAAGAGGGTACTGGTACTCAAGATCTGCAGATACTGTATTAGGAGCCAATGGAAGACCTGTAAGAATGGGACCTGGAATCCAAGAGCAATTGGAAGATTCTCACCAACACAGATATTCTCACTTAACTGCCAAGTTAATTGAAGAGTACTTACAAGACATCTTCTACTCTAGAGTTAAACCAGGAGCTGGAAGACAAGTTAAAGGTTTCACAGGAGAGTATGGAATGTTACAATTCCACAGAGCTATCCAAGATTGGCAAAACAAATCAGGGTTCATTAAAAATATTGAGGTTTACACTAACAAAGTGGCAAACTCAGTACACACTAATGCCTTGGAAGCTGGTTACCAATTTGTGAAATACAACATGGCAAATGGTGCCTCTCTTGAGTTGATTCACAATCCTCTTTATGATGATAGAGAAATCAACTTTGAAATTGATGAAGTTACAGGTTTCCCAATTGAGTCTCAAAGAATTACATTCTTAGACTTCTCAGGAGAATCTAAAAATAGCAACATCAAAATCATGAACAAGAAAGATGGTTTTGCCTTTACCTATGTTGAAGGTATGTATGGTCCTTATGGCCCTAAAAATGGTGGTTCTTCTGCACACTCTGGTTCTTACTATGAAATGCACGTTGAAAAATCATGTGGTATCCATATCCATGACATTACTAAGTGTGGGGAATTGATCTTGTCTCGTAACTAAGACTTATATACAACTACTAAAAAGCTCCTGTAACAAGGAGCTTTTGGTGGTAAAGGGAAAAAGGTTTTCCTTAAACAAGTTCATTAATTTAAAGAGAAAAAATTATGGCATCAATTCAAGTTGAAGTTAGACCTATTGAGTCCAAGAAGTGGCACAACAAAACAGGTCAAGAGTCTTTTACAAGAGCAAAAAAGATTCAAGCATTAGTAGATCCAAGCACCATGAAGTATGCTACAGGACTTACAGAAGCAGACAAAAAAGAATTAGTAAAAAAAGGAGTCAATTATGATTTGACTGACAACTACAATTCTGAAACCCCTCACCCATTTTGGGATTCTACTATGGCAATTGTCAAGTTAGAAAACAACACAATGTTCTATGACATGGCTAATGCCTTAGATTTTATCAAAATCCGGGTAATGAAAGCAAGTAAGTTTGTTGCCAATTCAATGGCAGAATATGACTTAGGTATGTGGCCAGAAGCTACTCATGTTATCTATGATGAAGCAGAGCAAGCTCAAGTTACAGCAAGTAAAGTGGAAACTAAAAACACTGCTATTATTGAAGCTTCTAAACTTAGTTTAGACAGAAAAATAGAATTGATTTTAGTTCTTGGGGGTAAAAATATGAAGAACCAATCAGCAGATTTTGTGGCTGTTGAGTTAGACAAAGTATTGAATGCAGACCCAGCTGAGTTTTTAAGAAACTTAAAAATGGACAAAAAACAAGTGGCTTCACATGCTCTTGTATTGGAAGCATTACAAAAATCAGTACTAAGAAGAGAAGGACAAAGAATTTTCTATATGGATTCTCCTTTAGGTATTGATGAAATAGAGGTAGCAGAATACCTTGCAAAAGAAGAAAATCAAGACATCAAACTCTTGATATTGTCAAAAATTAATATCTAAGACTTATGACAACTAGGGAAATGCACTATGATTTTAAAAGAAAGTTCAACAAAGTGGACAGTCAGAAGAACAAGAACTTTCTTGTTCCTGAAATTGACTGGTTTCTAAATGAAGCTGCTGAACTGTTTGTAAAAAGAGTTGCACAACCTAAAGCTGATAATGGTCTTGGATTTGAGATGTCACAAAGGTTAGTTGAAGACATCAAAACCATTGTTGTTGGAGGTACTTGGTTACCTGTAACTAATAATGTAATAACTCTTCCCACAGATTATAATTATTTTGTAAGATGTAGAGTTAAGCTTAGTAAAGGCACCTGTAAAGAAAAAGAAGGAGTCCTTTTTGTTAGAGAACATAATGACCTCTTTGAAGAGAGCCAATTTTACAGTAGCTCTTTTGAGTGGAGAGAAGTAAATGGAGTTTATGAATCTCAAGGTATCCAATCTTTTACAGATGGAACCTTTACAATAGATAAAGCAAAGTTATCATATATCCGTAAAATGGCTTATATGCACAATGCCCAAGACTATGGTCTAGGGTCATATATGCATCCCTCAGGTGTAACCTTAACCGGTTCTGTAAATTGTGAACTCCCAGAACACACTCACAGGGAAGTTGTAGATATAGCAGTAATGCTTGCTTCAAGTGAGGTACCAACCTCAGACTTACAATTGAAAATGAGTAAGTTGAATTTTAATCAGATTGTTTAATTAAAACTTTAATGCCATGAGCAACAGAAACAATGACGTTTTTCAAGTGTTACCAGTTACAAACTGTACACTTTTGCCTGCTGGACAAGCAGTTGAGACCTTAGCAGTAGGTCAATTAGGAGCTTTTGATGCTGACACTATGTTGTCTGTATCTCCAGCAACTACCCCACAACCAAAGAGCATTTTCTTTGCAGTTGGAAAAGAAGACTTGAATGGAAATTTTGACATCAGACAATCTGCTGGGCAAATGATCCAAAGACAAGGAGTAGTAGGATATACTGAAAAAGAGTGTACAACAGGTTCTCCAATGATTGTTACTGTAGGTAACTTCAGAGCTGAGGCTGACACTGAATATGGTATTAGAATTGAATTCAGAAATGCAAAAATCAACAGAATCCAAGGTTACAATCAATTTAGTAAAGCTTTCTTGGTTAAGACTCCTTGTGCTGATGATTGTGCTGCTGGATGTGGTTCTTCTGACCCTAATGTATTGACACAACTTTTCATTGAAAATATCAACTCAGATATTTCTAAATTAGTATTGGCTTCTGCTGTTGCAAGACAAGAGTTGACTATTCTAGTACATGGAACTTCTGTTGACTATGCTATTGGAGATGAAGTTTCTGCTGCTGATATTGATGCTTTAATCTTGTTCAACTCTACTGCTGTAGCTGCTGACCAAGTATTCACAGACATCAAATTAGTAAGTCAACCTATGGGAATTGCTTCTTACTGTCAAGTAAACTTGCATTACTACAAATTATTAGAAACAGTTCTTGTTGTTTCTTTAATTGAAGGGTTCAGTTGCTCTGGTGCAACCACTGTAAATGAATACCCTGTGTATGCAGAAGGTACTGGATATAATATCCAACAAAAAGAATATCATGCTTCAGGCTGGGCAGGTTCAGGTCCTTACAAGTTATCTCAGGTAACTGGGACAGCTAAAGGGGACATTGAGTACTTATCTGATAAGAATACAAATTATGACCAAATCATTTTGGAATATAATATGACTTCTGAATCAGGTTGGAAAGAGTATAGCAATACTTTGAGTACTGTATTTGCTTTCCCTTGTGGAGACTGTACTTTGTCAACTACTATTACTAACTTTTTGAAAGCCTTTATCTCAGGAACTCCTGCAGCTTGAGAGACACCTCAAAAGTAGTAAAAGCTATTACATAAAAACATCTCTATTTACTTAGAGATGTTTTTTTATTTTGTATATTTGAACCTGTTAAATACCTATCTATCATGGCTATAAATTATACCTATACAAAGTATAAAGATGTTCACTTTTTAACTAATGGTGAACTAGTTCCTTTAAACTATGTAGTAAATAAAATCTCTTGTGACTCAAGTATCTCACTTGCACAAGGCATCATTGGTGCAGAAGAAATAGTATCCATACCTTTTAAAACAGATGGGCAATACCAAATTGTATTGACTAAACAAGGAGATGTTCCGGAAACAGTATATGTACCTAACATCTACTACTATAACAATCTGTTACTTTCATTTATTTCTGTAGTTCAGAATGTATTATGTGGATGTAGCAAATCTAGAGATTGTCAAGAAGGAACTCTTTGTGAAGATTACTTAGATGCTTATTCAAAAGCTTTTGCTTATGCTTCTTTAAATGATCCAACCTATAAACTTTATCTAGATATTGTAACTAAAGATGCTGCTTGTTCTTTTTCAGATGCAGTTCTTTGTGGAATGTTGAATGAAAAAGTATATGGTAATCAAGATGCTAAAGATGTTATGATTAGAGTATTAAGTTACTACTATTGTGCTTTTTACTATAAAGATAAATTCTTAGCTTCAGACACTTCTGAAGAAGAGTATGTTTCTTATAAATACAAATTTGATGTAATCTCTAAGTGTATGAGAAAATTAGGCATAGACCCTGCAGAAGCTATTAATGCTTTTGAAAATGACACTATTGTTTATTTCTGGCAATTACAGAATACTGAAGATGATATCACTCAAGTACTACCTCTAATTACTTTAGACTATTTACAAACTAAAGCAAGCCTCCCTTTCTCTAGTTTTGAGCAAGGACAAATAGTGGCTTACTCTGCTGTAGGAAGAATTGTTTTTGCAATTGCACCTACACAAGTACAAAACTTTACTGTTACAGATAGTTTAAATAATGATATTACAAATGATTTTGATGTTCATTATGACCCTATTTATTCTGTAGCAACTTTTGTTTCTAAAAATGTAATGTCTTATGGAGATATTTATTTTAAATTTAAAAAACTAATCTAAGATGAACTACAACAATATCATTACAGGACTTAGAGTACAAACACAGATACCTTTAGACTATAAAGGTTTTGTTCAGAGTGAGGCAGCCTTAGTTAATCTAGGGGTAGCTGATAACTTGGCATACACTTACTACAAAGGATTAATCTTTTATTGTAAAAATGAAGGAACAAGGTATGAGTGGCAAGAAGTACTCACAGGACAAGAAGATACAGGTCTTAGAGAAACTGACTTTGTATATCCTGCTGACTTTGTTGTAGATGGAGTAGTTTACTCTAATAAAAGATACAATTTTTTTACTACTATTGCTCCTATATCTACATTAGATGAAGTACTAAATGCTGGAAATACCTCTAGTAATTCAATTGTATTAACTGGTTTTGTAGAAGGACAACCTTCTACTGCAACTTTTTCCGGAACTGGAATTGTTTTAGCTACTCCTTCTAATGGAACTTCTTTAACTATTACAGACTCTCAACTTAATGCTGTAGGTCCTGGAGCACTAACTACTATTAAATTTCAAACTCCTTCAGGGAAGACTCTTGAATTTTATACTCCCAATAAACCAACAGGTTCTTATACTTTAGCTACAACTGAAGATTATACTCTCCAAGCTGTATTAAATAATGGGACTTATGCTATTAAAGGTGCTGACAACATAGCTGTAATTTTAGAACCTTTAGGAGCAGGGCCAGAAGTTATGTCTATGTTTAAATCTACTCTTTCTACTAATGCAAGTACTTATGCATGGATAGGAGTAGATCCAGAAACAAGTTTTTTACAAGGAGTTATAACTGGAAAATACGGATCTTTTACAGTAGATAAAGGTGAACCTAAAATCTACAGAATAGATACTGTAAATAGTTTTACTACAACAGTAAGTTTTGCTGTTCCTTTGTCTTTATCTAACTTAGTTTTTCCTGCTAAAGCAGCAGCTGGAACTTATACTATTTCTACTCTTGATGACCTCCTTTTAGAAAAAACAGGAACAGGAGTATTTCTTAGAGGAAGAACTCCAGCTAATTATGGAACTCCAGGAAGTAGGTCTTTTGATATAAGTTATAATTCCTCTCCTTCTGTAGGAACTCCTTATGGAGCCACAGGTGCTTATTCTTTTGCAATGGGAAGTAAAGTTACTTCTAGCGGATATGGGGCTACTTCTTTTGGTTATATTATTGATAATGGAGGAACAGGAAGTTTCAATTCCGGATACAATATGTATGATAGAGGTTACACTAATTTCTTAACAGGAATTGGGCACAATGTAACTTCTATGAATGCTACAGTAGTAGGACAAGCTGCTAACATTATTACTGAATCTGTTTTAGATTTTAACACTATACCTACTAAAGCTTTATTTACAGTAGGTAATGGGACTATACAAAATGCAGACAGTGCTTACACAGTACTTACTAGAAGTGATGCTTTTAAAGTGAGATTAAATGGTTCAGTAGAAGCCCCTAGTTTAACTACAGCTTTAATTACTGCTGATGTTACAGGAAAGATTTTGATTACCAAAGAATACCTAGCTTCTGTTACTAATCCTTTTTTAAGAAGAGCTACAGTAATTATTGGAGATGTGGATGTAGTAGACCAACAGATAACAGTTACTTTTCCTACTGTAGGAACTAGCAACTATATGGTAATCCCAAGTGTAGTCTCTAATGGGGCAAGTTATGATAATGACAATGATGTTATTGTAGCAATTAAAGATAAAACTGCCACTTCTTTTAAATTCCTTTTAAGAGAAGTATCACCAAATATACAAGACATAAGTATTGATTATGTTATAGTAGCCCTTTAATATTCTGATATGTTAGAAATAGTAAAAATAAAAAAAGATGTAGCCTGGATACTAGAACAGATAAAATGTTTATTTGCTAAAGGTACCTATGCTACTGCTTGGTCTGCTGATCACACTTTACTAACTGGAGGACCTTATTTAAAAAGTACTATTGTATGGTATCAAGGTTCTATCTATAAAGCTAAATATAATAATGAAAGTGAATTACCTACTGATACTATTTATTGGGAGTGTATAGGAGAAGGCTTCTTATTGGAAGAGAAAATTCCTGATTGGTGGGCATTACCCGGCACTAAGACTTTCATAAAAAATAAACCTACAAAAACCTCTGACTTTTTAAATGATGGGGAAATTGCAGAGACACCTGACCCTTATGCTTCTCAGCAATATGTTTTAGAGAGAATTCAACAAATGGGAGGAGTTTCTAAAACTTCAGAACTTTTGAATGATGGAGAAGATGGAACACATCCTTTTATTACTTTAGAAAATCTTCCTTCCTTTCCAGATTTATCAGGGTTTGTTCCTTACATAGGGGCAACTTCAAATTTAAATTTAGGAGAATTTCAACTACTAGCAGGACAGATTACATTTGACCAAAGTCCTACACAACCTGCAGGAGTGAGGGTATTAAGATGGAATGAAACTGATGGTACTTTAGACCTTGGTTTAAAAGGGGGTAATGTTACCCTCCAATTAGGTCAAGAGACAGTAGTAAGAGTTGTTAATAAAACAGCAACTAATCTAACTGAAGCTGGGTATCAGGTTGTTTATATTTCCGGAGCCCAAGGACAAAGATTAAAAGTTGACTTAGCTCTTGCAACCTCTGATTTAACTAGTGCAGGAACAATAGGACTTGTAACTGAAAACATTTCTGTAAATCAAGAAGGTTTCATAACTTCAAATGGATTAGTTAGAGGGGTGAACACCACAGGCTCTTTACAAGGAGAAGTTTGGCAAGATGGAGACATGTTATACCTTTCTCCTACAATAGCTGGTAGAGTGACTAATATAAAGCCAGAAGCACCTTATCACACAGTTGTTATAGGTGTGTGTGTGCATGCTCATGCAAATCAAGGAAGTATTTTTGTCAAAGTTGATAATGGATATGAATTAGAAGAGTTACATAATGTTTTAATTACTGAAGCAGCAAACAATGATTTACTAGTTTATGAAGCTTCTACAACTCTTTGGAAGAACAAGTCTTTAGCTACTGTTCTTGGTTATACTCCAGCAGAAGCTACAGGAACAGCTAACTACCTTTCTAAATTTACATCAGCAAATACTTTAGGAGACAGTAACATATCTAATTCAGATAATTTTACTTTAATTAATGGAACTCCAAATATTACAGGAGTAAACCCAGTAGTGCTTCAAATAAGAGGAACCCAAACATCTTCAAACTGGACAGTAGATGCAAAATTTGCAACACTTCAATTTAATTCAACAGATACAAGTGGAATAGGAGCTATAACTAGAGGAGAAATATCTATGCATATGACTGATGCTCCAGGATCTTATTCCGATATGGTTATTGGAACAAGTGGAGTAGAGAGATTAAGAATTGCTGGAAATGGTGGTAATATAGGCATAGGGACAGGAGTTGCTCCAACAGAAAAACTTACTTTAAGAAATAATATAGTTAGACTTAGATTGGAGTCTGCAACTTCTCCAAATTCTTATTATTCTTTAATTGAAAATAACTATAGTGCAACAAACCCATTTAATATTTTTGCTAAAGACCATTATATATTTGGTTCTAGAACACTTACTAGTATTCAAACAACTTACCTATCTGCTTATAGAGATATTAACTTTTTAACAGGGTCAGCTTCAACAGGGACAGTTTCTGATGTGAGAATGGTCATTAAACAGTTAGGTAACGTATTAATTGGAACAACAACTGATAATGGTGTTGATAAATTACAAGTAACTGGTTCTATATTATCAACATTAAATTCTTCCTTTAGTGGTGTTGAAATTGGTAAAGGTTCAGGAACAGGTGTACAAAATACTGTATTAGGTTATCAAGGATTATTAAATGCAACAACTGGTCTTTCAAATGTTGCACTTGGATACAAATCATTAACATTTTTATCTGGGGCATCAAGTCAAAATGTTTCAATAGGTACTAATGCTGGTAGGTTTATTGCTGATGGAACAACATCATTAACAACATTAAATAATTCTGTTTTTCTAGGGTTTGGAACAAAAGCTAGTGGGGATGGAGAAACAAATCAAACTGTTCTTGGATTTAATCAAACCGGATTGGGTTCTAATTCAACAATTATAGGTGGATCTGGTAATATAAAAACTGCAATTGTTGGTAGATTAATGCTTGGAAGTACTACTGATGATACTATTAATCAACTACAGGTAACTGGGTCAGTTAAATCAACATCATCAGTTCAAGTTGGTAACAGTGTTGTTACAGCATCAGTAACAAATGTTGGTGCAATAAGATATAGAAGTGATGCAAATAATAGTTATATGGATATGGTAATGCAAACAGGTGCATCTACTTATGCTTGGGTAAACTTAAAAACTAACACTTGGTAATCAATAACAAATGAAACAAAATAATCATGATTAAAATTAATGAAATACCAGTAGGGTTTCCCACTAAAATGGCAAATGGAATTACAATTAGAACAATGCCTATACCTACAGATGCTGTGAGTTGTTCTACATACTATGAACTTTTTAGTGTAACTACTTCTGTAGATGAAGAAGGGGTGGAGACAGAGGTAGTTGAAAAACTAGCAGATGGCAACTCTCCATTATCCGAGGAACAGTTTGCTGCTTGGGGACAAGAGATGTCTTATGTTGAAAATATTGTTTTAGAAAATCTAGGATTAAAAAGAATATAATTATTATATTTGTGTTTTAATCCTAAATAAAGAAAACATGGACATTAAACAAGCAGTAGGAGTAGTTAAACAAGTAGTAGAAATGGCTCAAAAAGGTGGGTTATTAACTTTACAAGATGCTGTAATTACAGTACAAGCTTTACAAGTATTAGATGCATCAGTTGCAGTTACTGAAGAAGCACCTGTTGCAGAAACTTCTTCTGCAAAAGAAGTAAAAAAGTAATCAATTAAAACCTTAGAGGAATGAAATATTTACATTATGCATTAGCCTCTATCCTTGTTCTCTTTGTACCTATCTATGGCCTTTTAGGGGCCATAGCTAGTGCAATAGCACTAGATACTTTTACCGGTGTCTTTAAAAGCATTAAACTTGAAGGATGGAAATCAATTACTAGTAGAGGATTATCAGCATTAGTTAGCAAGATGTTGCTATATGAAATGTGTGTAGTCTTTTTATTTATAATTGATAAATATCTTTTAAATGAATTTATCATAAGATCTTTTGGTATAATTTATATGTTTACAAAAATATGTTCTATAGTTCTTATCTACATTGAACTAGTAAGCATTAAAGAAAATATTGAAGCATCTTATAAAATTGACATCTGGAAACTTCTTAAGAAACTGTTTATGAGAGCCAAAGAAGTTAAAAAGGAAGTAGAGGAATTAACATAATTTTTCTATATTTGTACTATGGAATTAGTACAAAAAAATTTAGAAAAACCTTTTAGTGACCTTTCTTTTAAAGAGAAAGAACACAAATATTTTGTAGGGACTACCCCTATTAAACAATCTGTCTCAGCTCTTATTGGAGAGTTTTATGAGCACTTTGATGCAAAAGCAGTTGCACCTTTCTCAGCTATAAAGCTTGGATTAACAACTGAAGAAGTATTGAAACAATGGGCTGACATTAATCAAGAGTCAAGAGATAGAGGCCACAGAGTACACAATTTTGGTGAACTTTATCAATTTGATAGAACACTAAAACCTTCCTGTCCACAAGAGGAAGCTATTGTCAAGTTCTGGAAAGATGTACCAGAACATATTATTCCTGTAGCTGCTGAGCTAAGGATGTACCACTTCAAACATTTATTTGCAGGTACAGCAGATATTATTCTATTTGACACTAAGACACAAACTTACATAATAGCAGATTACAAGACCAATAAGGACTTGCATAAAAATTTCAAGGGCAAAACTATGTTGGAGCCCTTTTCTGCTTTATTAGATTGTCCTTTAAATCACTATGTAGTTCAACTTTCTTTTTACCAAATCTTATTACAACAGATAGGTATCAAAGTAAGTAAAAGAATTATCATATGGTTGAGTTTAGAGGGAGAGTATGAAATGATTTACACTGATGATGTAACTCAAATATTAGAAGAAAACTTAAATAATAAGTAATGAAGATAGCAGAGATAACAGAAAGAATTCAATCACTTTATTCTAGAGGGGTATCTAGTGATGAATCAAGATTGTCTGACAGACATGTTTATAATAAAGCATTGACTGTTAGAATGCAACTTCTGTCTCAACAATTGAAAAAGAAACAAAAGTTAAGTGATTGGAATTATACAATAATGCCTTGTGTAGAATTGATTAAGGTTCCAAATCATGAATGTTCTTGTTTAGGTGATCTTGGTTGTGATGTGTACAGAACTAAATTCAAAATACCAAGAGTAATGACAGACTCTAGTAGACACTACATTGAATATGTAATGTCTGTAGATAGTGGTATGAAAATAGAAGAGGTAACAAGACAAGGAGTCCTTTATTTAAAAGGGAATAAATATACCGGCACCAAACCTAAATATCTATTTGAGAATGGATATTTATACTTTCCTTTAAAGAAAAATCCAGGAATAGTAAAAATCAAGTTACTTGCTGAAGACCCTTTAGAAGCTCATAACTATCCTTCTCTTTGTGAATGTACAGACTGTGATGATTGCCTACCAATTTATGATCACTCTTTTGATATTGATGGAGATTTGATTGAACCTTTAATTGATATTTGTGTTCAAGAAATTATTGTTATCTTTGGACAGAAGAAAGAAGATAGAGCTAGTAACTCAAGAGATATTCAAAGACCTGAAGGAAGTAATAGATAATGCAAAAAACTGACCTTAACATAAGAACATCCTTTAAGAGATACTCCAAAGAAGTGGAGTCTCCTATAGATATAAAGGTTTTTATAGATGTGGCTAATGGTTACATGAAATTTTTAATGGAGAAAGTATTGCAAGGAGAAGAGGTAACTTTACCTGCAAGAATGGGAACTTTATTTATACAAGGTACAAAAAGAAAATTAGCTTTTAATAAAGATGGAATCCCTTT
>Ga0181339_1000162_pt1 | contig 15812 bp, 13 predicted proteins | sample Sp13VDMM110DD_FD_130101 | JGI IMG/M metagenome (GOLD analysis project Ga0181339, IMG submission 130101) | Freshwater viral communities from Lake Michigan, USA - Sp13.VD.MM110.D.D | ecosystem: Environmental > Aquatic > Freshwater > Lake | place: USA: Michigan | collected 2013-04-23 | reverse complement strand
CATGTAAAGGGGGAAAATGGGGGTAGGGCAAATTATTTTGTTTGCATCACCGGCCCATATGGCCCATAAAGGGCGGGTCGATTGGCGGCGTTTTGCTGCCTAAAGTGGAGATAGATGATGGATTTCAAGGTGATACGCCTCCGGTCGCTGCCGGGTGCTACGAATTGCAGGTGCGGAGTGGGCCTACCGCATGGGTCAACGGCCCGCTGGTCCGGGTCCCGTTGGTGGGACTGCTGGGATTGCTACATGTGCCGGGGGCGCAAATGAGGAACTACGGAATTAGGCCGGGGCAGGTATACATCCCGCCGCAAGAAAAATTCTCGCGCTTATTTGCTGCGATCAGCATGCTGGTCGGGGGCGTACTGCTGGTTGTCCTACTCACTGGGATGATGTTTCTCGCCCAACTGCTAGTATGGGTGATGCCGTGAGGCGTGTTGTTGCTGCTGTAGGCTACCTGCTCCTGTTAACGATACTGGGGTATCAGATATGGACGATTGTACACATGGTTGGCAGTCATGTTCGGGGGCGGACATGATGATCGAGGACGCAAGAGAGTTCTTAAAAACTCTGGCCGCAGACGGTCAGGAGGCCTATCTCAATAGAATGTGGGGAATGCGGGAGCCTGTAGCCCCCAAGCCATCGAGCAACAATGGTTGGCCCTTCCGTCTTGCCAGTCAGCAGGAATTACCGCGCCGTGGGCTGAAGGTGCTGAAATGACTATTCCCAAGGGGGTTCAGGAAATTCTGGACTATCTGGAAGAATACGACGCCCACAGAGACAAGATGGCTCAAGCCATATCTGAGGCAAACGCGGGGAACAAGCTGGGCTGGAAATACCCGCCTGATTTGGTCGTCCCCGACGACATCCGACAGAGTTACCTGACAGGACCGGCACATTGACACCCCAGCAGCTAAAATCCGCCCGCGCCAAACTTGGCGACTTGAAACAGGCTGATCTCGCACAAATCATAGGTCTCAGGTGGGACAGAACCATCCGTAAGTGGGAAGCAGGGGAGAGAGCAATCCCTGAGCCTGTGGCGATCCTCTTGAACCTGTTCCTTGAGAACCCAGTCCTGATCACTATGTCCGAGAAGTTCCGTCCGGTGTATAAGCGGTCGAGAACAAAGGTGAACTAACATGCCTAGGAAGAAAAAGGAGACAATTAGTCCTGAAATAGCTGCGGAACCCAAAAATGTGGGAAGACCTACGATATACACAAAAGACATAGGAAATCTCATCTTTGAAGCGATGTCTGACGGTTCTGATCTTGTCAGTGTCTGTAAACTGCCGGGTATGCCGCATCGCACTACCGTCTATGTTTGGATGAATAAATATCCTGAATTTAAAGACATGATTGGTATGGGTCGGGGGGGATTGGCAGATTTCATGGCTAGTAAAATCCATGAGATTGCCCAGACGGCAAAACCGGAAAATTCGTCCGCTGACTCGATTAAGCTACAGGCCTATAAATGGCTGACCAGCAAGATCAGCCCAAAAGTTTATGGCGATAAGGTCCAGACCGAGGTTTCGGGGATCGACGGCTCTGCGATCAAGGTCGAGACCGTCGCTCTGGACGTAGCCAGCCTGACGCCGGAATCCCGCGCGGCTTTGAAGGCTGCGCTGCTGGAAATGAAGTCCAAAGAATGAGGCCGGTCTATGAAACTGCCGGTGACCTGACCGCAGAGGATCGCGTGTCAAATAGTCTGGCCGAGGCTTGGGGGTTTGATCTTGAGAAGCTGCCCCGGCTGCACACGTTCGACCGCGCTTTAAAGCGGGATGGTGTCCTGCGCGGGTATGTTGAGATCAAGAACCGGCAGAGGTCTTATCCGACGTACTTGATCAGCCTGCGGAAGTGGCGGGACATGCTGATGGTCTCTGAGACTGCAAAGGTCCCGGCTGCGCTGGTGGTTTGCTGGCCTGTTGAAGGGGAGATGAAGACCAAGGTCATAAGGATCAGCAACGCAAAGGTTGGCATTGTTGAGGGTGGCCGCAGGGACCGGGATGATCCCGAGGACATTGAGGACATGGTTGAGATACCAATGTCCCAGTTTGACGATGTGTTCTGAGGGCCTAACAGTTTGTTGTGAAACATTGTATGGTCACGCGCCGGTCGCAGGCCCCTTCCTGCTTCTGGCACGGCCTGTCTCGGTTTGCTTCCCGCTATCCGGGGCAGGCCACCTAAGTGGGAATAGGGAATGAAACACTGGGATGTCGGAGGCAAAAAGATAAACTCAGACGAGGCCCTGCGTCTGATCGATTGCTACGACAATGAGCAGAGCCTGTACGAGTTCCTGCGGAATGCGTGGAAGACCATTGACCCGTCGCCTTTCACGGATAGCTGGGCCATAGAGGCTATAGCAGAACACCTTCAGGCTGTGACGGATGGAGAGATACGCAGATTGATTATCAACGTGCCTCCTAGGTGCGGTAAATCAACTATAACATCCGTCTGTTGGCCCGCGTGGGTATGGGCGCAGGAGCAGATAAGCCCGACTTCCGGGCCGGGGGTGCAGTTCCTCACGGCTTCATACGCGCAACAGCTATCCATCAGGGACAGCGTTAAGTGCCGCCGCCTGATTGAAAGCCCATGGTACAGGTCACTCTGGGGTTCACGATTTGTTCTCACAAGCGACCAAAATACAAAATCAAGGTTTGATAATTCTAAAGGAGGCACCCGGCTCTCCACTTCGGTCGGCTCGGCCCTGACGGGTGAGGGTGGTGCCTGCATATTGGTAGACGATCCCAACGCAGCGGCTGAGGCCTTTAGTGACGCTACCATTGAGACAACCATCGACTGGTGGGACAACGCCCTCAGCACCCGCCTGAACGATCCTAGGACCGGCGCGTTCGTAGTGATCCAGCAGCGCCTTGCTGAGAACGACCTGACCGGCCACATCCTTGAGAAGCATTCCGGGGAGTGGACCCACCTGTGCCTGCCTATGGAGTTCGAGAAGACCCGCTCCTATGTGAACTCGATTGGCTGGGAAGACCCTCGGACGGAAGAGGGCGAACTCCTCTGGCCGGAAAGGTTCGGCCCGGAAGAAATCAAATCCTTAGAGTCCGCGCTAGGACCGTGGGCCTCGGCTGGTCAATTGCAACAGAGACCGGAACCCAAGGGCGGCGGCATCATCAAGCGGGACTGGTGGGAGACATGGCCCCATGACGCCTATCCGGCGATGGACTATGTGATCGCATCCCTCGACACGGCCTACACCACCAAGAGCGAGAACGATTACTCAGCCATGACTGTGTGGGGTGTGTTCTCCGGGGATGTCGTGGCCCACAACGTCAGGGCAGGCGGAACCGATACGGAACGATCCTATGCCCAGCAGTCCCCACGGGCGATGCTGATGGACGGCTGGCAAGAGCGGCTGGAGTTACACGATCTGGTCGAGAAGGTTGCCAAGACCTGCCGGACCATGAAGATCGACAAGCTGATCATTGAGAACAAGGCGGCGGGCCATTCGGTCGCGCAGGAAATCCGGCGGCTGTTCGGGCATGAGGACTGGGCGGTGCAACTGGTGGACCCGAAGTCTCAGGACAAGCTATCGCGCCTGTACTCGGTCCAGCATCTGTTCAGTGAGGGGATGGTCTATGCGCCGGACAGGTCGTGGGCCGATACGGTCATGACGCAGGTGGGGACGTTCCCGAAGGGTAAGCATGACGATCTGGTGGACACGGTAAGCATGTGCCTTCGCCACTTGCGTGACCTTGGCCTGTTGACGCGCGGGCCGGAGATGGTCGCGCAGGTGCAAGAGTCGATGCAGCATCGTGGGCGGGAACTGCCGTCGCTGTATTAAGGTTCTTGCTTTGTTCTAAGCCCCACCAGTGGTATCTTGCGATCAAATATCCGCAAGGAACAGAGCATGGCGTTAACTCCGGGGCTTTCTCCGAACATCAGATTAGTGCAGCCGGACCCTGAGTTTGAGGGGCCGGGAGATGATACAACTGTCGAGATTATCGACGGTGAAGATAAGCCCATTGCTAATGAAGACGGCAAGATACTGGAGATCGAGCATGACGACGGCTCGATTACTATTAGCCTAGACGGCAAGTCTCTTAATGGAGATGACGAACCCAAAGGCCCGACCGGCTGGTTTGATAACCTTGTCGAAGACATTTCCGAACTTGAACTAAACCGCATCTCCGACGAACTAATGCGCGGTATCTCGGATGACATTGATAGCCGTAAAGACTGGATCGAAGATCATTCGACCGGCATCAAGTTACTTGGCCTCAAGATTGAGATTCCCGGCCTCGGAGGCTCCGCAGAAGGAGCGCCTGTCGAGGGCATGAACAGGGTGCGGCACCCACTCCTTCTGGAGGCGGTGTTGCGCTTTCAGGCCAACGCCCGCTCTGAGATGTTGCCGACTGACGGCCCGGTGAAAATCCGCAACGACGATAACAACGCGACGCTGGATGAAGACCAGCTTGCCAAGGCGTTCGAGCGGGACCTGAACCATTACCTGACATCGACGGCCACAGAGTATTACCCCGACACCGACCGCATGCTGTTCATGCTGGGCTTTGGTGGCACGGCCTTTAAGAAGGTTTACTTCTGCCCCCTGCGGAACCGGCCTGTCTCTGAGACGGTAGATGCTGACGATCTGATTGTTAATAACAACGCGACGGACTTGCAGAACGCCAAGCGCATTACCCACCGGTCCTATCAGAGGCCCTCGACCGTCAAGCGCCTACAGATACTGGGCGTGTACCGGGACATTGATCTGTCCACCCCGAACATGAGCAATCTGGATAGCCTCCAGCGCGAGAAGCTGTCTGTGCAGGGCATCGCCCCGGACAGCATGAACCCGAACGACCGGGACCGCGAGATTTACGAGTGCAACTGCGAACTCAACATTCAGGGTTACGAGCATAAGATGCGCGGTAAGGAAACCGGCCTCGAAATCCCGTACCGGGTGACGATTGACGTTTCCTCCAAGAAGGTCTTGTCGGTTGTCCGCAATTACAATGAGGACCAGCAGGAACTTGCAGAGGCCCGCAAGAACTTTGTGAAGTACACCTACGTCCCCGGCATGGGCTTCTACGACATTGGCCTACTTCACATCCTCGGTAACACGACCAACGCCATCACGGCTGCTTGCCGCGAACTTCTGGACGCTGGCATGTACGCCAACTTCCCCGGCTTCCTGATGGCCGATACCGGTGCGCGGCAGAATACTAATATCTTCCGGGTTCCCCCCGGCGGCGGTGCCTTGGTCAAGACCGGCGGCATGCCGATCAGTCAGGCCATTATGCCCCTGCCGTACAAGGAGCCTTCGGGAACCCTGATGGCACTGGTGGAAAACATGGCCCAGACCGGTATGCGGCTGGGCGGTACGTCCGAGGCTGCGGTTGGCGAAGGCCGCTCTGACGCTCCGGTAGGGACGACGCTGGCCCAGATCGAGCAGTCCCAGAAGGTCCTGAACTCGGTCCACAAGCGCATGCATGCGTCGCAGGCTGATGAGTTCCAACTCCTGAAGGAAGTCTTCAGGGAGCATCCTGACAGCTTCTGGCAGCGGAATAAGAAGCCTGCCGCCCCTTGGGACGAGAAGACGTTCCTGACGGCTCTGGATAACTATGAATTGATCCCGCAGGCCGATCCCAACACGGCTTCGCAGGTCCAGCGGCTGATGAAGGTTATGGCCCTGAAGCAGCTTCAGCAGGCGAACCCGTCGCTGTATGACCCGATTGCCATTGATACCGCCGCGCTACAGGCCATTGGCTGGAGCAATCCGAGCCAGTTCCTTGCGTCGCCCGAGGCCCAGAAGAACCCGCCGCCGGAACTCATTAAGATGCAGGCCGACGCGAAGGCTGCTCAAACAATGTCTGACGCCCACATGCTGGACGCCCAGACCAAGGCCAAGACGGACGAGGCCAAGACGCAGATCGACGGTCAGAAGTTGCAGCTTGAGGGAGCCAAGGTCGAGATCGACAAGATGAAGGCCGAAGCCGCAATGAAGGACAGGGAGATCGAGGCCAAAGACAAGTATCAGGACCGCAAGTTCAAGGAGCATGTCCAGTTGATTGATCTGGCCCAGAACATCGCGGTCCACCCTGAGAGCCTAGATGTGATCCAGCCCCTGATCGCCCCGGCCATTCAGGACCTGAGCGACATTAGCAACCCTGAGCAGCCGCCCGGTCTTGCCCCCGGCCTGATCCCTAGGGACCAGTAATGTCCAAGGATGTCCGCAAAGCATTGATGATTGCCAAGGGGCCGGTATCCAGCGGGTATCTGCCTCCGGGTGATCCGCAGCGGACGGATAACCTTGCTCGGTTTATGAAGGGGGCAGACAAAAGAGTTTATAATAAAGATAAAAGCCCCAAGATGTTTTATCACGGGACTACAGTTCCAGAAGATTTCTCTGAATTTTCTGTTGGCAGTCCCATTCACGCAGAAGATGGCAGCGGTGAAAGTCGCAGGCGCATTTATACACATAATGACCCGACAACTTACCTCGGAAGCCATTTCGCGGAAGAGCCTGAAACCGCTAATCAATTTGCCAAAGGATTGTATGGCGAGGCCAAAGGGGCGCAAGAGGGTAACCGGGTGCTTCCCGTGCATCTCAGCATTAAAAAGCCGCATGTCACGACTGAAACGGACATGATTCGTTCCATGCTGCGTGACAAATATGATCACCCTGCCGTTGATGCGAGACTCAAAGATGAAGAAGAAGAAAGACGGTATGACGATCCTAATGAAATAGATTTTCGCACAAGAGTAAATAAATTTGCTTGGAAGATTGCCGCTGACGAAGATGCGTATGACAATTCTTCGTTTGCTGAAAAAATGGCAGAGCAATATAGGGATAGGCTTATAAATGCTGGTTTTGACGGCATAAAATATCAGAATGAAGTAGAGGGCGGTAACTCTTGGGTGGCTTTTCATCCTACTCAGATTAAGTCCGCTGTCGGCAACAACGGCCAGTACGACCCGAACGAGCCGGAGATCGACAAGGCAGAAGGCGGGGTGGCTAGTCTGCCCGTGCTTCCGGAGCGCCCGCCTCTGGATGTACTCCGCCGCATGGACGCTGGAGCAAAGGATGCTTGGCGGCGTGACCGAGACGTTAGACTGGGGCGGAATTATCACCCTCCCGGAAGCCCAGAGCATGACGCCAATCTTATGGACTTCATGGAAGGCGCACATCCCTTGTTTTTCAAGGAGCCGGGTGTGCCAAGGCCCGTGTACCATGCGACTAACAAGGACATTCGCCGCTTCATTCCGGGCGGTACGGCCCGCGAAGAAGACATGGAAAGCGGCCCTGCAACGTGGCTGACCTTTGACCCGACGAACAATCCTGCCGCGCACCACATTGGCGGTTATAAGGGCGAGTACAAAGAAGGCGCTAATGTCATGCCTTTGTACGCCAATATTAAAAACCCGTTAATTCTTAATGATAAAGACGCATTAAAAGCCGCGCGTACTAAATTTGCAAAAAACAATAATTCTTTCCCGCTATTACTTACCAAAGAAACCAAAGACGCTTTGCAAGAGGCGGGACACGACGGCGTTGTGTTTCAGAAGGAGGCTGGCGCTTTTGACGGCGACGAGATTTTGGCGTTTGACAACCAGCAGTTAAAATCCGCCCTTGGAAATCGCGGCATCTATGACAGACAAGACCCGACAGTTGATTATCAGCGCGGCGGCTCTATCACCAAGGCCGAAGGCGGGGAAGTTGAAGAGACCGTTCCTGAAGCGCCCCATACGCTCGAAAGCCAGTTGCAGGCTTTCCTACAGGGCAAGCGCAAGGCCGTCCTATACACTCATGAAGAGCCTGCTGCCCCTGAAGGGGCGCAGCGCCTAGAGACCGCCCACGGGGTGTTCCATTACAACCCCGCGCTGATCGACGAACGCTCCATCAAGGCTGCGGTTGCCGGGGACAGGATCAACGAAATTCTGGGATACGGCCCCTATTCCAAGAAGGACGTTCTCAATCGCGTATCCGCTGGCGACACCCCGCTGGCTGTGGTTGGCCGGGACGCTGAAGGCCGGGAGGTTGTGGCTGCTGCCGGGACCCACGGAACGGCTAACGAACAGGCTTCGGCTATTGCGGCCCAGTTACCTACCGGCGGTCAGGTCCATATCGAAAGTCCGCAACAGGTCATTTCCGAGCGAATTGCGGCTTTGCGGTCCCCGGAACAGGGAAATAAGGACGCCCGGAAGGCATTAATGATCGCTAGGGCCATGGGCGGGCGTATCGGCAAGGCTGACGGCGGCGATATTGACGGTGCCGCGCCTGTCCCGGCTCCGGCGGCTAAAGGCCCCAAGACTGTATTTGCTTATGGCAGGCCTTCTATCTCTGAGACCAAAAACCCTAAGCGCATAATGTTTACATCTGACGCGCCGGGAAAGGTAAAGGGCATAGTTACCCCGCGCCACATGTGGGAGGGCGGCAATGGCAAGGGCGGCATTCACATCCCCGGCATGGAAGAAATTAATGAGGCGCGGGCTAATGTGTACGGTTCGGAAAACAGGCCCCCGCTTACTGTAGGTAAGCTGGCAGACATCCATCAAAATACGTTGGCCGAACATTTTCAGAAGCCAGTACAACAGCAAATGGCAGACGAAAGCGCTGCTTTGGGCAGGCTTAGGGCCGCAATGCACATTGGCAAAACAGCCAATACGTTAGATGAAAGCGAGAAACTGGATACTGTTCGGCATGAATATGATGATCAAGGTAGGACATACCTTGCTTATGGCGCGAAGGGTACTGCCGGTCACACCGTGTATACGTCGGGGGCCGGTGACAACAGAAAGTTCCACGTTGTAAACACTTGTGCAGGCCAAACAGGCGGATGCGGTGGCGGCGTAGATAAAAACGGCATTGTAGATACCGGCAAAGGTGCATGTTTTGCCCCTCATGCAGAAGCCCAATATGTTGGGGCCGCTGTTCGTCGAGCGGCGCATGAGCAGGCAAAGTTTGACCCTGCAATGACGCAAGACTGGGTTTTGGCGCATACGGGTTCTTTGAGGGCCGCTGCAAACAATTCGGACAGGTCCAATAAAGTAACTCTTTTTAGGCCTAATATTGTTGATGAAACAGACCGTTCTACCCGTCATGTTATTAGAGGCTTAAATAAACAAAGGATTGCAGAAGGTAAACCTGCAATCATTGCCAATTCTTATGGCAAGACTGCTGAACTACATGACCCAGAAAACGGGTATTTTGTAACCTATTCAAATACAGGCCCAAAAACAAAACTTGGGGCCTCTATTGCTGAAAATATTTCTAGAGATAAATCCCGTGTCCACGCCACGGTTATGGCTAACGAGGCAAGCGGCAAGGATTATGTAAACGAAGACGGCAACCTTACACCTCCCAAAAATTCATATGCTGTAACTGACGTTCAGCGTGGGTCAGATTTAGACAAGAGAATGCAAGGTGCATTTACCCACGTTAAATATTGGACCGCCGGAAGAGACGAAAAAAGCCTGTCTCCTGAAGAAATTAATGAGGGGGCGGAAGGTCATTACGATGGTTCTGGCAACCCTACCACTCCAGTGGAGTCCCATTATGGTCATTCTACCCTGAATGGCATGAGGTACGATTATCAGAGGCAGCACATCTTGCACCCGCGACTGGTTCATGTCGGGGAGAACAAAGATGGGTCTCCGCATATGATACCGACCGACTCTCGGTTTAAAGACGATGATTATCTGCCCAAAGATAGATTTATGACCAAAAACGGAAAGCAGGCTGGCGCTGTACTTTTGACTACGCCAACGACATCAACCAGCAGCATAGGCCATCAGTCTTCGTTTACGCATCACGTTGATGATGCAAATGTTTCCCACGCGCTAAATAACAACGGGGAATATGAAATTGACCCCCCAGCACAACAGCAGGCAAGTGCGGGTAATGAATATGAGCCTCCGAAGGGTAAGGAGACTTATGCTCGCGGCGGGCTTGTAACCCATGATGAAAATGGAGACCTTTTAACTGGATTTCCAGAGCAAAGTTTTGTTGCCCAGAGACATAATTCTCATCGCCTTGAGGATAAAAGTAATAATGCTAAGGGCGAGCATCCCACTCAGTACGCCTACGGCGGGCCTGTAGAGGGTGACCGCCAGCTAGACAACTCCGGTTTCTACAACGCCGCCGCAGAGGCCGCGCAGGGCATCCCGCAGGCCAAGGGTACGCCGCAGCAGATGATGTCTATGGTCCAAAATGCCCCCGGCACACAGGAGACCATGAAGTGGTCCGGTGCTGATCAGGCCTTTGCCGGTCAGCCAATTGTGTCAAAGGACGATCTAGTTAAGCACTTCCAGACCAATGCCCCGAAGCTGGAAGAGACCCAGCTTGGTAGTGCGACTAGCGAGTACGATTTCTGGGGCCGTCCCAAGGACAGTACGGGAACCAAATACCATAAGTACACCATCCCCGGCGGTGAGAATTACCGCGAAGTCCTGCTGCACTTGCCGCCCACAATAAATACCGAGTATCGGCACAAAGTTATTCGAGCCGACGGGCATGTTGATAGCACATACGACAACCCGGAAAGTTCTGCGGCAAGGGCAAACGAAATTGGCGGAACAGTACGGCGCGATGATCCGTTCACCGTACAGGGTGGGTACAGAACATTGCATTGGAAAGATCATCCCAATGTCGTAGCCCACCTCCGTATGTCTGACCGCACATTGCCTCAGACCAATGAGAAGGCTCTCCATCTAGAAGAAGTGCAGAGCGACTGGGGTCAGGATGGCAAGCAGGGGTTTAAAAAGACTGACGAAGAACTGCGCGGGTTACGCGATGAAATGCTTGCCCTTCATAAGAACTATTTAGACCTTCACGGCTCTGGCGCTCCTCCTGACCAACTTCAAGCGGCGGAAAGCAAATACAATTCCGCGATGAATAAGATGAATAACGGCTTCAAAGCTAAAACTCCTGAAGGTCCCTATGTCGGTAATACCAATAAGTGGACTGATCTTGCTCTGAAGCGGGCCTTGATAGAGGCCGCTCGCGGTGGTCATGACAAGCTAATCTGGACGCCCGGTGAAGAGCAGGCGCTACGGTATAAAGAAGATGATGAAGAGAATGACGCCAAAAGACTAAAGGGTATGAATAAGTATTACGGAGAAATTGTTCCGTCACGGCTTGAGAAAATTTTACAGTCTATTGGACATACCCCTGAGTTCGGCACTGATTATATTCAGGGCAGGAAGGATGATAGGGATTTGGTCCTTATTAATCGTCGCGGTCAATACCATGTTGAGACTGAAGAACAGCGCGATCCCGGACAGCGTTACCAAGAAGAGGAACACGTTGCTGGGCCGTTCGCCACCCGTGAGGAGGCCGACGCTCACCGCACTACTCTTAGCAGGGGCCTCAAGGCCGTCCCATCACTAAAGATCACCCCCGCAATGCGGGAAACAATTTCCAAGGGCCTCCCTCGGAAAACTGGCGGGTTCGTACCCCCTGCCAGAAGTTCTGCTGTTGAGCAGGCTCTTAAACTGACATCCAAATCCGGCGCGACGTTGCCCGCTGCCGTATTTTTAGCAAGGCAACATCAAAGTCGGAACTAACACCTCCAAGGAGAACTACAATGTCTGAGATGGCAAAGGCCGCACGGGCCGCAATGAAGCAGAAGGCCAAGCGCCTTACGACTGACCCCCACAAGAAGGTTGACGCCTCTAGCTGGGAGCCTGAAGAACCCATGAACACGGGGGCCAAGACTGGCCTGCGTCCGATTTCTCCCCGCGCTTATAAGCGTGGCGGCAAGGTCGGCATGAATGCCGGTGGCAGCGCGAGCGCCCCGAATGCCGGTCGCAAGGCCCGCAAGGACGGCGGAGAAGCTAAGTCTTGGGTCAACGCCAAGGTTAATCGCAACGTCAAGGAAGCCAACGCTGCTGAGTTTGGCAAGCCCCATGTCGGTGGCATGAAGAAGGGTGGCCGCACTGGCAAGATGGACGGCGGCGGCATGATGGCCCCGGCCTCGCTTGGTACGTCCATGGGTGATCCCCGTCTTGGGATTGTCCAGAAAAACCGTATGAGCATGACCAACCAGCCGGGTGTTTATAAGCGCGGCGGTCGTGCCTGCGGCGGCTATCAGGAAGGCGGCAGCGTTGCCAAGGACTTTGCCAAAATCCAGAACATGATTTCTGCCCGTAAGGCCGTGCAGACCGATAAGGCTCTGGATGCCGTCCGCCGTGGCAATGCGACTTCCCGCCCGCTGGACCGTTTGCCCGCGAGCAGCGAAGACATGGTTGGCCGTCGCCCTATGGTTACCGGTCCCCGTGGCGAAGCGTATGTTCCGCCCGCGCGTATGGGCCGCAAGGCTGGCGGCAAGGTTGACGAAGCGCAGGACAAGAAGCTGGTTAAGAAGGCGTTCCGTCAGCATGAGAATGCCGAACACGGCGGCAAGCATTCTGAACTGAAGCTGAAGAAGGGCGGCATGGCTAAGGATGACCGCATGGTCAAGAACCCCAAGAAGGCTATGGGCGTTGCCTTGAGGGCGGTTGCCTTGAGCGAGGCGTTCGACGCAGGCACCAAGTCCAAGAAGGCCCGTGGCGGCAATCTGGGTCACTATGATGACGCAGAGAATAAGCCGAGCCTGCGCCTTATTAAGACCCACACTGGCCCCGAAGGCCACAAGGCTAAGGTCTACAAGGATGGGGACTATAACGAACACCGGGTTAAGTTCTTCAAGCCTGATGGCTCGTATCAGTCCAAGGCCGATTATCATGGCGACCTTGAGGATGCTCACGACACCGCTAAGTCAGAGGTTGCCAGAGGCTTCAAGAGCGGCGGCAAGGCCAATAAAGCCCACGGTGGTTCTAATGAAAATCGCCCCAAGGACGACTTCGATAAGGCCGCTATTGCTGCGAAAATCGCAAAGGACACAGGAATCCTTGAGAAACTTGGAAATGTTATCCAGCCTAAGTCGGATTTGGTTGGAACCTCGTTCAAGCGCGGCGGTAAGTCTGGCAACTACACTGGTGGCACTCGCCCGACCGGTGGCCGTGTTGCTAAGGCCGGTGGTGGCCTGTTGAATGCGATGAATGATGACGCTCCCAAGTCCAAGAAGAGCGGCAAGACCAACATCAACATCATCATCAACCCGCACAAGATGGACAATCAGGCTCCGGGCGCTCCGATGCCCCCGCCGCCCCGTCCGATGCCGCCCCCGATGCCCCCGATGCCGCCGATGGGCGCTCCTCCGGGAATGCCGCCGGGTGGAATGCCCCCCGGTATGCCCCCGGTCGGTGGTCCGCCTCCGGGTATGCCGCCGATGCCGCGCAAGTCTGGCGGCAAGGTCGGTCACCGCAGCTATAGTTCCTACAAGGATATGGATGCTGGTTCTGGCGGCGGGCTTGGTCGCCTTGAGAAGATCGAGATTGCCAAGAAGAAGTATGTCAAGCCTGTCTAACTTGTTAGTTAGGTAATTAAGAACTATATGTAGTGGGCCGGGGGCAACCTCGGCCCATTATTTTTGCCTGATCAAAAGGGGTTTCATGCAAACAATTGATACGGTTTTTCAGCGCGAACTAAAGCGCCTGATTGCTCATAGGATATTGGATTTAAAAGATAATTTGTCAGTTAACTCTTACGAGAATGTAGCTGATTTTAAGTATCTGATGGGGAAGATTGCAGCCCTAAACGACATGGAAGACATGATCGAAATTGCCCAAGACGCAGCCGACCAACGCAACCGCTAGAGTATTAAAGGGATACCTATGCCTCCTAGAATGATGGAACACGACGAAGACCCGAAGGTAGTTCTGAAAGAACAAATCGGGAACATTGATAGCTTTGAAATCTATAACAATCAGATTTTGATCGCTATCTATATCAGGCCTGAAAAGACCAAGAGCGGCATCTACCTGACCGATGGTCAACGCTCTGAAGACCAATATCAGTCAAAGATTGGCCTAGTCCTGAAGAAGGGTCCGGCTGCTTTTGAAGGTGATGACAGCCTGTGGTTCAAGGACATGCACATTGAATTGAACGACTGGATTGTGTTCCGGCCCTCGGAAGGCTGGCCGATTACCGTCAATGGCGTCCTGTGCCGGATGCTGGATGACACCTCCGTGCGCGGGAAGATCGACGTACCTGACAAGATTTGGTGAAAGGACCAATCAAAATGGCAAAAAAGCAAAAGGACGAAGAGGTTGAGGTTGTTCTGGAGGCCCCGGAAGCCATGGAGACCCAACCTGAACTCGAACTTGAGATCACAGATAAGCCTGAACCGGTAGAAGCTAAGGCTTCGGATAACGATAAAGCTATTTCAGACCTGAAAAAGCAGCTTGAGACCGAGCGTACTGCCCGGTATGAGGCCGAAAATCGGGCTAGGCAGAGCAGCAATACCGCTGCAAAGGCCGAAACCGACGTTCATCAGGCCAATTTGCACCTAGTTAACGGTGCAATTGAGTCCATGACCCGTGAAACGGAAATCCTGAAGGCCAATTATGCCAATGCGACGGCTAACGGGGATAATGAACAGGCGGCAAACATCGCTTATGCCATGTCGGAGACGGCTGCGAAGCTAAACCAGCTTCGTCTGGGCAAGGAAAGCCTTGAAAACCAGCCCCCGCAGCGGGTTCAGCCTATGGAAAGGCGCACAGACCCTGTTGAGGAGTTCGCAAGCCAGCTTTCCCCGCGCTCTGCGGATTGGGTACGCGCCCACCCCCAGTGTGTGACCGATCCCCGGCTTATGACAAAGATGATTGCGGCCCATAACATTGCCGTGGCGGACGGAATCCCGGCTGACAGCGAAGAATACTTTGAGTTTGTCGAAGACACGCTGAAAATGACCCCCAGAAGGGCAGAGCCGGTCTATGACGCCGAGCCTGCCCTGTCTGCGGCGTCTGCACCCACCCAGCGACGGGCCTCCCCTGCTGCCACGCCTGTGAGCCGCAGTGGGAACGGAACGGGAACGCCTGCCAACCGGGCCACCTTGACCCGCGAACAGGCCGACATGGCTAAAATGATGGGAATGACCCCCGCCGAGTACCACAAAAACATGATGGACCTGAAAAAAGAAGGGAAAATGAACTAATGGAACCTGTAGCAAAACGCCGTGGGCGTCCCCGGAAAGTTGACCCTGAGACTGTTGAGCCTGTTTCCATCCGTCAGCCTATGAGGGCCGAAATGCGCGAACCCGATCCCCGTTCTGCCGCCGCAAAGAGGGCGCAGGAAATTATGGGCAATATTGGTCAGGCTGATGAAGGGCAGGACGCCTTCCGCACCCCCAAGGCCCCGGACGGCTGGACCTACGAATGGAAGCGCAACACGCTTTTCAATCAGGAAGACCCGGCCTACATGACCTCTCTGCACCGTACTGGCTGGGAGCCTGTACCGGCCAAGCGTCACCCGGAAATGATGCCTATTGGGGCTGCTAAATCAATCGAGCGTAAAGGGATGGTCCTGATGGAGCGTCCTGAAGAGGTTACTCGTCAGTTTAAGGAAGCCGACAAGCGCCGCGCCCGTTTGCAGATGCGGGCCAAGGAAGAACAGCTTGGTTCGGCTCCGCAGGGTCAGTTTGGTCGAGACCATGCTCAGGCCGCTCCGAAGATCAACAAGTCCTACGCGCCGCTGCCTGTTCCGAAAGACTGATAGAAAATTTATTATCAGCAGAGAAACCCGGCAGAAATGCTGGGTTTTTTTGTGCCTGATCGGCAGAACTTGGTCATCTAATGCCCGGTTTACCTATGTCAAGTTTGCCGATTTGATCAATAAGCCCAATGAAATGGGCCTTTTGGGCCTATATAATAGGCCAAACCCAAAAACCGGAAAACCCGTTTGCTACAATGTCTCCATCAATCGCTTGGTGCGGTTGAGGCCGGGGCTGCAACCCCGGCGCTCTTTGACATTG
>Ga0181339_1000161_pt1 | contig 15943 bp, 30 predicted proteins | sample Sp13VDMM110DD_FD_130101 | JGI IMG/M metagenome (GOLD analysis project Ga0181339, IMG submission 130101) | Freshwater viral communities from Lake Michigan, USA - Sp13.VD.MM110.D.D | ecosystem: Environmental > Aquatic > Freshwater > Lake | place: USA: Michigan | collected 2013-04-23 | reverse complement strand
CGGCCCCGGAACGCGGGAGGGGGAGGGGTACGTTCCGGGACCGTCACGGGCGCGGCGCTCAGGGACGGGGGAGAACCCGAGGGCCAAGGTCAGACTACAGGATAGGCGTCGGGCGTCAACCTTTTATTTTCACCTCGCGCCCGGTCGATAGGTCGATGATCGAAGCGACCAGACAATCCGGCATAGCCTCGGCCTGATCGTGAGCGGCAATCGCGGCAAGCAAGTTCGGCTGATCGACCTTGACTAGCTCTCCCGCCTCGCCGTCTTCGCCCCGCATTTGCATGACGAGTTGATACACTGGAACCATTGAGCCTTTGAGCGTTCGGGTTTCCTCCACGTTGCGGACGGTCCATGCCAAACCTTCCTTATACGCCTTCCGCAAGGTAGGATCATTGAAAGCGTTTTTGACTTTGATTTCGTCATCGTAAACGCCAACTCGCAACCATTGCTCCCGGTCATAACCGAAAAGCTCAAACTCTTGCTGAACGAAAGTCCCGCACAAAATACCCTTAACAGAAACGCCCATCACTCCCTCGCTTCATTCCATGACCGCGTGATATTTCCATCGGGGTTATACAGCACCATTGCGATAACCTTTCCGCGCATCTTGTTATAATGGCTCTCAGCCTTGCCCCTTGTCCAGTACCCTATTTCAGCCGTCGCCGTTTTATCGTCGCTCACGCGATACAGGGTCGCCACCGTCCATTGACCCCGGATCGACATTAGTAAAGTCCCGCGTCAATCTGCGCCATCCGGGAGCGCCAGTTATTCAGGATGATGCGAACGTAACATATTTTCTGATCGTCCGGGTAACCGCTCCGCGCTATGTCGGAAATCTGTTCCATGTAAAGAGCGGTCGCGCACTCCCGGCGATACTGAGCCGTCGCATCCAGAAAAACGCGCTCAGGCTTATCGCCTTTAACCTGTACCTGAATATCAGTCATCGGAAACCCCCGGTGTCAAATCCCATTTGTGAGCCTCAGCGTGAGCGGCTTTCTTCGCGTTATAATCGGCTTGGATTTCACGCATACGATTAAGGTCGAGAGTTCCGCCCGCGTCCAAGTGAGCGAACAAACGCCCCAAGGTTTCGTAAGTCAGATTGTCCATTTCGGTAGCCATCGAAAACCCCTCTCCAGTTCCTTCCCTCTATAGACACGAAAAAACCGGCCCCGTCAAGGGCCGGTTTCTCAGTCATCGAAAAAGGACTTACTTTTTCGCGGCGTCGGCGGCGGGGGCCGGAAGCGCCGGGAGGCTGGAGCGCAGATCGGCCAGCGGGTCGTTTTGCGCGGCGTCGATCAGTTGCGTGGCGGTGTAGCTGTAACCGATCGGGTTCGCAGCCGGGACGCTGGCGATGGTGAAGCCGAACTTGACCGAGTTGTATTGCGGCTTGCCGTTGGCGTCTTTCTCGCCAGTATCGACCGCGCCGATCAGCAGTTCTTGAATGCCGCCCGGAAGCCAGAGAACGCCAGCGCGGAAGATTTTCCCGCTCTTGATATTCAGGGCTTCAAAGTTGCCCGAAACCGCGACCTGAACGTCGCCGGTTTTCGGGTCCTCTTTGAAGACGAGGCCGGTGGCGATGCCGTAAATGCGGACCAGATCGAGCGACGTATATTTGGCGGTGCCGTCGTCGTTCTTGGCCTTCACCTCGGACGGGTCCGCGTTCAGGCTCTTGATCGACATTTTCGTAAGGATGGTCGGATGCTCGGTCGCCGGGGCGGCGGTTCCGGCGTCGGTGTTTGCCATCAGGGCGGCGGCTGCGATGCCGTGAGCGAGAATGGTCTTACGCATGGTCTTAACCCTCAGAGTTGAAAAGGCCCCGGAAGCGGGGATGCCTCTTTATGAGGGAAAGAAACGGGCGCGTCAACCCGGACCATGAAAACAGATGACGCGCCCGCTACCGTTACGCTTCGGTCGTCTCGACCGTGTAGGCGTAGGGTTCGGCGTCCAGAAGCGCGACGATTTCGGATTGTGCCGAGGTCGGAAGCACTTGGATCAGGCGACGGATAATCGCCTCATGTTTTTCGTGACTGATTTTGAGCAGTTCAAAATCCAGACGCGAGGGGGCGGCGTCGTCCTCAAACGCGCCATGGGCGTCCCGCTGCGAGGCGTGAGTGATGGCCTCTTCGGTTGCGGGACGCAGCGGCGGCACGGTCGGATCGTCCCGCGTCGTGTCGCCAGCGCGCGGAAGGTTCGGCGTGGGCGTCACGACAGGGGCGACGGGGGCGCGTTTGTTAAACGCGGGAACGGGGGCTGCACGTTTGCGGCTCATAATCAGGCTTCCTTTCCGTGAGCGGTTTTTGCCGTCTCTTTAACGTCGTCCGGTTTCAGGGACGGCGAGGGTTTCACAGTGGCGACCAGACCGGCGACGGTAACAACCAGATTGACGATCAGGTCAGGCGAAAGATGCGAGAGCGGCGTACCGCTCAGACCAGAGCCGCCGAAAACAACGGCGGCAAGTCCGGCCCATGTGGACGGCTCGGAAAGCCGCCTTGCAAACCAGTTCATTTATTCCGGGTCCTTTTTCCTATAGTAACGGCGGGCGGGTGCCTTATTGCCGTCGTGTCTCGCCTGAACCTCAAGGGTCGTCAGACGATTGTTGAACCCCCAAAGCATCCGCACGATAAGCAGAAGCAAGGGGATATTGATGAGAGCAACCCAAGAGGTAATCAGGTTCGCAACCGCGAGAGTATGCTCAATATTTTCCGGGGGACTAGCCACGATGATTGCCCCCAATAAACGAGGAACCTTTTTGCGTCAGAACCTGATTGCGCAGTTCGGGGGCAAAGCTGATATGAACGATCCCCTTTTCCTGTTCGTTAATCAGTTGGTCGAACGCAATACCGGATTGCTCCAGACGGGCGACGATTTCGTAAGGCGTGCCGAACCCCGGACATTTGAAGTCGATACACCACGCCGATTTGTGGTCCGATGTTTTGGACCCGCCGACCGCCTCATTAACGCGATCCGAACGCCAGCCCGACGTTATAATACAGGCGTAGTCGTCCAGTATGCGGCGAACGTTTTCCATCATCCACGCGCACAAGCGCAGACGCTCCAAATACGCGCCCGTTGGGGTATTTGAAATCCCTAGCCGTTTTGCCGTTGTCGAAACGGTCAGTTCGGCCAGAGTAAAGTTAGGTGAGAGTTTCAAGCTACTGCCTCCAGCGCCGCGCCTTTCGCGAGCGACTTTCCTTTGGTTACGCCAGCGGACACAGCGCCCATGGCGAGTTGCGGACCCTTGAGTATAACAAAGATCGCGATAGCTACCAGCAACAAACCGAAGACGACGAACCCGATACGCTTCGCCGGGTCGCCTAGTGCCTCCAGCATCTTTTTGATCCCGTCTTCCGCGTGACCGGCAACCTCGCCGGGGGAGACAGTCACGCGGTCGAGAAATCCACCGGCTCCAAAGAGGCCGGTATTAACTGGCGCAGATTGTGTCGGGTCCGACGCCGCCGACCCTACCCGGAAAGGGTCGCCAGTTTTCCTTTGCAACCAGCCGAAGAAATCCCCGACGTTGCCTGTCAGGATCGACGGATTAGCGCGCCGCTGCGCAGCCGTCGTTACAGCCGTGATCGGCGTTGACGGGTCAGCCGCCAACACGCGAGACGCGCCGCCCGGTCCGAGGAAATGCGCCGCATATAGAGAGGCGTTATTGATCGGGATATTTTGGCGCGCCAAGGTGCTGGCGTTTTGAGCGGTCAATCTTTCGACCATGCTTCTTTGTTCCGAGACAGACGGGCGCAAGCCGCCAAACGGTTGGCGACTTTGATTGCCCCACGCGCCGCCGAGGCCGCGCCATGTGTCTTTCGTAAACTGGAACAGACCGGACGCGCTGGAGCTACCCGCGAGCGCGTAAGGATCATTCGCGCTTTCGACACGCGAGAGCATCCCATAATATCCGGTCGGGATGGTGTAGCCGGAACCGTACATTTACCAGCCGCCTTTTCCGGGACAAACATTGAAGGGGGCGGGAAGCGACCGCATACAGGCGACCGCCACGCTCTCGATATTGTTCGGCCCCGTGACAGGTCCCTGACCAGCCGGAACGATACGGCCCCAATAATCCAGATCGACAGTCGGGCCGATGATGGACGACGGGACACGGTTGTAACCGGGCTCAACAATCATCGCCGGTTTCTTGAAGAGATTTTTCAGCATCGAAAAGCGTCCCGAAAAGAGAATGCCCGGAAAGGCCGATTTTAAGCCCGTGGAGCGATTTAGACCCCTGCCCGGTATGACGGGTCAGAAAATCCAGAGTTTGAAAACGTTCTAGGTTCGTTCGGTTTCCGTTCTCAGAAACCGAACGTCCAAGCGCGAGTGACCTTGTAAGGCGAAACGGTCCCGCCCGGACCCGCGCGAAACGCATCGACCTGACGAACAGTCGGACCGCCCGGAATGCCGGTCGTCGCCGGGAACAGATTTGTATTCCGGGGACTGACAGTTTCGCGAACCTGAACGGCGGGACCAAACTGGCCCGTCGAAACGAACCCCTTTGATCCCATATCCATAAGCGTGGGTCGCGGGGCCTGACCAAAGTTATTGCTCAGATCAGCCGCGCCAATATCGTTAGAGAGTTTCACTACACCGGCCTCATGCTAGAAATGCGGTCTTGAAGATAAGACCCGTGAAGGTTCGGAATATCCGTGTCGATGACCCGGCTTTGACCTTGGAAATAGGCGTGCTCAAACACCTCCCATTTTCCACTCACTTGGATTGACGAAATCCCGTCGTTCAATCCAAGCCCCGTTGTCGCCATGTTGGAAACTGGAGAGCGGAACGTCAGCGCCTTTGATCCGTAGTTCGCATCCTTAAAGACCGTGATCTTAGGAAGCGCGGGCGGTTCTGGAGCGAGGCGCGGCGTAAACGGATCGCGCGGCGGAAGCGGCGGGATAATATATTGAATGATCGGCGACGGGTCCAAGAGCAGGCCCGCGCCTTCCGCGCATCCGCATGATCCGCGCGGGGCGTATTCCATCGCCCTATCAATGCGAATATCTCCCAGCGTGTAATCCGGGCTGTAAATCGTCACCCCCGGAAACCCGCCAAGTTGCGGCCCCATGATTTGATCGCCCTCAACGTAGATCGGTTGCGACCGCTTCAAACCAAAGGCGAGCAGAAGCAGGACCAAAACGGCCCCGCCCCACGTCAAGATTTGCTCGTTTTTGGTCATCCTAGTGCAGCCTGGAATAATCGACCGTCAGGAAGCCGCTCTCATGTTGAGCGACGGCGAGGGGGTAAAGCGAAGCGGCCTCTTGAGCCATGACGCCGACGTGGCGAGTTTCGTCGCCAACATAGTTATAGGCGTAAAGCGACAGACCGTCCGGGCGCTCCCCGATCCAGTCAATGTTTTCTTTGAGGCGAACGTCAGAGAACAGACCGATGATGCCGCCGAGGACATTTCCGATCATCCCGTATTTCGCCGACGATTTCTGAGCGCCCGCGCCAATCGCCGCTTGTTGCGTCGAAGCGTCGATACGCGCCATTTCAATGTCGCTGTAATATTTCGCCTGAGCCATGGTCGCTTGCGCCTGAGAAACAAGCATCTGTTGATACGTGTCGGCGGTTTGCTGGCCCAAGGCGACCTGCGTTTGACTGGAGATTTGCGACAGGCCGATTTGAGTGGCCGACGCGATTTGATCCCGCTGTAGAGAGGCTTGCGCCTGAATGCGCAACATTTCCTCTTGCGACGAAATCTGTTGAGACGTGACCTGTCTTTGCGCGTCCACTTGCGCGAGGATGGCCGTAAGCTCCCGCGACGACGTAAGATCGGTCATCGTCAGTTGCGTTTGCAGTTGGGCTTGCATCGCCAAGAGTTGCGCTTGCGTCTCTTGATTTTGGGCGTTCGCTTGAAGACCCGCCATCGCCAGTTGAGTTTGCGCGCCGATTTGCGCCGACTGCAAAGCGGTGGACGCTTGAAGGTTCGCCATCTGGAGCGCCTCAGACGGCCCCGTTTGGATTACCTCTTGCGCCTGAGCGCCGCCGCCCCGGATAACCGAAAACAGGACGACGCCGCCGACGAGAATAATCCCGCCGATTACAAAGGGGCTTTTCGTCCCCTTTGAAACTTCCTTCATTACTGCGTTCGCCATGCCTCAGTTTCCCGGCTGTTGTGCGGCAAGATATTTTTCCCATTCGATCAGCGGGGTTCCGTTGAACGATCCGGCGGCGATGCCTTCCAGACCGATGACGGTTTCTTGCTTACCGTAATAGGCTTGCGGTTCTTGAATGGTTTTGAAGCCTTTCCGATAAGGCGTCCCTGCGCCGCCCGCCGTGAAAGCGGGAAGCCCGAACCCCGGTTCAAAAGCAAAGTTGCCAGTACCGGGGCCGGGAAGTCTTTTCGGAGTGTAGTTATAGAAGGCCATTTCATGCACTCCGATAGCAGGACTTAAAAAACCGACTGACTGCGACCCATGCCGCCGCCGCCGAAACCGCCACCGGAAACCGGGGCGACCGCCGCGTTAATCAGGTTGGCGAAAGCGTTCCCGCCCGCGCTGATAACATTCGACGTTTGCGCGTTGCGCGAAACGAGAACAGCGATAGTCGCGAGGCCGATAATCCCGGCTGCGATGACGCCAAACTCTTTGAGCATCTTTTCCATGCGAGTTTCCTTAAGCGCCGCGAGGCGCGCTAATCTGGCGATTAAGTTCGCCGAAGAAACCTTTGTTGCTCAGAAGCAGAACAACCAAGATCAGAACGAAAAACGCATCTGAAATCGGGCGCAAGGGTTTGATGGCTCCCATAGCGCCGATCCCAAATACAGCGGCGACCCAAAACACAAAGTTCGGTTGTCCCGTGAAGTCTTCCTTAACTGTCTCAGCAAACTTGTCAGTTTCGCCACGGAAACCCGCGATGATAAGAACGAGGCCGATAAGTAGAACAGGAAAAGCCATCACTTAAACCCTAGTATTTCAAGCCAAGTGGAAAGGTTGCCGCGCAGCGTCGTAAAGACGATGTAGCCCACGATAAGCATAACGGCGACCTTTTCACTCTGAGACATTTTACAGTCCCAGCTTTGAAGCGGCCATGCCGTAGTATTGCGGCCAGCGAGCGCCCGCGATGTAACCGGCGATAAGGACCAGCAACAGCACGACGAGATTTGAGGAACGGAACATTAGTCCAAAACCTTGTTGAGAATGGACCGCCAAGCGAAAATCAAGACGATGACAAGCCCGATGAAAAGAAACCAGTCGAGCGACGACATATTGTCATCGTAAGGACGTTTGATCCACTCGACAAAACGGGAGAAGAAATCAGACACTTTGTTAGCCTCCGAAAGTAAGGCGCGGCGTCGCGCCTCGCATTTTGAGCAAGCCATGACGCCGCTTCCTTATTAACCGCCGAGGGCCTGAGCCTGACCGATGATGTTGACCAGCGCGAACGCCTCATAGGCGGTCAGAACCGTGGCCCCGGCCTGAACGTCAGTCGCGTTCAGAATGAGGTTCATGTTCCCGTATTGCACGGTGCTGATCGGTTTCGTCCGCGTCGGAATGTAGAAGACGCCCAGCGGGAAATCGTCCTCAACAGTTTGACGCCCCCAAGCCGCCACGTATTTCGGAGGCAGTTTGAAGATGTTCGTATAGTTCGCGCTTTCAAGCGCGATATACGACAGGTCCGTTTCGTTGGCGAAACCGCCCGCCGTCATCGGACGGTTCCGATAAATGACGGTCGTGGACAGGAAATCCCGGAAGTTGGAATACGGGATCGGGAAATCCTGATTTGCGGTGATGCCGGGAGTGTTCGTCTGTTTCAGTTCATAGATCGTGGCCAGGTCGAGCAGGGGCAGAATGACACCGCCCTGACCTTCCGGGAGTTGATCGTAATAGACCTGAATAACTTCGATGGTGAAGTTACCGACCGTCACGCCGGTCGGAGCGGTCACAGCGTCGGCGGTGACGAATACCGCGTCGGACGCGCCTTGTTGCGTGCGCGCCTGAACAGCCGTGTTATTCAGCGTCAGTTGCAGGTTCATCGTCGCGTTGACGACGTTGCCGTAAACAGCGCCGCGCAAGTCCTGATCCGAATAGGCGAGCGGGACATAGAAGGTCGCTTGCGCGTCACCGTTCGCAGCGGCGGCGATGGTCGCGGGCGCTTGCATAAGCGACGGATAGTTGTTCGCGAAATCGGCCGGATAAGTATCGTTCGACCGACACGCCATATAAGGAGCGCCGCCGCGAGCCGAGTTGACGCACAGCAGATGCCAGCCCGTCGTGTTGACGCGCGTGTTATTGTTGAGGTCGAAGAACGAAACGTTTTTCAGCAGATTGGCGGGGCCGAAAGGCGTAACCGTCAGCGGCGAGCCGCCACCGGCGACGGCGACGTTTGCTTTGATGTTGACGATGAAACCCAAAATCAGGCCGACATTCCGGGGCTGGATTTGGATGACGTTTTCCGTCGCGGCGCTCATGGTCAGCGTTTTGATGACCTGTTGACGCTTGACAGCGGAACCGACGATCATCCCACGCGCCATAAGGTTGGCTTGGGCCGGGTCGATCCGGGGTTGCATTTGCGGTGCCATGTTTAGGCTTCCTCATTCCGATTGGTGAAAAGCGAGACGATCAAATAAAGGCCGATAAAGGCCGTAAACGCCATGACGTTTACTTTGATCCAGTTGACGGGGTTTCCGGCTAGATTTGTATTGATGATTTTCATCGCTACATTATCCAGCCGAGGGGAGGAGCTTCATCCCGAACGAGACGACAAGCCAGCCCAGCAGAACCATGAGAAAAATCGTGACGACATTCTCAAAACTCCAAGTGACGACATTATCCATTTGCTAGAGTTTCCTTAAGCGCGGCGCGGGCGGCTCCGAATGAATAGCCCTAAGCCGCTTGTCGAATGTTGCGAGGATTTTGGCCTCAGACGGGACAGGTTGCAGGATAGCTTTCCGGTCCTGTTTCACATCATACCATATAGAGTGATAGTCCTCCAATCTATTGTTAACGCCTTCCGGTATAAAGCGTCCGATAGTCTTCCGGTCGTCTTCATCAGTAAGCCAGAAGACTTGATAGTAATCGCTTTCACTAATCGCGAACCGACTGATCCAAACAGGGCGCTGCGATAGAGTAATCGCAGGTATTCCCTTAGACCGACCTTGCGTCAATATTGCCTGAAACGCTGGAGACTTACCCTTGCGGGGTAACATATAGCCTTCATCTGTATAGAGGCCAGTATTACCGCGCTCCCATATCATCCAAAGGAGTTTCTCTACTTCCTCTTCTTCATCCGGGCGAGGCTGGATGATATAGATGCCGGGTTCTGAGGGGAAGGTTCTGAGCGCCTCTTTTATACCCATGATTTCCGCGCCTCGGATTTTGGAGAAGAGTTGCTCATGCTTATAATCCAGCACGAACCACGGGCGGACGTCATAGTCTCGCTCAGAAAGTTGCCAAGTGGCCGCGACCGTTTTTCCTGAGCCCGTCTTACCGACGACTAAGGTTCGACTATCCGGGCCGGGGAGTTTCAGTTGCGCCACTTGGCTTTTCTTTCTAACTACTCAGCGCCACCGGAATAACCGGGGCCGTAAAGTTGCGAGGGAGTTTGAGGTTCGCGCGGGTCCACTTGCGGCGACTGCGAAAACTCAGGCGCAGTTTCCGATTGCGTCGATGCGGGAGCTTGGGGCGCTCTCTTGCTCGCAATCTTAGCCGCCTTCGCAGTATTCGCCACGGCAATAACTCTCGGCACATAGATGATCCCTGCGATTGCGGCGAGGTTAAACCACGCCTGAGTTTTCGCGTCGATGACGAGAGGATATTGCGCTTGAACCTCGGCAACAGCTTTCGCCAGTCTTTTCGCCTCCAGTTCACTGATAGCAAACGAGGGCGATTTTAATGCAATCGCTCCCATCATGTGAACCGACATAAGCAGACTTTCGATCCCGGCTAGATCGCTCGTCTTTGTTGTCGTGGCGTTGGCGGCGGAGTTTCCGGTTCCGGCGCGGGCGCGTCGTTTCCGGGGGGTTCCATCGGGGAAGCGTCCGAATGGGGCGTCGGGGTCTGTGTCTCCGAGGCCGGGGGCGTCTCCAGCAGAAGGCCCGAAAGCGGCTCCGATGCTGATGGTTTCGGCGCTGCTTTCAGGGCGTCCACCTCCGACCGAAGGCCCCGGATTTCCTCCAGAGCTTCCGCCAGTTGCGGGTTGTTCCCCTGAGACGCTTTCGCCTCGCTTAAGGTCGAAGAGAGATTTTGCCGCCATGTTTCCAGTTGCTCCAAGATCGCTTCCGCGCGGGAATGATCGTTTTGTTCTACAGCTTCGGCGACTGCCTCTACTGCCTGTTCGACTTGCTCTAACTGTTCGTCCAGTGTGAGCGCGTCTTCCTCGCCAGTTGCGGGAGTGTTATTTTCCGCCATCGTCGGGAGCCTCCAGTTTAGGAACGTCAATCCCTAAGTGTTTTTCGATGCGCGCCAAACGCTCGTCAGACGACTTTGCGTAATCGTGCGCAGATTGAATGTTTGCGGCAACGGTATTCATAACCGTTTTAAGCTCGTCGGGTTTGATACCGAGTTGCGCCAGTATTAAATCGAACATGGTCTAGTAAGTCCTTTGCCGGTTACGGGGCGACGCTATCCCAAACGCCCATCGGCATGGGGACGTTCAGCATGTGGATAACGACGATGCTTCCGACGCTCGCAGTTGAGCGCGCGGAAAACTGAGGCGGGTTCCGCTGGAGAACGGGGAAGTACCCCTGTTTTCCGGGCAGAACAGTAACGACTTGTTGCGCGCCGTCCATGATGAAAGAGACAGGCTCGTTTGCATTGGTCGTGTCGATGTAAAGCGTTTGAACGGCTTTGATAATCCCGCTCTCTTGAGCATTGGTCATATCGAAGTCGTATTGATCGACGGTCGAAAAATCCATCTGCGCCCGGATCGACTTGGGACCCTCGCCGGGAACAAGCTGATTAAAGATCGGGATTGCGACGTATTGAGCATCGGCGGGAATGGACATTAGGTTTCTCTCCAGAAATGCGGGACGGCCCCGCACGTTGCGATACACGGCAAGTTAACAGCCGGGCTTATGATGACGTTCCGAATAACCGGAAACTGGCGAACCATGGCGACGATTAGCCCCTGATCTATTTGAGGCGGTGAGTTTGGCGGAAGGAAAGAAACCGCCGCAACAATCACGCCCTGTTGAACTTGGGGATTAGAGACTGAGGTAGTCGCCGCTACCAAAAGCCCCTGTTGAACCTGAGCCGTCACGCGACACGCTCATACCCGATCTTGATATTTGCCGCCGCAAAGTCAGCGGGGACAAACGGCAAGCCCGTACCGGGGTTCAAATCGTACACGTCAAAGTAACTCGTAAAGTTCGTCTGCGAAACGCTATTGGTTGCGCCGGGGGTCGTGGTCGCGCCCGTAAGCAATCGCGAGCGAACGTCAGCGGTTCCCGCCGTCGTTTTGGACGAACGATAATAGTTCTTGACGGCGAAGACCTGAAACACGCCAACCGGAAGGGCGGGAATAGTAAAGTCGGAAATGTCGCCAACGTTTACGGCCTCAATATATTGGCCCGCTACCGGGGGCGTATTGTCCAGTATGCCGAACCCGGACGCGCCACCTGTCAGCGTCCAATCGTTCCCCGGCTGATCGGCTGTAGGCGAGATTAGAACTACGCCGACCTCGCCGTAACGAACGCCGCCCGAAACGAATACAATGTCATCAAAGAACAACGCGCCGCCGCCGCCACCGCCGCCGATGTTTACAGTGCCAACGGCTGCTTGTGAAATCGCGCCAATCGAAACAATCCCTGTAACCTGAGTTACAAAGGTGTTCGAGATATACAGATCGAGCGTCCCCGCCGTTCGATTGTAAAGGGCGTCGAGATAAACCCACGTCGAAACTGGAACAGTAACCGCCGACGTATAGAGAACAACGCCGCCACGAATGACGACAACTTGGCCCAGATTATTGATCGCAATATGAAGCTGCGATGTTGCCCCGCGCAAACCGACGCCATTTCTTTGAACGTTCGCAGCGAGGCCGGTCCACTGAGCGCGATAACCGAACCAGTAAATAGCGTTGTCAGGAATGACTTTGAAAATAGCCGACGAACCTAGATCAGCCAAAGAAAGACACGCGCGACCGTTCGCAAAAACAGCCGTCGTGGTCGCCATGGTCGCAGCCGCCTGAGACGTATTCCATTCGGTCCCGGCGAGAACGCCGCTGGCGATGGTCCCCGCCGCGTAAGTGTCAAAACCTTCAATCAACTGCGCGACCATAACTTTTCCTTATCCATAAGCTCAGGCTATAGTTGTTACACTATAACATAAGAAAGATCAATGGAACCTCAGCCGTTAGGGGCTTGTCCCGTAAGCGCCAGTGTAGCATGATCGAACCTCAGTCGTAAGGGGTTCGGGGTGACAGTCAAACGGGGGAAGGTGACCGGCGCAGAGTTACGCGCTTTCCGTCACAAGGTTTCGATCCTGAAAAAGAAAGGCTTAGTCTCCAAGCGCACAGACGCGCGGAAACAGAAGCCCTCTCGCTACATGCTGGAGAAGGTCGCTAAACTTGGCGACGTAATCGAAGGCAAACAAGTTGGCGTTAAACTGGATCGCAATACAGCGCAGCGATATAGACAAGCGGGATTTTTCGTATTCGGAAATCGCGTTGTTGTTTCGCGCGGTCAAGCGGAGACGGCTAAGCGTGACAAAGGTTCCGGCCTTATTGTCATTAGTCCACTAGGGTTGCGCAATCCATTTGAAAAAGTGGTCATGCCGTACAGCATCAAAAACATTGACCAGTTTTTGAAAGAGTGTGCGAAGGCCCCGCCCGATCCCCAACTATTCGCCGCAAAGAAAAACCCGCAAGACCATTGGGCTTTTACTTTCTACGGCAATAACTCTCTGTCCACTTTTCAGGACATTGGACTTATGGGCGAATATCTGGAGCGTTATATTTCGCTTCAAGATGATCCCCGATCTTTTGAGTACCTGATTTTGTATCGCGTTATTCCTGAGTTTTGGGTTCGTCAAACACAGGCGAACTTTGAGAACAGAAAACGCGCCAGTCGTCAAAAGTTCCGCGCGGATCGAAAGGACGAACGCCGGAAGCTACAGCTAAGGGGGAGAGAGGTCATGCAAGCCCGAAAGGAAACTTTTGAGCAACAGAACGCGCGTCATCAAAAAGAATGGCGCGAGCGGAATAAAGCAAAGCGCCAGAGTGACGCGAGCTTTGCGGAAGCGCATCGGAAAGCCGAGGCTCAACGTAAAGCGAACTATAGAGCCAAGAGAAAGAACCGGGGGAAATAGATGGCGTTCGACGGGGGAGACGATGACGACGGGGAATGGACAGACGAGCGGCCCGAACCTCAGATCAAGGCGCTAGAGCCTAAGCCGTTCAAACGGAAACCGACTAAGAAACGCATATGCACGTTTGACACAGAGACAGACCCGTTTGCGGTCGGTCGAGTAGTCAAGCCGTTCTCAGTCGGTTTCTATGACGGCGAATGCTACATAGACTTTTGGGGTGACGATTGCGTTGACCAGTTTTTCGCGCATCTAGCCGAAAACTATGAGCCGGGGGAGTTGCTGATATACGCCCATAACTTTGGGCGCTTTGATGCGTATTTCCAACTCGACTATTTAGACGTAAACCAGAACCCGTTTATTATGGGTGGCGCGATTGTTAGCGCCCTGTTCCAAGGTCAAGAGTTTCGCGATAGTTGGCGGATCATTCCCGCGCCCCTGCGCGCGTATAAGAAAGACGACATTGATTACAGCAAACTGGAGCGCGAGGTTCGGGAAACGCACAAGCGCGAAATCCTGGAGTATCAAAAGTCAGACTGTGTTTATTTGCATGAGCTAGTCACCGCGTTCCATGAGCGTTACGGCGACCGTCTGACTATCGGCTCAACGTCGCTCCCGATGCTGAATAGCTTTCATGGCTTCCGCCTCATGGGCGAAGAAATGGACGCGCTTATTCGCCCCTACTATTACGGCGGTCGGACGCAATGCTTTAAGACTGGCCTGTTTCGCGGCAAGTTCTTTATCTATGACGTAAACTCTATGTACCCCCACGCGATGCGAAATATGGAGCATCCGATAGGGAACATTTATACGCTAGGCCGATACATTACAGACTGGACCGCATTCGTTCATGTGGACGGGTGGAGTAATGGGGCCTTCCCTGTCAGGGGTGAAGACGGCTCGCTTTCTTTCCCGGTCGGTCGCGGTAAGTTCAAGGTTTCGATCTATGAGTATGAAGCGGCCCTAGAGACAGGGGCGTTTACTCTTGAGCGTGTAATCTCAGTCCGCGATTGTTCGGAGTGGACAACCTTTGACAAGTTCGTTGACTTTTACTATGCGGAAAAATCAGACGGCAAACTTACAGGCGATCAGATCAAAGAGCTTTTCTCTAAGTTCTTTCTGAATAGCCCCTATGGAAAGTTTGCGCAGAACCCTGAGAAATACGAAACGTTTGAGCTTCGGCATAATGAAGACCCGCCGCCCTTAGAGGACATGCGGATACTTTGCATTGATCCAGAATGCGAGCGCCGGAACCATAAGCAAAAAGGATGCACTAACAAAGGCTGGTATCCCCACACGACTAACGGTGAGGTGACCATGTGGGCCAAGGCTTCCTCGCATGGCTGGCGCTCATATAAGAACGTCGGAACCGCCGCCAGTATCACCGGGGGCGCTAGGGCCGAACTGTTGCGCGGGATTAGGCAAGCGACTGAGCCCATGTATTGCGATACGGATAGTCTTATCTGCGAAGGTTTTTCTGGCGAGGTTTCATCGTCAAAGCTAGGCGCTTGGGATTTGGAAGCCCAAGGCGATGTTGTAGCAATCGCCGGTAAGAAAATGTATTGCGTGTTAAGCTATGATTTATCTTTCAACCCTAAAAAGGGTACACCTGAGTTCGTCCAGTTTGAGGGGCGAAAAATGCGGGTAGTGAAAAAGGCTTCAAAAGGCGTTCGACTTTCTGCCCAAGAAATAATCCGTTTGTGTCAGGGCGAAATCGTGCTATATGAAAATCCGGTTCCTAAGTTCGACTTGAACGGCGGGGCAACATTTATAACCAGACGGGTTCGGAGGACGGGAAATGCTTAACACTAAAGAAATGATCCAGCGCGGTGGCGTTACTTTTGGCAAGCGGACCAACGGTCCCGCGCCGCGCCCTATGTCGCAGCGGACGGCAACCTTTGTCGCCAACTCGCAGACATACGCAGACGCCGCCCGCCGCGCTGGCGACGAGGATTTGGCGCAGTCGTTTGAGGCGCAAGGTCGCCGGATGCTGGAGATTGAAAGGCGCTTCGCATGATTGAGAACGCGCGTTATAAACTGGAGATTGGAGGGCCTAGAGTGGCGAGCGTTACGGCTTACTATTCTTTGCGCGCCGAAGAGGTTACCGAAATCGTAAAGAAAAAGGTTGAGGGGTTCCAGTTAGCAGTTGGCGAAACCATAGATATAACGAGGGTGAAGTGATGAAAAAGAAAATGGGTAAACCGCCCGTCGTGGCCGTCTGCGAATGCGGTACGTCGTGGCCGTCTAAATATGCCTTCAAGAGACACAAGCCATATTGCAGCGGAGTGAAACCCGATGTTCCGTAGCGAGCCGTTTAACGGATGGACACGGCGCGACGGGGAAGACCTGTCGTTTGAAGAATGCCTCAAGGCAAACGGAATGCCGAAGCTCCCACATAGCGGAAGGCGGTTTAGATACATGCCGCCGCATGAGGCGTTCGGGTCGCTCCAGTTCAGAGGGTGGCTTGAGATTGGTCCCGGCTGGACAAAGGGATATTATCACTCGCTCGCTCAGGCGTTCCGGGGCGGGTATCAGAAAGGCGAAATACCTGTTGTGCGTCTCTCGGATTTATGAGACATTGCTTTGCGGGGTCGGACACGGCTCAAGATTTCAGATCAGCTTATTACAGCGCCGAACTCGACCCCGCTTTTCCCCTCTCAACTCAATGTGTCGCGTAAGTCCCGTAGGGTAGGCCACCCTCT
>Ga0181339_1000159_pt1 | contig 16040 bp, 20 predicted proteins | sample Sp13VDMM110DD_FD_130101 | JGI IMG/M metagenome (GOLD analysis project Ga0181339, IMG submission 130101) | Freshwater viral communities from Lake Michigan, USA - Sp13.VD.MM110.D.D | ecosystem: Environmental > Aquatic > Freshwater > Lake | place: USA: Michigan | collected 2013-04-23 | reverse complement strand
TGACCCGCCACCGTACGCCAGCAGGCCAATACATAGCACCAAATCTTCGGGCACCATGTACCGTACCGCAACGACCTTTGCAACCGTGGCGACTGCCCACAGTATTACCACGACCATGCCGAAGCACTGGCCTAGGTTGTCATCGAACTGTTGGTGTGCAAGGCCAACGCCGCACATGAGTATTACCAGCACAAGAATGAATAAAGCGACAGCGGGGTGAATCATTTGGGTTCAATCCTTAACCACTTGTAAACAGCGGTCTTAAGAATTGTGCCCGCGTCGAACTGCACCCATGTATCAAAAAGTTTTTGTGTAACCATAACGCCCAGCAGGCCCACAAGGAAGCCCGCGAAACCTTCGGGCAGGTACGGTAACCAGTGAGTAAGGGGCGGTGCAACGTAATATGACATGCCGCCGCCTGCAAGAAACATCGCGCCACGACGGGGCCACGACCCCGGCAGCCACAGTAAGGCGATGGCCGACCCGACGGGGCCTGCGGCTAATTTTCCAATATCCGGCGGCATATCCACTTTTGGCCCCTTAATCGTTATTGCGGCTCACGACAACACCTCCTCTACCCACGCATACCATGTGCCGGCAGAATTAACCTGATAGGTCTTTCCCGGTTGGACAATGAAGTAGGCAGCGCTGTAAGAACCAATCGCAGCGTCAGGAAAATATAGGGTGACACCACCCACAACAGCTGTCAAATTAACAGCGCTCACCCCCGCAATGACGCAGACGTTGACGATGCGCGGCTTGCCGGAATCGTTTCGGTACGTCGTTCCCAGTGCCCGCTGACCGATAAGGAATCCTGTGTAATTTCCATATCCCATGCCGCCCATTCCTGCAAGGGCTTGGCCTCCCGCAGGCTGCACTTTTGTTGGCTGGCTTGCATAAGTTCCTGCTGCGGCTTCCAAAATGTCGCAAAACCCCCGGATGCGAAACGCCACGTTTGCGCGTGCGGTAGTCGAATAGAAAACGCCTGCAGTCACAGCGCCCGCGCTTATGGCGACCGTAGATACCAAGCCCGTTTCGTCAAGGTTCGCCGCCCCCGAAATATTCACAATGAAAACTTCCAGCGTTCCGGCGTTGTCAATCCAGCCCCAAGCAAACCGGGCGCTTGCGCCATTAGCTGCGCCAAGGCTTGCGCCAGCCGGAACGACCAGCGACCCCGCAGCCGTCGCACGAAGAACCGAAACCCCGCTGGTTATTGGGCTGGGGCGGAAAGCAATGGTTTCAGCCTGTATGCCAACCGTCAGGGCGTTGGCAGCAGCGGTCGCCGTGACCGATGCCAAATCTTTAGCGGGATTGACACCCGTAGCCGGGTTTAGCATCTGCAGTGCCCCAGCGGACAAGTCGTACACGTACAGGCCCCAGTAGTCGGCCCCCGGCACGTCGTTCACCGCCAGCGGCAAGCCTGCGCCTTTATACGTGGTCAATGCGCCTGCGCCGTCGGGGTTGATAGTCATTGCCCCCGTGTTCGCTGCCGTATGCTGTATCAAAATTTGGTCGCCGTCAGCCAATGCCCCAAGGTCGGGCAGGAAGTCGGCGGTTACCGCATTGCCCGTGCCGCCTGCGGTTGCCTTCGGAATGCCGCCCAGCCGCACCAGTGACCAGTCGGCCGCGACACTTGGCAGCGACGTGTTGGCGGTCTTGCGTGATATGTACTGACGGCCTAGGTACAAGCACGTTGCGCCCACGTCGTATTCGAATGCGACCCCGTCATTTAGGGCGGCTGAGATGAAATCGGGCACGCCGTACGACTGCAGCAGGCGCAGTTCGTTGGTGATGTCGTACTGCAGTTCATTGAACTTGTCGCGTTCAATGTTGCGTGACGCCGGGTCGGTCTTCGGCAACTGGTACGGGGCGGGGTAGCCAGTCTGGTAATTCATTTCCCCCGTGCCCGGGTCGGTCGCGGGTATGGCGGTGCGTGTGCCAGTGACGGCCCATGGGTACTTGAAGAATTTAAGCATGGTAGAAGTTGCCTTGGTTGAAGTTGAAGTGATACGCGCCGAACCCGAAGCCGTCCGTTTCACCCAGTACCACAAAATCCGCCATCACGGTTGCCGGTCGTGGCAGCAAATCGTACTGCGTCAAGACGAATTGTAAGTCGGGGGATAAAGGGATATTGAATACGTAGCGAATCCGCATGTTCAAGCCGTCAACAACGTACCCCGACCCGGGGCCGAACACGGCGGCAATGATGGCATTTGCCTGCGGCACGCTGAACCGGGTTACCAGCTGGTAATACCGCAGCCGCAGGGCAAGCCGCTTCTGTTCCGTGTTCAGGACAATAGGCCCGCTACTACCAGCGAACCCGCCATTTGAAAAATTCACGTCGTCAGCTGCGAAGCCGAAAAAATCTTGGTCAACAGGGACGGGCGGCGACACGGCAAGCGGCAGGCCCAAAATAATCGCCCACACGGACAGGCCAAAATCGTTCGCGGTCTGCAGATTAAAAACGTCGTCGTACCAGTTCGACCAGAAGTCAGATTGCGCGACGTTGTACCAGTCCTGTTTTTGCTGTACCAGACTTTCAAGGCGTGCGGCTTCGTTGTACTGCCACAGCAGCGCACGCAGCAGGTTAACCGAATAATCGAACGCCTGAATTTTCATACAACAATCACCGTAATACCGGCTTCAACCAGTGTTGCGATTTCGCTTATCAGAATGGGGATTTCGGCGACGGCATAGGAAGCGGCCGCAACGGTCGTTATTTCCATCTTCTGAACGTAAATGCCCGGGGTCTGTACGTTAACGGCGCCTGCTAGTTCGAACGGCGACACGTCGGTACCCACGGTTAAGCCCGCTTCGCCTTCAAGCAGCCCGTTGACGTAGGCCAGAATCGCCGACTTCACCAGCGCGTCAATATCGCCGGTCGCACCCATGACGCGCACGGTTGCCCGGGCAAGTATCGGCACCGCCGTGGGCCGTGAAAACTTCACGTCGTAAACCTGACCGCTGATAGGTTCAGTTACCGATACAGTCGTGGTGCCGTTCCAGTTCGCGCCCATTGACTTGCGGTCAAGCAAGGTCATTGCCACATCGGCATCAGTGCCGCCATCGACGCAGACGTAAATCGAATGTTCGACCAGCGTCACGCCTTCAATGACTATCGACGCGTCCGTGTAGTTTTCACGGAAGGCCAGCGACCGCACGCCCAGCGTGTCATACAGGCCCGAAATGATGGCTTCGGGGCCGCCCGAACCCTGCAGCGCCAACGTGTTGCGGCGACGAATGCGGCTTGCCCCGTCTGATTCTTCGTTGCGGCCGGGCGTGGCGGCGTTGGGGTTGGTGACGGTTTCCCAGCCAAGGACGCCGGATACAACCACGTTTAACGCGCCGATGTTGCAGGCCAGCGGCCCGAACTCTGTTGCCACGAAGTCAACGGTCGCCAACCCGGTGCCCGGGTCTAGCACCACGTCGCCGACGCTTGCCCATTCGGTGCCGTCGGCCTGTGCAGCAATCGTTCCTGCCGGTACCAACGTGCCGCCCACACCGCCCAGTATGACGCCCGCGATTGTTGACTGCGTCGCCGCCAGCCGTTCGCCGCCGGTCAATGCCCATATGGCGTCAAGGAACACACCGCCCGCAAGGTTGGGGTTTATCTGGTTGGCAAGCGTGGCGTTGTTCGCCAGCACGTTCGCCCGGGCGATGACTTCAGCGGTAATCAACACGCCTTGGGGGGTGTTGGGGGTGACGACCAAATTTGACCCAAAGGCCGTGCGGTATTCGTCTTCGACGACGGCCTGCAAGTCGGCCGTATCGGGCAGTATTACGCCGCTTGTTTCTACATAAACATAATCAGCCATTGATTACCCCGATTCCGTAAATTGTTTTGATGGTCGCTTGGTATGACAGAACGTGGTCGGCAACGGCCGTCGTCAGTTCGGTGATTTCGGTAACGCCTTCGACCGACATCAGCACCCGACGCAGGAACGCTTCGAACTGCGTTGTGTTGGGCGAACCGTTCCAGATGGTGTCGAAGTTGGGCACGCCGTCATCGACCGCGTAAATCATTTCGCCCAGTTGCGTTTTTGCAGCGTGGGCAGCGGCCTGCATGACGGCGGGCAGGTCAGACACCAACGCCAACGCGCCTTCAGCGTCAATAAACAGGTCGTTATTTTCGTCAACTGCAAGGACGGTCGTCACGCTACTGGCCCCCCGGATGTGCCGACCCCGATTGTCACGCCGGTATGGCGGTGTGTGTCGAAGTGGATACCGTTAATTATGACATCGCCTGTCATGTCGATGATGCCGCCGCCCATGGTGACCGAACACCCGGGCGCTTTCAGCTGCAGGGCGGCTTCCCCCAGCACCACGCACACCGACCCGTCAAGGTTCTGCAGTACGGCCCCGTCTTCGTCGGCAAGGGTGTACCCGGTCATCACGTCGGGGATAAACAGCGCGTCGCTGAAGCTGTGCATCCGGCGGCTGTTGGGGGCGTTGGTCTTGTACGACTGAAGCACCAGCGAAATGTCGCGGTCGTTTGCTTTTATCCAGCCTAGGTTCCCGGGCTTCAGGGGGAAGCTAAGGAAGAACCCGCCGCCGCCGATTTGTAATACCGGGATACTGGCGACCTGCGGCCGGTCAACAAGCTGATTCGCCGTCGTAAGCACGCGCACCAAGGGGATGACCTGCGCACGGTTGGTCAGGCGGTCGTATGACACCACGCGGGCGGGCAGCATGTCGTCAACGCCCTGCAGGAATTTTTTTAGAATTTCGTTCGCCATGCCCAGCAATGAATCATCATTGGCCGGGTCGCGTGACGGGTTGGCGTGGTCACTCATTTGGCCTTAACCTTTTTCTTGGCGTTCTTGTAAGACCCGTCGGCCGCCCTGCCGTCGGCCCGCACCGCTTCGGCGATGTAGTAAAACGGCGTGTCGCGGCTGGCAAGTTCGAAGCCCAGTTTAAACACCGTGTACAGGCCGTTCGCGGCCGGGTTCATTTTGCTGATAATGTTCAGCCCGCTACCTAGAACCGTTTGATTGTCGAAAAGCATTTTTGCCTTAATGCCCTGTTCGGTAAATTCGGGTATGCCTATCATGCCGGTATCCAGATTCAATTCCCGGGTGCGACCGACAAGGGGTACGTTGTAGTCCTTCACAATCAGCTTACCGTCGTCAACGTAGGCATTGACCATGCCCATATCGCCCAGCCGGTTGACCTGTTTCAGCGCCCCGCCCGTGAAGCTGTAATTCGAAATCTGTTTGTCTTGCGCTTCGTATACCAGCGACAGGTTTAAATCCTTCGCCACGCCTTGCGCGATGTTCCGCAGGGGCGTCATACCGGCGGCCGACTTCGCCACGACGTTGCCCTTCTGGAAATCGCCGGTTGCACACTTCAACGACATAACGATGTCGGGCGGCTGGGTACCGACGGCCGTCGTAATGTCGCCCATGTATACCAGCGACAGGCCGGTACTGACGCGGCCCGCTTCGACAATCAGACGCTTGGGCGTTTTGTTCTGGTTGAACGGGCTTGTTTCGGTCAGCAGGTAGTCATGCGTCGCCCGGTCAAGGTTGGTTATCTTGACTTCGCATTCGTTCTGATTCGGGTTGGCGTACTTGGTGCCGGTCACCACAACGGCAAGGCTGCGGCCCGTGCTGGGGTCAGCCGTGTACACCTTCAGGACGCCGTTAACTTCGATGCTGACGCGTATTACCCGGGGGTCAAGTTGTGGCATGTCAACCCCGCAGCGTTGCCAGTTCGTCAGCCGTCAGGTAAACAAGGTACTGCGTAATACCGAACTGTTCATACGACGGCAGGTCTTCGTCCGCCGTGGTCAGCGCAAAATTGCCGTCTTCCATGTAGTCGTACGGCAGCACGGGCGTTGCTGCGACCAGTCGTACGTTTTCAATCAGGGTCACGCCGTCACGCAAGACCGTTGCCGCCATGACCCCCAGCGCCTGCTTCAGCGTTATGTCGTACCGCGAAACCCCCAGCTGTATTGATAGCTGCTGGTTGGGCACGGCTTGCAGTGGTACGTCAATCATTTGCGGAATATCCCCGACAGTACGGAACCGCCCCGGGGCGCAGCTGGCGGGGTGTCCTTGGGTTGTTGTTCGCCACGCTTGACCGTGTTTGAATCGCGGGGCGTTGCGACCTTCAGGGGCGAAAACAACGGCGTTACAAAACGTGCCTCTTTCAGCGTCAGGGCCAACGGTACGCCGTCTTGCATATCCGTTGTTTCTTCGTGCGGGATTTTTTCAATCATCATCGACGGGTACGAACCAACGCGGGTTTGCACGGTCAACAATTCGGCACGCATGAACAGGTCTTTTATCTGCCCGTACACCGCCGGGTAGTTGTCCGACGCAAGCAGCATCGACAGTTCAATGACGGTCGGCAGTATTACCCGATGGTCGATGATTGACGCGCCCGTTTCCAGCGGGTGTTCCATGGCCTTTGAATCTTCCTTGACTTCGGCCTTTATCGGGCGTGCAAGCGTGAAGACCTGCACCAGTGCTTCGTTCAGCACGCAGACGACATCGACCGCAGCAGTGGGGACGGGGGCGGTTGCCATCAGATAGCTACCCCGTCGTCATAGTTCGCCACGGCTTGCCGCATTTGCGTTTGCATGGAATCCCCCAGCGCCTTACTGATGCCCGCCGCGTCGGTCGCTTGGGTCTGTATGCTAATCGGGCCAGTCGTGACCGCCACGGACTTATCGCCCGCCCGCTGGTTGTTGATGCTGCTTGACGTGGTCGCCCCCAGCGGGGCACTGCTGGCGGCCGCAAGAACGCCCTTACCAGCGTTTAAACCGTCGGCGGTAGGCCCTGACATGCCCAAGGACACTTTAGCCCCGCCCAGCGCCCCAGTGACGGCCGCACCAGCCCCCCGGATAAGGTTGATTGCCGACCCGATGACATCCACGACCTGCCCAACCTTTTTAAGTATCCAGTCCAGCACGTCCCCAGCAATCTGGCCCAGCCCTTGAAACTTCCCGGCCCAGCCGTCAACGATGAAACCGACCAAGGCCCCCAGCCCGGAAAACTCATAGATACCGCCGATAAGTTTTGCCCACAGGTTGAAGGCAATCTGCAGCAACGAAATCATCGTTTCGAACGTCCATTGCACCGCACCGCCCAGCGCCTTGACCACGTCAACCATTGCCATGACAACGTCGGTAATCATGGGGTACTTTGAAAGTATCTGACCTATCAGCGAATCGTTGCCGTCGATGAAGTTCATTATGTCGTCGTACAGCAGGGCGAACAGGCCCGCCACAGCGACCACGATTGCGCCGACCAACAGGAAGGGGGCAATCATCGCCCACAATGCCATGGCCCCGGACACGGCCGCCGGTACAAGGAAATACAGGATTGCCGCACCGATGGCGACAAACACGCCTTCAATGAACCGCTGGTGCGTCAGTACGAACGTGACCAATGTTTTTAGGACTTCGGTAACCTTCTGCAGCGCAGCGGTGAAGACCGGCATCGCGTTGATTTTCAACACGTCCATGAACTTTTCGAAGTACAGGCCCAGCGTCTTGACTTCAAGGCCCATTGCCTTGTTTGCCTTGGTGTATTCGGCTGACCGCTTCAGCGCCTTTTCCATGCTAAAGCCGGTTGCCCGGTCAACGTCGGCCATGCGTTTCTGAAGGTCGGCCATGTCGGCATTGAACAGTTTGATAAGCCCGGGGTTCAAGCCTAGGCGTTCCATGACGCGCATTTGCGTGCCCCTGTCCATGCCCCGGAATTTTTCCTGCAGTTCGCCCATGAACGCAACCGTGGATTTCACCTTACCGCCTGCGTCGGTCACTTCAATGCCCAGTTCTTCGTAAACCTTTTTGGCACGACCAAGCCCCAGCATGGTGTCCTGCATCGTGGCTTCAAGGGCTTTCAAGCCGCCGGTTGTGTCTTCGTTCGACAGCCCCAGCAGATACCCGGCGTCCTGAAATTCATCGACCGCATCAGCCGTGCTTCGGAACTGCTGGGCCAGCTTGTCCAGTTGCGTGTATGACGCCGCCGTTTCGGCAACGCCCTTCGTGATGGCAGCCAGTGACAGACCAACGCCCAGCAGGCCCGCGCCTTTTTTCGCCAGCGCAAGAAAATTGTTGCCCAGTTTGTCGGCTTGAAAGTCGGTTTGCTTCAGTGTTTCGGTCAAGGACTTGGCCTGCTTGTCCGATTCCTTTATGCCCTTGTCAACCTTCGACGTATCGGCTTCGAACATCAGAAAAAAAGTATCGAGAATGCCCACGGTATTACTTTCGTTTCGAATCTTCGATTGCTAAGTGTTCGTTCCAGCGGGTCACCATGACGATTTCCCACAAGTCCAACGCGTCTTCTAGGTCATACACGGTTCGAAGCTGGTCTAAGGTGGCGTGTCCTTCTGCGATGATTGCTGCAATGAAGGGATCAACGTTCCGGTAATCCACGCTTCGGCCTTGCGGGTGATACCCTCTAAGAAAGTCAAGCCCCTGCCGTTCCCGAAAAAACTTACGTTGTATTCCATCATGGCAACTTCCAGCTTGCCCAACGTTTCCCAGTCGTTCGTATGGTTGTCAACCAGCGCCCGGGTCGTCAGCTGAAGTTCGGTACCGTCGGCCATTTTGATGGCGACGAAGGACAACAGCTTCAGCATCAGCCCTTCGTTTACCTTGTAGTCGCCAACCTTCGGCATTGCCGAAATCGGGTACTGCGTCACCAGTTCCCGGCCGTCTGTTGCAGGCAGCCGGGAAATGACGAACGTGCGTTCGATGCCGTCTTGGTCGGCTATCGTTACTTCCTTGGGCTTCAGAAGAATGTGGGCCATGGCTTACGCGCCTTGGGACTGGTTGCGGTTTTCGAACGCGAACTGGTAAACGTTCGTCTTCAGGCGACCGGCACTGGCGACGCCACGGCCGGGCATACCGTCGGTGATGACGCCCGGGGCCGCTGTCCACACGCTACCGTCAGGGTATGACATGGTCAGCGTGATGATGTCACGCGCCCCGGTCTTACCCTTGCCGACGCGGTTTGCTTCGAACAGAACCTGCAGGTTCACGTCGTCTTCGCTGCCCGGGATGATGGCAAGGGCGGCCGGAATAGGCGTGGCTTTAGACCACACAATCAGGTCGCCATTTAGGCCCATGGCCTTGTCACGGATTTGCATTGACGGCAGGTCGAACGGGTCGGCATCGTCAGCAAACGCGGTGATGTCGAAGCCCGCAGGAAAGGTCAGCGACGCTACCAACCGGCCTTTAAGGCCGAAGCCTGAAATATCGTTCATGGTGTATTACTCCTAAGTGGTGCGGTTGGTTTAAATAAGAACGTGTGAACCTTCGACCTTACGAATCGTGTCATCTTTCGAATAGATAAGCACGTAGGTTGCTTTCCATTCGGTGCGGCCGTCAACCGTGACATAAGACGACAGGTTGATTTCGTACCAGTAGCCGATGTTCTGCACTTGGTGCCATGCGTTGTCGTCGCCGGTCGCGTTGCCGATGTACAGCTTCTGCGTGATGGTAAAGGGCTTGCCGATACTGATGGTTCCGTTGTTCAGGGCGCTGTCGATGACCGACTGCAGGACGGCACGAATCTGATTCTGACCCTGCGTGTTGGCCGACACCCGGGCCAGCGACAGCAGCAGTTCCATAATCTTCGCGCCTGCGGCATCCTTCAGCCACATTTCGTTCACGTACACATTCATATCGACCGGGTCAGTCGCAAGACCGCACATCACACCGCGTTGATAGAAGTCGATGTACTGCCCGGCGGTCTGCGTGCGGCCGTAGTAGTTCGCACGCAGTGGGTCAAACGCATCCGCAACCGCGTTCGTGCTGACGCTGGGGGTCAGCGTCGCAAGCTGGAACATGAAGTTTTGAACGCTGTTGCGGGCGTAGTAGTCGGTCGCTGCCAGAATCGAAGCGGGCAGGATTTCGGGATACTCTGCTGCCAGTGGGGCGTACGTGTATGACACGCCGGAATAGCCCGCCAATGCAGCGTACAGCGTGGCGGCGTCGGCTTCCAAATCGAACCGGAAGCTAACATGAAAACGCACGTTGTACGTGTCGTTCTGCAGGGCAATCGCGGTCTTTTCGTCAGTCGTCAGGGTCGGGATAAATACGGCGGTGCCGAAGTTGTCCGACGCTTCGACGCTGTCAATGAACGACACCACGGGGGCTTCAGCAACAACGCCCGGGCTGAAGACCGCACCGGCAGCCCAACCAAGGAACGAAGCAACCGGCACACCTGTGGCGGCCGCCTGCACGTTGACCGCACCAACGCCAGTTGCACCGCTGGTCAGGTTGAACGTATTACTGGGTGCGTCATACGTGACCGTCGCCGCTGTCCAGTCGATACCGCCAGCCACGACGGCACGTATGGCCGTTTGCACCAGCGTGGCGACCGCTGCCAGATTCGCGGCACCCGTGAAGTTCAAACCGGTAACGTCGGCGGTGTAGGCACCCAACGTCAGTTTAAAACTGCCGGTCGTAATGGGCGCGGTGAAGATTGAAAGGGCTGAAGCGCCGTTGGTCTTGCCGAAAATCTTTGCGCTGGTCAGGGCGTTGGCAAGTCGGCCAAAACTGATTTTGCGTGCGGCTTTGATGTTCTTCGAAATGAACCCGAAGTAAAAAGCAGCCCGCAGATATTCGGCAGACCCGACACCGAAGTACGCGCCAACGTCCGTCAGGTTGTCCATTTCGATGACGGTTTTTGCCGGTACCTTTTCGTTGGCCGTGAACAACCGCAGGATAAGGTCACGCGTTCGAACGGCAACGCCGCCGCCAACGCCCGACACGATGTCAACGTACCGCTTGAATGAAATTGCCATTTGAATGCCCCTTGAAAAAGTTAAACCCGATAAACCGCTGCGTCATACGTCCTAATCACTGGGTCGGTACTGACGCGTACCCGCTTGTGCGTGAAGACCACATCAAACGATGGCGACGCTGCGAAGCGTTCCCGGTCGTCTGTGAAATACGGGTTCCGAACGTCCGTCACCCGAAGAATTCCTACGCCCTGCGCCTGCATGGCGGCAAGGTTGGCATCGCTTGCGATGATACCAGCAACCAAATTTAATATGTCGCTTTCGGTCGTCGCGCTGCTGGGGCCTTGCGGGGCCAGCGCCATAAACTGAAAAGTTGATTCGTACAGTTGCGTTTCGGTATGACGCATGGTGCCCACGGGGTCAGGCGCGACCGGGGCAACGAAGGTATTTTTAGATTGCTTCCAGCCGTACCGCTTGTCGCCGACCTTGAAAAAATACACGGTCGCGTCGTCGTTCTTGCCCTGCTGGCGGGTCTGGAATCCAGCCGCAACGGTCAGGTTCGGTATTACCGCCAGCACCGGGTCTTCGGGCATCATCAGGTCAAGCCGTGCGACAAACAGGGCTTCAAGTTCTTTATCGGTCATGGCGTGTCAACTTCCACGACGATGTACGCGCCCCAGCCGTCCTGCCCCGTCCAGTCAACGGCCGACGTGCCTTGGTACAGCTTGCCGTTGTATGACAGCAGGTCGCCCGACCCGTCACGTTCAACCGTGCGTATTACCTGTGACGTATACAACGTGGCGTAGTTCTTCGCAAGGTCAAGGCCCAGCTGCTGGTACGCCTTTTTATCAATGGGCTGGAAGCTGCCTTGTATGACGACGGCGGCCGCGTACGTGTTGACATACTGCCCGGTCGCGTTGCGTGCACGACTGACGAACGCCTGCCACGTTATCGGCTGTTGCTGTATGACGCGGGCCGCCAGTGCCAAAAGATTACCGCCGGGTACGCGCATTATTCGACCTTCGATGTTAGGGTTGCCAGTGCGTGGCCCGACGCTTCCAACGGCTTTTCAATCGTGGAAGCAAACTTGGTGCCCTTCGCAAGTTTACGCTTACGCGCTGCGATGGTCGATTCTTTCAATGCTGGGCTGGTCACGTTGATGATTGCTTGGCGCACGTCGCCTTCAGCCTTCAGGCATAGGGCTTCAAGCACCGAACCCGGGGCCATCTGGCCACGTACAACGGCCTGCGCGACCTGCTTTGATGTGTCGGCCCACGATTGCTTCTGCGCGGCCGCTGTGGGGCGGAAAAACGGGCGCGGGGGGAAACGACCAGACACCCCGAATTCCTGCGCCGCCATGACCCCCGCCACGGGCTTGCCGTCTTCGTACTTGGCCGATTCGAACCAACCGACCTTACCGGTTTGCCCGTTCAGCTGTTCCATTGCCACAACCAGCGACTTGCGGTCAGGCCCGGGGACGCGTCGGACTTGCATCAGAAAAACAACCCGTAGCCCTTGCGGAAGGCGTTGCGTTCTGGCGGGCCGCCGGGGATGTAGAAGCCGCCCACGGCCTGCGCAGACAGCAGGGCAAGCAGCTGCTGACCGTAGGGCGTCAGGTTCAGCCAGTACCGCCAGTTGTCGGTACCGTATGGGGGCACAGCAAGGGCAACCGTCACCTTGTCGATGGTCGCCTGCGTGACGATGCCCGCCTGCCCTGTCCAGTCGCCGTTCCCTTTTTCGATGACGCCCAGCGCAAGGATGTGGGCAAGCATCAGCTGAATAGCCAATTCGCGGCCGCCGTCGATAAGGTCGCCACAGTTTGCCGGGCTGATGTACTGAATCGAAATAATCCAGTTCACGTCAAGGGCGGCATCAGGAAACGCGGTGCCGCTGGCGAACTGCGGGAAGCGAAGGCGAAATTGTGTTTTGTCTAAAACGATGACGGGGCCGTATGACATGGTGAACCTTTAAAAGAAAAAAGCCGGGGCGCTTGTGGTACCCCGGCTTGTCGTCATACCCTGTTCGGGTTTGCCGTTCAGGCTGCGGAAGGGCCGCCGCTTCCGTCGGTTGACACGCCGCCAGCCTTCGCACCCGGGGCGGTCTTTTCGGTCAGCGGTGTGGAAAGGTCGAAGCCCGCCATTTCGGCCGCGACTTCGTCAGCATCAGCCAGCGACTGGGACACTTCGACGAAGCCGTTTTTCTTGTGCAGCTTGAAGTCGTCATTCGCTTCCAGCAGCTTCAAGTCGTCGGCCGTGATGGCGGTAACAACACCCCGGGGGGTCACAAGGCGGTCGTTTGCAACGCCTGCGCCGCCCTTGATGAACACGCTGCCGATTTCCGACGGTATGTCGTTTTCGCCCTTGCGCCAGTTGGTGTAACGCTGGTCGCTGGTCAGCGTGCAGTACACGTAAAGGGCGGCGCCCTTTTTCTTCGCGTCTGCACTGACGGCCGGGGCCGTGGTGGTGCGGGATGTAGCCATGGTGTGAACTTCCTTTTAAAGTGAAAGATTGAAGGCGGTATTACACGCCAGAACGACGGACGACAGCGAATGGACGCTTCAGCATGACGCCGCCCAGTGCGTTGCTGAAGTCTTCCAGATAGCCCTTCGCCCGCTTTTCGGTACCCAGTGCTTGGAACTTGGCCGGTACCATTTGCGCCCACACTTGCCCGCCGTCCGTGCCGCCGTCAGCGACAGATTCTGCGTACAGGTAGAACACGTTTGCGCCGCCATTGGCTGCGGTCAGTTCCGGCACGGCTTCAACGCGCACATTCGGGTACGTGGTTTTAATCCAGTCCGAAACGCTGTTGCCGAAGTCGGAAGTCACCGACAGGTACTGGTCAACAGCCAGCGCCACGGCAAGGACAATCTTCGACTTTTTCACGTCGATAATGCCTTGACCGGACAACTGCAGGGCAGCCATGGCGGCCCGGATGTCGGCGGTAATCTGCAGGTACGTCTTACCCGACCACTGGGTAGTGGTGCCGTTGCTGGCGACCGTGATGTACGCCGACAGGCTGGGGTCGTTCAGGAAGCCGTACGTGCGGTTTGCGCCGCCGTTGAAGCCGTAGAAGCCCACGCGGTTGCGCACGATTTCCAGTGCCATCGCGGCCGCGTTGCGCTTTTCGGCTGCGGTGTTGACGCGTACCCGGGCGCTGCGTGCTTCTTCCAGCAGACCGACCATGAAACCCTTTTCCCAGCGAATCACCGTACGGCGTTCGAAGTTCAGATTCCACGACGCAAGCGGGATGTTCGTGTAGTCGCCATACAGGACGGCGTCGCCCAGTGGTTCCAGCACGCCCTGCACGATTTCTTCGTCTTCCCATGCGCCCACGGTCATCACGCCCATGAGGTCGTCGGCCTTGCGGACGGCGGTCAGGATGTTGACCAGCCCCGGCAACCATGCCTGCAGGAATTGAACCGGGTTGCTGATACTGGCGGTCGTGACAAGGCCGGTTGTATCGTCCATGCCCATGCCGTCAATGTCCATGTTTGCAATCATGGCGCGTACGCGGCGTTCGGGCAGGTTGATGCCCAGCAGACGCAACGCGGCAACGTCGTTCATGTCCATAGCGGCTGCGTCCATTGCGAACGGGCGCACCGCGCTGGGCAGGAAGCTGCTGTGAATTTTTGATGCGGTTTTCATTTTGTTTGTTCCTTGTGTGGTTGCGTATTACGCGCCGGTCAAGCTGATGCAGGCAAGACCTGCGGCCGTGTTGGAATAGCGAACCACGCGGGCATCGCCGGGGATAAACGCCGTACCAGCCGCTGCGGTCGATGCTGCGGTGACGGTAGCACTTGCAGCAGTCTGCGACACATCGACGTTGTAGGTGCCCACACCGCCCACGCCAGTGCCCAACGAAATGATGGTGGTACCCGGCTGCACGTTCGCGCCCGAAAGCACCTGACCGACGGCCAGCGGTGCGGAACCGGCAGCAACTGCGGTCACGGTCAGCACAGTGGTTGCAATCGAACCCGTGACGGACACGCCCGGGGCAACGGTTGACAACACGCCGGTTGTCGTGTCGTACGCGACCTTGTCGCCGATGGCACACGCAGCAGCCAGCGCAACGACCATGGAACCCATGGTCACGAATTCGCCGACTTCACCAGCAGGAACAATCAGCGTTGGGGCCAGTGGGCCGCCGACGGAAGTACCGAAGGAAACCAGCGCCTTGGGGTTCGCCAAGATACCGCCCTGCGCACCCGTACCGCCCGGTACGAAGGTACCGTCTGATGCGTCAATGGTGAAGTATCGGCCGACAACCAGATACGCCGCAGTGCCCTTCAGCACGCCGGGCTGCGCACGGGTTGGGCCATCGAACAGCAGTTCGCCGATAAGGCCGAAACCTTGCGACGCGTTGATGGTCGATTGAAAGGCGGCCGCCCACGGGGCAGTTCGAATGCTGTATGACGCGGCAACAGAACCGGCCCACAGCTTCAGGTCGGTAACGGCTTGTCGTGCGACCTGCTTTGCGGCTGCGTACGTCGGCACAATATGCGCCGGGGTCACAGCCATGACGGGCAGCGCGATGGCTGCAATCAGACCGGCCATCAGCAGGCGGCCCAAGGAGAATGAATGTTTTTTCATGGCGTCGATTCCTTATTTCTTGTCGGTGCCGTTGATGAATGCCTGCACTTGGCCGGTCGCGGGCAACGCCGCGTCAGCACCAGTACCGACCCGGGCCGCTGGTGCCTTGACGGGCATTGCGGTCAAGTAGCCTTCCAGCGCGGGCAGGGCAGCGTCAGCGGCTACCTTGATGCCCAGCTTTTCGCAGCCGTACACGGCGACTTCAGCGGTCGTTTTCTCGCTGTGGTCGAACGCGCCAATGTGTGGGGTCAGGCGGGTCACCAGCTTGTCACGGTTGGCGATGTCGGCCATCACGTTGCGGGTTGCGTTGCTGGTCAGGTCGGCAACGGTCTTCTGCAGGCCCTTGACTTGTGCGTCCATGGCTTCAACAACCGGCTTCAGGTCGGCGGCTGCTTCAGGGACAGCGGGTACCTTCGGCTTGTCGGCGTCCAACGTGCCTTCAGTTGCGGCGGGTGCAGGCTTCATGCCCGCGAAGGCTTCCGTCAGCTTTGCAACAGCGGGGGCCAGTTCGGTGACAATTGCGGTCACCTGTTCAAGCGTCATACCGGCAGCACCGCCGCCGCCTTCGGGTTTCTTTTCAGGGTCTGCCATTTTGAATTCCTTTGCGTCGAATGTAAAAGTGAAGGCGTCCAGTACCGCGACTTGCGGCCCCATTCGACCTTCGGTGACAAGGGCAAGGTGGTTGCCCCTGATTTGACGTTGTATGGCGTCATAGTGCTGGCCTTCGAAAACGCCCGACACCATGTCATA
>Ga0181339_1000157_pt1 | contig 16338 bp, 7 predicted proteins | sample Sp13VDMM110DD_FD_130101 | JGI IMG/M metagenome (GOLD analysis project Ga0181339, IMG submission 130101) | Freshwater viral communities from Lake Michigan, USA - Sp13.VD.MM110.D.D | ecosystem: Environmental > Aquatic > Freshwater > Lake | place: USA: Michigan | collected 2013-04-23 | reverse complement strand
GACAGCCGAAGCACTGAAGAAATTCTGTGCCTCATACAATCTGCTTGCTGATCCTGCGGTTACAGCAGATGCCGCACGAATACTGCGTATACCCGAGACGTTGAACTTCAAGGACAACCCGCCCAAGCCCGTATCTGTAATGGTCGAGTCGCAGCCGGTAGAGTTCACACGCTTCAAGACGTTGATAGGTGTAGAAGAAGAGGATGACGAGCCGCAAGGTTTGTTTGGTTCTGACGCACCACCACGCCGACCAATAGATGCAACCACCCGCGCCTTGATGGGTAACAGTGTGTCCCGTTTTGGGACTATCATGCGCAAGAGTGCCGAGGGTGAAGGATGCGCACAACTACTGCGTATCTATAAAGAGCAAGAGACTGTTGAGGAACCGCTATGGAGAGCGGGTCTGTCTATTGCGATCAACTGCGAAGATGGTGAGAAAGCGATCCACAAGATTAGCAATCAGCACCCTGAGTACGATCCACAAGAGACGTTCAACAAGGCACACGCACTACTGGAGAAGCCATACAAGTGCGCTACGTTTGCAAGCATTAACTCTGCACCGTGTAACGACTGCCCACACAAGGGCAAGATTACTTCTCCGATTCAGATTGGTTCCCGCATCGCCGAAGCCAAGGCAGAAGACAACATCGTTGTCATGCGTAACGCCATATTGGAAGAAGAAGTCACGGTTGAAATACCTGACTACCCATACCCATACTTTCGTGGCAAGAACGGCGGTGTGTACAAGCGGGGTTGGGGTAAAGATGAGAAGGGTGAGGATGAGAAAGATGAGTTGATCTACGAGTACGACTTCTACGTCGTGAAGCGGTTGACTGATCCTGACACAGGAGAATCTTTGTGGATGCGCTTACACATGCCCAAGGATGGAATCCGTGAATTCTCCGCGCCACTATCAAGCGTTTTATCTAAGGACAAGTTGCGGGAAGTCTTGGCATACCAAGGTGTCACTGCATACAACAAAAGATTGGATTTACTTATGGGTTACATCACCAAGTGGGTGCAAGAACTTCAGCACCTAACAGAAGCAGAAAAGGCACGTCAACAATTTGGTTGGCATGAAGACGATACCAAGTTCATCATTGGCAATCGTGAAGTTACAGCATCGGGCGTGAACTACAGTCCCTCATCTAATGCCACTGCGGAGATCGCAAGCTACTACACCAAGAAAGGTACGGTTGCCGAGTGGAAAAAGGTTGCCAACATCTATGCGGCTCCCGGAAATGAAGTACGTGCGTTCACACTCTTTGCAGGATTTGGGTCAGCGTTATACAAGTTTACAAAGCTCAACGGCTCAATCATTCACCTGACAAACAACGGCTCCGGTGTAGGTAAGACAACGATTCAGCTTGCAGTCAACAGCATTTGGGGCAGACCCATTGAACCGTTGATGAACCAAGAGGATAAGTATTTGGCACGTATGCACCGTATCTCAGTGCTTGGCAATATACCCCCTACCATTGATGAGTTGACCAACATGGGAGATGAGGAAGTCAGTGCAATGGCGTACGCTATTACGCACGGGCGAGGCCGTAACCGTATGCAGTCACAGTCTAATGCTGAACGTAGTAATTCACTGCGCTGGAATTTGATTGCGATTACATCAGGTAACAAGAGTTTGTACGATCAGTTGTATAACCTCAAAGACTTTCCGGAGGGCGAACTGATGCGGGTACTGGAGTTTGCAGTTGCCAAGAATGACAGCTTGAGTAAGGCTGAGTCTGATGCGATGTTTAATCCCATGTACGAGAACTATGGTGTAGCAGGGGAAATCTTTATCCGCTATGTGATTGCTAACTTACCGGAAGTTCAGCGTCTATTGAATGCGATCCAACGTAAGTTTGATAAGGCCGCAGGGTTTACACAACGTGAACGCTTTTGGTCTGCGACAGCGGCATGCGCACTGACATCCGGCATCATTGCTAAGAAGTTGGGTCTGCACGACATTGATGTATCCGCAGTCTACAAGTGGGCAGTAGAAACCCTAAGTAATATGCGCATTGAAGTCCGCGCTGACAGCATGACACCTTTGAGCCGCATCGGTATGTTCTTGAACGAGAAGAACAACAACATGTTGATCGTGAAAAGCACGGTTGATAAACGGTCAGGTTTGTTTGAATCACCAATACGGGAACCCCGTGGGGAGTTGATGACCCGCTACGAGCCGGATACTAAGCTGTTGTTTATCTCCACCAAAGCCCTGCGTGAATGGTGTAGTGAGAATCAAATATCCTATAAGATGGTGTGCGCTGATCTACAAAAGGCTAAGATCATCAAAGGTATTATTAAGAAAAGCATGTCCAAAGGTTCTGATATGACCACACCTTCAGTGTTTGCACTGATGATTGACTGCGCTGTTGCTACTGACCTTGATCCGGAAGTAGAAACTATTACCCATGACGATAACGGCTGATACTGTACCAGTTGCTATAGAATGGCATAAGTTTGTAGTTGGTAGCTCTTTCTACATACCGTGCCTAGATCGTCAGGGTATTGCAGACCAAATAGCCGCCTCTGCTAAAGAGCGCGGCATGAAGGTCAAGTTCCGTTTTGTTTTGGAAAGAGGCACCCAAGGAGTGAGATTCTGGCGAATCACTTAACAATGTGCTAGAGTTCGCCCTAGCAACTTGTTACTCTCTCCTTTGGTTGCTATCTCCTTGAGCCCCGACTTCGGTCGGGGTCTTTTTTTAATCACCGTATGCTTCTGCGGCGGCTTGCTTCAGATACGGAGCCAGTTTGCGATCAAGCGATACACCTTGATACATTTCGGCAGAGATGCGATCACGTGCCTTCACTGACTGATTGATTGTCTTCTCACTGATCTTTAGGTCAGGGTATTTAGCACCAAGCTCAAACAACTTCTCACGTGCATCCATCATGCCGTCAACATCGCCTTCACGCATAGCGGCATAGTACTTCTTCAGTGCGTTCTTCTCAATAGACTTGATGGCTTTACCCTTCTCGGTCATGTACGCATTTTCTTCGTACTGCTTCATCAAGTCAGCAGGAGCAAACCCAAGCACTTGCATAGCGGCGTTGTAACCGTTCACATCTCCAACTGCATCACCACGTAGAGTGTTAGCGCCTTCGATTGCATAACGACCACCCTTCAAAATATTGCGCATACTTACAGGCAGTATGGCCTCAATACCACGTTCCATCTGACCTTCAGCAATCAGATTTACACCACGTATAGCACTGTCCACAATAGAGTAAGGTGCACCAAGCAAACTCTCCATAAACTGGGACAATGCACTTGCGTCTGCTTTGCTTCCCTTTTGTTCACGCCACAACAAATCAGTCCAACCCACACGATCCGCAATGCTCAGATTGGTGAAGTAGTTGACTGGCCCTTTAAAGAAGAAGTCTCCAAGATATTCACGCATGATCGTATCAAAGTCATCATCGTCTTTGTCTTGGAACATGTTGTAGGCCAACTCAGCAACCCAGTACAGTGGCAAACCTTTAGCGCCAGCAAAGAGCGCGGACATGCCGTATATACCAACAAGTTGTCTACGAGCCGCTTTAATTGCTTCAAGCTGTTCACCCGTTGCACCTTTGACAGGGAGTGAACGCATCATGGTGTCAAACAACATGTAGTACATGCTGAATGCAAAACGCTTAAACACCATCAAAACTTTTCCTACGTCACTCTGACCAAGGCTGGGGCCAGACAGTGTACTGCCCGCACCGTGAGAATATTCCACAAGTTTCAGGGCTTTATCGATTGCCTTGGTTTGCTTCTCAGCATCACTCATCTTGGAGTTTTTGAGCTTGGCCATTTCCAAATCATAGGCGGCAACAGCAGTGATCTCACGGTTCATGCGCTCGGCATGGTGGAACATGAAAGAACCTATCAACGTTGTGTACCGCGCTAGTTTGTTTGTGCTGCCATAACCTGATGAATCGTTATTCTCAGAATTTAATGCACTCCGTGCGGTAGATGTGGCCAGCAGACCACGGTCTTTCATAGCACCAATCAGCCCTGCGTATTGAGGAGCTTTTCCATTGTTGACCAAGTTCTCGATGGAGGTCATTGCCTTTAACCCCATACGATTTAGAATTTGAAATTCATTTTGAACTTCAGTGACTTCTCCAGTCAGTTCTGTAACCTTACGGGTAAACCCACTGCTCATATAGAGTTTTCGGGCATTGTTCAGTGCCGCACCTGCGTCCTTAAATCCATACTCACCACCGAGTTGCGGGAAGACAATCAAGGGAGTTTGTAGTGTGTTGATCACTGCGGAGGAAATATTACCGGCAAGGTTGTAGTAGAACGCACCGGAGCTTGCATACTGAGAGAAGGCAGTCAACGTAGGCTTCATGGCAAATTCACGACGACCTTCAAACTCGTTAATGAGTTCACCACCGTACCTATTAGTATCACCCCGTGCGGAATCAACCGTCTCTTGCATTTCTGCTACAAGACGTTGTAGTTCAGGGCCATACTGCATCCGGCCCAACTGACGTGCAGTGTTACTGCTTACCCGATCAAACACATAGGCGGCGTTATCAATATAGCCACCAATACCAGTACGTTTCTGACGGCTCTTCAGTATGCTGGCCTCTGGCATAGCTTTGACAACAAGTTGTATCAAGTCATCAACAGCATCTTTACCAGCACCATTGTCCTGCATGATCTTTATGATGTCGGCCAACATAGTGCCGGATGGTACGTTCTTAGAAGTTATTTGATCTGCGCGTAAATAGAAGTCAACGTTTGTAACACCCTTAGCTTCTAGTTGCTGACGGGCGTAGTTAAGTTCAGCCTCAGATTCAAAGGCTTCTTTTTTAGTTTCACCGTTGATGTCGTATTGCAACCAAAATGGGCCTTCGCGGAATAAAGGCGCGTAGTGGTCAACACGTATAGCGGCAAGTTCTTGCAGAATCTTTTGGTAGGCAGTGGCGGCTTGCGACTTGTCACCCACCGTAGCCCCGATATTGCGCTCTAATGACTTTAAGAACTCCTTATCAAGTTCTTTGTAGGTTGCAAATAGATCGCGGTACAACTTCTGGCCAGTTGGTGTAAGTTTAATAAACCTTGCATGGAGTTGTTTCCACTCAGCTTCTTTCTCGGGACTGCCTTTGTATTTGCTAAAGTCTGCTTCAGGGTTTACATCCACACGTGTGGAATCATTAACCAAAGTAGACCATGCCTGATACTCAGGGGTTTGTCTAAATTCAGCCAAACGGCTATGTAATGGGTACATGGCTTCAAGAAGTTTCTCTTGATAACCCGCCATCTCTTCGATGGTGTTTGCAAAGCGAGTCGCGGTATTACCCAAATACTTGCTACCAACTTCACCCAAGGCAGACAAGTTCAACGCTTTGTACATTAACTGACGGCCAGTCGTACCAATTTTTTCTGCGGCTTTCCAAAACCCAACAGCACGTTCACTGTTCATGACGGGCTTACTGCGGATAGTACTGTTGATCTTTGTAAACATCTCTTGCACAACATTAGGGTTATGCAGAGACTGCGCATACATAGTTTCACCCATGCGTTCGGCAGGGGGAGGGCTGATGATGTCATTTAGCATGCGGTCAATCGCATCCAACGCAGTCTCATGTTTAGGGGGCAAGCGTAGCAACTGACGCACAGAATTAACCAAACGCTCCCAACCAGTGAGTTTCTCACCTGTGGGTTTGAACTGCTTTAGGTGATTGCGGAACGCATCATTACTCCACGCCTCGGCAGCGAACTCTTGTATATCTTGCGCACCATAAGTTCCTTCAGTGGCTTTCTTCATTTGATTGAAGAGGGTTGTAACCTGACGGGTAACGGGATGCGATGGGTTGTCCAAAGTGTGGGACATGGTTGCATGTGAACACTCATGCAGAATCTCATACTCAGTAGCACCATCACGCAAATAGACTGTGTTGGTCTTTGGGTCGTACATGGACTTCTTAGCGCCATATACTAGGTTCACATTACCAACAAGTTTTGATAAGTTCTGTGCAAAAAGTTCTGCTGTCCTAGATGAGCCGCTATCCGCCAGCCCTTGTAAAGCACCTACCAAGTTATTGTTGGCAAGCTGTTGGAGAATCACCGGGTGAGCCTGTGTATGTAATGCGGCAAGGTCTGCATCAGCTTCAAAGCCACTGATATCAGTGTCGGCTATATCGTCTAACCCACCATACAAATCAGATTCCAACTCACGTGCAAGACGTTGTAGGTCTTTTTTACGTTTGCCTGCCAAAGTCTTTGTACCTTTAGCGTCTTCAAGTTCTTCTAGCGTAGGCGCAAACTCACCTTCTGCTTTGGCAGTGGAGGCTTCTTCGGCCACTTGCGTTTTAGTGGCTTTACGCACCTTGGTCTGCGCTTCCTGACGGCGGCGAATAGAGTCAGACCTTTTCTTTTCCTTTTCGTATTGGGCAATTTTTTGATCCATGAACGCTACAGCTTCAGGAGACAAATTGGCACGTGCCCATGCTTCGGCATTTTTAGCATGACTACCGCCTTGACCTAAGAAAAATGCGGCTTCTTCTTTGGTGCCAAACGTTGGCTCTGGGCCAAAAGGACTTTGTGCAAACGCCTTCATCTTGTCGTTGCGGTAAGCCGTAGGTTGATACACCAAATCATTGGCAATCGAATCAAGCGCAAGTTCAGGGACTACCTTGCCAAAATAGGCACGGGCATCCTTCGCAATCTTATCTAACTTGTTCTTTAACCCACCCAACTTTTGTTGGATAGCGGGCAGTTCTGCGGATAAATCAGGGCGGTCTAAGACGCTTCGTGTGGCAGTTGTTGCCGTTTGTCTTTGCGCTTCTGCTTGCTTGGTTTGAGTGGTCGTAGTGCCATCAGTTGTGGTTCCTTTATTTAATGTAGTGGACTGCTGTCCTTCTCTTCCAGTAGCGTCTGTAGCATTCTGGTCAGTAGAAACATCTCCACCTCCGACAGTTGTTTCATCGGTTGCGGTATCTTTAGTAGCAGTGGATTGGCTATCCACGCTAGGGCCTCCTCCACTTGTGGTGGTGTCAGGTCTTGTAACATCAGGTACTCCAAATGCAAATTGGCGGGTTTGTTCTTGCTGTTTTTGCTTAGTGGGAGAAAGCGTTTCGGCTTTCATTTCGGCACGGGCGGCTTTGACTTCTTCGGGATCAAAAGTGCTGATCAGGTCATCGTATGCGGCTTCATCAATCTTGCCGGTGAAATCGGGCTTCTCCAGTGTTTGGATAAGTTTACGGCGACCATCAACGGTTTCAAGGTCTGTACCCAACAAGGACAAACCAACTTCTGAACGGTCAGACACTTTAAGATTTTTCAGGGTGTCAACTGTAATGGGGTCACCGGGGACGTTTGTAGTTACAGGGCCAAACGCAAAGTCACGTGTGGCTTGCTGTTGATTAGCACGGCGTTGTTCAGTTGCAGGACTGTATAAACCACCAGTACCGGGGGTAGGTGGCACGATGCCAAATGGGGCACCACGTTCTCCATACCGCTCTTTATATTTCTCAGCATCGGCTTTCTGTTGCTCTTCCAACAACTGCGCACGTTGTGCTTCCAGCTTATCAATTTCAGCCTGAGTCTCTGCATCAGGTGTATAGCCTTCAGCGGGCCGTATCTGATCCATACGTGCTTGAAGAGCCTTGAGGTTCTCTGCACGTTGGTTGTAATCAGGCAGACCCTCAAACGTAGAAGTTAAATCTGCTTCACGTTGCTTACGTGCTTTCTCAAGTGCAATGTCGTACTCAGCACGGCGTTCAGGAGTAAGCGTACCGGCTTTAGCCTCGGCATCCATTTGCGCTTTGAGTGCTTCTTCGGCTTCTTTGGTATCTTTAAATTCTTTGCGGGCAGTCAAGCCTTGGCTTGTACCGCTGACAGTACCAAACACACCACCACCGATTGCGCCTTTAACAAACGATTCTTTGAATCGCTGAATGTTCTCCGGGCCAAACATATCTTTAGTACTACCTGCAACTTGTTCTGCGGCGGCATTGATAGACTCTTGCGCTGCCTCAGTCAAACCTTCAGTACCTGCGGTTTTAGCGGCTTCTTTGCCAATGTACTTCCACACCTTTGGTGCGGCACCAGATTCTTTGGCCAACTTCTCAATGACCTTCATCTTGCCGTAACCACCAAGATCACTCAATACTTTTCCGGGAACGATAGCGTCTAAGACAGAAGATAGACCACCCGCAAGTGCGGCAATCCCCGGCTCCATCTTGTCTGTTTCGCGGTAAATACTTTCAAATACTTCGGGTGCGTTTTGTGCAAATGAGCCAAGGTACACACCACCATACATTGCACGTTTACCTGCTACTTCACCAGCCTTTTTGGCGGCAGTCTCTGCGGCGGCACGGCCAGCCATAGACAAAGGGCCAGCTTCCAAAGCGGCACCCATAGCACCACGAGCGGCAACTCTACTACCCACAGCACCGGCACCTATACCGGGAATCAAAGCAGTCAATGCTGTTGGGCCAAGTTCACCCAAAGTTTCTGCACCGTATTGCAAGGCTTCGTATGGGCTTTCAATCTCAGTGTATGACTTAAATTGTGTGGGGTACTTGGCCTCTAATGCGGCACGAGACTCTTGCGCTTCACCCAGTTGACGTTGCGCGTACTCATCAAAGCCAAGCGCAGATGCACCCATAGCGGGGAGCGTGTCCCCTAAAGCGATACCTGTTTCCCCCAAGCCGCGCATAAAACCCCGCTTGAGGAGGGTGCCAATCCCCACTTCGGGTTTTGGCATTTTAAAATCATATTTTTGCTCAAGCGCGGAGAGTTGCGCTTGAAGTTGCTCTTGCGTTAGGTCATCCCGAAAATTGACGGGGCCAAGTTTGGGCAGGTTGATGAGCATATTTATTGACCCAAGAGAGCATCTGCTGAACGTGCGCTTAAAGCATCTATTGCTTGCCCCCTAATATCTGCTAGGTAGGCTTGTTTACGTTTATTAAATATATCTGCGGCTTGTTGGCTACGCAAGTCTTTAGCAGTCAGGAAATTAGGGCCATAGTCTTTGGCAAGTTGTGCTCTAAGTTGAGCACCTTCACCCATCATAAAGTCGTTAAGACCTTTTGCCGTTGCTTGCATAATACGTGCTCTGTTTGCCTCACCCATTTCGGCATAGCGTTTTTCTTGTGCAGCAAGCTGTGCTTTAGCGATTGACCCTTGTTGTGCAAGCTGGGCAATACCTAGCGCGTTACGGTTCTGTTGGTCAACTGCGGATAGTTGTAACTGCTGTCCTTGATTAGTTACAGTGGCTTTACCAATATCACCCTGCTGTTCAACTTGTTGGCGTTGTATGGCTTGGCTATTACCAGCAGAAGCGGCATTTAAATTTAAGTTTGTGTACTTATACAAGTTATCAGCGGCGCGTTCTCCAGCCGCTTGAGCGGCTTGGTAATTACCTTTCTTGGCGGCAACTTTTTGTTGCTCAAGGTTGTCACGATAATCTTCTAATTTATCTTTAGCGGCACGATTTGCGGCTTCACCTCTGATCAAGTCAGCAATACCTTGGCGACCTTCGTTGCCCAGAGCACCCGCAAGACTACGCTCTTTACTACCGGCAATACCAAACCCAGTGCTAATAAGATTTAAGGCACGACCAACAGCCGAGTCTTTTTCTTGAGCGGCTTCACGTTTACCAAGACGTTCTTCACGGGCTTCAAAGCCGGGTTTGTCCATCTCTTCTAACTTTGTTTGCGTTTCTCTAACCGCAGTTTCTGTTGCTGTTTTTGTTTCTGCCGGTAACTTTTTGGTAATTGCATCAAGGTCGGTTAATACGGGAGCCGTACGTTCTGGCAAAACCGCAGGGATTGGCTTGTATGTCTGCATAGTAGGCATTTTGAAGCCACCACCATCAGGAGCCGCAGGGGGAGCGGGGGGAGGAGCCGCCGCATTATTACCCAACACATCCGAAGGAACTCGGCTTTGAGGGCCGTAAGGAACGGCAGTACCAGTTGCCGCAGGGTTACTAATTCCAGTGATTGCGGATGGCCCTTCTGCCGCCAGTTGCTGTAGTTGCGCAAAGGATAAGTTTGGTAGCGCCGCCGCAACGGCTTTAGCCGCTAGGCGTTCTTCATCAGTTTGTCGCATGAACAAACCGGGCACAGCGGACGCAGGGCCATACTGCATTTGCAGTTTGTTGCGTAGTTTGGCCATTTCATTAGCTTCAGTAAAATTTTGTCCTACACCACTGAAAAAACGACCCGCTGGAGTTGTGCCTGTATATCCTGTGCTTTGGTAACGCTCAACCTTGCCACCATCTTCAAACGCAATAATGCCACCACCGGCATAAGACTGCGGCAGGTTAGATTGCAAGGTTTCAACACCTTGAGACTGATCCGCTTGAGCGGCTTGCGCCATAACTTGTTGAGCAATCGGTGGTTGTGGAGCCTGTTGGCCTTGTGGGGGTTGTTGCATCCCAGCACCAGCCATGCTTTGCGCCATTTTGGCTTTAACCTCGGTTATCTTCTTGGTAAGTTCTTGGATGAGCGGGATGCCAACGTAAGGTTGGATTGCACCGCTTTGAACACCCGTAATAAGACTTTTCTGTATAGCTTCAATCTGTTGTGGATTAGTGGCGCGTTTAGCCATTGCCGCCATAGAAGCGGCACGGCGTGACATATCATCTTGTAGGCTATTGAGGCTCATGATTATTCCTTATGGTTTGCCCACTGCATTGTTTAACGCCAAAGCACCAATACCGGCAGTGCCCAAACCTGCAACTTGATTAACAAGTGAAGGAGCGGCTTGGTACTGGGTCTGAGTTGTTCCGGGCAGTGCGTAACCACGAAGCATAGCGTTGTACTGGTTGTACGCTTGCATTGGCGCGTTCTGCGCGTTGGCAAAGTTTTGGATTGCTTGGTTGATGTACTGCTGTTCTTGACCTTGTTGTTGACCACCAATTTGATTTTGGAAACCTAACATGCCAAGTTGAGCATTCTGTTGCGCTGTGCCAATGTTAGACAAATTAGAAGCCGCTTGATTAGCCAAACCGTAACCTGCTTGCGCACCAGATACACCTTGGAGACCCACGCCTGCACCCTGCATTCCTTGAGCAGTACCGGCCAGTTGACGATCCACCCCTTGCAGACCGGCTTGAGAACCTTGAATGCCTGTGCCATACAGTTGGTTGGCAGTAGACAGACCTTGCAGACCCGCTTGCTGACCTTGCATAGCAGTGCCAATACCAGACAGACCCAACTGACCGCCTTGCAAGGCAGTACCCAGTCCCTGTTGCGCTCCCTGAAAACCTTGAAGACCAAGGTTAGAGCCGTACTGCAAATTCCGTTGTGCGTCTTGATAGGCTTGTTGCAGACCTTGGGCACGAGCGGCATCCATTTGTGAAGCCAAAGCACGGTTAGCTTCAGCGTTTTCAATAGCCTGACGCGACCCCCCAAAAGCACCTGCACGAGCAGCTTGCGCTCCGCGTTGTGTACGGGCAATATCAGCTTGACGTTGCAAACCTTCAAGTTGAATATCCGTGACATTTTGCTGATACGGCGACATATAGGCGCTGATTGCACTGCTTGTGTCATACGTCCCAGTTCTAGGGTTGTACACATTTTGTGCCGCCTTGGCGTAATCGCTTCCGGCGCTGGCCGCTTGACTAGCATAGTCTTGTGCTTGACCAGAAACTTGACGGCCATACTGTTCAGCACGAAGACCCATCTGACCAATGTCAGCGGCTTGCTGTCCATAGGTTTGCGCTTGGGGGGCTAAACCTGCGGCTTGGGATCCATAACCTGCGCCTTGCCCACCGTAGTACTGACCACCTTGCATACCCAACTGTTGGCCTTGCTGACCCGATTGGAACCCTGCGTTACCGTAACCATAAGCACGTTGAGCAGAGTCAAGACCACCTTGACCTGCGGCGTTGGCAAACCCAGTAGCCTGATTAAACTGGCCGGGCATTTGCAAGTTGGCCGCGTTGTATTGCACTTGCTGTTGCAGGGGACTAAAACCCGCTACGTAATCTTTTACGTTGGCGCTGTAAGGTGTAAAGTTTTTGGTGCCAGTGATGTCATAAATGGGTTTTCCACTTTCATCAGTACCAGTTTGTTTAGTCTGAAACAGCTCTTTCAGGGAGCCGCCAAGTACCGTTTCTACTTGAGGACGAAGCCAATCGGGTACGTTAGATTGATTAACCGTAGTAGTTGTTGGGCCACCGCCCCCACCGCCGCCATAAATAATGCGGCCACCTTCTTTGCGGGTTACAGATTCACCAAGGGGTTCACCCATGGCATAAAGTTGTCTACGGGAATAGCTCATATTAGTACCTCAACTAGGGTGTTGCGCGGTTCAAAGTTGTAACGTTTCCACAAGCGCACGATGGCTTCACGGCCACTACCTTGTATTTTCGTTGCCCCATGTGATTTAAGCAACTGTTTAAATTGCTCAAAAGTAGCTTGGTTAGAAATCAATTTACCGCCAATGCAAGTAACAAACGCTACCCTATGAAGCGGGTAGTTAATAAACGATACGGTGCAAGCACCGTGGATTTGTTTTTCTTCGTCAATAGCAACCAACAAAAGCCACTGCCCAGAAGTTACGTACTGCTGTACATGGTCAATGTTGTAACAATACGCCCAATCGGGAAAATCGTGACCTTTGTTTAGCGCATCTTCAATGTATGGCTTTACTGTAGACCATATTTGATGGATGTAGCTTACATCTACTGAACGAATTGTTAGGTTCATTCAACATCATCCATCAAAGATGCAATACCACCTTCAGCACGGCGCATTACGTTGGGGGTGCCACGCATCTGGGAAGACCGACCCACGATAGCTTGACTAGGGCCAGATGACATGCGTTGCGGTACAGGTTGTGATTTATATTGATCTAAGTCTTTAATTGTGTCGTAAACATAAGAAGGCAGTGGAGAAGGCTGGTAGTTAGGCTGATAGCTGGGTTGACTTACAGGAGGCTGTTGTGGTTGTGGCTGCAATTGTTGTGGTTGCTGGTAACTAAACGGAGTCTGCATTTGAGGCTGATAGTTTGGCTGCTGGGGGCTAAACGGGTTCTGCGTTTGGGACATTACTTGACTTAACACGTTACCAATGTTACCCATAGGGCCACTAAAACTACCAAAACCACCATAGCCAGAACTGTTGGTATAAGGATTAAACGATTTTTGTTGGTATGCAGACGCTTGGGGGCTATAGTTATTTACGCCACCCCATTGTTGAATATCCGTGCGGTTAATACCTGAATTGCGCATTGCATTCAAAGTATCACTCATTGCTGAATTTGGATTTTGTTGAAAATAGTTGCCTATTGCGTTGTTAATATTGCCACGAGACATACCAGAAGCAGAAGCTGGCGATTGCACGGGTTGTGTGCCATAAGTACTTGCATCAAACTGCGTAGCGGGACGTGCATAGTTTTGATACTGCGAGTTGTAGATGGGTTGATAGAACTGGCTTGATTGTTGATAGCCAGTAATGTTGTCTGCGTAATTAGGGTCGTAAATTGGTCTACTGTAATCCGATTGAGAAGGGCGCATGCCTCCACCAGCTTGTACCAACGAGCCAGTCCTATCACCACTTCCATAAGTTTGGAACATGGGTGGGGGAGCCGCAGAAGTCATACGGTCAGGAGGAGGGGGAGGAGCAGAGGGAGCCGTTTCAGCAGGGGCACCGCCACCGCCACCGCCGGGGTACAGACGAATGCCAGCTTGATAGCCGCTGTACTTGCTTGGAATAATCATGATTGTTCCTTATGCGGCCATGTATTTTTGAGGGCTAATTTCACGGCCTTGAGACTTACGACCCGTGCGGGCTGTGCGAACTCTGTCCATCATGGCATAAAGTTGTTTGGCACCTGCATCGGAAGAGCCATTACCAAGGTGAGAGACCACATCAGCGGGGACAACAAACTCTTCAGTAGCCAAACGAGCAGGGCGCTTACCTGCAATACTCGCAGGAATACTGTCAGACATGCCATCACCCGGGCCTTTGAGCATACGGCCACCACGTGCGTAATCAGAGTAACTACCTAAGTCAGAAATACCACCACGAGCCATATTAGATGGGTACATTGGCTCTTCGCCAACCATACGGTCATAACCGCCTTCAGCTAGGTTAGCAATACCGCCTTCGGCATAATAAGCGGGACGATATGTCTCAGGGTTAAACCGGAAACGTTTCAGGGGGCCGTTGTAATCTTCAGGCCCTTCCATTTCTTCTCGCCCACCAATTGCTCCAGCCAAACCAGCGGCACCAGCAGTGAACTTGTTGGCCTGTAACGACGCCATTGGGTCACTGGCAAACTTGGCCATACCTTCGGTAAAGGTGCCGCCTGTTGGGGGAATGGCGCTTGATACGGGTGGCGTAGGTATAACAGGGGAGGTGGGGGGAGTAAAATTAGAAGGTAATCCAGTAATACCCGTACTACCTAAACCTTCTGAAAGCGGAAGTGCATTATTTATTGCACTAGTAATACCTTGGTTTGCAGCGGCAGTATTTGCCAACTGACTGGCTTGCGCAAAACTTTGACCCGGTGCAAGCCCCGGTGCTATTGGAGTAGATGCCAAACTTGATGCTGGCAGAGCATTTGCCATAGTCGCACTTGTAGCCGCCTCAGTACCCGCAGTAGCCAAAGCCGCTTCTGTACCAGCCGCGCCACCTAAAGCTCCACCAATACCCGCACCGGCACCGCCGGTCAAACCGCCGAGGAGGGCACCTTTAAGAGGATCGCCACCAGTTATAGCGGCAGATCCACCACCCATTGCCGCGCCAAGCAGCATCGCTTCACCGACTCCAGTACCCATAATAGGCTCCTCTATGTTTTGTCATATTCTAGTACTAAGGGGTCACCGTGCCAACTCTTCCAGACCCAGAAACACCAGTTAAATTTTTAGTAATTGTGCCCCCAACAGGCCCAACACTTCCGACTGCCCCTGAACCTGAAACTCCAGCCAGTTCAATAGGAACTTTAATACGCAATATGTTTGTACCAGATTGCAGTGTACCGCCTTGTGTATCCCTGTAAACATCCCCATAGCGTAAATTAACATAATCTGCATCAGTTGGCAGAGTCTTTAAATCAAGATTTAAACTTGCTAGATTAAGTTGTTGTACTGTGTTGATACTGTTAAAAAACAACCGAATCACATTACTTAATGAATTCATGTACGCTTGGTCATACTCCACAGGTGCTTGTGGAATATTTGGAGAGGCGCGATTCTGAAGCATTGACATAGGTTATCTCCTACCGTCTGCTCTAATATCAAGTCTAGGCGCACCTAACTGCCATGTTGTACCAATCTGGTCTGAGGCAATTTTAAATATCAACTGACGACCGCGAACACGGGTGTAAATCTGCCCCGTATATTCTTCAGTAATGTTGTATGTTGCACCCTTAGTAACGCTTGCACTACCCAAATTGCCTGTGCCAGAACCAGAATTTTGTAATGGATACAGAGTCATGGCAACTGCGGCGGCGGAGCCACTAGGTGTGGACGAAGAGTTTTCAAAAGTCAAATCAGGCAATATGCGCCACACGTAGCCAAAGTTATGGCCATCACCAATATCAAATTCAGAAGAAGAAATGTAAGCTGGCAGTGCAGTTAAATTACCCAGCACATAAGCATCCACCCCATCTTCGTGTTGTACAAGTTCACTATCGTATGTAGCGGCAATAGGCAGGGGTAACAAACCGGAATCTAACCAAGCTGTACGACCCATGTTGCCATAACTCCACACATTCTCAACATAGTTATAGATTACGTACTTATCTATTGCAGTTGAATTAGCAGAGCAATAGAACCACCAAATTTCATTAAAGCCTTCATTGGTACCAGCATAAACTTGCTGGGCTTGTAAGGCATTAAAGTCGCTAAAAATATAACGGCGTAAGTCACAGTTCAATGTCTGTACACGTCCATCGTATTTATAGAATTTATCTACACCCATCCAATACACAGCGCCTGACGCAATCACAGCGGCATTAGGGCCAACCACAGATACGTTATCTGCAATAAGTTGTGCCGTCCACACAAAAGGTGGGCCTACGTACTGCAATGAATATATTGAAGAATCTGTAAACACCACAATCTCTTGGCGAGATTGCACAGCAGTAACAATTTTAGAGCCGTGAGATAGTTGCAAACTACCAGCTTGATTCGTAGCGGCGGGTGTCCATGTGTACGGGTCTTCTTGGTCTGACCAACGAATCAACATTGGGTTTAAATAAGATTGGCCGTAATCGTTTGTACCAAACACAAGCACAAAACGACTGGCATCAGATACAAGAATGTAGTTTTGAAATAGAGGGGCGTCGTCATCACCAGCATCTGCCAAATCCACACCGCGTTGAGAAATACGTTGAATACCGGATTGACTACCAGAAGTTGTAATGGCTATACCGTT
>Ga0181339_1000156_pt1 | contig 16363 bp, 23 predicted proteins | sample Sp13VDMM110DD_FD_130101 | JGI IMG/M metagenome (GOLD analysis project Ga0181339, IMG submission 130101) | Freshwater viral communities from Lake Michigan, USA - Sp13.VD.MM110.D.D | ecosystem: Environmental > Aquatic > Freshwater > Lake | place: USA: Michigan | collected 2013-04-23 | reverse complement strand
CTATGCTATAAGAGTTTGTAGTTTACTACCAATTGGTTTTGACAAAAAGCCTTTAGATTTGTTCTTGGAATACCAATGGAATTTTGGGAAAAAAGAAGATGGTTCTTCTCAAGACAAAACTTACCCAACTCTTCCTAGAAACATGAAAGGTGGTTACTTTATTGTACCAGCACAACCTGGAGTATGGGCAGAGCACAGAAATGAAGATGGAAGTCTTTGTTACAAAAACTCTAATGGTCAAAATCATCCTTTTGAAAGAGATGCTAACTTTATGAGTGGTAACAAAGGTACTCAACAAGTCTTTGGTCAAATGGCAGGAGCTCCTGCTGGTTCTCCTATGGGAGCTGGTGCTGGAACTGCTGCAGCTAAAGGTAACTGGTAATAAATAAAACTTAATCCTCTTCTATATGTCACAATTTCAATATTCATCAGATAAGATAGATAGAAGAGGTTTTATTAGTAAAGAAACTCTCTTGCAATATGTGACTCAAGAAGAAATATTTAATTTAGTTTTTGGAACCCAGCCAAAAGAGTTTGACTATGTAGTTTCTCCCCTAAGAAAAGACAGAACAGCAGGATGCTGGTTTGAATATCATGGAGAAAAGTTAAGATTTATAGACTTTGGTAATTCAGGTACTTACAAAGGAATCAAGCTTTCCAATATGGATTGTTTTGATATGGTTCAAGTCTATTTTAAAATCCCTAATTTCTATCTGACTTTAGAGTTCATCTTTAATTCCTTAGTAAAAGGAAAAAAATTAGAGACACCTATAATAGTAAAACAGGAGATTATAAAAGAAGAAAAACCAAAAGTTAAGTTGCTTATAGAAAGTAGGCCTTTTAACTTAGCAGATCAAAATTTCTGGTCTCAATATGAGATTAGAAAGAAGCACCTTGTTGAAGATAGGGTCTTTCCTGTCAAAAAAGTCTATGCTTTAAATACTAAATCAGGTAATTATGTTTCTGATTGCCAAGACATAGCATACAGTTACAATGATTTTCCTGAGGCAAGGAAAAAAATCTATTATCCTATGAGAGAAGGTAAAAGAAGATTCTTAACCAATTGTACTAAAAATGATGTAGGTGGTTTTACATCATTAATTACTTGTGGAAAAGACCTTATAATTACTAAGGCTTACAAAGATTATAGAGTACTCAAGAACAATGGCAAAAACGTAGTCTGGTTTCAAAATGAAGGCATGATTCCAAGTGATTTAATCTTAAATCTGTTGGTTAGAAACTTTGTTAATATCACTGTTTGGTTTGACAATGACCAAGCTGGAATACTTGCTTCAAAAAGAGTAAAAGACCATATTAATTCTATAGTTCCGGGTAAAGCAAAAGACTTATGGCTTCCAGAAAGAGCTTTGGAAGTAGGGATAAAAGACCCTTCAGACTGTATTGCCAAAGACAAACAATTATTTCATAACTTTTTAAAGACTTTTACATAGTGGACATGACTAACATACATTACTCTTGGCAACCTCTTCTAAGAGAATTTAATACACCAGAGTTTCTTTACTTTAAGAATGAAGTGTTACCACAAGAAAAATATTACCCTGAAGCTTCTAAAGTTTTCAGGGTTTTTTCTATCCCATTATCTGAGATTAAAGTGGTCACACTCCTAAATTATGTTCCTATGTATAGTGCTGACTATATAATACAGAAAGGTATCTTTAATCTGTCTCTATCTCTAACAGAAGGAGTAAGTCAAGACCACTCTGAATATTGGGAACCTTTCATTAAGAAAGTAATCTATTTTATTGCAAAGAATCATCCTTGCATTTGGCTTATGCCAACAGTTAAAGCACAAAGGTTTTCAGCTAATTTACCTGTAAAGACTATATACAATGTGCTAAAATATGATGATGAAACTATTCAGCATATCCCATTAAATGTAAATTACAACTATGTGTTTAAAGGGTCTAATATTAACCCTTCACATATCAACACTCTTCTAGAAAAGAAGGGGTTAGAAAAAATCAATTGGTAAAAACCTTTAAAAAATAACGTTATGAGTGAAGTACAAGTTCCAGCTGCAGTGGAAAGAGAGATTACTGTTTATGCCACAAGAGGTAACACAATGAAGAAAATCACAACTTCAGTTACTACTTGGGGAGAATTAAAACCTTTAGTAAGAAATGCAGGTTTTGATTTAAGTAGTCTTCTTGCTGCTGAAAATATTACTAAGAATGATTTAGTAAATGACCAGGCTATTTTGCCAACAGGTCCATTTAGATTATTCTTAAGACCAAAACAAACTAAGTCTGGAGCTCCAGATAGAAAAGAATGTTTTGCTATCATCAAAGCTCACTTGGTTTCTTTTCCACAAGATAAACCTAAATTTAGCATTGATGGTAAAAATGTGACTCAATTAGGGACTCCTGTAGTTCAAGATTTAGTTGCTAAATATTGCCAAAAAAGCACAAAAGAAGAAGCTCCTGCACCTAAAAATGTAGCTACAGAAAAAGCTACTAAAGCTGCTAAAGCTGAACCTACTAAAGCTAAACCTGAAGTAGTTGAAGCAGTAAAAGAAGTGGTAAAAAATGTAGGAGAGTCTAAGAAAGCTACCCAATCTGAAGCACCTTTAACAGCTGTGGAAAGAATTGAAAAAGCTGCAGAATTACTGTCTGCTTTTGAAGGATATGATTCTTACAAAAAAGTTCAAAAACATTTAAATAATCTTCTTGTTGAAGTAGACCCTTCTAAAACTCCTCCAGTTAAAGAAGAAACAGAAGAAGAATCTGTTGCTAGAGAAGCAAGAGAAATGATGGGTGGATACTAAGTAAATCATTATTATTAATTAAAAGTCCTTAGAAATAAGGGCTTTTTTATTTATTATACTATGAATATAAATGATAAACTTGAAGGACGTTATTATAGTCCAGAACAACTGTTAATCCACAATGCTCTTTTAATGGGGTTTCATTACAATAGAAAGTGGTTGACTTGGATGTTTACAAAACGAAGACTTGGAGTAAAAGAAGGAAGTTATTCTATTATAGGACTACAAAACACATTACAAAGTCTCTTTAAACTTATGGACATCTTTGAAGCTAAGTATGGAGATAAATGTGAATTCAGTCTTTGGTATGATTCAAGTGAAGGTAATTATGTTCCTATTTTTAAAGTTATTTATGATGAGTTTATCATAGAAAACGGTACAGGAAGGAAACATAAGATACAAGGGTTATTTATAATACATCATTTTGAATACAGAGAAGGACATCTTAGACCTAGGAGAATGTATGGAGGAAGGATAAAGAAAACTACATTAGAGCTAGCTAGTGGCTATCAACAAAGTCACTTAGGAACTTTAGGAAAAGATTCCTTTTTAAGAACTCCTTTTTATTCCGGAACCTTTTGTGTAGGTTCAGACACTGATGTCTCAAGAATGTTGGCAGAATTTAAAATTGATATGGATTATGACAGATATGAACTTTTCTTATATACTGTAGATTCTATGGTTCAATGGGAATCTCTTGAAGGAGTCCCTTACATTAAAATGGAAACTATTGAAAATGCTTTGTCTGGAAAAGTTACAACTTCTTCTTATGTCAATGAACTGGCTGTTCTTAAATATATTTTAAAAGAAAAAATTCCTTTAGATTTTGATTACTATATTTCAGAAGGTGTCTACAGAATTAAACCTAATAGAAAAGCTTCTGATTTGATTAAAAAAGTAGTACTAACACTTTTTAAGTATCCTACTTACAAGAAAATCTTAGTGACAACTATTGACAATAAGAATTTTGTAGAAATGAGAGCTGAAGGTGAAACTCTTAAACAGGGTACTTCTTTTATTTCTAAAGGAAAACAAGCACATTACACTATCTTTAGAGGTCAAAAGTTATACCCTAAGATTATAAATATAAACAGCAGACATCAAAAAAAAGTCTCATTAGAAGACTACATTATTTACCCTAAATTTTTAGAAAATGTCCTTAGAAAATTTGAGATCAGAATCTTTGAAAAAACAGTTGCCAAAAATGCAGCTAAGCTTATTAGTTCCACTAATAATGCCACTGAATGTCCTGCATCAGGTACAATACCTGTGTAAAACTATCCCTGAGGTAGAGTGGTCAGGTGTCTTATTTTATACTACTGAAGGTAGTATCAGCAAACCTGAAACCTTTAAAATTACCTTAAAAACAATACTTCCTTTAGATAAAGGGACTAAAGGTTACACTGAATACAATTTAGATGATAGATTTCTAGATTTTATTGAAGAAGACTTTGAAGAAAGATGCACTTGGAAAGTAGGACACATTCATTCTCATAACAGTATGCCAGTATTTTTCTCTGGAACAGATATGGCAGAACTTAATGACAATGCTCCTAGCCACAATTTCTACCTCTCTTTGATTGTCAATAACTACATGGATTTTATGGCTAAAGTAGCTTTTACAGCTGTTGCCAAAAGAGATATTAAACAGGTTCCTTATCAAGCTTTAGATGAAGAGGGGAAATTGTACACCATAAATAAAGCAGATTTTGTAGTAGATAATACTAAGCTGTTTGTTTATGATTGTGCTATTGAAGCTCCTTTAACTAAGGTTGAGACTACTGAAGAGTTTGAAAAACAAGTGGCTAAGATAATGATTCCAAAACCTGTGGCCAAGCCAACTTTTAAACCTGTGGTTACTAAAAAACCTACTCCTAAATTTGCTTCTAAAAAAAGGGTTTTTAAAAATCCTTTAAAAAAGCAATTTGAAGATTGGAAATCTCCTGTAAAAAAGACAGCAAATCTTTTTGAGGAGGAAGATATCTTTGCTAATGTAGAACAAGAGGAGGAAGAAGAAGAGGAAGAAGAGCATGACTTATTATCAATGAGTATTTATGAATTTGCTAAAGACCTTTTTGATTTTACAGAAACAGTTACTACAGAAGATGTATTAGAAGATGTATTAGACATGATGGCAGAATTAGACCTTTCTCCTAGTGAGATAGCTTCTAAAGTTATGACTATTTATGCTTCCACTTTTAATAAACATTTTCCTCATGCTAATAGTTTAGATTTTGTAAGTTACACTCATGAGACTTTAGATGTATTGGAAGATTGTGTAAGTATTTATCCGGAAATTAAACTGAGTATTAAAACAATCACAACAATGATTGAAAAATTCATGACTAATGGCTAGAGAAACAACACAACAAAGTAGATTTAAAGATGCTCCTTGGTTTCCTAAGAATAATGAATTTGTTCAAATAGGAGGGGCAGGGGGTATTGGTTCTTGGTTAACTTTTTTCTTAACTAAGATGGGGTTCAGAGTTTACCTTTATGACTTTGATACTATAGAAGAGCACAATTTAGGTGGTCAACTTTTTATGCAAAGACAAATTGGAGTCAAGAAAGTAATAGCAATAGCTGAAACAGTGCACAATTTTTGTGGAGACTTTATTACTACTTTTGAAGAACCTATAACAAGATCTTCTGCAGGACATTACTTTGCCTTTTCAGCTTTTGACAACATGAAAGCTAGAGCAGATTTATTTGCTATTTGGAAAGACACTGTTTTAAGAGCTCCTTCAGGAGTTACCCCTATTTTTATTGATGGAAGATTAGAAATGGAAACTTTTCAAATCTTTTGTGTTACACCAGACAGAATACAACAGTATGAAGAAACCTTATTTAGTGATGAAGATGTAGAGGATGCTCCATGTACTATGAAGCAGAGCTCTCACACAGCTGCTATGATAGGTTCTTTAATGTCTGCATTTTTTACTAATCATATTGCCAACATATACTCAGCAGAGACTATCAGAGAAGTTCCCTTCTTCTATGAGTATATTGTGCCTATGAATTACACTCTTACACACTAATGGAATTTTTAATTAGAGCAAAAGGAGACAGTTTTGAACCTCAAGACTTTAGTGCAACTCCTTTATTGGCAAATGCTTTTATTCCTCTTATAGTTAGTGGACAAACTCTCTTTAAAAATTTAGAAGGTATAGAGTTATACTATCTTCCTTCTTTTGAAAAAGCTAACCCTAAGTCTAATACTGTTAAAAATATTAGAGAAGGGTTTTATTCTTACTCTTCTTTTATTAAGATAAGAATTAATGAGAGGAACTATTATTTTGCTAGAGGTATTATGTTTAATGAAAACAAAAAACCTTTAATGGTCTGTGGCATGAGACCAGAAGCTTTTTTAGACAGCAGAGTTCCAAAATACACTGATAGTTATACGGAACTGCCTTTTTCTTATAATAATTTTGTTATGTTTTATGCTAGTGAGTTTTTGACTGACTCATCACTAGCCCCACTAAACAGAAGACTTCAAAAAGAGATATTAACTCCTTGCTTTCAAAAAGGTATAGAGGTTAGAATGATAACCTCTTCTGAAATAGAAAAGAATACCTTTGCAAGGCTATTTGAAGTCAAGAAGACTAAGAGTCTTACTGAGTTAGATACCTACTTAAACACTAAACTTAAAACATTTCTATATGAGAGCAATGAGGACTTGCTTTCAGAAGAAGTGTCAGGAAGTGTTAAATTAGAAGAGTTACAAAGAGAAGAGTTATCAATTGAGGAAGAAGCTCTGCTTTGGACTGAAGAAGAGAGCAATTCTTCAGATTCAATATTTGGAGAAGACTACTTTACTATTAATGCTGCTCATACCCCTGCCCATACAGGAAGTATAACAGTATCAGGAATTGGGGCAGGCCTAAGTTTAGGAAATTCTATTATAGAAACACCTTATGGTACTTATACAACAGGAATAGATCCTGCAACTTCTACACCTTCTATGTTCCATGCAGGAACAGAAGGAATGGCTCAAGTTGAAAGATTTTTTAGAGATCGTGCACAAACTATTAGAAGACCTGAACCTAGTATAATCCTTATTGATGACACTGAGTAACTTTTAAGGTAATAAGTTTTTAATTATTAACCCTTAAAAATCTTATATGGGAGTTGGAGCAACAAACAAAAGAAAGGGGAGTAATGCAGAGAGATTTTATGCTAAACTCTTTAGAGAGTTAGGCTTTACTTTCTGTGAAACCTCTAGATTTGTTAGTAAAAAACATGACAATGCTAAGATAGATTTGATGTATGTTCCTTTTAATATACAAATTAAAGCTGGGGTTCAAAAAAATATGAATCCGGGTAAAGAACTGTTTATGATGGCTACTTCTATAGCTAGCATGTTTCCCCCTGAAGAAGATGTTCATAAAAAGCCTTGCATATTGTTTCATTACAAGCAAGGTAAACCTGGTTCCAGAAGGACACCAGACATGGAAATAGTGTATATGTCTATGATACAGTTTGATGTATTCAGAAAAAAGAGTCCTGATTTAGAGTATTCAATGATGAAAGACTTTAAGTTTGACTTACAATCTGAATTTAAAACTATTGTAGGCATGACATTAGACCATTTTAAAAGTGAAGTAATCTTAAAACAGTATATAACATGTCAGTAATAGTAGCTACAAAAGAAGAAGTACAAGAGTATTATCTATCTGAGGACTTAGGTCAGTCAAAATTAAAAGGTTTGTTGGGAGATGTCTCCCACTTTAATAAAGAATTTGATTCCTCAGCTGAGCATTTCCTTATAGGAGCAGCAGTGGATTGTTTACTGACTTCTACTAAAGAAGAGTATGACAACATTTACTATGTTTCAGAAATTGAAAACACTCCTTCTGAAACCCTTATTACAATCCTTACAATAGTTCATGGGAGATTATTAGAAGATTATGAAGAGTACTTAAAAGTTATTGACAGTTCTTCTACTCCTTTACCTATTACTCCTTTTCCTGAATATGCAGGAGATTTGGCTACATGGGCTACATACATTGTAGATGCTTGTGAATTTGTAGGATGGCAATCTAGATGGGGAGCTGATGCTAAAGTAAAAAACATAGTTGAGAATACTTCAGAGTATTTTAAAGACTTATGTAAAGCTTTTGGTAAGAAAGTAATCAGCAAAACTCAATCTGATACAATTGATAGTATTGTTAACTCTCTTAAAAGTCACCCAAGAACAGCAAGTTTCTTTGACAGAGAAACCATGAGTGATATCCCTCATATAGAGGTTTACTACCAATTTCCAATATACTTTGAGTACAGAGGAGTGAAGTGTAAAGCTTTGTTGGATATTGTTGTGGTAGAAAGAAGTCAAGAAGGAGAAGTTTTGTCTGTTACTCCTGTGGACTTAAAGACTATGAATGGAAATACTTTTCATTTTCCTAATAGTATAAGACAAAGAAGATATGATATTCAAGGAGCTTGGTATAGTTTAGCTTTGATGGATCATTTTGCTTTGTGGAATACTCCAGAAAAGTTGAAACCTTTCCAATTTGTAGTTGAAAGTACCAGCTTTCAAGGCAAACCTCTAAACTTCATAATGAGTGAAAGCTTATTAAATATTGGAAGGTATGGCAAGAAAGCAGTGTCCTTAGTTGATACAGATTTGTTTTCTGAGACTGCTGGACAAACTGAAATTCTAAGACAAGAAGTTTTAGGTTTTGAACAACTCTTAGACTTGTATATCTACCATAGTGAGAATGGATTTAGAGAAGAGAGAGTGATACAAGAAGCTGGCTTAAATCCTTTATTAGTTGACTGGAATGGTATTATGTCATAAACCTGTTCCTATGCAAATAGAAATAGGAAAACTGTATCAAAACAGAACACTGAAGTATTTGGTGCCGGCTCTTAATTATTATGGAGAAACTTTAAAGACCAAGCTAAATTTGGTCTTTAAATTGGCTTTTGGAGTACATGATACTTTGATTGATGGAAGTCACCTTGAAGGTCAAAAGAATATCTATATTCTGATAGACAAAGAGGTAAGACCTGATTTATATCTCAATTTTATGGGATGGATTAAGAATCAAGAGTATTATGTAACTGACTATGTCTTTGATGAATTACATAATGGAAGAAAGCAGCTACTTGTACTTGCTTTTCCTCCTGCATTATCAGATGCCTATGATAAGTTTCTCAAAGGACAGTACAGTTATATGTATTCCAAAGAAGAACTTTCACAATACTTTAATCTTAAACCTGAGCCTCTACAAATCTTACAAAGAACCTTCTTAGGTAAAACAATATTTAAAGGTCTTATTAAAAAGACTTTTGATGTGACTTTGGAAGAAGTAGATTTTAGGAATGAAAGATTTGAGTATGATATTCCTCCAAGTAATGAAGAAGAATTTTTTAACTATAAGAGAGAGGTTTAGGCCTCTCTCTTTATTTTTTTAACCTTAGTAAAACTAAAGAGAAATGGCAAAAAGATATTATTATGTGTGTAAAGACTGTGGAGAAGATTTTGAATCTCCTAATCCAGAAGTAGTTTGTGCTGAATGTCTTAGTGATAACATTAAACAGGAAGAGCTAGATGATAATTAGTGTATCCGGTAAAATAGGATCAGGAAAAGATACAGTAGGTAAAATTATACAGTATTTGCTGTATATGTCAATTGAACAAAAAGGTAGATACTATCCTTATGATGTTTTTATACTGGAAATAGAAACTGTTAATTTTCATGGTAGTGTAGATTGGGAAATCAAGAAGTTTGCTGACAAACTTAAAGATATAGTTTGTTTACTTCTTGGTTGTACAAGAGCTCAACTTGAAGACAGGGACTTTAAAGAAAAAGAACTGGGAGAAGAGTGGTGGTATAGAAAATTAGAAAGAAGAGGAGGGTATGGGACAACATTATTACCTTATAATACTCCTTCAGAAGTCTTAGAAAACTACAGAAACCTTAAAACAGTTAAACTTACCCCTAGACTTCTTCTTCAATTATTAGGGACAGAGTGTGGGAGAGATATTTTACATCCTAATATTTGGATTAATGCTTTAATGAGTGAGTATAGGACTGAAGGAATAAATAGAGCAGCTAAAATTAAAATTTTAGAAAGTCAAGGAACTTTTCCTAAAAACAATGATTGGACTGCTATTGAAGAAGAGGAAATGTACCTAAGAGCAAACCCAAAGTTTCCTACAGAATCTAAATGGATTATTACTGATACTAGGTTTCCTAATGAATTAGATGCAGTAAAATCTAAAGGTGGCATTACTATCAAAGTAGTGAGACCTGATTTTATTGAAAATGCTTTAACTGGTCAAAAGTTTCCTATAAAAGTTCATAAAAATTTTCACGCAAGTGAAACAGCTCTTGATACTGCTAAGTTTGACCATGAGATTATCAATGATGGTTCTAGAGAAGAACTAATTGATAAAGTAAAACAAATATTAACCTTAGAAAAAATTATATAATATGGCACTAGCTATAAAAAAATTAAACAAAGAACAGAATACAATAGCTATTAGAGGTAAGTATGCTTTCCCTGTAATCAACAATAAGACAGAGCTTTTTGTTCAAGTAGAAGAAGCTGTGGACCCTCAAGAAATAGTTACTTATTCTTGGGGAGAACTAGACTTTGCTCCTAGAATTAAAATGGAGGCAGGGCTAGAAACTGAGTACACTTTATTTATTTTACCTTGGAAAGGAAGATCAGTTTTGGAACCCCTTGTACCTGTAACTTCTTTAAAGTACACTATCATAGAGAAAGTGATGATTCCTCAGGAAACTGCTACACCTGTAACCTTGGCTGGTTATATTGGGAGAAAAATTAAGAAGAGAAGAGAAGATTTATCTTTACAACAAATTGACATTGTAAGAAAAGTTAAAGAAAGCAATCCTGAAAGTACTTTCTCAGCTAGCAGTATTAGCAGAATAGAAAAAGGAGATTTTAATTATAATCTCTTTACTTTAGAAGACCTCTGTGATGCTTTAGATTTACACATTTCTGAAGTGTTTCCTCCTAAAAACTAGACATGAGTACTTTATCAAGTCTGGCTAAAGCAAGAAACTGGACTAAGTTCAGATTAATGGGGGTCAATTTTCCTCAAGCAGGATTAACACAATCTGAACTTGAAGAAATAGAAGCAATTAAAGAGGCTATTAAAAGTGTCTTATTAAAATGGGATGAAAGAAGTATAGAATTAGGTTTAACCCCTTTAAAAAAGAAAGATGAAACAAACTAAAATTGGTGCTGAGATAGTAGCACACTCAATTAACAAGCAAGGGGATGAACTTATCTCTGTGTTGGCCACTTTTCCTAGAATTATTCTAGCTGAAGTCAATACTCACAGAATGTTGAGTAAAAATACTTCATCCAGCAGAGCTATTCCATTTAAGAAAATGGTAGAAACTATTGAGAATGACCCTTTTATTCCTATTGCTTGGCAAGAAGACCATAAAGGTATGCAAGGAACTAAATATTTAGACCCTGTTTTTGCTAAACAAGCAGAACAAGAATGGTTAATTGCTAGAGATTGTGCTTTATCTCTTGCAGGCCAAATGAATAGTTCTACTTATGTAACTAAACAACTTTGCAATAGACTTTTAGAACCTTTTATGTGGACTACAATGTTAATTACTGGTCCTAAATCAGGTTGGGATAATTTCTTTAATTTAAGGTGTCCAATCTATGCACCTTTTAAAGAAGATTCTCCAAAAAAAACTTTGTTCTTTAAAAGTGTTAGAGATATTAATCTTTATTTACAAAAAGAGGACTCTAAAATAACTTTTGAGCCAGACACTTTGAGTAAATTAAGTATGAATAAAGGTCAAGCTGAAATTCACATGATGGCTTTAGCTGAATGTATCTGGGATGCTTATAGTGAAAGTACTCCTAAAGTGTTGAAAGCTGGAGATTGGCATATTCCTTTTGAAGATAAAATGACAAAACCTTTCTTTAAAGTAGAGGCAGGAGAAAAAGGAGAACAAGGGACTGTAACTTGGATTCCTTTACCGGGAGTAGACAAAGGAGCTGAAGAGTGGCTTCAACAACAAAAAGTTAAAGTCTCAGTAGCCATGGCAGCTAGAACTTCTTATACAGTAGTGGGAGAAGAAAAAAGTATTGATTATGAAGCTATGATTGGTTTGCATGATAGACTTCTTGCTCAAGACCCTCCTCACAGTTCTCCTTTAGAACATTGTGCTAGATGTATGAATGATGAAGAATATTTTCATTTTACTAAAACTAAGCCTGCTTTTACTGAGGAAGAAAAAAATAGAGGTAATGAAGTATCAGACTTTGGTTGGTGTAATAACTTCAAAGGTTTCATTCCTTACAGATACATGGTAGACAATGCTCAAATTTAAACTAAAAGAGTGTATTAACTCAACTTGTAAAAACATTTTTTATGTATTAGCAGTAAACCTTAGTTTACCTTTACAGTGTGAGTCTTGCATTAATAAAATAAGGGATGGAAATCAAGAAGCAAAAAACTAAAACCCTTAAAACCAGAGATAACAGTAGAAGCAGTGATGCCATTGCTCCTAACTTTATTTATGGCTGTTTAGGAGGCTGTATGAAGTCCTATTGTTATGTGGGCAGGTATAATCATGACAAAGTTTATCTTAATGAAAATACAGAGCAAATTTTAGCATCTATTAATGATTGGGTAAATACTAAGCCTTGGCCTAAAGTTCCTAATCAAGTTGATGATACTTACTATTGTGTAGACATAGGTTGTAGCACTGATGTACCTTTACATGGGAAACATTATGATTGGCAAAAAGTATTTAATTACTTTAATGCACATCCTAAATTAAAGATCACTTTTGCTACTAAGTACCCTACCAGATTTACTATCAATGAGTATAATTTAGGAGAACATAAACTTACTTATAAAAAACATAGAATAAGGGTAAGTCTTATGCCTCAGAAAATATCAAGTATTATGGAACCCAATACTGATAGTATTGCAGACAGGATTGCTATGATACCTGTACTCCAACAAAAAATGGAAGTACATATTAATTTTAGTCCTATTATTTACTATCCTAATTGGTTAGAAGATTATGAAGAGTTGTTTAAACAACTTCAAGGTATTGATTTTAAATCAGAATGTATTTTTATGACCTATAATATAGACCAGTTTTTTAGAAATAGTGGAGCTGTTAATTACTATCTGTGGCAACCTAGTATTCAAGAGCATAAAAACTCTGAGTATGCAGCAGACAATATTAGGTATGAAAGATACTTTAAACAAGAGTTAATAAACCAATTCATAGCTTTGTATTCAAAATACTTTCCTGCTGAAAGTATAAGATACATTTTTTAAAGTAAAGATTTTTCTTTACATTTGTAAATAAATAAATTAAACTATATGAAAATCATTGGTAAAAGAGTTCTAATAGAACAGTACAGTGTAAAGAATGAATCTAAAATTATTCTTTCTGAAAAGAGTAAAGAACAAGGTTTAAAAGTTACTTTTAAAGTTCTTCAATTAGGGAATGAATGTCCTGTAGGACCAGAACATGTACAAGTAGGTGATGTGCCTATTTTTAGTGAAAGTGTAACTTTTGATGGCTTCAAAATGATTGAAGTAGATAAAGCAGCTAATGGAGAAGTTCTTAGAGCTACAGCTCATACTGTAGTGTGGTATGATGACATCATTGCTACAGAATAGTGCCTAAGAAAATTATTATTATGGACTTTGCAACTTGTGAAGTCCATATTTTTCCTTTTAATGAAGATCTTTGGGGAACATCTGGAGAAGATTTTATTGCTTCTCATTCTACTGACCAAGGTTACAGATTTAAACAAGAAGAGTGTCATTGGATGATAGTTGATACAGACAACACAGAAAACAGAATACCAATTTATATACATTAAGTATGGATACAAGAATTTATAAAAAAGACAGTAGTGGAAAGATCCGGTATCTTTCCATTTCTGTTTCAGAAAACTTTGTAGTACAAGAGTCTGGAGTTGTAGGAAGTAGCAATCCTGTAATCAACAAAAGTGCTTGTGTAGCAAAAAATGTAGGGAGAAGTAATGCTACTACTCCTAAAGAGCAAGCTTTAGTAGAAGCACAAGCTAAAATTGTGGACAAACTAAAAGTAGGTTATTTTAGAAGCATAGAAGAAGCTCAGAACAAAGGTGGTGCTGATTTCCTCTTACCTATGTTGGCTAAAGATTATAAAAAGGAAAAGGCTAAAGTCCAATTCCCTTGTTATGTTCAGCCTAAGCTAGATGGTATGAGAGCCTTATACAGTGAAGATAATGGCTTTATTTCTAGAACAGGAAGAAGCATTGATACTTTAGGGCATATTGTAGTTCCGGAGACAGAAGGTTTAGTACTAGATGGAGAAACTTATGCTCATGGAGAGTCTTTCCAAGAGAATATGAGGTTAATCAAAAAGTACAGGCCTGGGAAAACAGAACAAGTAAAGTATCATGTGTATGACTTAGTTATGGATGCTCCTTTTCCTGACAGATACCTCAAACTTCAGTCTTTAGTTCAAGACTTAGCAAATGTAAAACTTGTGCATACAGCTAGGATTAATAATGAAGAAGAGTTACTTTATCATCATCAATTGTTTATTTCTCAAGGTTATGAAGGTACTATTATTAGGCATTCTACAGCTGGGTATGAAGTAAACAAAAGAAGCAGCCAATTATTAAAATACAAAGACTTCATTGATGAAACCTTTATAGTAGTTGATGTTGTCCCTTCTGAAAGCAGACCTGACCAAGGGGTTATAGTTTGTTCTAAGAACATGGAACAAGCTGGAGAAAATGTTTGGGTACAACATTTTAATTGTGGTATGAAGTTTAGCCACTTTGAAAGAAAGGTAATGCTGGATATGAAAGAAGAGTACATAGGTAGAAAAGCTGAAGTAAGATTCTTTGAATATACTGATGGAGGCATTCCAAGATTTCCTGTATGTGTAGGATTTAGAGAAGACTAATAAGATATGCAAAAATTTTTAAAATGTATCTATGTACTGCAAGAAATACCTAATAAAGATAGAAAATTAGGTAAAGGGTATTCAACAGCAATTAGACTAAATCCTTATAATCCATTAAGTTATCTGACAATTATCATTGCAGTTATTGTTGGAATTTTGATGTTTGGATTTGTTGGCTTTTGGAAAGAAATTGACTTTAGAAATCCACTTAAATGGAATTAACAAATTAAAACAAACAAAATGAAAAAACTATTTTTATTAGTTATCTTAATGATAACTCTAGTCTCTTGTAGAGACTCTGGAACAGCTCAATGGGATGCTTTAGGAGAAGATTCTAAAATAGAGTTGCTAAATGCAGATGGATCTGTAACTCATTCTTGGATAAGCTCAGGAAAAGTAGCTACAGAAGACGGTTCTGATGGGTATTATTTTATGGATAATGCTACAGGAAAACTGGTCAGAATCAGTGGTAATGTAATAATTACAGTAGCTGATAAAACTACATCAGTAACTACAATTACAAATTAGTATCAATTTAGTAAAGGGGCATTGTTGCCCCTTTATTTATTAAAAATAAATTATGACACTAAAAGAAAAATTTGAAAACAATATTACAGGAACACAAGGAAGTATAAGTATAGCAAATGATCTTGCTATTGGATTTGGAGAATGGTTATTTGAACATTACAATATAATCTCTTGTTATAATAAAGAAGAACTATTAAAACAATATAAAAAAGAAAAAGAATTATGACAAATCAAGAAAAAAAAGAGTTTGAAGAGACTCTAAAAAAAGGAAAAAGCATAGGAATCCTACTGATTACAGTGCTTATAATAACAGCTTTAATTTTCTTTTCTGTTTCTACTTGTAAATCAGAAAGAAAGATAGAACAATCTACAGGAATAAATACTGCCCTGAAAGACAGTATGAAAACTTGGAAAGATAAAGAAGGAAGATATGTAGCTCATATTTCCTTATTAGAAGGATACAATTCTAAAGATTTTATAGCCTTGGCCAGTGCTGACAAGAAAATACAAGAACTTCAAAAACTAGTATCTAAGTATGAAAGTCAGATTAAAAAAGGAGGCAGTGTAGCTACAATAAACACAGACAGTAAAATTAAGGTCACTGTGCCCTCTAAAGTCATTGAAACATCTACTAAGATAGGAGATACAATTTATGCTTCATATGAGTCTAATTTTAACTTAAAGAATTGGGTAATTGGAAATATAAAAGCAACTAAAGATTCAACAACTATAGGTTTGCAATTTAAAGAACAACTTGATGTAGCAATAGGAACTGAAAAAACAGGCTTTTTAGGTCTAGGAAAACCTAAGCCTTTTGCTGAAGTTACTCTACACAATCCTTACAATGAAATTACTTCTTTTAAAGCATACAGTACTAAACCTTTACCTTCTAAAAAGTTTGGTATTGGTCCTACTTTATCTTATGGAATAGGGTCTGGATTTGTGTCTCAAGTATTTGTTGGAATAGGAGTAAATTGGAATATTTTAAAATTTTAAAATGAAAAACATACACATATTGTTATTAGCATTATTATTTATTTCTTGTACAGAGCCAAAATACAGATACATAGGACAAACAATTATTGATGGTAAAGTTTCTGCTACCCAAGAAGGTACT
>Ga0181339_1000155_pt1 | contig 16588 bp, 23 predicted proteins | sample Sp13VDMM110DD_FD_130101 | JGI IMG/M metagenome (GOLD analysis project Ga0181339, IMG submission 130101) | Freshwater viral communities from Lake Michigan, USA - Sp13.VD.MM110.D.D | ecosystem: Environmental > Aquatic > Freshwater > Lake | place: USA: Michigan | collected 2013-04-23 | reverse complement strand
TGCCAGTGCGTCGAAAGCGCAATCGGTGGTTAGTATTTTATCAACGGACGGCTTGGTGACGCTGACCATATACATTTCTGGAGTTCCCTCGCATAGAGTTTCGCATTGAGCAAACTCATCAACTTTGTAAGTCATATTAAAAAAGGCGACCCCTTGTAGCGGCGAAGAAAAGCGGCAACAGACGCATAGGAGTGCGAACCGCCACAAGGGATCATATAGTTTTTGTTTATTTAATTCTCTTCTAACTTCGGCTCCTACCCCGAAGGCGTGATTTCTCACACGCGAACGAAACTACTAGATGTTGTATTCAGTGTCAAGCATCTTTTTTATCGGAACCGATAATTAGTCCATTTCAACTTTGTCGATTTTACCATAAGCCCAGTCATCTAGTTTGTCGATCAGAACCTCCCAGATGTCATCGGCATCACTTTTGTTACCGCATTTATAAAAAGCTCGGCGTTCTCCGATACCATCTTGAGTAATTATAAAATCACACTTGATGACAGTATTTGAGCTATGTCCGCAAGCAACAACGATACTAGTATTATCGGGCCTAAGTGCCATCATAAGAATGCCATCATCGTTTTCGTAGGTAGCCATAAAAGATTTTTCCAATGCTGCGGCTAAAGACATATTTGTGACAAGGACAGTCTTCCGAACTGCGGCTAGTAGTTGTTCTGCAAATGTATTATCGTTGTTAGTGTTATCCATAATTTATAAGACTACCAGAAATGTATTGACTTGTCAATAGTTCTGGTTTAAATTTTTACTCAAATGAAACATCCATTAGAGGAAGCATACGAAAGTTGCATGATGTCGTACGAGCAATCACGCACAATTCGTTCTATTGGACGGAGAACTTTTGCCCAGCAGTTACGAGAGACTCGCAAGAAGCTAAACATGACTGTTAGGGAACTGGGGGAAAGGATCGGAGTGACTGGCTCACTGATCAACCAGATTGAAGTAAACTCCAAGAGCATCCTTAAAAAAGCACAGGTAGAAAAGATTATTGACCTCTGTTTTGCTTCTTTGAAACCAAAAACCCATACCAATGTTGAAAAGAAAAACGCCGCTTAAAGCCAAGTCTGGTTTCAAGAAACGGGGCGGCAAGTTAAAGTCACTATCTGGATCAAGAAAAGTTAAGAATGCCGACTACGAAAAAGCCAAAGCAGAATACTTTGAAGAAAAAAATTACCAGTGCGAAATCTGCAATGGGCAAGGAACAGACCTTCACCACAAAAAAGGTAGAGGAAAATTCTTGTGTGAGAAGTCAACTTTCATGGCTCTATGCAGAGCCTGTCACAATAAATGCCACCACGAAGTAGGCTGGGCAAGAGAGAATGGATACATAATATATGATTACAAATAAAACATTTGAGCCTCGCGTTATCTGCGAGGGAACTGAAGTAAGCGAGAATCAGTATAAGATTCTTTTCCAGCAGAAGTACAACCAATGCTGGGTTCCAAAGAAAGACATCCGACTTAAAGAAAATCTAGGTGTATTGGATGGACAAAACATTATTCGTATTGTTGTTCCAGAAGAGGTAGCGAATTTCTTGGAACTGCAAGGAATCATGGATTAGTCCTCACCCCAGTCATCTACAGAATACTCTTCATCTTGGGAGTATTCGACTGGCTTTTCTTGCCGCGCCCAAAATCGGTTAGTTGGAACAACCTTATCGTTTCCGATAAATACTAGACCATTGCGGCGAGCCATTTCCAAAGCATAGATTAGGCTGTCACTCAAGTCAGGAGAGTAACCTGTTCTGCTTTTAAGATCATCTTTAGTCTCAATGGCTATCTTCTTGTTCTTTATGGTGTATCGGCGCAAGCAAAGCTCCCTTCCTAAATCAGAAGCCGAATCGACTCCATAGATAACTCGACTCTTAAATGCGTGATAGCAAGAGTAGTAGTACTCTGACACTAACCTATCGTAAACATCCTTACATGGGCGTTTATCAACCTCGGCGGCGAGTCGATCAGTAGGTTTGCCCATAGAGGAGATCAGAGCAATAGAAGCACCTCCAGAGTCAAATCGTAGCCACTCACGAATGATAGCTTGTCCCACCCTTCCTCCATCACCAGAAACGTCCATGCCGAACTTAGATGGTTTGACTCCCGCCGCACGGCATAAACTAACAACTTCAGTGCCTAGTTGGATTTCAAATTCAGAAGCGGCGTTGGCAGAAAGCTGAATTACTTTCTGACTATCCAGATATATGACACGATTACGAGTTCCCCGAATGAATCCTAGCTTGGCAATAGTCAGGACGCACCGATCACCCCCTACAGTAAAAGCAGTATCGAACCCGGCTACCTTGGTAAAACCTTCAGAATCCCAAAGAGGTTCTTCGTTGGTATTGGCATTACGGATCAGATCAGCGGTGAGAATAGTCTGGGCAAATCCAGACTTAGGCCACCAACCAATAGCGTTACGAACATAGTCGATAGCATTCTCGTCTCCGTAACACTGTTTAAGCATGATTTCCTGCTTCTTCCGATCCATTAAGAATGGAAAGGGTGACGGTTCATCAACTGGCGCATCAAAGTTAGGCGAACGCATACCATTGTAGAATAAACAAACGCCAGTACCTGTCTCCCATCTATCCATAGATGGGCTTACAGAATCAAAATTAGATGCGCCACTAGGCATAGCCCAACGAGTGTGAGGATTGTCACCAGCAGATGGGTTTCCAATACCAATGAATGTTATATCATTGTTTGCTGACAAGTTTACTTTTGCTGTAATCGCGCCCAGTTCCATTTCGGGTAACTCATCTAGGGCTAACCTAACCCTATCATTTTTACGACCACGGGTAGTATCAATAGCCTTCTGTCCTTCATTACCAGACTGAAATGCCAGAGCTTTAATGGCATTGCGATAGTCCCTGTCCTCATCATTCGACCCGCCACCCCAAACAATCATGTGGCGATAATCAATGAGCTTGCCAATCTGAACTGCTGCACACTTCCAAAGTTTAGAGATGATACCCCAGATACGATCTTCGGAAGCTCCCAGAGTAGTGGTAGCGACCCAAGAAGAAGTGCAATGCGGAGCAGAACACCAATCAAGGTAAATCCAAAGACCGACTGGGAAACTTTTTCCCATTGAAGCGGCTCCAGCCAAGCAAATATCTGTATTGTTACAAAGTTCTTCAAGAGTCCTTAATAATTGGTTATTGGTATAGCCACGATTGTAGATAGAAACATCACTGGGCCATTGGAGTTTTACGGCGTTGATGAAATGCTCATGCGGAGATAGTAACTTAAAGTCAGAAATATTTATATTATGCTTAATGCAATAGTCTTTGCCATATTCTCCTCTACTAATTGCATAGCAATATAACTCAATGCCAAGGTCATCCATGTTTTCTGGGAACTGAATCCCGTATCTGCGAATACCTTTGTTTGAAGAAAAAACTCTTGACATATCAATAATAAAATATATTTTCCGTGCAAAGGCAAGATGAAACTGAAAAACAAAAATCTCGCACCAGTAGGTGGTTGGTATTTCAAGTATGAGATCAAGCGTGATAAACTCACATTCCCAGCGATTGTTTACGGAAGTACTATGAATAGCCTAATGCAGAATATCCGAAAGGACTATACATCGAACGGAATCGAAGTGCCTACCGATATCGAGCAGATCGTAGAGGATCAGGTCTGCCAGCGTCAACCAAGTAATCGTTGTTGGTATAGTGATGGGATTGGAGACAAGATAGCGCAAGCAATCCACACAGTAGCTGCGGCAACAGATAAAGTTCTTGGAACTAAACTTGAGCATAAAGCTCGCGGATGTTCTTCGTGCAACCGCCGAAGAAATGCCTTGAATTCATTATCGTAAACGATAAAAGTATAATCCTATGCTCTCCATCGGCCAAGACAATTTTTCACTTGCTACCTTAGACCAAGACGGCAAGCCACCAGAAACACGAATCTCTAATGCTTCACACGCATGGAATATAGCTAACAACTTGAGGTTGGCTAATACAGGGCGCGAGAATAAACGATTAAGAATTTACAAAGCATACAAAATGTTCCCTCCTACGGGATACAGCAAGCTCGCAGAGAAGAGACTTCCTTGGCAATCTGATGTTAACTACGGACAACTTGGATTTATTGTAGACAACCAGAAGTCTAGTTACTACGATGTGATTACTGAGCGTCAGGCGTGTTGCACAATCAAAAGTAAATTTGGCAATGAAAAAGAACGACTTGTTAACTCCGAAAACATCTCCACAGCATTTGATCAAGCCCTGCGTGAATGGCCCGGATACCTCTACAACACAGAGCAAGACCTTGAAGAAATGCTTCTGTATGGAAAAGGAATTGGAATGTGGGATAGCCCTATGGGATGGATGCCAGAACACGTCTTCCTCTCCGACCTTCTCTTTCCAGACGACATTAGGATCGACTTCTGCAACCTTGAGGAGTTTGTTCGCCGTGTCCGTCTAACTCCCTACGAACTCTACAAGAAGATTGAGAATCGTGCGGCGGCAGAAGCAATGGGATGGAATGTTGATGCGGCTATTGATGCTATCAGATTCCACCGCGCATTTACAAACCACCGCAAGACCCGTGAAGATTTCTTCCGCACGATCAGCGAGTCAGGATTTAACTGGTCATTGTCGGTAAACCAAAAGATTGATCTTTTTGAAGTCTACTGGAGAGAGTTTGATGGCAAGATCAGCAAAGCAATTATCCTTCAAGACTACCAACCGATTGCTGACTACATCAACTCCAATGTAAAAGGAGCAGGTAAAATCAGCGATGATGATATCAGAACCCAGCATGGATTTATGATGCTCAAGGTAGGACTCTATAATTCATGGGATGAGATCATATATATGCTCACGGATTCGGTAGGCAGTGGACTCTTTCAAGATATCAAGAGCCAAGCAGAATCAGCATTCGTTGCTTGCCGTCAGTATGACTTCACAATGAACTCGCTAGTGGATGCCGTTCGACTCAATTCAATGTTGATGATCGAAGGTCAAGGCCCAGACTCAACCAAGATGTTGAAGCAGATGGAATGGTTGCCAATCAGCGTTATGCCAGACGGGGCAAAGTTCATCCAGAACCGATTCCAACTACCAGTAGGTGAAAGCATGAGCTTCATGCAGTTCTTCATGGGAGATATGTATAGGGGTATGGGTCAGTATCGCATCAACGCTCCTACCTCTGGAGGCAAACAACGCACCAAAGGCGAAGCAGAGTTAGATGCGGCTGAATCTGCTAAACTATCTGGAACTCAGATTAGACGATTCAACGAGTGCCAGACTCTTTACTTCAAACAACTCTATAAACGCTTTGTAAGCGCAAAGTCCAGTGATGATGGATATGAGTATGTTAAGAAGTTCTATGAAGTTCTTGAAGAACTTGGGACTCCTAAAGAAGCGGCGGCATATAAGAACATCACCAGCATTCGTTCTAACTTGATCAATGGAGCGGGTAGCCCATCATTCAAACTAATCACAGCAGAGAAACTATTGCAGATTACGGCAATCACTCCAGCAAACGAAGGGCAAGAGAATGCAGTTAAAGACGCAATCGCGGCTCTCTCTGGTAGGGACAATGTAAACCGCTACCGCAATTCAAAACCAACGAAGATAGATGATACGATTCGGGTTATTGGATTTGAGAATGCGGGGATGACTGATACATTTGTTAACCCTGCCAACTTTCCTGTTCTGCCAAATGATCCGCATATTGAACACGTTACTGGTCATCTGCAAGACATGGGAATTCAGATTCAAACAAATATGCAAGCTATCCAAGGAGGTCAGGCAGATGTCAAAGAGCTTGCAAAAGTAATACGTTCCATCCAATTCAAAGGTGGTCATATCATGGCGCACGTTGGATTCATTGAGAAAGACGAATCCAAAAAAGATTTCCTCAAGCAGTTCATGCAAGGGATGCAAGAAGCCCAAGGTGCGGCAGACCAAATCGCTGCGGTTTACCAAGAAATGGCACAAGCCGAAGCTCAACAAGGTCAACCAAGCTCTGAGGAAGAAGTCAAACTTCAATACCTCACCGCCAAATCTGGTATCGAGATCGACACCAAAAAGAAGTTGGCAGACATCTCTGTTGGCAAGGCGGCTATCAGTCACGCTCAACGCACAGAGCAACGCAAGGAACAAGGTATCACTCAACTCGCACTCCAGAAGGCAAAGGCTCGCGCCGAGATTCAAAAGGCAAAAGGCAAGATGAAAGCAGAACAACCAGAGATGGAAGAAACCGAAGAGGTAGAGACTCCAGAGGCAACAGAAGAAGTTGAAATGGAAGTAGAGGAGCCGCCACCAGCAACGCTATGAACGCAAACAATCTTCGTCCAGATAATACAGTAAAAGGAATGGGATTTCTTGGTGCAATTCCAAGACTTGATAATCCCAAAGATTCTTCTACAGAATTGTCTATTGGAATTGATTGGGGAACAGGAGAAAAACTTATCCCTACGATGGTTCCAACGCTTGATGACAATGAATTGAAATATCTTCTTTCTAATCAAGCAGATAAATTAAATTCTGTAAATCCAGATTTAAATAAATCTATTACACGGAAAGCAGTTGAGTTTGCAAAACAAAGAGAATCACAAGGTCTTCCTTTTTTCGCTCAAGAAGATGAAGTTCCTCAAGAAGCTAGGAAAATCAAAAAATCAGTTCTTGGATACCCAATCGTTGAGCCAGACGAGGAGCTACTTCAATGGTTCAAACAGAATCCAGAAACAACAGGAATGCAATGGGGAGTTGGCAAGAACGAATCTCCAAAAGATACTCCGCGTTCTATTGTTCTAAATCCATTTAGCAAATTAAATGAAGATCAAAAAATGGCGGTAGCAAAGAACGAAGCTATCAGACATTTCATTGATGAGAAAAACATCATGCCAAAATTCAATCTAACTCCAGAACAAGAGAAAGCATTTGCTGGAACTCAATATGGAAAGATTGCAGATAAAAACCCGCTCAAGCAAAGCATACTGGCTCGTATTATTACCGGAGATGAATCTGTCGGTAAGATAACGCCAATGCAGCAAAAGTGGGCTGACTGGCTTCAAACACAACTACCAAAAGAATGACAACCGAAAAAGTAAAATCCCTATGCGCGGCAATAACAGCACACGAAGATTGGAACAAACTCCAAGCGTATTTACTTCTTAATGTAAACCCACCAGAAGGAGTAACCACGCTTATCCATGCAATCAAAACTATTGAAGCTATTGGAACAGAAGAACAAGGAGCTTTTAAAAAAACCAAGTCTTCTGCAAGAAATAAAGAACCAAAAGACGGGGCAATTGATCCAGACCTCGATGAAATCTAATTTATGGCAGACAACGACAACACAGCAGAAGTAATCAAGGAACTTAAATCCAAACCTCAAGTTCCGATTAAAGGCAATACATCTGACTTCCTCAAGAAGTTCAGCAAACAACAAGCTGACGAGGGTAAGCCTAGTGCTACCAATGTTGGTGATCCGAATTTAGGAATACCAAAATACAATGAAGAAGAACCACCAGAAGAACGCATCGGAGTTACCGAAGCAGAAATTACCTCTGACCGAACGGGCAAGAAAAAAGGATTTGTTGAGCGACAAATTGAAGAGAACAGGAAACTCAAAGAAGAATTGGAAAAATACAGGAAGGAAGAAGTCCCAAAGTTTGAAACCAAAATCCAAGAACTTGAGCGAATGGTATCCGAGTCAACATCGACAAAAGAAACCAACCACTACCAACAGCAACTCAACAAAGCAAACCAAGACAAGCTGGAAATTGAGCAACACCTATCCGATCAAATCAAGGAACTACGAGGGAAACTGGATTTCCACGATATCACAAGTAATCCTGATTTTAAAAAAACTTACATTGACCCCATTAAAAGCAGTTATGATAGTGCGAGGCAGTTGTTATCGAATGATCCAACGCTTCTTTCAACATTCTCCCGTGCTGTCAATGCAAACGCCTCCATGTACAATTCGACATCCGAAGATGATCGTAGAGCAGCAGAGACAGACCGCGACCAAGCGTTTGAAGAAATTACGAACTCGCTATCGCAGTTCAAGCAATACCAATTCGCAGAGCAAGTTAACAGCTTCCTTAAAGCAGCCAACAACCACAACGCGGCCCTCATTAACTTTGAGGAAACCAAGCAAAGCATCTTGCAAAACGCGAAGCAACGCGAGCAAGACGGGCGCAGTAAGTATCTAAACCAGTGGCGCGATGGGTATAAGAATACTCAACTAGAAATTGACAACGCTACTGCCATTCCAGATGCAATAGCTGACTATATGAAGGATAAGGGGATCAAGTATGACTTGTCCCGTGACGATGCTATCGCACTTTCTGCAACACAGCAAAGTAATGATCAGGCATCAGTGGAAGACATGAACCGCTTGATCCATCAAGGCCGAGCGTATCAGAAATTGCAAGCCCAGCTAAAAGCCTACCAAGAGATGGTAAAAGAAAAAGACGATTACATTTCTCAATTAAAAGGATCGTCACGCATAACATCATCTCCAAGTACAACGGATTCCCAGAAGCCAAGAATGAGCATGACTGAGGGACTGGCCGCGAAGATCGCAAGATTCTCGCCGCAAAATCGAGTTACTGCATAGCCCACCATTCCTAGTTCTGGTTCCTAGCGGGGGAGGTAGTTAAGGTTCTACCTCCCCCTAACTTTTTTTTAAAATAATCGCTTGACATAGTTGATTGTTGGTTGCAATGTCTCGTTCAAGAGAAATCCGAAATTATCGTTTACGATAAAATTAGGGATTCAGCTTCACTCTGGCTGGCGAGTTTTCGATCTCGCATGAAAAACGATTTCTGGACAGAAAAAACTCTGGGTTGAGTCCAGCAGAGGAAACCAAGCACTCGCTTGCTATTCCTCTGTGGCATAGTTTAGCAGTGCAAAACTAAACTAAACAAAATAAATTATATCAATGAGCGAACAACTCTACTTCAATAGTTGTGCTGAGATTGACAGTTTCTTCCGCGAGGGCCGCGAATATTTCAACGACCTCTATGTGAAGAAGCTCGTCACTAACTCTGCATACTTCACCCGTTTCGAGGAGCAATCATGGCCCTTGAATCACACAACCGAACAGAAAGCGTTTCGTTTTGGCCGTGGATTCCACGATCCTTGCACCCCTTTCCGTACGATCAACGATACGTATTGCGACACCGATTCTTGCGATAGCAAACCCGAAGTGATTCAACGCCCCGGCACTGAGTCCTATACTTTCGAGTTGCTCCGTAAAGAGATGACTACTGACTGGATTTGCGTAGAGAGCCTTCTCTATCGCCTTTTCCCTGCTGAAGAGATTCTTCAGTTTGAAGAGTCGAATGCTCGTATCACCAAGAATGTTCACGAAGAGTTTCTTCGTAGCAACTACATCGGTGGTGCTGGTCACAAATGGATGGGTATCACTACGGATGACGGAACCTACTGCGGACTGGTCGATGACCAAGCATGGTTCGTTCCCGAACACACCATCAACAACGAAGCTGGCTACGACCTTTGCGCGATTCGCGTTAAGATCGCTCCTGCTGACCTCAACAAGATTGCTTATCTCTCACTTGATATGCTTGACGATGCTCTCGTTGACCTTCAAGACGAAGATGACGCTTTCCGTCTTGATCTACAAGATGCGACTGGTCAGCCTTTGCTCGACATCGTTATCCCTGATCCTCAAGTTGGCCGTGCGCTTTACTTCCAAGCCAAGCGCAACAATGGTTACTGGGATGCAAATACCGACTTCGATGAGCGTCTTACTCGTTTGAAACTCGGCATCAATCGTATCATTGGCGACTACGCCTTCGGTTACGACATCAACTCGGCTCGTTTTAACTCTGACACTGCATTCAATGCTGGTCTTGCTACGTTCAACGAATCTGATCCTGCTACTTGGGCGCGACTCGTTCGCGTTCCTCGCTACATCAAAGTTGTCATTGAGCAAGAATGCGCCTATGTTCCAAACAAAGCGTACCGCAATGCCGACTTCGGTATCTCAGTTGCTATGGTCAACAAAGCCATGTGCAAATGGACAATGCCTTCCTCGACTGGATACGGCGAAGCCCAACAGATGACCCAGAACTACGCTGGTGATTGGGATTGGAAAAATCCTGACTGGGAGTGCAACCGCTGGCGCAAAACTGGCTTCTATCAAGCCCAGTTCCGCTTGGCTGCACAGGTCAAAGACCCAACCATCATGCACACCTTCTTGCATCGTATGCCTAAGAGCAAGAACCTCTACGGTTCCTGCTGCGAAGTGCAGAACTATATCGTTCCCGAGAACAATCAGGATTGCTATAGCTGTGCTGGCGTGGGTGACATCGTTGTGCCTTCCTAAGTTAAACAGGGGAGGGGCGAAAGCCTCTCCCCGCAACCTTAAACAAAATAAAATATATGTCTAATAAAAGACCACTCGCTTATGATCGAGTCAACTTGTTTGGCCCGATTGCCGTTAACCTCCTCGCTACTGGAGATGCTGATCTCTTGGTTTTAAATGACCAAGACACTAAGTTCTTTCCAACTAGCATTGTTTTGGAGACTGCCTACGCTCGCGGAACTACTGCCACCGATCCTATTGTGATCGTTGACAACGGAACCACTGGTGAAAACGTCACCTCCTCACTCACCATCACTGACGCTCTTGATAACCAAGGCCGCTACAATCCTCTTGCGATTGCTGCTAACCCTTATGTTATTACTGGCCCCGGCAAACTCCGTTTGTTGAAATCAACTGTTGGTGCTGGTCAAGCTACAGCAACTCGTTCCCGTACTGCGGGAGTTGCTACAATTGTTACTGCTGCTGTTCATGGCTTTGCCACGGGCGACACAATCACGATTGGCAGCATGACCGACACTACATTCAATGACGTTCAAGCTGAAATCACTGTTACTAGTACAACTGCATTCACCTACGAAAACGCTGGTGCTGATGTTGTTTCTGGTGCTGATACTGCTGGACGTGTTGGCGCACTTTATGTGAACGTCTACATTGTTGGTATCTACTTCTAAACACTAATTTGGGTGGGGGAGTTATATTCTCCCTCACCCTTACCATTTTCTTATTATGGCTTGCTTTACATCTTTACCTTACCACAATAAATTCTATCCACTTCTGATTACAGTTTCGGCGGCGGCTAGTATTACTCCAATTTCTTTCGGTTGCTTTGACGCAGCCAGCGATGCTTCTAGGCTTTATCAATTTTATCTGGCCTTTGCTACAATCGGTGGACTTACCCCAGTAACTGAAAACTGCTTTGTACAAACAACGGAAGACCAGCAACTCTTTGTTTTAAATGAAGCAGTAGATGCCGCTTTAATTGACCGATAATTATCGTTAACGATAACAATCCTATGGCTACTCCAGCACTATCACAACCCTGCTTTGTTGATTTAACTCCAGATCAGCAGAACTTTAATATCTACGAGTCTCTTAAACAGATCGCAGGATTTGATATTCCTGCCTACGATCAGATTGATATTAGTTACTACGGCTCGACTAACAATATTGCCACAGTGCAGTATCTGAAAGACGGAAACCCAGTTGCAACGCTAACCCTAACCTACGCTATTCAGCCTCCAGTTGCCAACGATGCTAATCTGACAACTGCGTCTGTAGCATACCCATAAAATATGGCACTCACATTTAACCCATTTACTGGCAAGCTAGATTTTACTGGCAGTCAAGCAACCGCTGCAATCGGCTCGACAGGGGCAACTGGCCCAAGTGGAGGCCCAACTGGAGCTACTGGAATTCAAGGAAGCACAGGTGCAACAGGCTCTGGAAGTACTGGTGCAACTGGTGTAGTTGGCGCAACAGGTGCTACGGGATTAAGTGTTACTGGCTCGACAGGAGCCACAGGAGTTGGATCGACTGGGGCTACAGGCGTTGCGGGTGGGCAAGGTTCTACGGGTGCAACGGGAATTTCTGGAGTTGACGGAGCTACAGGCTCCACAGGTGCTACAGGAATCGCTGGAACTGATGGCGCAACAGGTGCTACAGGAACCTCTGGTGGACAAGGTAGCACAGGAGCTACTGGAACAGCAGGAACAGACGGAGCCACGGGAGCGACAGGGGCAACTGGAATTTCTGGCATTAATGGAGCAACTGGTTCCACGGGAGCAACAGGGATAGCTGGACTTGATGGATCGACTGGTGCTACTGGGGTTTCTGGAGCAGATGGATCGACTGGTGCGACAGGTGTTTCTGGGAATGATGGTGCGACTGGGGCAACTGGTGTAGGCGCAAGCGGTTCTACTGGAGCTACAGGAAGCACAGGCGCGACTGGCGTTGCTGGCGATGTCGGAGCGACTGGCGCGACAGGCGTTGCAGGCGGTCAAGGCTCTACGGGTGCAACGGGCGTTACTGGAAATGACGGGGCGACTGGCTCTACAGGAGCTACGGGCGTTCAAGGGGATGTTGGTTCTACTGGCGCAACTGGCATAGCAGGAGCAGACGGCTCGACAGGGGCAACAGGTCTGGAAGGCGCGACTGGAGCGACAGGCGTTGCGGGAGCGGATGGTGCGACTGGCGCGACTGGCGCGACAGGAGTCTCTGGCGTTGATGGGGCAACTGGTAGCACGGGAGCAACGGGGATAGCTGGTGCTACTGGCGCAACTGGTGCTACTCCAGCAAATATAATCGTATCTGATACAACTGGACTTACAGGCGCAACGCAATTAACCAATATAGTTCAAATCACGCAAGCTGGATACAATGCTACAACGGCATTGGCTAACACGCTTTATATAATCGTCGGATGAAATTAACCGATTCCAGTGCGGCAAATGTTGGTGCAACTGTTGTTAATGCGATTGCATCAATTGCAAATTCTCTGTATAATTTTCATGTTCTTGCAACTACTACAATTTCAAAAGTTATTAGCGGTGCGTTAGGTGTTGTTAAAACAGGAATTGGAACGCTAATTTTTTCAAATATAAACTCTTATAGCGGAACAACCACAGTAAATGCAGGAACGCTAAGATTGCAAGCCGCCGCAACAAATTTTTACAACACATCGAACCGCACTTACAATATCAACAACGGATCAGGGTTGGTTTTTGCTAGTGGCACTGCTACGAACCCTTCTCTACACGGAACAATTATAAATATTGACAGTAATGGAGGCGCGACGATTACATTGGATGCGATCAATGGACTCGTCCAGAGTTCTGCAGGCGTTACCTTCAACTCAAATGGTGGAGCGCAAAACAGGCTCATCTCCCTAAATAGTGGATTTATAAATGATCAAGGCGGCAATCGACCTGTGGTGTTCAATATAGCCAGCGGCAGCGATGCGACTGCTGATTTTTTGGCAGATTGCGCGGTAATTGGCAGGTGCGAACTCACAAAAAATGGGTCTGGGAAACTGTTATTTAGCGGGGGTCTGCTCGGAACATTTGGTGATGGAGTTGCAAATATTAGAATTAACTCTGGCATCATGGAAATCGGTGGGGCATCTGCGTCACTCAACCAAAAAAGCGGAAGTCTATTCCTAAATAATAGCACTTTTATTTGGAACTCAACAGCCGCTAACCAAACTATTATAAACGCCATCACAGGGACAGGTAACATAATAAAAAGAAACTCTGGCACTCTTATTTTTTCTGGCAATAACTCTTACTCTGGAGATACATCTATAGAAGCTGGAACTTTGCGTGTAACAACATTGATTAGTGGAACTTCTGGAAAATTTTCTCAAGCAAATTTTACAAATACAACCTTGACTGTTACTTTTTCTGTCGCTCCATTGGCTGGCGAAACTTATCAACTTTTTCCCGGAGCAACTACACAAAGTTATCCTGCCGTTTCTTTGATTGGAGCAACAGGGAGAACGGCGACTTACAATTCTTTAAACTCTACGCTTACAATAGCATGAATATAGAACCTAACAATGACGGATGGAGATTTGATGAATCTGTCGGATGGAAGCTAATCCACAACGACATTGATGTTATTTTTTTTGAAGAGACAGACAAAGCAATTTCGACCCAAGAAAAATTATTCGTAGGGACAAAAGAAGAGTGTGAAAATTTGATAACTGAATTAGGTTTAATTATTACCCCAGAGGGAGAATTAGAAAACCAAGAATGAACGACAACGCTACGCTCACAGGTATAATTGGAACGACAACCAGTTTTACTGGTTTCATAGTTAGCATGATGCCGCACATTGAAACTGGACTGCGCCTCGGCGGGTTATTTGTTTCTCTTATTGCAGGAATTCTAACTGCCGTGTATATGTTTAACAAAATTCGCAAACAATGAAACCCAAAAAAATTGCACTTGGAATGATTTTAATTTCATTCGCTTTTCTCGCATTGGCATTCTTGACAGGATGCGAAACCCTTGGAATTTCCCTTCAGACAGATTACGGCAGAATCACTTATGAACTGCCAGAACCAAAAGGAACTAAAAAATGAAAATCGTAAATATACTACTTCAGCGGCTATCAGAAAGTAGCACATGGCGCGGCTTAATCCTAATCGCTACGGCGGTTGGAGTTAAGCTGGAACCAGAACTCCAAGAGTCCATCATCGTAGCTGGGCTAGGACTGGTAGGATTGATCAATGTAGTTCGTAAAGGAAAATGATTCCCCGCTCCAGACCACAGCAGGCCAAGGAAAAGACACTCGCAATGGTAATCAAAGCGGGTATCGAAGACTTGGTTTGCTTGGTCGGTATTCGTGGATACTACCTCGATTCAATGGGAGCAAAAAGAAAGAACGACAGAGGTATCTACGATGATGCGATTATTCTTCTATCACCAAGCGTTCATGCTACATTCAACGCTAATACTGATCCATCAGTTTACAAAAAAGGCATTGCTGTACTTAAAACGGGGGTGCATCGTTTTCGTAAAGGCAATCATGGTATCTCTAAACCCGGAGGCGGCTACCCAGCGTTACGACCTGCTAACGCGAAAGAACAACTCCCTGTTATGCGAGATGGTGAAGGCGATTCGATGGGGATTGCGATAAACATCCATAAGGGAGGATATAAAACTACAAGTTCGCTAGGTTGTCAGACGATCTACCCACCCCAATGGGACGGATTCATAAATCTCGTCTACTCGGAGATGAGTAGATACAACCAGAAGACAATTCCCTATCTATTAGTGGAAAATATTTGACGGGTTTTAAAATATCGTTAACGATAAAACACCATGAGCAATTGCTGCAACGAAACTATTATAGTAGCATCCTACGCTAGATCGGCAAAAGAAAGTGCTATCAGCGCGGCTCACTCTGCTTGTCTCGCACAGCAATCTATTAGAGCCAGCGGTGCTACAGGGGCAACTGGAATCGGAGCCACAGGAGCCACGGGACTTACTGGTTCTACAGGCCCATCGGGAGGGCCGACAGGGGCGACTGGGGCTACGGGCGAGGGAGCTACTGGAGCTACAGGATTATCTGGAATCAACGGAACTACAGGGGCTACTGGATTGCGCGGGGCTACGGGAAGCACAGGGTTGACTGGTCAGCAAGGAGCTACAGGACTACAAGGTTCTACTGGTATCGGGTCAACTGGTGCTACAGGGGCTACAGGACAACAAGGCCCAATCGGGCCAGAGGGATCAACTGGAATGGTCGGCCCTCGCGGAGCTACAGGATTGACTGGGCCAATGGGTGCGAGTGGGTCGGGAGCTACAGGATCAACAGGAATCGAAGGGCCAACTGGTGCTACGGGATTAGAAGGCGCGACTGGCGCGGGAACTACTGGTGCTACTGGCGTAGATGGATCGACAGGAGCCACAGGTTTAGACGGCGCAACTGGAGCCACAGGGGTGATTGGTATCGACGGCGCAACAGGCGCGACTGGCGTTATTGGCTTGGACGGGGCTACTGGAAGCACGGGCGTTATCGGACTTGATGGAGCTACTGGCGCGACTGGCGTTATTGGTTTGGACGGAGCAACTGGCGCAAGCGGATCACCGGGCGGGGCAACTGGAGCAGGAACAGACGCTATCTTCTTCCTAAATGATCTGATAGTAAATACATCTTACAGCATACCAGCATCTAAAAACGCAGGAACATTCGGCCCAGTCACAGTAGCTAGTGGAGTTGTGGTAACAGTACCTTCTGGCAGTGTTTGGACGGTAGTATAATTTCAAAAATAATCCTTGCAATGACAACAATTAACCCTATCGTTAACGATAATCAACTATGAGTTGCGGAAATTCCAGAAGTTCTAAATGCAATCCATGCGGCCCAAGTGAGGCAGCAATGAATGCGATTGCAGATCGCGCAGCTTACTACGCTCGTATCGCAGTTGAAGCCGCTGGAGGATCATCTGGCGGCAAAGCACCAACTGGAGGGAATACCTTCGGGGTATTCTACGAGAATGATTCAGTAATGATAACTGACTACACTATTACTTCTGGACGTAACGCCATGTCAGCAGGCCCAATCACAGTAAACCCCGGAGTTATTTTAACAATTCCATCAGGAAGCACCTACACAATCGTATGAGTCTAATCAAAGCAAACGCAGTCCAAGTTGGACAATCACCGACAGCAACGCAGAACTTCACGCTGGCAGTGCCATCGTCACCAGACGGGACGATTAAGCTGGCACGGGGCAATTCTGG
>Ga0181339_1000154_pt1 | contig 16632 bp, 33 predicted proteins | sample Sp13VDMM110DD_FD_130101 | JGI IMG/M metagenome (GOLD analysis project Ga0181339, IMG submission 130101) | Freshwater viral communities from Lake Michigan, USA - Sp13.VD.MM110.D.D | ecosystem: Environmental > Aquatic > Freshwater > Lake | place: USA: Michigan | collected 2013-04-23 | reverse complement strand
GGGTGTCCACAGTAACGCACAGTAACGCACACTCGCGACTGGTTCTAGGTGGGTCAACCCCGCTCTGTTCTGGACCTTCCCCTAAGCGGCCCCCGGATCGCGTGGCGAGAAATCCGGGGGCCTGGGGGAGCGTCTGGCGGGAGAGGGGTGAACCACCTGACCCGCCAAATATAGGCGAAGGTTAATGCAGGGTCAAGCCCTGTCGTTCGGCCGCATCGAGCGCATACCCGGCCCTGACCGGCTTCGCGCACCACGCGAACCAGATATCCGGGTTGAGCACCGCCAGGATCGGCACGTTCCCCACGGTCTCCAAAAGGAACGCCCGCCGTCCCCTGACCGCCATACCCTCGCCTGCGATGGGCTCATGCGCCTTAGGCCGCCAGCCCATACGCTCGCCCTCGGCAAGGATGGCTTGACGGTCGGCGTCCGCCTGCGCCCTAAGACGCCGTTCCAGATCACTCGTCATGTTTCGAACCTCTTGAAGAATTCGGCGTCCCGATCATCGGAACCCCAGACAGGCAGGCTTTCGACTTCCGCCCGAATGCCCGCGACGTAATCTTCCCACGCCGCCTTGTCGTCCGCAAGCGCGAGGAATTCCATGTAGATCGTATCGACCCACCGGAGGGTTACGGCCTTCTCTTCGGACGTATTGAAAACGAAGTCCAGCTTTGAAGGACGTTCGTAAGTCTCGCCCTCCACAAGCTCGCCATAGTTCGGCTTGTCGTCCACGATGGGGAGAGCCACGGCTATTCCTCCACGTGGACGGCGACGCCGCCGTTGTAGGAGCGCTTGAAAACCTCCGTGACCCTGACCTTCGTCGCGACGTGCAAAACGCGCACGCTCTTGTAAAAGGGCGACGCTCTATAAGCGCCGTCGCGAGCCTCGGGAAAAGTCGGGTAGGTTTGGATGATCAGTTCGGGCCTCTCGTCGCGAGGTGTGCCCCTAAGCTGATACGCGACTTCGTCGCTTCCGTAGGTGGGGGATTTACCGCTCATCGGCTTGCCACCGCTGAACGACCTTCTCGACGGTCGGGCGAGCCCGGTCATAGCGGACAAGCCGAACGTGGCGGGTCGCGCCCTTGCACGAACGGTTGAACGCCTTCTTGGCGGCGTCCCCATTCTTGAAGGGCTCTTCAAAATCGATGAGCCCGCCTTGGCCTGCATATTGGCCAACAATTTTCCATGCCATTGAAATTACCCCTTGAGATTATCGCCACCTAATTTATACAGGGTGAGCGCAAAGGGCGCAACACAAACAAGGGACTAAAACCATGGCAACCGCCGCTCCTACCCGCGAAATCGTCACCATGTCCAAGATCACCATGAAGGCCCTCGGCAATCCGAAGGCCGCCGCCGCCCTCGTTGTCGGCGACGGCAAGAAGGTGTTCGTCGGCCGCGTGATGGGTTTCGCCTCCGGCCAAGTGGCCAAGCTGACCGACGACGGCGATACCGTCTACGGTTTGAAGGGCACGTTCAAGGCCTTCACCGGCGACGGCAAGAAGGAAATCCGTTCGGGCGTCTGCTACCTGCCCGGCGGCATCCAAGAAAGCGTCTCCGAGGCCATCCCCGACAAGGACGGCCGGGTTCAGTTCGTGTTCGATATCTTCACCCAGGCCGCGACGAACAAGAGCGGCATCGAATACGTGGCCGCTCAGATCGGCGCGCCGACGATGGAAGACCCGTTCTCGGCGCTGGAAGCCGACCTGCCGGGCCTGCCGCAACTGGCGGCTCCGGCCGTCGCCAGCGAACCCGCCAAGGCCTAAGCCGTGGCGGCGCGCCCCACCAAGGGCACAAGGAAGGCGGCGGGGAAACCCGCCGCCTTTTCTTATGCGCCGAAGAATGAGACCGCCCGCGCCGACGAGGCTATCCGGCGGTCCACGATCCAAGACAAAGAGGCCAGGGCCGCCGCGATGCTTCGGCGCACGGCTCAACCGATTTCGGAGAAGCAATGGGGGTTGCTGGCGAACCTGCTCTTGACTGGCAACCGCGTGACGTTGGTCCGGTTTATCGAGTGGGCGAATGACATGCCCTCGGACGCCGGGACCCTAAACCGATGGGACAAAACCCGCGTGTGGTTGTCGCGCCGCTATATGGTGGAAGCGATCAACATGGCGAAGCACGACGTCAATTCGCACGGGACCGCTTGGGAATTGCTCGCCGCGAACTTCGGCCTGAGCGAAGAGGAATTCCAGGGGGCGGTGACAGAGGTCTTCGATTTCGAGTTCGCAGACTTGCCACCGCTTCCGGTATAGGGCCTAACCCAGGCCCATGATTTTGGCGATGAGCTTAGCGCCCTCTTCTTTGATGAGGCCGCTCGCGGCCATCGCGCCGACCAACAGACCGAAGCCCAAGGCGAGCTTGACGTTGAGGCGTTCGAACTTGCCTCGCACCTCTTCCTTGAAGTCGGCAACGCCGTTGGTCAGGTCTTTGACGCTGTCGCGGAATTCGTCCATGTCCTGGCGTAGCCCCCGGAAATCCGCCCCTAGCAGGGCGATATCCTTGTCTACCTCAGATAGAGAAGCCGCGCTACGGCGCACGGGCGCGCGGTGACGTTTTGTCGCGGGATTTTTGCCGGGGTCTGTCTGGCCCATAGCTTCACCTTATGATAAAGGCCCCCGGCCGAAACCGGGGGCCTCATTTGCTAAGTCGGTTTCCCGACGTTGCGGTTAGGCCAGCTTCGCGCCGGTCACGGGATTGAAGGCGAACCCGGCCGCGCGGTAGGCGTCATCGCTGGCGGTGCGGGCCACGCCGTCTTCGTCCGGCTTGGCCAACAGGGCGACATGATCGACGGGCTCGCCCGCGACCTTGGCGACGTCGGCGGCGGCTTCCAGGGCGAGCACCGCCTTTTCACCGGCGACGTTCGACGCGGCTTCCGTGGCCAGCGCCGGGGAGGCGACCAGTTCGACGGCCTCGCCGGTCAGGATCGGCGGCTTCAGGTCGGGATCGACGCTCGCCAGGGTGGCGGGAAAATCGGCGTCGGTCAGACCCAGACGGTTTTCGATGGCGCGCAGGCGGAGGCCGATGGCGGCCAAGGCCTGTTCGGCGACGTCGCCCATGAAGGCCTTGATTTCCGGGTCGCCGTCCGACCGGCCGTCGAACAGGTCTTCGATCAGGGCGACCAGTTCGACCTTGAAGTTGTCGGCGTCTTGCGGCGGGAGCGCGATATGGGTGGCGAGGCCGTCGAAGAGGCCCGTCACCTTGTGGATCAGAACGGAGAGCTTGGACATGGGTAGTTCCCTTTCTATGCCGCCAGCATGGCGGTTTTTGCGACACCCTGAACCGTCTTTGATTGAGAGGCCAGGATAAACAGAGCGATCAGAATAAGCACGATCCCGAGGATAAAGAAAGAGGACCGTTGAGCCCACTTGGTGAAGAACCCGCCCACGGGATCAAGGGCGTCGCCGACGTTGTCCGCGATAGAAGCGGGAACGTCCGCGATGGTCATTCCGTTCCACGATCCGCCCGCGAGGACGGTTGCGCCGATACGGAAATTGTCGGCCTGTTCTTGGAGGTTGTCCCAAGCTTCGGCCAGGGGGTTAGCCCCCGGAGCGGATGAGTTGGCCACAGGAAGCGCACCTTTCCGTCACCTGTTGCGCGGACGCGCCGGAATTGACCGCCGCGCCCGTCTTCTTCTTGAGCCAATCGAAAAACCCTTGGACGGTCAGGCCGGGGGTGAAAATCGTCGGGTTCGCTGACACGGCGGCAGGCCCGGCGATGGCGGCGGCGCTCGAATTGGGATCGGCCTTCAAGAGCTTCCCCGCCGTACCGACGCCCAAGAAGTGAGCGGCGTACAGGGTCGCGTTATTGATGGCGATCCCGAGCTTATCGAGATAGGTGGCGTTCTGCGTGGTCAGCTTTTTGATGGCGGTGTTTTGCTGATCGACAGAGACGGACGCGCCGCCGAAAGCCTTCGTCGGATCGTTACCCCAGGGCAGGCCCAAGGATTGGGCCGTGCTCTTGACGAACTGATAAAGGCCCGACGCGCTAGACGTCGAGGCCTTCACCTGGGGACGATTGTTGCTCTCGATTTTTGCGAGCAACGCATAGTAGGTATCCGAAATAGAGAAGGCCATCTTAACCCCCGAACATTTCGAGGCTGTTCAGGTATTCCTGGCGAGCGCCCGACTGGTTGAAATATTGAGAGACATTCGAGGGGACCAAAGCCAAGTACCCTTGAATGGTGCTCTCTTGAAGCGCCATCATCTGATCGGCGTAGTTATTGCCGATCATCGTAAGACGGTCCACGAATTCCGGCGTGTTACAGCCGCAAGCGCAAGAGCCGTCGCCGACGATGGTATTCGACAGGTTGATCGTGTCGGGGACGTATTTGAACGGGTCGAAGGTCAGGTTCAAATCCCCGGCCTGAGTAATGGTCGCCGGAGAAACCAGAACATCGCCGGAGCGGTTGAAGATCACCCCCTTTTGCCGAAGCAAAAGGAGGATGATCACCACAACCCCGATAACGATAAGGGCGATTTTCAGCCCCTTCTTTTGCTTCGGCGTCATGGCGATCCCCTAGAAGAACGACTTGAAGATCGAGCCCACCGTATTGATGAGGTTGTTCTTCGTGCTAGTCTTATTGTTGTTCGAATTGATCGAGACTTGCGCTTGAGTTTGCGCGAGCCCCAATTGCTTCGAATAGTCGGCCAGCGTCTTTTGAACGTCGGCGCTGATCGCCGACAGTCCAAGCGTCGTCGCGGCCTGGGTATCGGCGGAGTGCATATTCGCGTCGGTCTGCAACTTGAGTTGATTGAACGACGCGCTTTCCGCGCTCTGTTGAGACGCAAGCTGATAGCTGAACGTTTGAGACGCCAACGCCGCTTGCGCCTGCGTTTGGAGCGTCTGATACGCCGCCGTCAAATCGAGCGACTTGTTTTGGAGCGCGTAGTCTTGATCGCCCTGATACTTGGCGAGGTCCGCTTGGTAGGCGAACTTTTGCTGATCGGCGGTGATCTGTTGCGCCGCGAGCGACGACTGAGACGACACGCTCAGTTGCGCGAGTTGCAACTGAGTGGCCGACGCGACTTGCGCGTCGGTCGGGCCGCTCGCGGCGGCGGCCCCCGAAGAGGCCGCGCCGCCGCTGGCGTTCATGACGAGGGCGAGCAAAATCACGCCCCCGACAATGATGCCCACGGTAGCGACGGGGTGCTTTTTGATGATCGGCGGAATTTGAAGCGCCATTTTAGCCCCCGTTGTTCTTGGCCATGGCCTGCAAGTCCGTGAGGGTTTGCAGGGTCGGCCAGCCTTTGTTGAGATAGGCCCCGTTACCGGTCAGGCCGTTGATGACGACCCGAGGATTGCCGGACCCGGCGGCGGCCCCATCTGGGGACGCGCCGCCGGGGCGGTAATCCGAGGTCGGTTGCTGCGTCATCATGGTCCGTTGCACCACGCCACCGGCGGGGCCGAACATCGGGCCATAGATATTGTCCAGCGGCGGCGGGGACCAACGTTGGCCCTCCGCATTCCCGACGCCGACGCCTTGCCCCACCGGGGCGAAGGTCATCGGATACGGGCTCGCGTCGCTGAGGTACGCATTGACGTCGCGCGAATTGAACATGGCTTTCGGCCTCCTTAGCCGGAGCGCTCTAGTAGCCGAAGCCCGTATTCGTGAACGAAGTCGCCCCACCGCCCGCCGCACCGGCCGCGCTGATCGCGCCGCCGAGGCCGCCGAAGTAGGACTTGATGATGCCGGAGGTGTTCGAATTCTTGGACACCAAAACCGCCAGAATGGCGATGCCGACGATGGCGACCGTGATGGTAACGATGGCCGAAAGAGCGCTGTTCATGGCGCGTGGTCCTTTCTCTAAGCGCTTTTCAGAGCGCTATTGAACTGATCGAAAAAGCCGCGATGGCCGATGAGGACCACCACGACGAAGAGCGCCAAGAAGGCGTTGGCCACGGGCTTGAACCCCGGAATGATGCCAAGCATAGCGATCAGAAAAACCGCGAGCAGCCAAGTCATGTAAGACTTGTCGCCCGTAAGATCGCCCTTCAAGAGGGTGATCAATTCTTGCTGCGTCCCGAGAATGGACGTGGACAAGAAGGCAATTCCGACGATGAGCAAAACGAGAGGCATTTTCCGGGGTCCTATTGCTTGAGGCCGAACACCTTCATGTAAGCGGGAAGCTCCCCCTTCACCGTCACGAAGACGAGGAAGGTAAAGAGGATCACGCTAAACGTGATGGTGCTTTGCGACATGGGCTTAGCCCACGGACCCGATGAGCGGGATTTTCGAGCCCCACTTGCGGCCGACCCAGAGGGCGGCCACGATGATCAGGATGGTGACGAGGGAGACGCCAAAGATTTTCATGGCTCTGTTTCCTTACGCGATTTCGGCGGCGGCTCGAACGACCCGCGACCAGAGGAAGACGAAAACCAGAATGAGCCCCACGAAGAGGAACCAATTCACAAGGCTCATATCCGTCTTGAACGGATGAGCCATGTAATCGGTGATCTTCGAAAGGATGCCATCTTCTTCATTAGGCATTTTGAACACTCTGAATTTGAGGTGAAGAAAACGGGGCCGCCGGACGGCGGCCCCGCTGGCGCAGGCCTAGCCCGAGGGCAGGGATTGGGCCGATTGCAGCGATTGGGTATAGGCGAAGGCCTCATACCACATGATCACCTTGGACCCGGCGGCGGCGGTCAGGGCGTTCAGCACCAACTGCATGTTGCCGAACTGCACGGTGTCGATGGGCTTCTTCCGGGTGTCGAAGAAGTACGTCCCGGCCGGGGGGTCGGCCATGAACGTGCCCCGCGCGCGCAGCGCCGTGATGTAGGACGACGCCTTGATCAGGTTCGTGAAGTTGGCCGACTGGATCGACCAGTAATTCACGTCGTCGCCCGCGCTGAGCACGCCGTTTTGATCGTACGTGGCGAACGTGCTCAGATAGTTGCGGTAGTTGCCGAACGGAATGCCGTAGTCGGAATTCGCGGTCACGCCGGTGACGGTCGTGTCCTTGAGTTCGTAGATGGTGTTCAGATCGAGCACCGGCAGGATCGGCTGATTTTTCATCGGCCCATCCGTGTAGCGCGGGATTTGGTCGATGTACGATTGGTAGACGTTGACCGTCACCTTCGTCCCGGCCTTCCAGCCGCCGGGGTTGCCGGTGTAGACGTATTGGGTGGGGTCCCCGGCGGCGCTGACCGGCGTGGCGTTGATGGTCAGTTGCAGATTTTGGGTCGCCGTGGTGACGGCCGAATAGACCGCGCCACGGAAATCGTCTTCCGCGTAGGCCAGGGGGACGTAGTAGGTGAAGCGGATCGCGGCGTCGGCGGACGCGGCCGGAGCGGCGGGCGCGCTCTGGATGGGGTAGTTATTGCCGAGGCCGATGGGGAGGTTCGGGGCGTACGCGCCGCCGTAGCCGAAGCCTTGGCGGGCGGCGTCCAGAAACGCCATGTGCGCGCCGGAGGTGTTGATCCGCACGTTGTTCTGGAGGTCGTTGTACTGGATGCGGCTGAGCACGTTGGCCGCGCCGAAACCGGTACGGGCCAGGGGAGCCCCGGCGGTGTTCGTGATCGTGCCGATGACTTCGATATAGAAGCCCTTGATCAGGCCGACATTCTGGGGCTGGATATTCAGCACCGGCTGAGCGGCGGGGTCCACGGCGATGCCGATGATTTGTTGGACCATGTTCACGCCCATGCCGAGAATGGCGAGGCGGGCGGCGGCGTTCACCTGAACCGGCGAAACCTGTTGTTGCATTTGAGCTTGAGCCACTTTGAGGCCTTTCGAAAATGGCGGGTTATTCGCCGGGGGTGGAAGTGGAGGCGGCCTGTTGACCGAAATAATCCGCCACCACGTGGAACGCGATGGCGGCAATTACGATCATCAGGAACACGATCACCCAATTGAAGGGGTTTCGTGCAAGGTCCCAATTGATAGGGACTTTATCGAGAACGGCCATTTAGGTCGCTCCCGATTTGGCCCGCGCTTTCCGCACCGCCTGAGTGGTCAGGGCGAGAAGAGCGAAGGCCAGGGCCACCATCAGAACGACGGTGATCCAGTTTTCGAGGTTCCAGGCGATGAGGTTGTCATCCATCAGAGGGTTTTCCGTTGTTGACGCTTGCCGCACCGGGTGCGGAAGGTTTCTAGGATCGCGTCGGGAGAGGGGACCGGACTGAAGACGGAGGTCGCCCCCTTGCCTGCCCCGCCCCCGACGTCGAACCAAACGGAATGATACGCGGGAAGTCCTTGGTTAACAAGACGTCGCCCTTCTTTCCCGATGAATGCTTGAGCGGTCAGAGTGTCGCGCTCATCGTTCATTGCGAAGACCTGGAAAAACGAGGCTTCCGAAAAAACGACCCGCTGCAAATCGACGGGGCGTTGAGTGCAGGTAATAACCGGGATGCGCTTTTGACGGCCCTGCGTCATGAACGCTTTATAAGCCCGGCTCTTTTTATTGATCATGGTTCCTTCGTCGGAATAGAAGCCATGATATCCGTCGTGGAACATATTGATCATATACTTTTCAACGGCGGCGTCGTCGTCGTCATCGAACGGAATAGGGTTGATGACATAGAGCCCCGGTTTCTTCGGGGGCTTTTTGTGGAAGTCCACGACGGTGACGAGTTTTTCATCGATCAATTGTTCGATGAATTCGTCACCCTTCGGATTGTGAAGCGTCCACGGCATCTGATCAAAATTTTGCCGGGAGACATGCCACATACCGGCGATGCTCTTTCCCGAGCCCGTCGAGCCCATGACGACGGTTCGGTTAGTCTCATTGGGGAGACGGATTTCAACGCTCATTTGACAGCCCTTCCGAATGCGTTAACTCTATAGTGTCCGAAAACGAGAACCGCCGATAGGGCCGAAAAAACGGCCGTACAGCGGTTTTAGGGGGTCCCCGGTACGCCGCCATATAAAAGCGCGTTCTGGGTATCCAAACGGGCTGTATGAATACTGCCCCGTTTTACTTGCGAATATTATCTAGCCGATTTTCGCGCAAGTATTTCTAGCAAGTCTAATTTAAGTCCTCGCAAATGCACTCAAGAAAAAGGCCGGGGTCTCCCCCGGCCTAATCTTTGGAATGCTCTAGCGTTACTCTAGAGGTCGGGGGCCTTGAAAACGTCCCCCACGACGCCCGCGCCATCGGCGGGCATGACCGCCGGACCCCCTGTCGGAACCGGCGCGTGAAACACCGGCTCCTTTTGAGGGGTCACATTTCGCGACCGCTCTTCCGTCATCCGCATTTTGGTCAGGGCAATCCGAGGGATGACCGCCGACCCGAGAGCAACCGCGAGGTTGACCCAGAGCAGTTGTTCTTTGGGGACGTCCACTTGATAGAAGTTCAAGAGGGCGGCCCCGGCCTCGCTGATCTTTTTGGCCTCGCTCTGATCAAGCTCCCATTCCGGGGCCTTGAGCGCCGACGCCGCAATCGACGTCGCCGTGAGCAAGATCATTTCCAGACCGTTGGCGCTTACTTTCGCCGACGCAGAAGACCGCGAGCCCGACGACGTTCCGGGGCCGCTTCCTTTTCGTCCGCGCTTTTTGCGTCGGCTTCCGTCTCGGTTGAGGATGAAGCCGCCGGATTTGTCGCGGGCGTATCCGTCGTCGGTTCCGGCGGCGTCCCCGGATCGGTCAGGATTTCCACCACCGTCTCCGTCGCCGTCGTCTCCGCCACCTCCGCCGAGACTTCCACCGTGGCCGCCAAGGCTTGCGGGATCAACGATAGTTGCTCCTGCATACTCCGACATGTCGATGAAAGAGCCTCGATTTGCTCCGCCTGGGTTTTCACCGTCGCCCGTAGCCATGTCATATCCTCTTCGTTTTCCGCGATGACCTGCGCCGCTTGAACTTCGGCCATCGCCACGGCGGCCGAAGCCGCTTCTACAACGCGCTCCGCCGCGTCTGCGATTTGGTCGTCAACCGGGACGACCACCGTTTCCGGCTCAGCCGGGAGAACTACCACCGTTTCCGTCGTCATGGGCTTGCGCCTCCAAAAGGGCGAGCACCTTATTCAAGGCCTCGCCGTTTGCCTTGGTCTGAGTTTCGATGCGTTCCAGCCGCGCCGCGAAATCCTCGACCATATTCTTGAAGCCTTCGACGGTGGCGGCCAAGGCGTCGGGGGTAAGCCCGAGCATCTTAGCCGCCATCATTTCAAGACCGGTTGCCATTTTAGTTGCCCTTTCTAAAGGCCCCGAAATTACGGGGCGTTACGCGCGAGAACGCGAGCGGTGAGAACGCCAGTCGCCAACGTCGCGGACACCATACGCAACGTAAGCTGAGAAGTCCCCTGGATATTGGGGCTCCGATAGTTGAGGCCGGTGATATCGCACAGCATCGGCCCCGGCGTCGGGAAGGTCATGGCCGGGACGGCGGCCGGGATATAGACCCGGCCGGAGGCCAGATTGTAGGCGGCCGATCCGTCGTCGCGAACTTGCCAATCGATATAGCCGCCCGCCGCAACGGTGGCGTCGGGATCGAGCCAAACTTGGATCGCCGCGACTTCGAGGCTCTGAGCGGCCACCGGGAAAAGCATGGTCGTCGCGCTAGGCGCGTTGGCCGTGGTGATATAGGCGCGCATCGTCGGCAGGCCACCGCCGCCGCCACCGCCGCCGAAGAGCACGTTCACGTCAAGCGCCGGAGCGATGCCGCGCGTATTGATCAGCGCATCCATGGCCACGTCGGAGACGTTCAGATATCCGCCGCCCGAAAGCCCGGCGGCCAAAAGCGTAACGTCCGACGTGATGAGCGCGCCGCCGGGGTCAGTGAATTGGAAGAGCGGAACCGCCGCCGCCGACGCGGCCCACACGCCGGGTTGCACCGGGAAGTTCAGACAGACGACTTGCGTCTTCTGATAGCCGCCCGACGACGACACCAAGAACTTGACCGGTTGCGGGCAGAGGAACGGAAAATATCCCTGAGAAAGCGGCGGGCAATTCACCGTCTGTTGCGAGGCCGGGCAATAGATGATGATCGGGGCCGTGCCGCCCGAATTGTCGATGTACAGAGTTTGCACGAAATCGATCGTGTTGTTCTGTTGGATCGTGGACAGGTCCACGTCGAACACCGTCTGAATGCTGAAGTCGATATTCAGCGGCACGGCGAGGGGGCCGCGTCCAGACTGGCGAAGATTGTAGGTCTGTTGAGCGTTGCCAACAAACGAGGACGAAGGGGTAACAGCCGGTTCAGACATGAGGGTCGCTCCAATAGTCGTCAATGCAGGGGTCGAAACAGGGAAGCCCATAAGTAGCATGGGGGATGGGAAGGATACTAGGGTTCCAATTAACGTCGGGCGTGAACGACGTGAAAAGCTTGTCGTCCATTCGAGCGTAGAAAACACCGTTGGTATCTTGCTTGCACGTACAAACAAGCTTCAACGGGTTACGCAGTCCAGCCGCCGCCCCGGCGGTCTTGGCGTCGAATTCGATCTTCCAATAATAGAGCATGTCGGGACGGAAGATAATGAAGGTGAAGGTTTGTTGCGCGTTGTGCGGAACAAACCGAAAGATCATCGAAAAACCGATGCGCGAAAGACCGCTCTTAACTCCGGTCCCCGTGATGAACGCGAGGTCTAGAACCGGGTCTTCGAAGTACAGCCCATTATCGCGGACGCCGTGAAGAGCCTGAAACCACAGTTCAACAGGGACGACGCCGATACCGGGATCAATGAAACCGGTCTCTTCATAAATGAACAGAGACCCGCGCGGTTGATCCGAGGGCATCCAAGTGAAGTTCGTCTTAATGTCCGTCTTCGGATCGGTGTAGACGAAATTGATAGGCGTGCTAATGCCGGGGATAAAGCTGTCGCCGTCCGCAATCGAGATGCGAGCCCCGGCCACAAGCGCGCCGCTGGCGTATTGGATCGTTTGCCACAGGGCCACGGAAAACGGCGGGTCGGCCATCGATACGGCATACCAAGCGACCATCGCCGGGCCGTCTTTATATAGGCACGGCGCTTCGGTCGCGTAAGCGCCGCCCCAATTTTTGGTGTAGCTGGAATAGACGTGCTGAAAAGCGTAGTCGCCGACCTCGCGCGGATAGGGCGTAACGCTAATCGTCTTCGTCGCATTGCCGCCAACGTAAGACCACTCGCCGTCCAGATAGGCCGAATTCGTTTGACCATTCGGGGGAGCCCCTTCGGTCAATGTCGCGATACCGGCAATGTCCAGAACGGCGACGCCAAGCGAGACGGGTAGCGCCCCGGCGCTTGTAATATTGGAGCGAGAAAACGCGGCCCGCGTTGACCACTCGTTAAAATCGGTCGTGCTAATCGTGGCCGGAGTATCGGCATAGTCAAAAAGCGGAACGCGAACGGTCCCGGCGTAGCGTGCGAATGGCATAGCGGCTTGCCCCTTTTCGTGGTTCGGGATAAGGTATCACTTACCCCGCAACAGGGCCAGAGAGGGAAGGGCGAGACCCCCTCTGACCCCGGATCGCAACGGCGATCTTGTCGCGGGCGGACGCGACAGGGGCAGAGTATGGCGAAATCACCCAAGGGTAAACAGGACGCGGCGGCGCTTCGCCAGTTTCGTTCGCGGCTCGCTGAGCTTAAGCGACTAGGCGTAGTAAACAAGAAGGTCGATGCGCGCTCGCAAAAGATGACGCGCCACTTCGTCAAGAAGGTCCGTGACCTTGACGCAGTATTGGAAGGCACAGTTAAAGCCGTCAAACTAAAGCCCAAGGCTCTTGCCGAGTTCAAAGCTCATGGCGCGAAGGTCGTCAATGGACGTGTACTTGTCCAAGCCGAACCGGAGAGTATTGCGCGAGCCCGCAAAGGTGAATTCACCGAAGGCGTTATTGTAATCCGCACCGGCTTGAGTAACGACATAGTAGAGGAACGTATTGTTTTCCCTCGCGGTGTCGACACCATCGGCGATCTGATCGAGCGGATGAACAAAAACCCCGCGAAATGGGACAAGCTGAAAAACCCTACTGATTATTTCGCCTTCTATATTGCGGGTCGTCGTTCCTATGCGACATTCTCAGACGCTCAATTGCTCGCTGACTATCTGATGGGTTATGCGACCTTCGATAGCCTAGCCGACGAGGAAGTGGATGAGCCTACGGACTTCTTTATGATCGTCCGTATTATCCAGGGCGCTAAACGGCCTGAGTATCCGAAGGCCCGCCGTAAGTGGAAGACGCAACAGGATCGCCGTTACGTATCGCGTCCAAAGAAGACCGCCGATCCTGACTACGCGGCGAAGAAGCAAAAGGCGTGGCGCGAGGAACACGCCGACGAATTGAAAGAGAAGAACCGCATTCGCATGGCGGTTAAGCGCGCGGAACAAGGGATGAAACCGCGCACCAAGAAGTAACGATTACAGAGGGCATGAAGCGTGGCGCTTCCTATTGTTGAAGAAGAAGGCGCGATCATCGCGCCTAAGCCGTACAAGATGCGGCGCACTAAGAAACGCATCGCCGTGGTTGACACGGAGACGTGGGGCTTTCTCACGGGTCGCGTTCCGAAGCCTTTCACTCTGGGGTTCTGGGATGGCGAAGAATATCGCGATTGGTGGGGGCTCGATTGCGTAGAACAGTTTTTCGCATGGCTACAGGAAGAGACCGCGCGCGGCGTTGAATATCTGATCTATGCCCACAACGGCGGCAATTTTGACTTCTTCTTTTTCCTGCAATATCTCGACTATGACATTAAGCCGAAGATCATCGGCCGCCGTCTAACCAAGATTTGGTTTGCTGGCCAGGAATTCCGCGACAGCTTCAAAATCCTCCCCTCTCCTTTGAGCGCCTATAAAAAGGATGAGGTTGATTACGGATGGTTCGAGCCCACCAAGTACAAACGGCATGAGAAGAAAATCCGCGAGTATCAGCGCATGGACTGCGTCTATACACGCGAATTGATCATGGCGTTCCATGAGCGCTATGGCGACCGCTTGACTATTGGCGGCGCATCTATTGCGCGCCTGAATTCGCTATACGGTTTTGCGAAGCTCACGCCGCAAGAGGATAAGCGTTATCGCGCGTGGTATCACGGGGGCCGTACTCAGCCGTTCGAAGCGGGCATTCGTCATGGCAAGTTCAAAATCTATGACGTCAATTCGATGTACCCGTTCGTCATGGCGACCTATCAACACCCGGTAGGAAAGAACGTCGAGATTGGTCGAACGGTCGGACCTGATACCGTGTTGATCAAGGTTCGTCTGCGTCGAAACTCAGGGGCATTCGCTCAGCGCACAGATACCGGCGGCCTAGACTTTACGGTTCCGCGCGGCGACTTCTTTGTGACGATCCACGAATTCAAGATGGCCGAAGAACTAGGCCTAATTTCAATCGACAAGATTTTGTCCACGATTGATTGTCCCGATCAAACCAACTTCCATGATTTCGTGATGCCGACTTATGAGCATCGGCTAGACATGCGCGCCGAAGGTAACGACGCCGAAGCTCTGATTGATAAGTTCGACATGAACAACGGTTACGGCAAGTTCGGCCAGGACCCTAATAATTTCAGCGATTACATCGTGCTTGCTTCCGATGAGGTTCCCGAGGGCTACCCGGAAAACGCTTTCCACAAGATCGCCAATCCCGGCGGCTGGAAACTACAAGAGCGTTTTGGCGATCACTCGATTTGGAAGAAGGCGGCGGCCTCGCGGTTCTCAGGCTTCAATAACGTCATGACCGCCGCGAGCATTACCGGAGCCGCGCGCGCCTATCTCATGCAAGGTCTCTCGCGCGCCGTGCGTCCGGTCTACTGCGATACTGACAGTATCATTTGCGAGAGCCTGGATATGGAGCTTGACGGCAAGAAGCTTGGCGGATGGAAGCTTGAGGCCGAAGGCGACCGCATCGGCATTGCCGGGAAGAAGCTCTACGCGATGTACGCCGGGGATGAGCTAGTCAAGAAAGCGTCCAAGGGCGCAAAGCTCACCGGTCCCCAGATCATGGCGGTTGCTCGCGGCGATACGGTTGTCTACGCGCAAGACGTTCCGACGTTCCGTCTCAACGGTGGGGGCGATTTCGTGACGCGCGAAATCAAGCGCACAAATAAGATCATCAAACCGTTCGCCTACAAGCCGCGACTGAGCGAATTAATTTGATGGTAAGAATTGGCGTGCTATAAATTGGGTGTTGAAAAGAAGGGCTCGAAAATGCTGACCGCCGAAACCACTCAAGAAGAACACGCCATCAACTATCCGAAGGCCAACTTCTGCGTTTCCCTCTGGGGCGATAGCCGCCGGGGATATCTGGTCTGTGATCGCATTTGGAAATTTGAGACCTTCACCGAAGCCTTTAATTACGTGTGCGATAATCTCGGCACGTGGGATAAGGCGTTCGTTCGGCTGGCCATCACGCAGCGCCTCGACTACGGATCGTACGTCGAGCTTTATCAGAGGAACGCGCAATGAAGTGGTATCTATGGGTCATCGTTTGGGCTCTCGCGGGTCCGGCTATCCTCTTCGCATGGCATGTCGCTAAGGCGACCGCCGCGAACTTCCATCAACGGCGTGCCCGCAAACGCGCCGTCGATGCCGTTGGCCAATGGGGCACGCGGCGTAATAGCGACGTCGGTGGCGTCGTTCACAGAAAGGGCAAGTAATTGGGTACTCCCCAGGAAGAAGCCGATTGGCTCGCACGTTTGCGAGTTGAGGCCAGAGAGCTTGACGTTAAGCGTCAGGCTCTCGCGGCGTATCTGGCGAAGGACGCGCCGGGTTCGTCGCATCTGCAAACCGGGCTCATGCATGAACAGATCACGTTCATGGACGCCTATTTCGATATTCTCGCGCGCCGCATCGCGTATGCCGCGCTCACCGGAGGGCATTAACTTGGACGATCAAACTTTCGCCGCTGTCGCCGTCGTCGGCGCTGGCGCTCTGGGTGCTCTCGCTGGCGTCGCCGGTGCAGGCATCTATTGGCAAGGCAAGCTGAATACGGTTCTCGGAAGGCTTGAAGACTTCCGAGGCCATTATCGCGCGGTCGAGGCCAGCCTTCACCACGCGCGGGCTCAACTCGCCGAAGCCCTGGCCAAGCTCCCCGTCGATACGGCGGCCACGGCGGCGGCCCTCTCGGAGGCCTTGGAAAAGTACCCGGCGCAAACGCTGAACTCCGATGGTCAATCATCCATGGGGGCCGAAGCGATGGCGTTCCTTCAAGGGGAGCGGACCACGGAAGACCTCGCCGAAGCCGTGACGCGCGCCTATCCGCATACGATGATGGCGTTCGATCCCGACGCCGCCGAAGAGGCGAGCAGAGAGCCGCAATTCTTCGGCGACCAATCCAGGGCCGACGAAGACGCTCGCGATTACGAACGCCGGGAATTCATGAGCAACCCGCGCGTATCGCCGTTGGCTATGGGGCTGGCCATACTGTCAGACGATGAGCTTATCAGGGCGTACGCCTTCGATTGGCTCAAGAACCACGGTACGGAAATGAACGATCTGTCGGCCGAGTTCACGCGCCGGGGCTTCAAGGTCCCGACCCTGGAAGAGGCCGAAGCGGCGCTTGAAACGCAGAAGCCCGCGAGGGGTTCCAAGACCCCTCTGAAAAGCCGGGCGAAAAAATCCCGCAAGCCCGTTGACCATACCGGCAAAATCGGTTAGGTTAATCCTGCCCCCGGAAGTGAGAGCCCGATCTTGACGGCTCCGGTTCCGGGGGTCCCCATTATGACCCACCTAGAACCAGTCGCGAGTGTGCGTTACTGTGCGTTACTGTGGACACCCCTTCTCT
>Ga0181339_1000152_pt1 | contig 16744 bp, 40 predicted proteins | sample Sp13VDMM110DD_FD_130101 | JGI IMG/M metagenome (GOLD analysis project Ga0181339, IMG submission 130101) | Freshwater viral communities from Lake Michigan, USA - Sp13.VD.MM110.D.D | ecosystem: Environmental > Aquatic > Freshwater > Lake | place: USA: Michigan | collected 2013-04-23 | reverse complement strand
TGTAGTCTACTCACCGTACGAACTAGTTCACTGAGCGAATTTAATGCATTTTCTATAATCATATAGTATTTATCAACAGAAGGTTTAATGGAACTACTACATTCTTTTCCAATAAGAACATTATGGAAGAATTATTGCCTATAGACAAGAATTGGTCAGATAATGAAAGTAAACGCTGGACTGATGATAATATGATCAATTTCCATTTGTTTATATTCAGGCATCCTGATCAAACACTTACAGTGAACAAGTATCTGGAGGAATTTGAGGTGAATCTAAGAATAACAGAATCCATAAGACTGGAAAATAAACCGGTCGAAGCTTATGATATTATATGTGGTAACCGGTTCTGGTATCTACATGGTGACATCTATTATGAAATAGAAATTGGTGGATATGTTAATCCTGACAGTATGTTCGTGAAAATACCAGATAATAATAAAGTACGAAGTACAACAACCGATTTGAGTTATGGTCACATGAAAATCACACCAGCTGATTTGAAATGGATATATCCACGCACCTGGAAGGGTAAAATTGTTTACTACGATAAAGACTAACAATGAAAGTAAAATCACTAATACGATTGGGTATGTTAATGGGCCTGGGATATGAAGAAGGTAGAAACTATATTGGTGCTGATGGCACTGATAAAGGAAGAATTGTATTTGATGGTGTAAACAATCAACGGTTCCCAATTGAAGCAACTTGGAAAGATGATAAAATATATGCTGAATTAGGTAAAGCTTTGATTCAGATGGGAGAGAGGAAAAAATGTATGGAGATTGCCAAAGTGATATCAATCACATGAAACAATACTTCCATATGATTGAAAACAAGAAAGAAGTTTACCGGTTTGCTAAAGGGGAATTTGCTGAATATTCAGATATAGCAATGACTATATGGGGTGGGATACCGCATGATGTGGTTTGGGCCAAAAACAACCCAACTTACAGGGCAGAATTAACCAAACGCAATTTGCTCTTATTGCCAGAACAATTAATTGTTGGTGCTGTTATCAAAATCGGACCAAAATATTCTGAATTTTGTGGGGGTTCATTGGAACCAGGATCAACGATAACATTAATAGAAGGGTATTTTGATCATGATAATGGGTTATATACAGAAACACAAACTGCACCATCTATTTATGACGAAGTAACCAAAGATTTTGATTCGATATATCATTTATTTGGTAATGATCTTGAGAATTTCATGGATTGCCAGATACTAAAATAAGAAAAATGAATTACAATTTAGTTATTGATCTACTTGAGAACAAATTACTAGAAGTTAATGATAATACCAATAAACACATTTCTACTATTACCTCAAAAGATTATCATGGTGCCGCATCATTACCACCAATGCAAACTGAACTCAGTGATCAACTAACATCAGCCATTGAGATCATCAAAAACGAATCATCACAGGAATCTGAATCAATTGTACTTAAGGCTATAACGCATTGTTATTCCATGGATAGTGTGATGTACCAAAAAGTGGTTGGTATTTTCAAACCGGATCAATTGGAAGATGCTTTTAAACAAATACGTGAAGCTAATGGTAACAGGGTGGAGAAGAAATTCGGCTATGCCCAAGATGTACATAATTACATGCTTGAATATGCAGGTGCTGATTATTATTACTACTCCGGCAATTATATTGTAGGAGAATTAAATCTTTAAATTAGAATTATATGAGTTTAAAAACTAAACAATTTATTCAATACTCAGTTATCGTATTGTTTATATTATTGGGTATTTTTGTTGGTTATCTGGTAGCAAAACACATTTTACCAATAATGGGTGCCACATTCATTACTGTTAAGGATGTTATAGGCTCCTATGTCATTTCCATTATTGTAATGGGGTGTATAGGTGTGTGGATTGGTGCGTTTTATCTTGAGGACAAAATAAAAACCAAACGATAATATGGACTTGAGTAAACTTTCATACGAACAATTGCGTTATATCTTCACTTTGCACACTGGTTGTGGGGTGTTTGCTATGTACGATGATGCCCCACGCAGGGGAATATTAACTGGTTTTCATGGTGAATACCAGGCTGAAATTCAATTCTATGAAGAAGATGGTGTTAATGTGTTTGAACACCCTGAATATGTAGAAATGCATAAGGTGGAATTGAATTTATCATCACTAGCACTCATTAATGATGATGAAGCTGCTACCATTGCTACCATTGCTGGCTACATTGAGGTGTCGTTCGGTCGTGATCGTATGATCGCTATAGGTCGTGACATCATTAAAGATATAATGGAAGATTCCAATATCACAATCGAACCAAGGCGTGTTTTCTTTATCTTACAACAACTTTTGCAATGGAACTTTGATATTCCTTTATACTTTGGAGTTGGTCACCCCTACAATGGATTTACCGCACGTAAAATTTTCAGCCATATAAAATTTTCATAATCATGAGGCAACCAGGATATTACTTTTGCAATGTACGTGGCGCAGTTGATTTTGGACCTGCCCAAAAATTATTGTGTTACTATGGTGCAAACGGCGTATGGTTCATACCTGGATTTCATTCTATTAAGCCTATCACTCAGTACGATCAATATTCTGTATTCTCTTCTATAGATGAAGAACCGATCGATCCAAACATTGTGGTACCAACTGCGTTATCACCAAAGGATATAACATATTATACCAATGAACTTGCAACCATTTTAAAGTTCATGACTGATAAAAAATCTGATCTCAATCTAATGGTAGCCAGTATTGATAGAAAAACGGAACAAATATGGCGCATGCTTACTGACATCCGATCTAAATGTAACCACGCTTTCCCCAATAAAGAACCAGGTATGATGGGCCGTGGTAAATGCATAATATGTGGACATGATGACTACTGATCCTACTACCATAGCTTTATCCCTTAATGGTGCACAGGCAAGTTTGCTTCAAGAAATTGAATCAGAAGGGCCACACTATCGATTTGGTAATGCATCTGTTACTACGTGTTCATTGCGTGATATGGGCCTCATCACTATCTATCATCCACGCAATACCACAGCTGTTGCCACTACTACTGCTCTTGGTCGTGATGTCATTATACAACTACAATTTATAATAGAAGATGGCTTTCCTGATGGTGAAGGCTGGTAAAATTTTAACTATGGACATATCACTCATAAAGCCACTAACAGAGAATGATCTTATTTTTAGTTTTATGGAGTGTCCTATAGGTTCTCTTGATCTGGAGACTATCAACTACCGGCGCACTACTTTGCTTGTACTTGGTTATAATGATTTCACCCGTACCGCCACTCGTTCTGCCTGGAAAGAATACAAGGATTATAATTATCAGGGTGAGGGATGGATCACTTATTGTCAAACCTGTCCTAATTTACATCTTCTCATTGATGAAGAATTTGAAGGTGAGATCGCTTCATTACCTGAGAAAGAGGAACTTGCCCAGGCCAAATTCGATTTATGGGTTGGCGCAGCAAAAGTTAAAGAATCAATGGAGCAGTTCAAGAATATAAACCGGATTGAATTTGAGAAATATGATTTCAATTTGTCCGCTGCTATGATCCCCACTATTGAAGGTATAATCAATTCTAATCCTATGAAGTCTGGTAAATACAAAAGTATGTGGGATTATGTGATAAAACAAATGAAAGAAATAAACCTACCAAATGATGAAATCATGGTCTGATCTTACTGATCCTCAAAAAACACAATTCACTGATTTGTGTAATGACCAATACGGGAATTCATTCACTAAATCACAGGACGGTGAACCACTCTATTTCGATCAAAATGCAAATCTCATCGACACAAGTATTATTTATAATCTATTATTTGATTTAACACTTAACTGATAATCTATGTGGCACAACTTCTTTTATTATTCCGGTATTGTAGCCTGGATTCTTGTGGGGATTGCAGCTATTTTCTTTTCTATCGTTATCGCTGCTGCCTGTACCATCAAGGACGATGGCCGTGGTGGGTATAATTAATTCTCCTTTTCTTCTATAACTACCAACACATTATCTCTGTCTGTTGCTATCTTGAACAATCGCCAGAATTCAGCTTCACTTAATTCATGTAATGCCAGGGATTTGAATTCACCATTTAATGTGATAAAATCATCATGATCGTTCCAATCCAGTAGATAATACCAGCATCTTGCCGGTACTTTGTTTTTTACGCTCATATCTCTTTTGTTATGTGTTCTATCATCAATTCACCCTTATAATACTCACTCATTCTCTTGTGGTAGCTGTGCATTGAGGTGTTGTATTCACCATCATTTTCATATAATATCCTTATTGCAAAACCATTTGCAAACCGCTGATGTAGATCACACATCTTTGCCGATTTTTCTCTCGATTCCGGCATGTCCTTTATCTTCCTCTCTTCCCTGAACAATTCCCTAAATCCCTGCGGCCAACTCATTATACTCAGTTCAAACCATACATTATTCAGAAATTTTCGTATCTTTTGTTTCATACTATTTTTATTTTGCTATCCTTCCCCAGTTTCATCACATAGTTTGATTTGGTTTACTGTAACTATCCAGATTTCTCTATCTATTTTGTCCATGGGCGATATAGCTGGCGATAACTACACCAATCCCGATGATCCCAATCATGTTGATGATCCGTATGAATGGCTTATGTCATCTCTTATCTTTACCGCTGCTTTATCCAAGTTATTACTTGACCGGCAGGGTATAGTAATTGAGATGAAAGGAGATATGAACATACTTGACCGGTCTGTTACCAAGGTTATTGTATGGAAGGATGGAAACACGATTAAGATCAATGATTACAATGATGAACTACCTTTGCCTGATGGGCTTATGGTACAAATGACCAACGAATAAAAAGAAGTAAAATGAAACTTAAAGCCAAAGATTTTCCCAAGTATGTACGTGACAAGAATCCTAATCTTGAACAGACATTACAGAAAAGAGCCTCCAATGATAATACCTATCTGGTCATAAATGGAATGTTTGGGTTTGTCACATTGAAGAAAACCTATGGACAATTAATAAGATAATGATCAACTACACCCAATATCTTACCGATTCCATTGTTTCTTCCGGCTGGTCATATTCACCACCTACTTCCACCGGTCTTGATGGCTATATGGTATCTACACCTCAACTGGATTTCTTTATACCAAACCATTTCATTTCTATGGCTGAGACCGAAGCTTCTTTGGTAAGGACTGGCTTCATTAAAGGAGACATTCTTTATTGTTTACCCGATGATGTAGTAGTTGAAGTAAAGGTTCAGGCTTTTAAGGAATGTCTGGCCAGGCTACTTAGGCCGATTTTGGAACCTATGTTTCATAAAAGCACCACAGCGCAACCGCTGAACCCTATTGTGTTTTAAAACTATCCGGACCCCTCTTACCCATCACCCAGGCATTGATCTGCCGGTGGTTGTTCTTTATATTCTATATCTGGTTTTTCTTCCTTTCCCAGTTCCTTTTTTATTCCATCCAGTTCTGCATTATACGCTTTTATGAATTCATCCGTATCATGCTGCCTGTAGTATTTGTGATTTTGCACGTACCACTTATAATTCTTATCCGTCCTTTCTATAACACCAAATCCCATCACCTTTATCTTCTCTATCAGGTCCATTGGGTGGATGCTACCACAGAAGCTACATGTCCTCACTACTCCAGGCTTCCATGTATCTATGTTCTCCACTCTTCCCCATGGCCCCATTTCACCCATTCTCCTTCCACATGTATGCCTTTCCAGCTTGTCCACTTCGCTTTTATCCACTACTTCATATTCCTTTTCCACTTCATACTTGTGTTGCCTGTAGCCCTTATCCCCCTGGTTAAATAGCTGCCTTAACAGGTAATCCCCACTTTCATGCCAGCCGATGTGTTCCACTATATGACCACTCCCATTTGTCCTTCTCAGGTAATTGATTACCTTAATTACTGGTTTAATTTTCATGTAATCTTCCACCCAGGTAATGATCTTCTCTTTCCCCTTTATATCCAGCTTTTTGCCATCTACATAGGTTATTTCCATTACCGGTCCATCCTCAACATGGGTGCCTACCGCTCCAATCTCTCCTTTCCTTAGTATGTCTGCTATGATCGTATCACCGAATTTTTCATTTAAAATTGTTAGTATGTCTTTATTTTCCATGATTTTCCTTATTTTTTGAATGGTTCACCGATCTGGATGAATGGGAACCGATTTGGTTTTGCAAGTATTATTTCAAATTCTCTTTCATACGGTTCTGTCAGGTAGCGGCCTCTTGCTCCTCTCATCTTTATGATCTTACCCGTTACTTTTCCAGATAGGAAGCCATCTATCAACTTGTCCAATTTCTCCAGACTTTTATCTTTCTCTGTATTGAACCAGTTAACCACAAGGTTAGTTAACAGAATTTCGGTCTTACATCTTGTAGCATAAGTACGCTGTACTATAGACCAATCATCACCTGCCGTGCGGATTCGTATCTTCATATAAGGAACTAGTAAAGGAGAAGGAACGGTTACAGAATGTAAATCCATCCCAGGGTTTTATGCAACTTTTCTTTATTTTTCATTTAAAATGATTATGACAAAGAAATACGAATTTGTTCCCATTGATGATGGATATGCTGCTGTTGATAATACAGTCTCTTTATCTACAGGAACAAGATATTGGGTTAGTCCTGAAAATGGTAAAGGTTATGTGATCAAATCAGATTACATGAAATACGGTTGGCCTGTAATTGCATCTTTTGGTATTCGTATTGAAGAGATTCCCTTGATTGAACCACACGATGAAAAATTGGAAACAGCAAGAAAATTAGCAGAGGATAAATTTCCTATTGATGGCGAATCTTCGTTTAATGGATTATTTCAAGGTGGTTTTGTACATGGTTATATGGCTAATCCTAATCAATACACAGAAGCTGACTTGCTCAGGTACATAGACCTCAGGATGAAAATATGGAGAGAATCTATACTAAAACAGGAATTCAAGGATCATCCAGAACCATTTAAAGCACAGGCAGAAGCTGTACATGAAAGAGCAGTTAAGTCTTTACAAAAGGTTCCTATAAGTGTGGAACTTGAATATATTAATAAGTTGTTATTTCTAAGTTCGGCTCCAGGTGATAAAAATGAAACAGAAGATGTGCTTAAAATTACCGATCCGGAGGCCAACACAATAACACCGATATCAATTCAGTATGCCTAAAATGAAAATGGGAGAATAGGATTGTAGAAATGTAAATTTGTACACAATGTTTGAAGGTAGGAAAATGCAAAGAAACGGCGTGAAAAAAGGAATATATCTATAATGAAAGCGATCTGTGGACGTGTGTGATGAGTCCTGGGTAACCCCCAACCAAATCCTATTCCTACCCCTCTCCCGAATATCCCATCATATCCGTTTTATTTATCTTACTTATACAACCAATTTAACCATTCATTTCAATTTTTCATCAACCCATTTAATTCAACAATTCCTTTTATCCGGCGATCCCTTTGAACCTGTTAATTATTTGTTAATTTTTCGGTTGTACCCGTCCAACTCATTAACGCATCCAACCGGTTCACCCATCCTACCGGACCAATCCCTGGACCCGTTCTATTTGGGAACCACCAAATCGATCGATCCTATATAAACCATGAAAAGCAGAGAACACATAATAATGAATGGGAAACCTATTTTTTATGCCTGTATCTACGAAGATTTAAGGAAAGCTGCTGCTGATTGTGGGTGGGCATTGGGATTACATGGTAGCCTTGCGAATGATATGGACATTATGGCTATGCCATGGACAGAAGATGCTACATCTATAGAGGTGATGATACAGGCATTATCAAACTGTTTTTCTGAAAGTCCATTTAAGGAAGAACATACTACACCACATTACGGAAAACCAAATGGTAGGGTTGTTTACACAATAAGTATTTGGGCAGACTTTCATTTAGATATAAATGTCATCAATAGCACCAAATAACTCACTTGTATTTATAGAAACCATCAACCGGTTTACGCATATTTTGCTTTAAGGGTAGTCAACTGTGGTACCTGTTGTTGGGATTAAGGCGGCTTTTACGGATTCAGCCGGTATCCTGGAATACGGGTTAAGCAGTTGGCAATGGATTGGGATCGGGAAACCGGTCCCGATCTGTATTTGGACCTACCCACCCCAGAGGCCCGTCCTTGGGTCCAGGGTTCGGAAGGGCTTACCGGTCCAATCGGTTAAACGGATGCCAAGGGTTGAAACCGGAGAACCTGGAAGACCTATTGGAAGTATAAATACTACAACGAAATGAACAAAACAGCAAGTAAACCGGTGAAATCCATTAATGATCTTGTGCTTGGTATAGAGTATCAGTTACGGGATAAAGCCTGGTTTGATAAGAAAAAACCAAGTAATGCATACCATCATAACGGTGCAATCCAGTATGCCGGTCAAAAGGTTACAATTGAGGGTGTAGTTAACGGGGATCAACTGATCCTTAGGCTCAAAAATGGCAGGGAATTCTGGTTGGGTATAGAATATGTGACGGAAATGCCGGATCAGAAAAAGGTAAGTGAGGAAATCCTTACCATGATCAAAAGATTAAAAAAGGAAAACTACCTGTCAACGTACGATGGTGGGCCAGGTGGTGGAAGGTCCGATGTTATCAATACACAAAAGGAACCGGTATTACCCTGCATAAATAAGGACGGCACAGAATGTGTGTATATGAATGTATCGGGATTGAGGAGGACATTCAAACTAAACAAATTGGAAGAATTGTTCAAAACCGGAATGACAAGTCAATCCTTCAAAGCTACTGAATACACAACGATCACCACCGAACTAAAACTAATAAAGGATAAAAAGAACATACCAAGGAAATCATCCTGGGAAACAATGTCTAATTAATAGTTGATAACGGATCGAATCATATACCAGTTGATAGTTGCCTATTTTGTTGTACTGGCCTTATACATTGTATATCATTTAATCATCCGTTGGATATTGAAATACAAAATAGAATTCTACTATGAAATACCAATAGGTAGGTACACATGGTTCATTATTATGGAAAAGACCGATGATGGAGGTATGGTACTGAGGTATGGATACTACTACATCAAATAAATTTGGCACGTCCTTTGTAAATTTATTGGTCTAAAATTATCAACCAAATGACACACCCAATTACATTAGCATTCCTACAGGAAAGATTAGCAGAGATCAAAAAGTTATTCCCTGTGGGAACCATACTTATACACAGTAGCAGTACTGAATTCGAGATAAAGAGCCTTGGCCGATTCAATATAGTGGAACCAGTGGCCGATCTACCGGTTGGTATATGCTATGGAGCCAAGTACGTTTGGTATGCAAGCAAAGGGAACGGTTGGAGAGGTGAATACACAGCTACAGTTAAACAAGCCGTGGCAACCATTGCACCGTTTGCACTGAGGGAGATTGAGTGGGCCGATGGCAAAGTTGGCCAATACATGCTGGTTAACAACGATAAAGGATCAGGCCGGATAAAGATCACTAAAAAGCAATGGAAATCATTACAATTTTTCGGTTTTCCACAGGACAGGAAGGTAGTGGATGTTACCGAAGCACAACTAAACAACAACGATTAATGGAAAATTGCAGCACATGTAAGTATTGGCAAACAAGCGTTAAAGATGTGAAAACTGGGTTATCAAATTGTGATCTGCCAGATACTACATTACCGAAGGGTGAACCATTCATGGAGATAGAGGCATCGGCAGATGATGATAGCAATATGAATGTGGTATTAATGACAAGCGCAAATTTTGGATGTATTGCACACAAACCAAAGATATGACAACGAATAAAGAAGAAACACACGTAAGAATCAAGAACCCGATGTACAATCCCAATAGTGCTTGGCCCAAGAACACTATATTCGAGACCTGGGAGTACATCTGGACCTTTAAAACACGACCAGTTTATGGGAGAGCCAATAACAACAATTAAGTCCGGCACAAAGAATTATCCAGTTCATAAGGGTGATTATCTTATAGATAATGGTGCCTGTTTACAGTTCACTGCGGTTGGTCCTACTCCTTTATACAGGCAGAATCTGAGAAGCTACTGGACGGTACCTGTATCCAAAAAGACATTCAAGGCATACATTGAGTTCTACAATCTACAGCCAGTCATTGTGGGTGATGTAAGCGACAGGATAACCAGATACTACTTCTGATCTTCAACGAGTGGGACCGGTTTTAATCAATTCTCGAAAGAAATTGATTAAAACCGGTCCCACTCGTTGAAATAAATTTGGCACGTCCTTTGTAAATTTATTAGTCTAAAAATTTCAACCATGTCATCTACAACACCAAACACGAAAGTATACACCGAAATGGGTATGGGCAAACTCTTTGACAATCCCAGGAATGTTAGATTAGTTCCCAATGCTACAACTCTAAAAAATGATTATTCATTAAGTTCACTAAAACCGGTGATACTTCTGAATGTGGATGATATGTTTACAACACGGATACTACTACAACGCAGGGATTCGGAAGAATGCATCAATGTGTTTGCTATAAACGAATGGGACCAGGTGGTATGGCTGTCCTTTTTCAGTGAGGGATCGAGGTACGGGATCGAGTTAGCAGCCAAGTATTTACTTGATTATTCAAAAATATAAACTAACGTAAAATAAAATTTCAACCATGGAAAAGTTCGAAGCAAGTCTCCAACGCACAGCACGTGAAAAATGTATTGGCAAATCAATAATGGTATTGACCAGGGTATTGGGTCTAAAGATAGACCGGTCCAAATGTTCTCCAGGGATAGACCTGGATAATTGCACCATTTGGAAGATCAGTTTCCGCAATCATATCAATGTGTTGCTTGAAAATGGTACATGGCTACGCTACTATAGTGAGCCATTGAACGGATTCCTTGGGTTTGAAACAACCATTAAGGAAAAGGAAAAATTCTGGAATGTGAAGATAAAACCAAAGCTTTATTCCGTTGATGTATGGAAAGAGAACGGTGTATTAGGTAACACATACCTGGCCGTAAATGAGATAAGCACTGGAGATGACAGACGGGTGGTTAGTGTAGTAAAGACTAGTGAAGGTACTAAGGTTTACCCTGGAATTGCAGAAATACATGGGGATTATAGCCACGCATCAACAAGTTATTTGACCGGAGAGGCATTTGCCCAGTTCGTGGCCGCATTACAAACCGAATTAAGCCAATAACAATGATAAAGCAACAACCTGCCAGGTATTATCTGCATAAAAATGCTCTTGGCCAACTGGTTCTATTGCGCACCGGTAAGAAGAATAAACACATCATGCAGGGTACCGATACCTACGCCATTATAGATGGAAAGATAGAGGGAGTAGCACGGCTTAAATCACGTACTATGGGTGATATCGTGGTATGGAAGGTCCAGGATAAGGACGGGAACATACACATGCTATCCATGGAAGATGATATACTATTCACTATCGGCTTAGTTATTGACCAGGGTAAGTATAATATCGGTGATCAGGTACAGTGGACTGATATAAAATATAGCGATGGGAACAAGGTAAAATTAAATCAATAATGGGTAATTATAGGATTTCATTTGAGAGGACAACGGATGGTGCCGGATACCATATTGAACTCAGGGCCAGGTCCGAATCGAACGCAACCAAGAGGGCAATCAGGATGGCCACTGATAATCTGGTCCATACATCTACCGTACTGGTCTGAATAAATTTGGCACGCTATTTGTAATAAATTTAGTCTAAAATCAACCAATAATGGCACGTTATACAGGGCCGAAACCATGTCCAGGATGTGGTTGCCCAGGATCAGAAAAATCAAGATATAGTGTGGCTGATATATGCCACGAATGTGAGGATATAATGAAACTGGGGAAGGCAACAATAGCCAGAAACAAGGAAGATCAGACAGAATACCAGTCAGTAAGGATATTCCCATTTTATATCTCAGGTGGTGATGCCATATTTAATGAGATGAAAAATGTGGCCAGGTCCATGAATGATGAGACCAAGAATGAACTTACCAGAGGCAAAGATTCGGTATATCTTGGTAATTTTTCATCGAATAACAGTTTACAGGTAATAGTCACCAAAGGCCAAGCGGAGGCACTGAAAGCACTCTATACTACTTTGGTCACTATACTACCGGCGATATACAGCAAGGGCAAGGAAGATGGTCAGAACTTACTCATGCAGCTAGCCAACGGTAGCCTTACCCTGGACAAATTTGAAGAACAGAAAAAACGATAATCATTAATATAACAAAAACAGGCAATTATGAAAAATATATGGGCACCAAAGGATGTAACTGCCGGATTGTTTATAATCCGTGAAAGTTCACCCAAGCATCCTACCAAGAAAGGAAACAGCAGTGTACCTGTACCGGTTAATATAGGCTTTGCCAGAACGGTTACCTATAAGATAGGGTTCGGTCAGGATAAAAAGAAGCCATATGGCCTGATCTCCGTAATGACCGATGGCTGGTACCATGATGTTGGTACGGCAGAGGAGTTATGTGACAAACTGAACAATGATGAATATGGATACAGACCATTGACAAAGGAAGAAATGTTCAAGATGCTGGAAAGTTCCGATCAGGGATTCTACTGATTTGGTATGACTATATTAGAGATTTCACAATAAACAATATATGATAACAGATGTGATATTTGCGATTGCCGAACATTTTGGATCAATATCTGTTCTTAGGCCAGACAATCAATTATGCAAGAAGATCGGTGATGAGTGGATATGCAAACCAGGTATTCAAGTGAAGCCAGATGGTAAAGGTTTTCAGATGAAGTGGCAGGAAGATATCAAGCCAACTGATATAAAATGTAATTGATGCGGTAAAAATAAATGGTACCACTAAAAAATTAAATTGGTAATTATGGCTTCTTTATCACAAAAGACAATAGCACAGATACATGCATTCTACTACGGCCAATCATTCTGGCGTACTTACTATTATGCAAGTGATCCAACAATGCAACATTCCAGGGAGAAAGCTATTATATCATGGAGGACAATTGAAAGGGGTGATACCCCACCATCGGTTAACATAGGATGGGTAGAGAGGAAGATTATACTGCGGTCCTTGGAGAATGTAACCATAGGTGATACAGAGGATTTGGGAAAACTATTGGCACCAAACGATAATCCGGTAACATGGGTGAATGTGGGTAGGGCCGCAATTGAGTGTTATATAGATGAGCCATACATGATAGATTGTAGAGGCTATACCTTTCTTGCTGGAAGGGGGTATTTACTTCCTTTGTATTTTGAGGGATGTGAGGGTAAGGATGCAGTGGAACTGGGTTTAGCTGAAAAATTAATAGTATAAAATAATAAAGCAATGAGATACGGCAGACACACCCATGTAGTAATTAATGTTCCAGGCAACAAATATCTGGAAAGCTATGCTACCTATAACAGGAATCTGAACCATTACCTGTGGGATATAGTAAAGACACTGGCAAACAACGAGAATGATGCCTTTTGCGATCATGCCAAGGAATTATATGATCACTTTGTGCCACTGAATAAGGATGAGATACCAAATATGTTGTCATTGTTAAGCAAATATACACTTAACTGGGATAAGTTATTTGGTAGCTACGAGAATGATGCACTTACTATAACTGATGTGATCAGTGCAGGTATGCTGGTATCAAAGATAAAAGCAGAGGATGGTAGTACAGTACAACTGATATCGGATGCATTCTTCCTGCTAATGGTAAGGGCCGAAATGAAATTGATCTATGTGAGGAAAGAGGTAGGCCAGTTTGACGGTATAACCCTTTATTTCGCTATACTGCCGGAAGATAAGAACAGGGTGAGCAATATAGAGGTATTCATCAATGATCTATACAGGGGTGATATTAAATGGTAAACCAATGAAAGAACTATTCATCTTTTTTCTGTGTATGGTGCCTGGGGTAGTATTCATCTGGCCACTGTTCAATAACTCACTGTTAACTATGCATGACAACGATAGAATGAGATATCCATTCGGGTTAAGGGCAAGAACCTGTCTCATTGTAGCCATAGTATTATGGATAATCGGGTTCATTGCATACAAAATAATATACTAATTATGGCAAAGGATATGAACCTACAGATCAAGGAAGTGAAAGAGAAGATACTCGTATTTGGGTTACAGCATTCCTACAGTAGGACCGAAATGGACATAATAAAGAAAAATAATCTATTCAATACCTGTATAGGTGGATGTAAACCATGGGAGAAACAATATAACCCAGGTTGTCCGGTCCATGGATGGGCAAAAGAAAATCAAAATATCCAATCATGATAAGGATACTAATTAAAATATTCATCACAGTGATAGGGTTATCCGTTATAGGAATCCTACTGTATACTCGCTATGTCAAACATGAAGATGTGGTGATCAGGAAATACAATTATCAAAAATCTAAATAATCAATCATGGGTGAATTAACCAAGATCGAATTAAAAAGTATTACCACACAGAATGATCTGATGACTGAGATCATATCCAACTTTGGTAGTATTAATTATGCTATCACCAGTGTAGCTAATACCGCATTAGATAATCTTACCACTGCCCAATATAATAGCGGAAAGGAAAAGGTGGTACCATTGACAGACCAGGGTGAGACCTTCACTATATCCAAGGCCAAATACGATGAAGTGGTAAAGGCATTAAGGATGCTGAAAGAGAAGGGATACTGGGATCAACTCAATTCTGTTACCAAGACTGCTGTACCGGAGAATGAGATAAAGATAGCTATACTCAAAAAATTACAATAATATTATAAGCCTGATAACCGAATATCTATCCTGTTATGGGAATTCAGGATTACCTGTATATGGAACTACAGGACAACAAATAGATTAATAGTATAGAAATGAGAAATAATGGGTATATCGACCAAAGTATTTAAATACGGTACCACTTATAAGGCGGTTGTAGTTAGTGCAGACAAGAATATAATAGCTGTCTATACAGATGATACACCTACCAGAGAGGGATTCTTATTATTGGGTCATGGTATTATTGATCTGCCGGTGAAAGGCGATATAGGTAAGATTGTATTTGAAAGAGATAACAGGCAAGGTCACTGGCAATGGTATCCTGGTAAAAAATTTGATGCATAAATGATAACATTACAACAAATACTTGATAATTTTGGTGCCGCAAATAAGTGCCATAACTGGAATGGATGGGTAAGGGAAATGAGGCAGCATCCCAAGATGGTAGTGGACAAATTTAATGAATTGGTTGCTGAATTCGATAGCCAAAATGCTCATCAGAGACAGCACGCATTGGATACATTGAAGTATATGGTGTGTAGTGATGATCACTGGTCCAAAACAGAAGCAGAATATAGGATATTACTTGGTGATGTGATAGCAGAAGGACAATTCTTCACTGAATACAAAGATGTGGATGATAATGAATGGGTGTATGCGGCCATGCTACAGGAATCAAATATACTATTGATAGAAAGTATGTATGTCGGATTCCAGAGATGGGTAGAGAATAATATACCACTGGGATTGAAGATACCTTCGGACAAATATCCCCACTGGATGGGTGTAAAATACGGACAGTGGCTAGTAAGAAAAAGTGGCACTACATTTGTATTCACCGACACACAATTTAAAGAAAGATTTGCAAAACAATAACATGCAAACACTACAGCAAATACTTGATGATTATGGTGCATTTGTTGGATGCAAAGATTGGGATGGTTATATAAGGGAATGTAAGCAGCAGACGAGCAGGGCAGATAAGATAACGGGAAAATTCAACGAACTGCTTATGGTTTTTAAAACCCAGTTTGAACAGCAAGAAGCGTTAGCCCTCAAGGAACTAAAGGTGAAAATATATCCTGATCAGAAACAGTGGACATGGACAAGGGATAGTGGATTTAAGTGGGTATTGAGAGAAGTAAAGGAGGAACCGGTCACAAAGAATGAAGATGATGGGCCGTGGAATTGGAGAAAATTACCTGGCGAATAAAATAATAAAAATGGAACTGAAATTTGAAGCGAAGTGCATATTAAAGGTGGAACATTTGCCTGGTATGACAACCACAAACCATGTGGAGACACAACTAAACCTCAATGTATCGGATAATTTGGACCGGTCCATGTATTTTGATCAGGATGGCCTACCGAATAAGAATGGATGTCTGGTATTAACCAATACATTCATACAGGGATTAATAGCCAACATACATAATGCCAACCAGAGAGGACATTGGAATGATTCAGAACACATAAGGTACATCATAGCTGAACTGGGTCGTGGGTTCGTACAGATCGCCAATGTCAGTGATGGTGTGTTCGATACAATGAAATCACAATCCAGTGAAGAAAATTTCGATAAACCCAACCATCATGAGTAAAGTTGGAGACCTAATAATAATCAAACCCAATACACCAATCTGGAGTATAGACCTGCAACTGATGGTAAAACTTGAGGTTGACCTGATTGGTGAAGTCACTAATACAATATGTGGCACCACTTCTGTGTTCATTAGAAGAAAAATGATATTATTCAATTTTCCAGGTGCCATACCTACAATGCTTGATACCAATAATGAATTTGGACCTGTATCCGCATCAATATTTTCATCATACACACCACCATCGGGTCAGGTCGAAATGGTTTATGGTGGGAATAAATAATCAAAACAGATAATGAAATCAGTTCCACTATTTGAAGAAGGCAGCAATGAAAAAAAGGTAGCCGATT
>Ga0181339_1000151_pt1 | contig 17072 bp, 20 predicted proteins | sample Sp13VDMM110DD_FD_130101 | JGI IMG/M metagenome (GOLD analysis project Ga0181339, IMG submission 130101) | Freshwater viral communities from Lake Michigan, USA - Sp13.VD.MM110.D.D | ecosystem: Environmental > Aquatic > Freshwater > Lake | place: USA: Michigan | collected 2013-04-23 | reverse complement strand
GCCACATCTTCGCCGGGTGGGGGTGCGTCACGCGCGTCACAGCCCGGATGGAATCGGCGCCAGAGGCCACCAGGGCGGCGTACCCGCGGCGAATCGTGCTGGCCGTGCGGAAGGGTGAGGTGGGCCGACAGATGGCTACATAGGGCGTCTGGACCATCGGTAGGACGTCGAGCACCCAGAGGATGTCCGGGGCGGTGTCCGTGGCATGCGCGGCCTTACGCGGGTGCAGGAGGCACTTGAGCGCTGAGGCCAGTCCAGCCGCGCCGTCATCGTCGGTGGAGACGATCACCTCAGCCACGTTCGCGGCCTTGGCGGATTCGATGGACCACTGGATTAACGGCTTGCCGCCCAGGCTGCGCGTGTTCTTGCCGGCCACGCGCTTGGAGCCTGCGCGCGCCGGGATCAGCACAGTCAGATCCTTGTCAGGACGTAGTTGGAAGGCCGCCAGTGTCAGGCTCCCCGTACTCGGCTTCGACGCGCACGCGATCGTCAAAGACCGGCGTGCTGCCCTCGATGAACGTGCAGTCGGTGATCGCCGTCACCCGATGCGGGGCGCCGGCTGGGACGTGGACCGTCATCCCGGGCGACATCGGGAGGCGCGCCAGCGTGCCATCACCCGGGTCGTAGTCCACAAACGCCTGCCCTTCCTGCAGGAAGAACGATTCGATCTTGCGGGCGTGGTACTGCAGCCCACCCGCCGCGCCGGCCTTCATGATCAACAGCTTGACCAGGTAGTGCTCAGTGTGGGCCACGACGATTTCGCGCCCCCACGCGCGGGGGTGGAGCTCACGCGGCGGAAATAGAACGATCGACGGTCGGCTCATCCTTGGCTCCGGTAATGCGCGGCCCCTCCGGGGTGTCCCGGCGCCGCATCTTCGAGATCGGTCCCACTTCAGAGGGGAGGTATCGCTTCACGCCATCCCCGAGCGCCTGGTGCGCACGCGACAGATCGCGGCAGAGTTTCGTCAGGCCAGACGGTTCAAGGCTGAAGGCATGATCGGTCCCCTTGTTCGCCCGATTGAGCGTGAAATGCTTCTCGATGATCCGCGCCCCGAGGGCGTATGCCGCCACGCTCATCGCGATCCCGGAATCATGACCCGACCATCCGATCACCGTTTCCGGGTAGTCCTCACACAATGTCTGGATGCACCGCAGATTGAGTTCCGCGAAGTCACGCACCGGGTAGGCGGCCGTGCAGTGCAGCAGGGCCAGCAGGGCCGAACTGTTCCGCGTCTGCGAGTGTGCCACGGCGATGTGGTTCACGGCGCGGTGGATGTCCTTCAACGTCCCGCCACCGGTCGAGAGGATGATCGGCACGCCGAGCGAGGCAACGTGGCCAAGCAGCCGGTAGTCGGTCAGGCCACCGCTGGCAATTTTGATCGCAGGCATCCCGAGCTTAACGATGCGATCCGCGCTCACCTCATCGAACGCCGTGGCGAAGCAGACCACCTTCGACTGTTCCGCCACCATCGCGCACGTTGCCAGCCCCGCGTCGGTGAGCTCGAGCGCGTCCCGGTGTTCACCGTAGGTCTTGCCGTAGCTGTTTTCGTTCTCGTAGGGCTGATCCAGCAACGCCTGCGAGTAGAGCGTGCGATTGTCGCGGCACTGGAATTTCACGGCATCCGCGCCGGCCGCAGCCGCCACGCGGACCATGTTCACGGCGGTTTCGACCGAGCCGCCGTGGTTCCCGCCAATCTCGGCGATCACCCAGGCGGGCGACTCGTCACTGATGGAGCGGTTGCCGATTCGTAGTGTTCGCATAGATCATTTCCATTTGCGCGATGAGTTGTTCCCATGAATACGGCGAACGGTACTTCGGCCACACATCAAGGTCATTGATGTCGAAGGCGTCCCGGAACTTGCCATTTGTGATGACAGGCGCATCAGCGTCGAGCGCGGCGTGTACGGTCGTGTTGTTGTAGCGCACGCGATCCGCAAAGAACGCCAGCACGTAATGCGCGCTGTCCAATTCCTCCGCCACGGCATCATCGGACAGACACCCGAGGATCGTCACCTTGTCGTGGCCCATGATCTCGCGCAACGCGTCGAAGTGCTTGGTGGCGTCATCCAGTGACGTGCCTTCATGCAGGCCCACCGACACGCGCAAGCGGTAATCCAGGCCAGCCGCTTCGAGCAGTTGCCGCACCTTGGCGTAGTGCGCGGTTTGGAGCTTGTGGGCCATGCCGAACGAGAACAGGCGCACCGTGCGCGGCTTTGAGGGTGTCAGCAGTGATGGGCACCACAGACCGTTGGGGCCGAGAGAGGGATCGGCGTAGTAGACGACGGAGGCGCAGTCTGTTACCGCATCCTCTCCCTTGTCGTGCCAGAACACGCCATAGGAGCCGTCCACTTTCGCGAGGAGGGAAACGCGATCAATCATCGCCATCTCCGACGCCTTGAGCGACAGCAGCGGGAACGCGCCCCACTTACTCACCTGCGACGACGACACAAACGGCACGCCCAGCCGCCTCGCCAATTCCGCGTTGAACTTCGCCACCCCACACGTCATGGGGTTCATGTGGTAGCCGACAACGCTAGTGAACTTCATAGCAGAGCACCCGGCCTTTCCCCTGCCAGTCCAGCGCCGATTCCCAATCGCGCCGACGTCGGCCGCCGTTCAGCGCGCACAAGGCGCGGAGCAACGGCTGCGTCAACAGCGTCTGGTGGGTCGGGTCCACGTCGCGCTCATCGGTCACGTCGAACACCGAGCGCGGCGACGGGTGAAACCGCGTCGTGATGTAGACCGCTTTGCGTGCCACCCGGAACAACTCGGCCACCATCACGGCGACTTCGGTCACGGTCAGGTGCTCAAGCACTTCCCGACAGATCGCCACCTGGGCGATCTTCGGCGGCAACGATTCGACGTTCCCGCAGACGACACGATTGCCATGCTGCGCCAGCGCCACGGCTTCCTTTGAAGGGTCGATGCCACCGGCATCCATCCCCAACTCGCGCAGCATCTGCACCAGGAACCCGGGGCCACAGCCCACATCGAGCACAGACATGCCGGCGAACAGTTCCTTGAGAATCTTCGGGTGTCGGCCCTCGGCCTTGCGCCTGGCTTCTAGCGTGTAGGCCGGCGCCGTCGTGCGCCACTCCCCCTCGAAGTACTCGCGGTCGTAGCGTTCCGAAGGCGTCACGGCTTGCGCGGCCATGTAGGCTTCCAGCGCGTCCAGTTGGCGGTCTGCGTCTCGCACCGACCAGTCCGCCAGCAGCCGCGAGCTCGAGTCCATCGGCGTGTCGGTGAAGTGGATCGGAATGCCGTAGCGCGCGCACACGTCGATCTGTTCGGCGGGTAGCTTCCCCGACCAGTCCGCGCCCTTGATGTAGGCCTTTGGGCGTAGGTGCTCGAGCACGGCGTCCGTGGGTCGGTCCTTGATGTGGACGGCCGCCACCCCGCTGATGGCTTCCAGCACCGTGGCGCGGTGTTCGGCCGGCAACAGGGGTTCACGCCCTTTGGCGCGAATGTCGGCATCTGACGCCAGCGAGACGAGGAGCGGGACGCCCGAGAACTGGTGGGCTGCTTGGAGGTACGAAATGTGGCCGGCGTGCAATGGATCGAACGCGCCGTCAATTAAGGCGAGATCCGAGAGGCGAGGGAGATCTGCGAACGTGACCCGCACGATCCTAAGCTTCCCGCGAGGGCGTCGAACACGTACGGAAACTTCTACCGCAACACGGGCAGAAGAATGCGCGCGGGCCTACGGCTTCCGGCGCTTGGGCTGTGTCGCAGTACGGGCAGCCTGTTTCTTGTCGATCTCCTTGGTTGCCTTCTTCAGCCCTTCTCGGAGGAGCCACGCGCCGAGCTTCTTGATCCACGCCTTCACCGCTTCTCCTTTGGCTTCTTCGGCTTATCGGCTTTGAAGGTCTGCTTTCCCTTCGTGAGCTTGGCTGCCAGCCAGATTAAGGCGGCGGCGAGCGCGTTCATGTTGAAGTTGCTGATCCTCACGGCAACGGCGGTAATCCCAGCGCCGCCCGCAAGGACTTCAGGTGCTTGGCCGCGGCGGCTTCTTTGGTCATACCGTCGCGGATGTCGTAGGCGACTCGCGTGAACCAGCGGAACGCCGCGCTGTTGTCAGGAAAGGGTAAGCCGGCCTCGAAATAGAGCTTTGCCACTTCCGGCTCGTAGTAGCCACCCCACCAAGCATTCTCGTCCGGGTAGGGCTGAATCGGGGTCGTGACCGGAGGCGGGATCGGCGTCGGCGTCTCACCCGGAGGCTTGCATCCCGGCACGGTCGGCGCGAACGACGCCTCAGCTAGCACGTCGAGCGTGAGGGGGTTCACCAACGGCTGCGAGATCGGCAGCTTGCCTTCGAGGTGATCCGATAGGTGCCAGTTGGGTCCACCGCCACTGATCAGGAAGTCGGCGAAGACGCGATACTCGGCGCCCAACTTTAGGAACACCACGACTTCATCACTGATCGGCCGGCCAGGATCAGCCCGCTTCATCGCCAGCAGCGGCGAGCAGAACCGCTTGACCGTGTTCTGCAAGAACGCGATCCGCGTGTCCCGCGTCGAGGTGTGATCTGGCGTGAAGCCAGTCCGGTGGAGTTCGTCGTTATAGAACTCGACAAACGCGCCGATCTCGGACTGCGCGGTCTGCGCGAACGCAGGAGAAGCCAGCAACGAGAGGACGAGTAGTAGCCGCTTCATTTGATGCCTCGAAAGAACAGGTGATTGCCGATGGTGGCCACCGGCGTCTGATTGATGGCCCAGTTGGGCACCTTGCCGAGAGGCTTCATGGCCTTCGGCGCGTAGTAGTGCGTGGCCTCGTGCGTGGTGTCTTTGATCCAACCGCCGATCACGCCCATCGACACCCACGCGCATTGCCTCAAGAGGATGTCTTCGGGCACCTGCGGACTGGTGGCCAGTTCGTGCGCCATCGACAACACCAGGGCGTGATTCTCCGCGCCGCCTTCTTTCTTCCAGCAGGAGAACTGCCACGGCGCCAAGCAGACCTTTGCGTAGCTGCCACCCCACCTCCCGGTGTCTTTGCGATTGCGAATCAGGCAGGCCACGGCAATTTGCCCTTCGATGGGCTCGCCGCGGGCTTCACCAAAGAGCGTGAGCGTCATGATCTGCGGGTCGGTCAACGCGGCAATCTCCGCGTCAGGGAGCGGCGTCATTGGGTCAACTTCTTGAGCCAGTCAGCCAGGATCGGCCCAAACATCGACATGCCCATGAACGCGGACGCGATCAGCGCCCACATCTTCGGGGAAATCTTGATAGAGAGGGACTCGCCTTCCGGTGTCATGATCGGCAGGCTGGGAGGCGTGACCGGGATGGACGCGGCCCGCATCAGCCCTTCCACCTGTGTCTCGAGCTTCGTGGTGCGGCCGTTGGTGATCCGGACCTGCTTCTCGATGTCGTCCAGTTTCTTGCCGTGATCGTCCTTCAACGACTCAATGAGCCGGAATACCTCGCCGATGGTCTTGTCGTCGTCCCTCACTGCCTCTCCCTACCGCGACGAACCCAAACCACCGATACTTTCGGGCGGGCTGGTACGCGCATCTCAACCATGCGTGGGCTTGCCTACGGGGCCGTCCTCTGCTCCACAGGGGGCGGTCCCGGCTTCGGTGTAGAATCGCTAGTTCATGCCGTGGCTCGACCGCCTCGACGCCCGTGCCGAACGCTGGCCGGCTCCCCTCCGGATGGGATACCGCGGCCTCAAGTGGTACCTGATCGCCTTGGGCGCCTTCGCGCTCCTCCGCCTCTCGCTCGATCGTTCCGGCATCTGGCCGCTCTACTGAGCCATCGCCACGCGCGCTTGCGCCGGCAAACCCACCAGAATCTTCCGGGCGATGTTCCCGACGTGTTCGGCATTCCCGGACGCCAGCGCATCGGCCAGACGCTGCTTAGCCGGCGCCGACACCGAGGTCTTCCACCAGGGAGACGCCACCAGTTTCGACAAGTTCTGCGTGATGATCTGCCCGGCCGCCGCGCCGACTGGACCGCCCATCGCCGCGCCGGCAGCCGCACCGCCGACACCGCGGATCGCATCCGTCAAGCCGCCCCGTTGCGCCTGCGTCCGCTTCTGGGTTTCCTTCAGGACGTTCCGAAGGCCGCCCCAGAACGTGAACTCTTTGTTGAGCGTGGCGAGGTCGGGGGAGGCATCGGCCAAGAGCTTTCGGAACGATCCCGCCGCTTCCCGAATCGCCCACGCCTCCGCGTTGTCTGTGGCGGAGGACGTGGCCTTGGGGCCGTAGAGCCCAGCCTTACTCACGATCTTGTCCCACGCCTGTTTGACGCGCTGCGCCTGTTCGATGGGGATGGCTGGGCCAATCTCATCGATGAAATCGCTCAACTTGTCGAGCTTAGCCACAGCGGCTTGTGCGCCTTCGATTGGAATCGGGCCACCATTAGCACCAGGCACCATCAGGGACTGCTTAGCAGACTGGATCGCTTTCCGCGCGACCTTGCCGTCCACGATCGTTCCACGCGCGGCCGCGTCGGCAATCACGTCATCGATGGCCGATCCCACGTTCTTCGCTTCGGACTTCGCGCGCTCGAGCATGGCCTCCCGAGAGCCACGCACGCCGCGCTTCAGCATCTCAGGAGCCAGCTTGGCGGATTCGACCTTTGCCCATTCCTTGCCGGCGCCGAGCGATTGCGCCATGCCCTTCTCCGCGCTTTCGGTCAGCGCACCGCGCGCGCGACTGGCCAGCCGGCCAAACGGTACCGCCGACAGGGCCGCCGAAGTCGCGGCTGAGCGCTTGTCCCCGCTCTGCGCGAGCGACAACATGCCGGACTTCCCCACTTCCGCTGCCTTGAGCGCACGACCCGCCGCGCCGGTTGGAAGGAAGAACTCCGCCAGTTGCTCGGCTCCCATACCGACACGCTGCGCCGTGTTTGTCGGCTCCAGTTCGGCCGGCCGTTGATCGAAGGCGCCCGGAAGAATCGCGTCACTAATGCGCCCAACTGGCGTGTAGTCGCGGACGATCTTGCCGAGCCCGAAGACGGTATTGCCGACGCCCTTGGCAGCGCCGATTCCAGCGTCCACCACAGCATCGGCCGCCTGCGTCATCATCGAAGGACTAGGGGGCTCGTTCTCGGCTCTGAAATTTGCGGACGGCTTTGGCAGGTCGTCATAGACGCCAGGAAATTTGGCGCGTACCATGTCGTCCAGCGTGAGATCATCGAGATCGTCGTACGCGCCGGGATGCTTTGAGCGCACCAGTTCGACAAGGGTTTGAGGCATCGTTATCCCTTGGGCCGAATGCCAAGCGGGTCAGCGGCCGCACCACCAGACGCGGGCGGCGTAGACGCTGGCGCAGCCGCCGTCAATGCGTCCACGTACCGCTGCGCCGACTCTGTGAGGCGATCCAGTTCCGCATCGAACTCGGGACCGGGCTGCATGCGCGAGAGCGACGTGGCGCCGGCCTGAATCGTGGCGAACTCGCGATCCGACATCGCGCCGAGGCCCTTCATGCTCTGCAACTGCGGAACCGCCAGCAGCGACTTCAGCCGCTCAAACTTCTGCTTGAAGCCAGCGACGGCAGAACCGGGGCGGTAGTTGGCCTGCATCTCTCCGGTGTAGGTGCCCACATACGCGGCCTTGCCGGGATGGTCCTTGACCGCCTTGAGTTCGGCCATCAGGTCGTTGGCCTGCTTCATCGCAGATGTTTTCTTCTGACTCTCGGCGTTCATCATTGCCGGGGTCTTCACCACGGTCGATGCCGTGACCGGCACATCACCAGGACGAGCAGTGCCCACCTGAATCGGCGTCGGCGCACCGTCGCGGATGACCCACTCCTGCTTCGGTAGTTTGTCGTCGCCGGTATTGATCGTCACCTTGGGGGCGCGATCGTCCGCCTGGTTGTAGACCTTCCGCGCCTCGATGATCTGTTCAGGCGTCGGCGCTTCGCCGTACTTCTTCGCCACGTAGTCTTCGAATGACCCGGCCGCCGCTGGGGTCCGCGTCTTGCCCTGCGGCTTGCCCACCGGCAACTGGGCAAACTGCTGCAACTCGCTCAGCTTGGCCGAGGGCTTGCCGATAATCTTGGCGACGTGCTCCGGCAACTGCGCCAGTTCGGGATCCGCATCCGGGTTCTCCGCCACGAACGACGTCTTGAGCGCGGCGTCCACGTAGGCTTCGACGGCTTTCTTCTGGCGACCCGTGATCGTGCGCGTAGCCATCTCGACCGCCGGCTGGCCATAGGCCATGGCATTCTGGCCGAAGCCTTCCAAGATGCGCGGCATCACCGATTCGATCAGCGCTTTGGCGTCGTCCGGTGTCTCACCTGTGGCGCCGAGTTGGGCGAGCTCACCAGGGATCGCCAGCCCACGCAGGGCGTCTTCCTGTCCCTGCACGGTCTGCCGGCGCGTACGGTCATCCGCCGCAATGCGATCCTGTGAGTCCTGCCGAGTGCGCGCGTAGGTGCGATCCTCCTCCGCGATCCGCACGGCATCATCCCGCCGCCGCTGCTCATTCTGCTGCGCCAGCGTTTCCTGGTAGCCGCGGGTGAACTCCTCGAGCGCGACCGGGTTGCCCTTGATCTGCGCCACCAGGGCCGGCGCGAACGTCGCCAACTGCTGAATGATGTCGTTCATCGGCTCCCCGCCAGAATGGCCATCACCGAACCCAACCCACTCCACATGCTGCCGGAGTTCGACCGATTGATCGCCGCGGCGTTCTGATTCAACCCGGCGATCTGCGTCAAGCCGCTCATCAGCGACGAGGGATTCCCGCCCATGCCGGCCGCGGCCATCGCCAGTTGGAGCCGCTGTGCGCTCAGGTCGTTCAGGCCACCGGCATAGCCAATCGCTTCACGGCTGCGCGCTTCTTCTTCACCGCGCATGGTCTGCGACAGCATCTCGAGCGCCTGGAACACGTCCAGCTGCTCCCGTGAGCGCGCGTCGTTGATGTCCACCATCTGGCCGCCGATGGCTGTCGCCCGCTGCTGGCGATCCTCGCGGCGGTTCAGGTCGTTGGTCGTCAAGGTGGTCTGCGCCGTGCCGCGCATCCCGTCAAACGCCTTGTCGACTTCCAAGAGCGCCTGCTGGGCAATCCCGGAGTCAGGCGTCAACCCGCGCGCCGACAGCCGTTCCATGACGCGCTTCTTCGCGGCGGAGCGATCCGTTTCGATCGGATCCAGCGCGCCCGTGCGGATGACTTCATTCTCGGCTCCGGTGTAGCCCGGGCCTTGCAGTTCGGTAAACCGCTTCTGCAGGTAGTCCATCAGCTGGGTTAGCTGGGTGTTGCCCATCGCCAGCGAGTCCGCGCGCGACTTCAGCGCCTGCTCGTACATGGCGCGGTTGGGGTCATTCACCGGCTGCTGCAACGTGCCGATGCGCGACTTGATCAAGCTTTCCAGCAGCTGCGTGTACTGGTCGGTGTACTGGTTGCCTGGAAGCGTGCCGCCGCCGACACCACCCGCGCTGCTCCCGCTACCGGCCGGCGTCCACTGCCAGCGCTTGCCGCCGTCCATCGTGGCGGATTCGATCACGTCCCACCGCTGACCGTCAGGGGTCACGATCGTATCGATCATGCCCTGCGCGTTGCGGCCACCGAGCTTGATGCCGAACTTCGACAGGTAGGGCGCGAGGCCTTCCAGCGCACGGCCAGACGGCGCCAGGCCCGCGGTGTTCTGCAGGAACCAGTTTTGGAAGTTCCCCTTCGGGTCCACATCCCACGGGCTGTTCGTGGTGGTCGTGCGCTCGTAGCCCTGCCCCGTGCGCTGCCACCCGGGCTTCATCTGCCCGGTGTTGGGATCAAACATGTCCGTGGTCGGAACGCCCTGCTGGCTCCACCAATCGGTGTTCTGGTACGGCGTCTGGTTGCCCGTCCCGCTCTCGCCCGGGCTCTGGTTGCCCACGACGCCACCGGCCGGCGGGTTGCCGCTGTCGGGCTTGTAGGTCCCGCGCTGGCGCGCTTCGTCGGACGCTGAGATCTGATTGATCCAGTCGTTGACCCCGCCGCCGCCAAAGCTCCCGCTCAGCCAGCCGGAGACTTCATCGTCACTCGCGTCACGCTGCAACGAGGACTGGTACTGGCTGCGAATGCGCTGGGCATCTCCGCCCATCAGATCGACGTTGGCCATTAGCCGCGCCCTCCGTTCTGATACTTCGTCGGCAACAGGCCGTTGGCCATTGCCTGGACTGAATCAAACATGGGCTCCGACTTCCGCAGGCGCCCCTGCATCATCTGGATCAGCTCCTGCATCGCCGGATCGGTCGTGGCCGAGGTCGGCGCGGTCTGCGGCGGATTGCTCTTGAGCGCACCCACCGTGCCGGTCAGCGCGGCGAGCAGGCCGAGGATGTCCTTGCTGTCCAGCCCACCCAACACACCACCGGCGGTCTTGCCGACGTTGGCGATGGTGTTCGCGGCCCCACCTGCCGCACCCGCGGCTCCAGCACCCGCCGCGCCAGCGCCCATGCCGACTGCAGGAGGCACCATCGTGGCCGTGGCCGCGTAGGGAGCCATAGGCAAGCCGTTGATCGTGGCGGAGCCCGCTGCCCCGCCGGCCGCGCCAGCACCACCACCGAGGGCCATGCCAGCCGCGCCAAGACCCGTCGTGGCCCCCAGCACCCCGAGCACGCCAAGGATCGCGTCCTTGCGCCGCTTGGCCTGCATCTGCGCCCACTGGTCGGGCGTGATCTGGCCGTTCGCCACACTCGGGGCGTACGGGTCAGGCGTGCCGAACGTCTCGTCGCGGCCGGAGCCGTCACCAAAATCAGGCATAACGTCCTACAGTCCTGCCGGGGGTGACCCGGCGACGACATACTGGACCCCGAGCTTGGCGTCCATGATTTGCGCGTCCAACCACGACACGCGAGAGGCGAGATTCGGATCGGCGCGCTGCCACCAGCGGCGCTTCCGTAAGGTCTTGATCGTGTGGATGCGCTCCGTCTCCAACTGCTGCACCCGGCGCTGGGCCTGCACCTTCGGCACGTCGGGATCCGCTTCGTAGGCGTACTGATGCTTCTCGGCCAGCAACGGACAGCCCTTCGGCAGATGCAGCGCGATCCCACGACCCGCCGCGAGGCCCATCAGGAACAAGAGGTTGGGCTTCTGCCGCAGGTACTCCCACTCCGTCGCCAGGTGGATGCCGTAGATGTAGATCTCCGTGGCGCCTTCAAGAATGGCGAGCGCCACCATCCACGCCGGCGACGAGGCAAAGTTCGGCCCGAAGCGCTTGACGATCTCTTCCCGCGGGAACGTGCGCGCCGATGGGCTTCCAAGCGCCGCCGCGTCCTGCACGTAGACCGGAATCGACTGGGCACGCAACCACGCCAGATGCCCCTGTGGACGCAGGAAGAAACCCGCCGGCACGTCATGCCCCGCGATCTTCTTGCCCTGCGCGCGGAAGAACATCTTGTCGAGCGGGTGCAAGTCGAACCACCGATCCGCCCGCGGCGGGTTCAGCAGGTGCATGTCGTTAAGTAACCACATCTCCACCGACGGGTCATCCCACGGGGCGTCATGCCAGGTGGGGGCCGTCCCGACGATACAGATACGCTTGACCGGCTTCTCGTCCATCGTTACTCCACCAACACCGCAAACGCCGCCGACGTGCTCGAGCTCGTCAGATAGATGCGATTCACATCCGCCGCGCGGCTTACCTGCAACGGCACGATCTGCGCGTTGACCTGATCGAGCGGGAGGATCGGAATCACCACCATCGGAATCCGGCCCATGCCGTGCGCGATCGAAAACTCCTGGCCGGCATTCGCCGCGGTCGTGCCCGTGAACCAGTACCACTGGAAGTTCAGCGCGCGCCGTCCCTCATTGAAGGGGCCGAGTTTGAGGTTGGCGAGCACGTAGGTGAACGCCGCATCGGCGGCCTTCTTGACCTCGGCCTCGACCCCACCAAATAGCGATTTGACGTAGGAGCTATCAGCCACGTCAGTTCACCTGAATCTCGATCTGCCCACGGCAGGAGGTGTTGTCGCCAGACGTGAGGGTCCAGTTGGCGGAGTTAATCTTGTTCAACGCAAGCACGGTACCGGACGCCGCGACACTAACGATGCCGTTCGCGCCGCCACCACCCGCGTCGTCGTAGAACAAACTGGCCTCGACGATAGACACCGTCGCCACAAAGCCCGTCGGCAGCGCGATTCGCAACGTCGAGTCCGCAACACCAGCCACGTCGGATGCGGTAACAACGAACGAAAACACCAAGGCCCGGCCGCGCTGGACATACGTGACCACTTCATCGGCGTCATCGACACCCCAGGTCATCGATCCATTGCCGGTGAAGCTGCCGGCGGCGTACGCCATCGTGAGCCACGCACCCGGTGCGACCCCGATCTGGCGCCAGCGATCCGTCGTGCCGTCGTAGCGCAAGGTGATTGACCCAAGGAGCCCGACGATCTGCCCGTTCGCGCTCTCACAGGTGGCGCGGTGGACATCCGTGGAGCCGCCGCCCTCGGTCGTCACTTGTGCGCTCGTCCCCAGACACAGCACCGTGACTTGATCGCCGTCCTGTGGGGCCGACCCATTAACCGTAAAGCCAGAGAAGACTGGCGCCGCACCCGTGCAGCGCAGCGTCGTCACCCGCGCGTTCAGATCGAAATTGGCTTGCGCGCCCGTCGCCGTGGTGGTTTGAACCACCGCGATCGCGGCGTCCTCCCACGTCGACGCGCCCGCGCCGTTCGAGGTCAACACCTGTCCCGATGTGCCGGTGGCCGTCTGTCCCGTGCCGCCACGCGCTACCGGCAAGCCCGAGATCAGATCCGTCTCCACCGCCGTGACCTCGTTCTGGAGGTCATTGATGTGCGCGGCCAGGATCGTGTTGCCGGGTCCGTCCGCCTTCGTGGTAAAGGCTTTGGCCGAAGTTGGGTAGCTGGCTGGCATCGCGTTACTCGCTCATCTGACGAGGCTGCGGCTCGGGAACCATCCCCAGCGCATAGGTAAATACTGCAAAGGATTCGCGCCCTTCGTACACAAAGTTCTGCTGGATCGACCGTCCGTCACTGCCGAGCGGCAGTGGGGTGTAGCCTTTGCGCCGACCAGAGCCGCCGTAACTGTCGACGCCGTAGGTGGCCGACCCGTACGACGCGAGGCCGGCGCCGATGCCAATCGAGATCTGGCCTTGGCTCACGCCGTCCACTAGCGACTCCGCGGTAAACGATCCGGCGTGGGGCTCGTACTCCACATGCACGTCGGTGAACCGCGCGCGATGCAACCCGGCCGAGAGCGCCGGGCCGTTGTACTCCGCGGTCATGTTCGCGCCGTCCGCGGTCGTCCCTTCGGATTCGGTGAACACCTTGACCGCGGTCGAGGGCAGGCTTTGCAGCTTCCCGCGGTTGCCCTGCACCGGCTCATCACCATCCCAGAAGATGTAGAGCCGGATCGGGCGATCGGTGTCCGACCACGCGGGGGTTTCCTGCTCCCGCGTCCGGCTCAGGTCCAACACCCACTCGCCGGGGGCCGCTCGAGGAAACACCCGCGGCACCGCAATGCGGACTTCCTTCTGGTTCCAGTCGTAGACGGCCGCGACATTACCCACGGCGGTCGAGGCCGAGTTCCCGATCATGTCTTTCCAGCCCGGCGTCAGGTCGTTCGACAACAGGCTGTCCGTCGCCCCATCGAACACAAACACGCCTTCCGCCGAGGCATGCGCCACGCCGGCTTCGATCGCGCACGTCGCGCGCGGACCGAGCGCCCCTCCTTGAGCGCCGAGGGACGGGCGGACTTCGAAGTCCAGCGACGTCTGGCCGATCACCAGGAAGATCTGCGACTGGCCGAAGACCAGCAGCGTGTCGCCCTGTGGCTGGATGGCCGTGATCTCCTCACCGTTCGCAAATGGCAGATCGATGTAGTAGAGCGCCGGCCAGCCTTGCGGCGTGAAGATCTCGGTGAAGTGCAAGCGGGTCGGGGACGTCGCGTGACGCGCCCACCAGCGGTTCTTCCACGACACCCCAAACGAGAGCAGCGGCGGCACGCCATGCGTCGAGGGCGCTTCGTCGTTGGCACTCCACGCTGACGAATTGATCACGAATGTCGAGGAAGCCCCGGCGCTCTGGGCGGCGGACGAGGCTTTGCGGAACACCGTCTCGCCCGCGGTCTTGTTCCGCAGATAGGCCACGATGGCATCCACCTGGGCATCGGTGGAGTTGGGGATCTGCGCGACGATGGCGTTGCCGGTCGACGTCAGGGAGATCGTGCTGATAAAGGTCGAGGGGTCCGACTCGTAGCCGGTGCCGCGGTCCTTGTAGGTCCAGACCAGCGCAAACTCTGACGTACTGAGATCCGACGCCTGGGATGACAGCGCCAAAGACGACTGCCCCGTCCCGGACGCAATACCGAGCCGCGTCCAGGTCACCAGGTTCGTGGACTTCTGCGGCGTGGTGGCGCCATCGAGCGCGGCGACCAGTTCCCGGTCGAATGGGAAGTAGACCTGATTGACCGTCGACAAACCATTAAGCACCGACGTCGCCGGCCAGACCCCGGAGTCCGGCAGCAAGTAGACGCGCCCATCGGCGGCGATCAGCGTGCCCTGCGTGGAGCCGAGATAGACCCGCTGGGCGCCCTGCGCGGCCTTTGTGCTGAGAACGGACGTGGTGAACGCTTCGTACCCCGCGCGCACACGCAGCGCGCCCGGCTCGGCTAGTGAGAAGTTCCGGCACACCCGCGCGCGCTTGGCGTCCAGCAGCGTCGGCGTTCGACGCAGATCGAGCCCGCCCGTGAGATCACCCACGGGAATCGTCTGGTAGACGGGCTGCGCGGTGGCGCGCTTGGTCGCAACCTTGGCCATCGGCTAGATGCTGTACGTCTCTTGCGGCGGCGCCGGCTGGCGGCGCAGATACTCCATGAGGTCCGCCCATGGGTCTTGCGTCGGGGCCGGTGGGGCCACAGGAGCAGGCCCCCAACCGGCTTCGCGGTCATACGTCGGCAGATCCGGATTCGCCGGGAAGATGCCACCACTCGGCGGCGTCACGTCTTCGCGGCCACCTGGTGTCGTCGGGCGGTCCCCAATGACTGGGGGCCGTGGCTGATCGTCGCCGGGGGTGATGCGCGGCGCGGCGTTCCCGGTCGGGAAAAAGTCCGACAACGGCATGTTCGGCGGCGGCTGCGCACCCGGCGTGAAGCCGCCGCCAGTCGGCGCACCAGCCGGGATCATCGGGGCGGCGGGAGGGGCTTGCCCCGCGCCTGCACCACCTGGGAGAAACCGCTGGAGCACGGTGTTGACCACGCTATCCACGCGCGGGTTGCCACCAGAGCCTTGCGCGTTCAGGAGCGCCGAGGGCGCCAGCGCGCGCGCACCGACGACCTTGGGCAGGCGAAGCGACAGGATCTTGATCGCCTCCTGCACACCGCGTTCTGCGCTGGGCTTCTGGCCGATCTTGGTCGGATCGTTCTGACCCGGTTGGAATGAGACGCCGCCGATCATGCTGGTCCCTTCTGGACGAGAGGCCCCTTACAGGCACCTGAAAATCGGGGGGTGGCCCCGCTGACGTTCTTGATCCGACGCTCACCGCATGGACAGGCAGGCGGCGATTTCACATCCGGCGCCACATCCGACCGATGGCCGCACACAAAGGTGACGGTCATCGGTACCACGCGGCGAAATTGGAGCGCTGACTGTGCGAACCGCGCTGCGAATCCCGGAAGTAGCTCTTACTGGTGCGTACCGCGCGCGGCCCCTTCGGTCGGTGCGCTTGGATGTAGCGCTGCACATAGCCGAGAAATGCCGTCAGTTGCTTGTCGCTCGCCTCGGTGTCCTTGCGGAGCTTTTCCAGCTTGTGGGCGGCGTAGTGAACCAGCCCCTGGTGGTACGGCACCAGATCCCGGCGCGTCAGGCCGCTGAAGGTGAATGGCACATCCGTGTCACTCGTCATGGATGACGGGTTCGGCACGTAGGGGATCACTAGTTCGGCGGTTTCGCTGGTGCTGACATCCGCAGGGCAATCGAGGCCGAAGTAGCGCGCGCCGCCGTCCTTGCGCTCGTACCAGCCGGTGGGTGTGGCCACATTCGTGGAGCGCCAGCCCTGATCGGCGGAATCCAGCCACTGCGGTTCGCGTTGGGGAAAGTCCTGATCCCCGGCCACCGTCAACAGCACTGTGCCAGCGGTGTCGTACTTGATGAACGCCGGGCCTTCATCCGCGATCCGGAGGAAGTCTTCACCCGGAATGATCAGGCTGGAATTCAGGTTGAACTCACGCGCCGACGACGACACGCTGACCGTGCTGCGCTTGGTGACGCACTCGGTCAGGTCACAGAACTGGCGATAGCCCTCGTTCACCGCGTGCTTGCGGCGTGCGGTCGTGAACAGGACTTGGGAATCGTTCGTGCCCAGTTCCGTGTCGATCGCGTCCGTGTAGAGCGCGGCGAAGGTAGCCATTCACTTTTTCTTGGTGGTCTTCGGCGGTACGGCTTTCAGTGCGTCGAGTTCGGACTTCGTCTGTGCGTGCGCGGTCCGCTCGGCTTCCAGCAACGCGTTCAACTGCGCGACCGACACGACGAGGTTGCCGATGTTGGCTTCAATCAGTTGCGTGGTACGGGCCTGAATGGGGTCCATTAGTCAGGGCTCCCCGAGATGGCGCCCGCGATCTCTCCATCCGAGATCAACTGCGTCAGGACGCGCTTCTGCAACGAGTTCGCCGTCAGGTTCGCCTTGTTCAGCGTGGTCATCATCGAGAGCGCCGTGGCGCCCTGGTAGCCGCAGAACTTGGTTTCCCCGTTGGTGCCCTTCAGCCGAATAGCAATCGACGCCGAGTCCCAATCCAGCGACAGCATGACCACGCGGTAGGTGGTCAGCGTCGGCGGCACAATCGGCGCGGTGAGCGTGACAATTTCAGCCATGCCGTCTCCTAGCTGGTCGGGGGCGTGATCGAGTAGTAATAAATCGTGACCCGGACGCGGCCGGTGTTCGCGGCGGGGGTGCCGTTCGGCGTGATGCGGATCGAGAGGGCCGAGGCGTTGTAGTAAGCGCCTGCCTTCGTGCCAGGGTCGGTTGAGTTCAGATTGACGCTGACCGCTGCCGTGCTAAAACGGGCGGCGCTGCCAGAGTCACCAACGGTGAAGGTCGTCGCAGTCGGGATCGCCACCGTCACGCGCACACTGACGCCGAGCACGACGGCGTTGGCGGGCATCTGGATCGTGGTGTCGGTAGTCGCTGCGGCGGCG
>Ga0181339_1000150_pt1 | contig 17220 bp, 32 predicted proteins | sample Sp13VDMM110DD_FD_130101 | JGI IMG/M metagenome (GOLD analysis project Ga0181339, IMG submission 130101) | Freshwater viral communities from Lake Michigan, USA - Sp13.VD.MM110.D.D | ecosystem: Environmental > Aquatic > Freshwater > Lake | place: USA: Michigan | collected 2013-04-23 | reverse complement strand
GACTTTGTGTTCGGGAAATGAACAACCGTTCATATTGCATACGGAGAAATATTCTCAACATATGCGCCGTGAGAAGCTATTAGCTAATCAGGGCAGAGGCAGGGCTTCGGTCTCGGTTGGTGGTATTGGTATTCGTATTCAGGAAGCTACTAGGGGCGGGCGTGGATTCCCTAAGAGGCACCCGCCCCGTTCGCTTGTGTCGTTCAGTGTCCTAACGACTAGCCCCAAATCTGACACTAAGCTTCCGGCTGCTTATGGGGTTAATTCTTTGTACCTTAGTTAGTCGGAGGGGTCAAGCGAAATTTTTCAAAGCGCCAATAGTATCATTAACGCTAGACGCGCGCCAAGGAAAGCGATTAGCCACCCCAATCAAACCGGCACGCGCACTTGCTACAGAAACAAATTCAATAGGCATTTCCCACCCATCGCGCGACCTCAAACGAACCCTAACGGCGTCTGGATTAAACCCGATACGTTCTATCCAAACTTTGGCGTTAAACACCATTACTTGATTTTCTTTAGCCGCTCGCTTCATAATCCATTTCCCCGTTTCGATAATCCACAATACAATACGCCTTCCTAGCTGTCAACTAGGAAGGCGTATATTTGTAAAATTATTTTCCATACACACTGTCAGCGGGACGCCACCATTTTTCGATTACAAGCCCGTTGACTGTGTAAATTGCGACAAGATACCACATTACACAATTTTCCTATTAGGAGCCGCATTAGCCTTAGCGTTCGCAACGGTAACAGCTTCTTCTTTCGTTGTGTATCCACGAATGAATTTCCCGTTACCGTTCTTAGCTACACGCCTTAGATTGAACCGGCTAGAGCCGGATGATTGATAAACCTCAAACGTTCCCCCTTGCCCAGTAGCCTTGTGTATAACGTTCACGTTGTTACGACCTTTAAATCAGCAACCCTAAACGTCAGACGCGTTCCGCTTAGAGGTCCGTTCCATTGAATAACCCACGCCTCGTTGTCGTCTATACACAGTACTTTGAAAATTCGCTTGCCGTCGTTTGTGACAAAATCACCGATATTCATATCAATATCATCCCCATTTCATGCTCACCCGTTTCAGGGTTGAACGACACCAAATCAGGAACGCGACGCCAAAACATATCGTTGAAAGGTTTCACTCCCTCTTTGGGTCTCGTCACCCCTAACGGCAACAGTGACACCGACCGCAAGAGGTTTGCTTTATGTTCGGCCCAGGTTTTCACGCTTTGGTCCTTTTAAACAAAAGATGAGGGCCACTAGCGAGCGCGACAGAACAAACAACTTCCCACCCGTCTTCACCAAGTGGGTCTAAACGATACTCGAAATCGCTAGTATTTATAAAAAGCAAATAATATTCCCACCTCATAACCTAAACCTTTCCCTCTCATTGTGTTCCGCGCCATTATGCTGATCGCGCAAATGCCTTTTGATACCCCGTTCCGTCGCGAACTTCGGCGCATCTTCCTCATACCCCAAAGCCGCCACACATCGTTTGCAGACGATATAAAATCGCTCAAACTTCCGTTGCATGAATTCAGTTTGCGGCATCATCGGGAATTCCGATTACAACGCGGCATCCGTTCATAATGCTTTTCGCCCACGCTTCTTGCGAATAGGTAGCGACGCGAAAAAACGCTTGCTCATAGGCCGTTATATGATCGCCGATTATTTCACTTTCGAGCGTTTGAATAACAACCCCATTAGCCCCGTGCAGCGAGGCGACAATCCGGCGGTTCAACGCTGGCCTCCATAACGCCTAGTGCGTTCTTTCATAGGAATATTGCGAAGCGTACCCGGACCCCGATAGCGTTTATTATCTGGACCATCGCCGCGCGTTAGACTTGTCGCATTAGCCATAGAAGCCGGGAAAAGTGCCGATTGGTTTCTGTACCAATCTTTTTGTGTGGCGTTATCCATTATGCAGGTTCCTCATCCATCTACAGGCTTAAATTCGCCTTCAATCGTTCTACCAGATTTTTCGCGTTCCACAACAATTATTTTTGATTTAGCCACCACATAAATTACGTCGTCTAGACGTATCAGGATAGCGCATCCGAGAACGAAAAAGATTAGCGCGATAACGTGAAAATCGCGGCTCACTTTTTGTACCTCTTATACAGGTAGTATCCGACGCCAGCGAGGGCGGCGATGATGAGCAGAACGCCAGCGGGTTTTAGAGCGCCTCCGCTCGACCCACTGAATGTGAAATTAGGGAGGTTTAGCCCTACGCCACCAATAGCGGCGAACGGCGACCAGCCCAGTGCAGGGGCAACAATATCTGCTCCGTCAACGTCGCTAGCCTCACCGGGCCAAACTTGAGGCTCGCCGTCATTTTTTCCAGCGTCGCCAGTATCCGTAACAGTACCGCCACCGTTCCCCGGTCGGTCGGGAATAATTACGTCATCCCCGATAGTATCCATATCATTGATCGGCATTAGCCAGTCCTCCGAATATTTCTCGTTATAAAGTCAACGTCGCCGTTAAGTTTGAACTTCGGCACTGGGCTAGCGTACTCCACAACCTCCCCCTTAGCAACGCGCTCAATTTCGGATGCTGTAAGCTTTACGCCCTTGGACGCCTTCTTAACTTCCTCCCCGTCTTTGAATATAGCATAGAGTTTCTTACCAGCTATACAGACGGTATCGCCCTCCGCTTCAATATCCCAAGCGCCAAGCTCTTTAGGGTGAATATTGATAGTATCAGATGGCGCTAAATCTTCGCAGATAATACTATCAGTATCACAATAAATAGGCCACTTTGCGGCACGGATACCGCGAAGTAAGTCAGCGCGAGCGGCTGACGTGATACTAGCCGCCGTAGCGACATTAAAGAAACTGGAACCCCTAAGTTTTTGCGGTTGCGCATAAATATACTTACCCTCCCTTGTCGTATGTAGATACCACCCGTGCGGACTATGTGACCCGCTGTCACAAGAAACGCACGGCTCTTTATTCAAATGTTTCTTAAGTCTGTCATGACACGGCTCACAAAATACAGGCGTCGGAATAGCATCGGGGTCAAACAGCCAGTTTTCGTACTTGCGCGGGTCTTGAGCAAACTTGCCGTAAGGCGAATTGAGATTGAGTTTTTCTAGAATAACTCCCGCGTCATCTTTGGCCGTTCGCGCCGCATCTCGCTTTGCGTAACCGTCGTCAACGAATAGCGCAAAATCCGCTTCTGTCTCGAAGTATATAGAGTAATAAGTATGCAGGATTTTAAGCGTACCCGTTTCTAAGCCCGCCTTTATTTCGTGTATGCAAGCAAAAAAGTCATGCGTACCGATAGGAAAGTCTAGCCCCTTGTCCTCTTTGCGTATTGGCAACGCGCCAAGTGACCAAGCGCGTATTTTCGCAAAGTGGGTGCGGGACGTTATCTTAGGTTCATACTTCGGCGTATCGCTTATGGGGTGCTTATACCGTTTCATTACATTAGGGTACGAACTGTTAATATCGTACACCCTGAAGTTTCCCTTAAGAATACCTGTCGCAAAACACTGATTACGTCCGCCAAAGTAAAAGGGTCTAAGTTCGGTATCCAGATGCTCGGGAAGGGTCTCAAACCCATGATAGGAGCGTAGCTTATTCAGCGACGCGGACGCCATTGTAAGACGGTCTCCAAACCTCTCGTACCAACGGACAACCAGTTCTCCTAACGATGTACAATCGCGTTTCTGATAGTGAAGTATTTCTGTTTTGAAAAACTCTCTAACAGGCATGACTTTACGCGAGGCGAGGCAAGTAACCTCCCACGTTTGCATTTTGTCATAGTCGAATTTTATTTTGTCATATGCCGCAAGCGGTATCGGCATCATAGCATAACTGTCACGGAATTCTTGTCCGCCCGCCATTACCCTAACAAGCCGCCCGTTTATAATGAACGGCTTGTGTCCGGCATCAAAATAATCTGTTATGAAATAGGCGTCAAAATTACCGAAGTTATGCGCCAGTATAAGCAACTCTTCCTCCGCATAATTAGCGGCTAGAAAATCAAAGAATTGCTTACAACAATCATCGCCCCAAAAATCAAAATATTCGCCAGTATCAGGAAAATGGAGGCCACAAGTAAACGGCTTCACAACTAGGTTGTGATCGAAAGGGTCCGTCTCTGTGTCCCAAATCGCAATACGTTTCTTGACTGGTTTGTAGACGTAAGGAACCGGCTCTATTGGTATAGTAAGCGGAACCCGACGCGGTGCAGCGCGGCGGATAATTTGCATTACTTAGGCTTCCTATTCTGATAAGACGCCGCCGCTCTAGCGCGAGCCTTGGCTTTATATTCCTCATGCGTCTTAGGGTCACTGGCGATTTTCTCGCGCCTGTCAGCGGCTTTTCTAGCCATTCTGGCGCGAATACGGTTTGCCCTATTTTCATCCATTGTCGCCAGCTTTTCAGCTAGGGATTTTCTTTGATAGCTACGTCCCTCGCCTCTTGCGCGGGCGGCCTTCTTTTGCTTCTCACGAACTGTACGGCCACGAATATTGTAATCAATATCGTGAGGATGCAGACGAAAGAGTGAAAGGTTATCAAATTCATCCCGCAAATCTTCCGTCTTTAATGATCCGTTCGGCGCAAATATTGACTTATAATGTTTCAAATACTCAAGCAGGTCCGCGCTATCGCGAAAGGCCCGGTAGCTCTCGTTCCCGAAGAACTTAAAAGCAAATTGTTCGTGCGGCATTTTGAATGTATCAATGCCGGTTTCCAGTTGCTCAACTAGACCATACATATCCATTACAGTATGCGGTAAAACAACCTCTTCCATAAAGCCGCCCTTTACTGGCTTTATTCCGGTAACTATTCCACTTGTAATGCGCTTTTTAAATTCAGTGTTGCGCGGTCCAATAACTCTACTATTGGCCACCTGATAGCCGCGCTCTTTGGCGGCTTGCAGCGTCTTTTTATCGACCTTGACGCCAATATAATTTAGTGCCGCAACGTGCTGAAACTCTCTAACCTTGGCCAATACTCCACGACTAACGTATTTACCGCTGTGAAGCTTGGCTTGCTTAGAAAGAATACCGGCCTTTTTAAGTAGTTTGGCGGCATCTATTACGGATTTATCCCGTTGCGATGCGCTAATTCTTGCTTTAGGCTTCGCCATACTTGCCCCATTCTGTGCAGGTTAGAGGGCAAGGGGAGCGCGCAAGCGTTCCAGCGCGAGGGCAAAAACCCCTCGCGCTACCTGACAAGATTTTGAAATTATTTGGCATTTTAACCCCGCTCGACTTGCCAAGCTTACGGTAAAGCCAAGTCATTGGCAAGGCCGGTTCCAGCCTCGCCGTACTTTCTTTTCTCAAATATAAGGTCAAATACTTTGGACCCGATTACAATTAACGCGCTACTGCAAACGGGGCGACTGACTGAAATTGACTCTAAAACGGGTAAAGTATTCAGCAGCTTTAATCTCGATTTTGCGGCGGCTGCTAACTACATTATCGACTTTTCTGTGCAATCGCAGGGCCAAACATTTGGCGCCTGTAAATCTATGTTTCTCGACAATAGCAGCAACCCTACAGAGGTTGAAGTTTTGGTGCAGGGGACTGACCAGTTCTTTGTCATTCCTGCTAATTCTATTGGGTACTATCAGATTGACGCTACAGCGGCGTCACGCATTAATCTTGTCACAGATGGCGGGGCCACTGACAAGGTAACAGTGACGTTCTACAACTGGGAACGCGCGCCTGTTGTTTGGTACAAGTTCGGCACCTTCAATAGTGACAAACCCGTTATGACTTACGGGACTATGGAGGAAGGCGATATAGTGTCCGCGCAAGGGTTTAATGACCCTATCTATATGGGCGGGATTGATCGTAATACTGGACAGTTTCACGGGCTTCTAGTTGATAGCGATGGAAGGCTTTCTATTAGCGCCATTGTCACTGGACCCGTTTACGGTGCCAACCCCATAGGGGCGGTTCCCGCATTTGACCCCGTTTATGTGTCGGGTATTGATGAAACGGGCGACGCTGCTGATTTTGTTATTGAAAGCGTAGGTGGTCACCTTCGCGTTGTAGACGCGGCGGCTAATACTAAACTCGCGACGTTGGTAGAGAATACAGACAAGGGCGTAACCGGTACTCAATCAAGCGTGGCTGGAGCGGCGGTTGACACTGTTATTCTAGCCGCTAACGCCGCTCGTCAGGCCGCAACGGTTTATAATGACAGTACGGCGGTTCTGTATTTGCTTTTGTCTAATGCCGTATCGTCTGCAACTGTGAATACAGTTCAACTTCAATCCGGGGACTATTATGAAGTCCCAGCCAAATATACCGGAATTATTAAAGGTATCTGGGCCAGCGCAACGGGCGCTGCCCGTGTAACGGAAATTGTCTAATGCTCGTTAAACAACAACTGCCGATTACGGCCAAGGCCCTGCTAATCGACACGCGCGCTAAAGCAACGACGATGGCAATAGCCGCCGTTATTGATACAGTGCAAACCGGCGGCTATGCGACTATTTCAGACAATGGGGGCGCTACTTATAAGCGGGTTGGCGCGGAGCCTGCTCATATTGGCAAGTTTCAGGACGCTTCGGGCGCTTGGTTTGAAATTGTAGATAAGATTACTAACAGCGCACAATTTGGCGTCACGACCGCCGATAACGGCGCACAACTTAATTTGTATTTGGACTATATTACTCGCGTCGGCGGTACTCATTACTGGTTGCCCGGTTCCTATACTCACACGGTGCAAACAGAAATTGACTTGGCCTACCCTAACGAACTTCTGCTGATCTGTGATGGCGTTACGCAAATCACAACGGGCGCGATTGGCGGGCTTTACGCTCACGGTAAGTACACGCCTTACAGAAAAACTATTCGCGGTCTCACTCGCGATTGTTGGCTTGACGCGGCGGCGACGTTTGGAACCAAACAAGCGAATACCGATCATCTTTGGTATGAGGCTTGTACTTGGATTTTCGGTAATAATGATGCCGCGTTTGTCCCTCACCAAATGCGCCAGACTGATACCGAAGATACTAATACGGCGTGTTTCTGGACCTCGTTTCCGCATTGTGGTTTCCGCTTCCTTAGCAGCACTCACAGCGGTTCCCCTACAGTAAAGCCGCAATGTGCTATTAGACTTTATGGGGCGCAAAACGCTACTATTGTCAACCTGACAAATATTAGCGGCGTGGCGGATGGCGTAATTATTGGACACGAAACCGGAATAGCCAAGGTTTTGGCTAATGGCGTCTTTGTCAATAATACATGGTTTGAGACGTTAGATAACGCTGGCGTAAGGGTCGAGTGTGTAGCGGGTCATACGCCGCCAACGGGTCTAGTTATCGGTCCAAATCGTTATGAGGATATGGACTATATTCTAGATATTGACGACTGCGACACTAACGGGACTTCTCCGCCACAAATCACCGTTGGCTATAGCGTCCCCGGAACCTTTACCAACTATATCAAGAACGCCAATAATCTAGATTTCGCGCTTCAGGCTACAGACGTTGGCGCGGACAACACGCAACCTAACTGGTTTAGAAACTATCTGGGCCACGTTTTCTATAACGCCAATAACGCTGAAGATACCCTCACCGTATATAGTGCGGGCGTTAACAGTGGTCTAGCATTTAAGAACAACGGGAATAACAAACTAGCTTGGATGCGTTTCCTTGCTACCGGTGTATTTGAGATTGCCGGTAACTGGGCGCTAGGCGTCGGCCTTTTCTTTAACTCTATCGGCGGCCTTAGTGCTACGGCTGTAAGAGCAAAAAACTTTAGGGGAGCGGCCACGCTGGTTACGGGTTCGGTATCTGTCGTATTCGCAACAGCGGAAGACGACGCCAGTTATGATGTGCATTTAACCGCTCAGGGGCCTTGCAATGGTTCGCTTTCAGTAAACGGCAAAATTGGCGCTGGTTTTGATATTGTCAGTACTGACAATACAGATACGGCGTCGGTAGCTTGGTTTATCATTAGACGATAATAGAAAAGGAAACCTGCACAATGAGCGCAATGGAACAAATGGCTCTTTCGGTATTGCAAAAGCTGATACCGAAAGAGACCTTAGACCTATTCACCAAAGAAAACATAGACGGCTTTATTTCATCTGCTAAGGCGTTTAAGGAAACGCTAGAGCAAAACCTAAACTCTATTGCCGACGAACAGACAGCGCAACGCGCTATGCTAGAGGAATTGCTACAAAATGCCGGACATAACAGTAAACGTCAGCCCGGAAGGCGAACCCCTGTCGTCGGCGCTGATACCGGAAACGGAAACGACGGATAACGATGTAGCAATAGCCGCCATTGAAGCACAAACGGCTATTGAGATTAATGCTGCGAATAATGAAACGGCTGTAGAGATTGCCGAAATTCACGCGCAAACCACTGAAACCCTGCACACAGAAAGTAACGAACTATGCTTAAACTCTTTGGAGACGAGAGTACGGGAACTGGAGGAGGAGAACAGACTATTGAGGGAGCAAACCCCGGCTTCCTTACCCCTGACGGAACCGGAAGCGGAGGCGTTGGAAACGATAGCGGAGGAACTGGAAGCGACGAATTCGACGCCAGTATTCACGCAGGAAGAGACAAGCGAAACGCCGACGGAAGCTATAGAAAGAAACGAGGAAGAAAAACCGGAGGTAATAATTCCTCTTCTGGAACTCGAACGAAAGCCCAAAATACAGCTAGTGTAGAAGGCTTAACTCGAATTCTGGCTATTTTACACGTTGGCCTAGCCGCCGCTACTAAAACCCCCGAACTGGCGCTAGACGATAGCGAGGTCGAAAATCTCGCTAAAGCTACGGCTACAGTATTGACGGAATTCGATATTAGACCCGACCCTAAAGTTGAAGCTGTGATCGGGTTGGTTACAGCGGCGGGTTTGATTTATGGACCCCGCGTTTATCTGATTACAGAAAGAAAACGTTTAGAGGCGCAAGAGCGTCAGAAAGAACAACGCTAATGCAAAATGAGGGTGCGGTTCGCGGTCCTACAGAACAGCAGCGCACCCTCATTTTGGGGCGCACCGGTTCGGGAAAATCTCAATTCGCCATTTCTTTGTTGTCAACTCAAAACTGGCATGAAATGCCGTGGGTTATTGTTGACTATAAAGGGGAGGATTTGATTGAGGAAATACTAGAAGCGAACCCCGGCAAAATTAAACTTATAAAGGTTACTGACAACCCGCCAACTAAGCCCGGCCTTTATTATATGAGGCCAACGCCAAAGGTAGACGACGAGGCTATGGAAGCCTTTTTGTGGAAGGTCTGGAAAAAGGGACACCTTGGCCTTTTCTTTGACGAGGGCTATATGGTTCCAGAGAAAGACGCTTTTGACGTTATTATGACGCAGGGGCGCACCCTCTATATTCCGGTTATCTGCCTTTATCAGCGTCCCGCTTGGATGAGTAGATTTGCCGTTGCTCAATCCGATTTTAGGGCGGTATTCGCTCTAGATGACGAGCGAGACGAAAAGACGGCTTCTCAATTCGTAAAGCCCGCTAGAACTAAATCAGGAGAGTTAATAACCGTAAAAACAGAACTTCCTCCTTACTGGTGCTTATGGTACGATGTAGGTCTAGGCAAATCGTCTGTGCTTCGCCCTGCACCGGATAGACAAACGATACTAGACAACTTCAAAAGGCGGCTACGTCCGTCTAAGAAACAAAGGGCAATCATCTAAATGGACGCTGTAGTTCTTACTTGGCGTTGGCAAAATCTTCTGACTATCTGGATTATGATTGTAATTCTGGCGCTGCTAGTCTCGCTCGGGTCACAAATCATGATGCGGAAAGCTGGAAAGGCTGCGTCCGATGCAGCTAGCTAACTTCGGGCCAAATCTAGCTATTCTGAAAAGCCCAAGTAATTGGTTTTTCGTTGCTTTCGCCGTGGCGCTTTTGGCGCTTATTTTTCATGTATATGCTAACAGGAATTCAAACTAATGGCTGGTAAATCCGGTGCACTAAACAACACGGGGATGACCCCGGAGCAACAATCCGCCCAAGCTAACGCGGTTGCTCGCCAGAATATTATTATGACTGGCGTTGAACGTATGCAGCAAATCTATAGCGCGGGTATTAACCCGGCTAACCAAACTATTGTAAATATTGTCCCCCAAAACGTGGGTCTTGTTCGCGGTTTCCTGATTAAAGTACAGGGCACTATCAATAACGGCGGCGCTGGTACGCTTACCCGTACTCAATTCGGCGCTTCTAACGTGCTGCGTAATATTGGCTTTACTGATACAAACAATCAGGTTCGTCACGCTACGCAGGGTTGGCATTTGGGCCTCGTCAATAGCGCAAAGCAGCCGCTTGTTTTCGGCGCTGCTTATGCTCCTAACGTTCCGGTCAACTACGGCAATAATTTTGACGTACAGACGGCGGGAACGACTATTCTCACGACCGCTGACGGCGCGGTTCAATTCTATTACTATCTGCCCTTGTCATACGGTAAATACGATCTTCGCGGCGCTATGTACGCTGGCGTGGTCAACGCCGTGTCGCAACTGTCCCTTGAGATTAACCCGACCCCGTGTGTGAATGCTGGCGTTGACGCCACGCTTGCCGTTTATTCGGGAACTACTCTCTCTGGATGGAAAGCCGCAACGAACGTTACGATTACTGTTTGGCAGGACTATATTGACCAACTTCCTATGCAGGGTGGTCAACCGGTTCTCCCTCAACAGGATATGCAAACGCTCTACCAACTGAATACGACGTCGCTTACTGGCATGGTCGCCAGCCAAGATTTCGGCATTCCGTTTGCTAACTTCCGTAACTTCCTTTCTACGGTTGTCGTATATGACAACGCCGGTACTCTTAACGCCGGTACTGATATTAACTATTTCGCCCTGCAAACGGCGAACTCTTCTAATATCTGGAAGTATGGGCCGGAAGAGGCGGCGTTGTTTGCTAGAACTACGTTCATGGCGGACCCGCCGCTTGGAACGTACTACTTTGATAGCCGCCAAAAGCCGATTTCTACACAACAATGGGGTAACACTCAAATCACTGTGAACCCGTCGGCGGTTACGGCTGGCGCGCAATTCCTTGTTGCTTACGAATACTTCTCGCAAGCCTCGCAAGTTGTGTTCTCCGGTTCGCTTCCCTCGGGCGGAGCCTAACACTAACGGGGAGGGTCTAACGGCCCTCCCATTTAGGATTTACTGGCTATGTTTTGGGAAAATTTTAGCAGCAATCTTACAAAGCCTATGCGAGAGAAAACGTCTATTGGAGATTTGGTTCTCTGGACTATTCTAATCGCTATTGTTGCTTTTGCTTTGTTTGATACGTTGCGAATTCTTAAATCTTGGATTTCATCTTCTTAGAGGTTTTATTATGCGTATTCTTGGCGTTTCCATTGGAACGATTATCCTTATTGTAATCGTTGCCGTTGTCGTCCGTAAGTTTGGGAATTCCATTCCTTTGCTTAAATCGGTGGCTTAAGAATAGTCATGCGCCAGTCAACAGTTATATTCGGAACGCTTTTGTTGGCCTTTGTCGTTTATATAACGGTGCGCGGACAGTTGCCCGCGTATATGGCTCTATTTTCATCTAAATAATGGGGCTGGCGTATGCCTATATTTTTTCTGATTGTTGGCGTTCTACTTATTGTAGTCGCTGTAAACGACAAAATTCCAGAACTAACGGGGCTGGTTAAAGAGGACTTCAAGCCCTCGGGTAATCAGCCCGCGTTTCCCGTCTGGATTGCCGCGATATTTGTTATCGGCTCTCTTGGATATATTAAGTCATTCAAGCCTGTCGCTAACGCCTTTCTTGTCCTGATCGTTATTAGTATGTTGCTAAGTAATGCAGGATTTTTTCAACAATTTACTAGAGCCGTAGAGGGCAAGTAATGAACAACGCACTAGGGCAGGTTGTCACAGTTATTACCGCGATCATTGGTGTGGCTATTCTCGCTACACTGGTCAGTAAGAACGCTCAAACGCCCGCCGTAATCAAATCCGCCGCTGATGGGGTAAGTTCAATGCTCCGCGCTGCTACCGGTCCCGTTACTGGTGGTTTTTCGGGTTACCCCGTTTAAGGAAATACAATGTTCGGTATTCGCTTTAATAAACGACCGGAGATTGACGAACAAAATACAGGGCGGCTCGCGTTTGAGCGCCCGCAAGGTTTGTTTGAAGTTCCGTTTTCGGGCGGAGCCGGTATTATTCCTCTAGGCCAGCTAAACGCTTGCAATCCCGCTGGCGTTATGGTTGGCCCCACGCATCGCCTAGAAAACGGTTTTGTAACCGGGAATATTAGCGGCTCAATGGACCTTTCCCCACTCACTCAACAGGAGGTTTCTCTGGGAACCTTCGCCTCTATTTAGGGTGCATAATGGATATTCTAGCTTATCCAAAGCAGCACCCTTGGATTACGGGAATTATCGTCGTAATCGGGGGTATTGTCTTTATTAGTATTACGGGCGTCTTTAGTGGCGGCGGTTCGTCTAGTGGCGGCGGTGGCGGCGATAGTTTAAGCGATGCCGAAATTGCTGCTCAAGCCCAAATCGCCGCCGCGACCATTGCCGCGCAAGGGCAGGCCGCTCAAGCCGGGGCTGCTCTACAGGCCGCCCAGATCGGGGCGGGCGTTCAACTGAATAGCGACAATCTTTCGGCTCAAGTTGCTATGCGTTCGCTAGACGTAAACCGCGAACTTGGGCTGTCTGAAATTGAAGCCGGGAGGCAAACGAGCCTAGCCGGTATCAACGCCCAAGTTGAGGGCCTTAGAATTCAAACTATGGGCCAGGTTGAAACAAACCGGATTATTGCAAGTGGTCAACAAGCAGCCGCTAGCGCTCAACGCTCTAGTTCCCGCAATAATCTTTTGGGAGGTATCGTCAGCGGTATCTTTGGGCTGTTTTCAGACGAGCGGCTTAAGGAAAACGTGCACCGTATCGGTACGAGCGACGCCGGTTATGGTATTTACGAATTCAATTACAAGGGGGATACACGGCGCTATCGCGGCGTTATCGCTCAAGAGGTTAGGCAATACCGCCCTAATCTTGTGATTGAGGACAAGCGGACGGGTCACTTGAAGGTTTTGCCGCAAGCTATGGCGGCGTAAATGGCCAGATATACAGACTATCAGCAAGCGTTCTACGATAAAGTCTGGGGGCCTATTCAGGAGGTTGCTAGACGTATCGGCGTAGACGCTAGAGTTATATTTGCCCAAGCTGCTCTAGAAAGTAATTGGGGCCGTAGCGAACTAAGCCGCAACGGTAATAATTACTTTGGTATTAAGGCGGTCGGTGACGAGCCGTATATAATCAGGCGAACGCGTGAGGTTATTAACGGCGTTTCGACATATGTTAATGCCAAATTCGTTCAATACTCTAGCGCGCTAGAAAGTATTGAGGGATACGGCGAATTTATCCAACGTAACCCGCGTTATCGTTCCTTTATTAGCGCCGTTGGGCTTGAGGAAGAGTTAGCGGCGTTGCAGCGAAGCGGTTACGCAACCGACCCGCTGTATGCGAATAAACTCCGTTCGGTGATTAATAACATGCCAAGCGGAGGAGATATGCCAAATTTTAATCAGGGGTCTCCGTCAACTGGCGTGGACCCCTTTAACCAAACTTGGGACCGATTAGTTACAGCGGTTCCGGGGCTTGCTCCGCTTAGGGGATTTGGAGACGTGGCCCAAGGCGCTGGCGACGCTGTAGAAAGCGTAACAAATGGTTTCGATTGGGTCAAAAATCTTTTTACAGTCGATACCGCTGTAAAGGTTATTTCTGTCGTCGTAGGTATCGCGTTAGTGGTTATCGCCATTAGCGTTTTAATGAAGTCTGACATTATGTCAGCGCAACCCGCATAAGGAATAAAATGTCTAAATTTTCGAGTTTTCTGCGTCGCCATGCCGGTGAAATTAACGGGCTGGGTTCTGCCCTTCTCACTCTCGCCGCTGGCGTCGCTCTAGCTCCCGGCGAGCGTCGCAAGGTTGAGGAAGCCGCTAGCGCGCTTACAGATGGCGCGGCTAATATCATCGCAGGAATTAACAAGGTCAAAGAACTGGGCGCTCCGACAAATACTCAGGTCAAGAACGCGTTGGCAGAAATTCTGCCCGACCTTTTGGGCGGTCTAGTCGAGGCCGAAGTGCGTAAGCGTCTTGAAAACAAAGACGCCCCGGCTAGCTAATGCGGCTGTCACCTCATTTTACGCTAGCTGAATTGACGGTGACGAATACCGGTCTCCCAAATGTCCCTAGCGGCGTTCGGCGAGACCGGCTATTTTTGCTTGCCGATCGGATGGAAAAAGTGCGTTCCATTCTAGGCGATAACCCCATTAAAATTACGTCTGGGTATCGCGCGCCAGCGGTCAACAAACGAGTTGGCGGCGTTCCGGGTTCTGACCATATGAGCGCGTGGGTTTGTGATTTTCAATGTCCAGAATTCGGAACGCCGTATGAGATTTGCAAAGCTATCATTGCTAGCGGTCTCAAGTTTGACCAACTTATTTGTGAAAAACGGATTTGGGTTCATATCAGCTTCGCGCCGCGTATGCGGGGCCAGGTTTTGACTTTGCTGCCCGGTCAGAAAAAATATTTGGTAGGGTTGCATGAGTGAACGTCACACAATCAAATCTCTGCACGAAAGGCTAACTAAGTTGGAAAGTATCGCTACTGATATTGGTAAAATCAAAACGCTGATTAAATGGATTGGGCCTAGCATTATCGCGGCGCTTATAGCTAACGGTATCGTAGATGAGAAGTGGGCCGGGATTTTGCGGTCGATTTTCCAAAGCTAGAACGCTTAGTGAACAATACTAGAACGTTTTCAAACTCTGACTTTTTGATACCGTGGCAGCCTAGAAGTGACTTTGCGCTGTACGGGGTTTAAATCGGCCTTCCTGTCGATTGTGATTTAGACAAAGAAAACGCCCCGGTGATTGCTCACCGGGGCGTTTCAGTTTGTGCTAAGGTTTGATTACTTCTTAGCGGGAGCCTCGGGAGCCGCCAGTGCGAGAGTGCGCGGAGGCATAGGGAGCGCCTGAATTTGCGCCTTGACTTCCTCAACACCTTGCGAGGTCGAGTTAATCAGGTCGCGTCCGGTGAACACATAGGACGTTGCCGACTTTTCGTCATAGCGGGCATAAACGTCGTAAGCAATACGGACGCCTTGAACCATGTCGTCAACGAAATTAGAAAGAACCGCGTCCGTCAAATAGCCGGGGAGATAAAGAACGGTTCCAGACAAAACCTCGCCGTCAGCGTTAGTGCCCTCGAACTGACCCTGAATACCGAAAGCGGTTTCTCCAGCGCGGTCACCTTCCTTAATCTTGTAAGGCTTCGCGCCCGTGGCGACGCCTACAAAGCGGCAAAGGAAATGATCGCTTTCCTGATCGCCAATACAAAGCTTTTGCAGAACGGGTTTCGTATAGCCCATATCGCCAACGGAAAGCTTGCGGCCAACCTCTTGACCAACGGCCCCGCCAGCGTCAGTAGCAGCCGCCATGCAAGTGGCTACGATACCAAAAGACATAATAGAGCGTTTCATGTGCAGATTACCTTTTTCATGTGCAGAAAAATACCCCGCTTAAGGTGCGGGGCGAACCTGTCCCGTAGGATTATTCGGCGGTGGCTTCTACCGCTTCAACGGCGGCGGCGAGGCTGAAACCGCCCTTAGCCGCCGTACCCGAAGCGGGAGCAAAGCGGCCTTGCAACGTAAGAACTTCTTTTTCCAGCGCCTTGAGGATGGCACCGGTTTGGACCTCGGTATAATCGTAGGTGGCCCGGTTAGAGAGACCGCCGATAGCGGCGATAGCCGTAAGGGCTTTTTCGGTACGGGCCTCGGCGAGACGAACAAAGTTTGCGGCCTTGGCGGCTTGGGCTTCGGCCTTTTTCGCGGCCTTTTGTTCATCGGTGAGTGCGGTCTTAGCCATGTTAGCAGGTTCCTTAGTTTGCGGCGGGTTTGCCGTCTGACCTTTGTAAAGGTTATTTCAGCGGATGCAAGTGACCAGTGTAGCCGATTGGGATTTTCTTTCCGGCTTCAAAGGGGAGGGGCGGTTGTTCGGCAAAAGGGCAATTGTGGTCAGCGATGCTAAAGCCGTCCGTCGTCGGAACTGACTGGCCACAACCTCCGCACATAAGAGCGGGGGTATCGGCGTTGAACTGGAAAGCGTCTGACTTGGCTCTAGCGTCGGCTTCTCTCATTTTGGCATTATGAATTAGATCGTCTAGGCGACGACACCGGCGCTTATAGCGTTCGCCTTGAATAAACATATGTGCACCGCCCGCGATAGCTGCGAACGTCGCGCCGCCTAGCGTTGCGGCGATTGCAATATCAATAATGTCCATTTGAAACCCCTTGTTATCCGTTGCGGATTTTGATAGCGTAACGCATCACAACGGGGAAAGTCAAATCATGTGTGAGCGAATAGGGGCTGGCCAGTATTGCGTTAAGGTATTTTTAGAACAGGATGACGGTTCGCTAAGGGAGCTTGGCGTTACCTATAAATGGACTAAAGAAGAAGCATCGCGAACGTATGCGAAGCAAGACAGAAAAGCCGGTGTCCGCGTAATAATGTATGACCCGACCGGAAAAAGAATTCGGGGCTAGGTCTTGCGCCGATCTGAGAGCCGTGGCATAAGACTAAGGCGACCCCGGATGGCTCGACACCTTCGGAACCCCGCCTTAGCCCTCCCCGGCTAGGCGAGTTTGGGAACCCGCCCGCTGGCCAACGCCTCGGGCGGGTTTTCAGTTTTAGAGATTATTTTGAAAATAATTGTTGACTGGCGGTTTTGATTTTCGTATAAATGATTACCAAAACGGGAGACGGTCGTGGCTCTTCACGCTAAAAACAAATACGGCTTTGCAATGTGCGGGCAGAGCGGGTCACAAGGCGGCGCTGGCGCGATGCTTTGTACGGCTAGCGAATGGAACGCTTCAAAGGAAGATCATCGCTGCGTTAAGTGTCGCGCGAAAATTGCTGAAGCGAAACGTGTTAAAGAACGTCAGAAAAAGTTAATTTAACTCTTGACCCCTCCCGCCAGCTAGGGTACACAGAATTGTCCCGAGACGCTGACTTGGTTCGGCGCGGTGGACACGATAGCGACCGGGGCGCGTTAGAATTAGTGCGCTTAAAGTGGTCTAGGGACCGTTGCAACGGTTAACCCTGTCCCGCCCCTAGTAGCCTCCACCAACCGAGACCGAAGCCCTGCCTCTGCCCTGATTAGCTAATAGCTTCTCACGGCGCATATGTTGAGAATATTTCTCCGTATGCAATATGAACGGTTGTTCATTTCCCGAACACAAAGTC
>Ga0181339_1000149_pt1 | contig 17272 bp, 24 predicted proteins | sample Sp13VDMM110DD_FD_130101 | JGI IMG/M metagenome (GOLD analysis project Ga0181339, IMG submission 130101) | Freshwater viral communities from Lake Michigan, USA - Sp13.VD.MM110.D.D | ecosystem: Environmental > Aquatic > Freshwater > Lake | place: USA: Michigan | collected 2013-04-23 | reverse complement strand
GTGTGTGAATATTTTTCAATTTAGTCCTAATATAATTTAAAGAGAGGACAAGCCTCTCAATCTGGGTCCATCTTGGCTGCGTAAGCCGGGAAAGGATCTGGAGGGTATGCTCCGCAGTCACAGCCGAGATGCCGCGTATAGCGGCACCGATCTGGGAGAACGTATCCATGGACACATTTGTCTTGGATCGGATCGAGCATCTCCATAAACTCTTTCAGACTGTGGGTCTGTGTCCATTCAGGGAGGGCCATCAGTGCACCGTCTTGATTGCTGCGAGGATCGACACCATCAGATAGTAGTACGCAGCGCCGGTGATAGGAGAAATAGCGAAGATGATCATCGCCGTCTGGGCGAACGAGAACTTCGACTCTTCCTTCTTCTTTTCCTCTTTCTTCGTCAGCTTTCCGAAATCTTCAAGAGCCTTCTTCAACTCATCTGCCTCAGCCTGCTTCTTCAGGTAGAGGTCAACAAGATTGATCGGTTTCTCCTTCCGCTTACGCGGGTTCTCAAACTTCTTCGCAGTCTTCTTGTCAAAGTACTGCTCAGTCATGATCCAATCTTTCAGCTTCATGGTAGCCTCCTGTGGCTCAGGAGCCAGCTTTTGCTGGCCCCCTGCCCTTCTTGTTTTTGATTAAGGTGGGCGTGGGTACGGTAAGGCGAATTTCTGAAACCTGCCGGTCTGGGTTGCGGGGTATAATAACATCGGCACCTCCATTACGGCTGTTCACGCTGATCTGGCGCTACTAGATGTTTACGTCTCGGACTACGGTGTGACAGTCTTATGCCTATGGGCTTGCACGGATATATGTAACATACCCTTTCTCAAGGTTCTCTTTCCCTAGTACAGCTGTATGTAACCTATTGACGTCATCGCTGACAATCACAGGCGAACACGGGCAGTCTCATTTCCCAATCTCTGACACCCGTAACTACTGGCTACAGATATCGAAAGGGTCCTCCGTTCGATCGGAGTCGTTCACTCCTACCGGTAGACAGCCGGCGAGTCTCGCACGAGGAGGTTTGCCTCACTTCTTCTCTGTGAACCCGCTGAAAAGCACCGAGGTTACGGCCCGGCCAGAGAGGGCATCGTGGAGGAGATGATATACGATGTATCATCGTTCATCTTAGTCAGCATCAACGTTTCAAAACGTGTCTTTGCTGTATCATGCTCGGAAGTCCTTGCGCAGTCTTAGTGCGTGGTGTTTCCTGACAGCATTCGAGACCAGATATTGAAGTCCACCTTTAGCTGTTTCCAGAGTGGCGATCAATATGCAGTGCGTGGCTAGGATTGAGGGTCCTAGTTAGCCTAACTCTAGCGCAGAGAAATGGCTGAGCATTCCCATTTAAGATGTCTCTTACAAAGCTACCGGTACACTCACCGAGAAACAAGAGTAGTGCTCGACACTACGTCGATTGGTTTCACCCAACCTGCATCACCGCCGAAGACTTGCCATATACTACGTGAGGGTCAACCCGTTCCACGACGGACTCGAACCGTCATCGCCTCATACGCTCATGGATCTCAGGACCTACCTACCTAGACAGTCGGACTCGAACCGGACCGATCAGAGGGGACCATGAGACGGCATCTTCATTTCTGCCATCTTGTTAGTGTTTGTACGTCAAGTATTCTGAGAGGTATTCTTTCCGCAGCTCCCTTTCAGGCTACCGTTATCGGTTTTATCCTTCCCTCTACATGGCTCTGTCAGGCTAAACCTGAACATCGAATAGTCTGGGGTTCCGCCTTAGGCGGTCATAAACGAACGTGCACCACGCCGCTGTCCTCGTTTGACCGAGTAATAAACCCACTGTTTTGCTATCCCGGCTAATGAGACCGGTGCCTACGGACTTTCACATCTTCTTTTGCTCACCCACCGTTCATTCGCACGTGTTGCGCGTGCCCCCAGAGCCAGCCTATTTCTGGTTGGGGTGTCCCTCGGGCCTATTGCATACTGGTTCGGCTTTTACTGCCACGTCTGTTAACGGAGAAGACTTAAGTCGGGTCGGCTTGATACTGCCTACGCAGCTGCTAGTTATACGAATGATGGAATTCGTAATAACCACGAACGACTGATGGAAGTCGTACCTGTGCTCCTTCCTGAAGGGAGTAACCGGGTTGGAACCGGCTTGTGCGGGGAGGTTTCACCACAGATTAATGAAATGGATCGTTGGCTCTGATTAAAGGGAGAAGCTTCCCTAAGTTCTCTACGAGAACCTCTACAGATCAAGACAAAGGAGTCGAGCAACGAATTGCAAGTGGACGCCGGAGTAAGTCCCGGTCTTTTAAACGCCTAGGCACTGATTGCCAAGGATGCCTCACGGCAAGCGGTCCACAGATAATTAATTGCCCGTCGCGGACGATATCTTTCCCACGGGCACTCCGGACAGGAGGTTGTAGGGAGCTACCCTACTTAGAGTTTAAAACAACGGTTGAGGTTGTTCTCGAAGACCTTCGGAAATTTCCTTCCGGCCTTCATCTGGATAGTCCGTATCCCGATTGAATGGGATCAGGTTGTCAATCCGTAGCGCAGCCCAACGAGCCGCTTTAGCTCTGCCTCCAGTTGGCGTAGCGTGGCTGTAGACTTCGAGCTTGACCGTTGCATCTGAGCCGTTTCCAATCGCAATTCCATCCATAGGCGATCCGTTGGTATCGACAACTTCAGGCGGGGTAACTCCACTTTTGACTCCTTTCCGAAGTTCAATAGTACAAGGTCGACTGAACTGGACAAAGTATCCATCTTCGTCTTTCTTGATTACATTCTTGACGCCTTCAGCCTGAAGATCACGGATGATCTCAAGACTGGCTGCATCTGGGTGAAGAGTGACGCTCCATTTGTCCCATTGGTTAGGCGTCAAATGCTTAACCCATGAAACCTTACCCTTGACGTAAACGTCTTCGGAGCCTTTACCTCGTGTAAAACTAGTCAATTAATTAACTTTCTGAATATTCTCGACAGAGAAGTTTACAGCTTCTGGGAAATCTTCCTTAGCTAAGGCAAGGATTTGAAACTCAGCATCTTCTAAGTCATCTGCGTCGACTTGGTAGTTCATGCCATCAGGCTGTTTGAAAGAAACGTCTGCGGTATAAAGGGTCAATGTGTCTTGCTCCAATTTGTACTAATAGTATAATCATTTAAATCATCGTTCCAGTAGGAACCAGCCAAAGGACAATGAAGATTTAATTCTTCTCCGACTTGCTTTAGGCTGTCTGCAGTTATCTTCGCTATTCTAATGGCAATCTCCATATTGTTTGGACCTTCAATCTGCCACTCGTCGTGAACAAAGTTAACGAGTAGCGCGTTGTCATCCTTGAGTTTATCATGCCACAGTAATGTGGCTTTCTTCATTACTACAGCTTCACCGTTCTGAAGGTATCCCGACATCGCCAGATGTTTTCTGTTCCCGTCAGTGTCTCCCGGGATCCTAACAGCTCTTCCATCAAGCCCGACGAACCATCCACGCTTAGCATCAGCTGGAAAGACTTTCTCTTTGAGAGTTGCAAATCCAGTATATCGGGTGAGGATACGATCAAGCGCAGCTTGTGCTTCCGGCTCGGTGCATCCCAATATCTCAGCAAACTTTTTAAGTCCACCTCCCAAGAGCATCGCGTAGATAAACCGTTTCGCTGCAGCTCTGCTTTTACAGACATCGCCAATGATGCGCTGATTAAGTGAATGGGGGTCACTTTTATCTTCCTTCTTTCCTTCAACGAGAGCTTGGGTAAACTCTGGATCGTTGATATAATGAGCGAAGATACGAAGCTGAATGCCTTCTGCGTCGCAACCAATCAATAATCTATTCTTCGGAGCAATCCAAAGCTGACGGAGTTCTTTACCGTACAGTTTCTTCTTGCCGAAGGTATCAAACTCATTGGGGATGTTTGCGGTATTCGGATTTTGATGAGCCATCCGATGGGTCCAAGCGCCGATCCCTTGGAACCTTCCGTGTATTCTCTCGGCAGGGGACACGAGAGAAAGCCACTCGGTAAGAGTTCGGCGTCTGGCCTCAAGCATGATCCGCTTTGCAAGGGATCGTGCTGGCTTCGGAGCGCTGGGGGGAAGCGTCTCCAAGTTGGCTTCTGAAACAGTCCAGCCAACTTTCTGAAGCTCATTGTATTTAATGTACAATGGGTTAGTACTTAAGTCAACCTGAGAATTCCTTCCTCGACGAAGTTTTTGGATTTCTCTCTCGGTATTAATGTGAGTTTTAGTCTTAACGAAGGGTTTCCAACCAGCTTCATTAAGAACAGCAACAATCTGTTTTGGACTACTAGGATTAAACTCCACGAGCTTGGTGTGCTTATACGTCTTGCCGATCTCGTACTTTGCCATGTTATCGTGCAAAGCACGGGGCACACTAGATCGGTTTATCGTACCAAACTTAGTAGCTCGTGGAGTAAACTCTTTAACGAGAACCTCCCTCGGAGGGAAGGAGGTGAGAATGTCTTTGTCCAGCAGATCTAGCTCTGTTTGTACTTTATCTAATAACTGTTGAGCTTTAGCCGTGTTGAATGCAAAACCATTCTTCTCTAATGAATTACAAACGAGTTGGAATTGATGTTCAAGGACGATGCTGCTTTGTCGCTGAGGATTACTTGTATATTTCCTGTATTTCTTGAATATGTTTTCCGTAATATCGACGTCGCGTATACAATATCGTTCCATCTCAATGGAGTATTTACTCCAGTCGGAAAAGTCTCCTTTAGGTATTCCGAATTCTTCGCCATAACTTTCTACACTGTGGCTTTTTCTTGGGTAATCAATAAGCTTTGATAAGATGAGCGTATCAATTTCAACTCTTCCAGCATCACGACATTGCACTCCAATAAGATTTTGAAGTACCGGTAGATCGAAGCCAAGAAGATTATGTCCAATAATGCAATTACACCTAGAATAAAACTCAATAAATCTTTCCTTCTCTGGGCTCTTAGTTACGTCACGGAATATGTGATAGGAGCCATCAAGAATATTCTTACATACAATCACCCATATCCGGGTAGGATTGTGTAAACCATTACATTCGATGTCGAGTACAATATTCAATAAATAGTCCTAAAAATTTGGCAGAGGCCAAGGACACGAAGTCCTTAGCCTTCAGCCTATTACTGGTAGTCTTGCTTTTACCACAAACAGGGTCGGTAAAGCAATAGCTTCCGTCTTTCCTGACCATGAAGTTTCCTCCATGCATATCAAGACGTTCTTTGTCAGGGTCTTTGATGAACTCTTTCCTGAGCTTTGTCAAGAAATCGCACATACCCGGAAGGAGTTCGTCAAGAAAGACACCTGCTACGGTATTGTTATGCGTCAAGTAGTACGACGCAAGATGATCCACGAAAGCTAGATCCTCTTGAGGTCGGATGTCTCTTGCAGGTTTTTCCATCCGCTCTACAACAGAAACCGTAAAATCACCGATCTTCTTGTAAGAGAAAACCTTTGGAGCATACGTTCCGGCATAGCCGTTCTGCGCAGCCCACTGGACATAGTCAATCCAGTTATCAGGGTTGTTAGTAACCTTGATTACTCGATCACTGCCTTCTTTAGCGAAGACTGTACTGAAAGCTCCACTGCCAAGCTGGATAAAACCACGCTTTCGGAGATAGCTTCCAAACGCCCTTCCGCTTTCAAAGGCGGAGGTGTATACTTTGGGTTCAAAGTGATTAGCCCCCATAGCCATTTCAACTCTAAGCCGATCTGCGAAAGCTTCCATTTTAGGATTAAGCTTAGGCTTAGGCTTTTTCATCTTAGGCTTAGGCTGAGCCTCCGGAGGAGGGTTTTTAGCTTTAGCCTTGTCTTCTAGCATACGCTGAAGAGTACCAAAGCGACCCCGGGCATGAAGCCGGGCAAGTTTTCTTCGTTCTCTAAAGTCCATTGCTTGCTCCTTTTGGAGTTCTTGTTAAGCAAAAGAATAACCCTCCGGGCCGTGCTACGAAAAACCCGGAGGGGTAGTTGTTGTTACTTGACGCCGACGGTACAGGTCTTGGCGTTGAACGGCCACCAGTCGATGCACCGGACGGAGATGCTGTTGTTGATGAACAGCACGCCGGCGACGATCGCCACCAAACACGCGATGATGATCAAGATTTTCAGAGTGGTTTCGTTGTTATTGTACACAGTAGCTCCTTTTGTGGTCGAAATGACCTAAAAGCTACGAAGCCTTCTGGCTTTCTTTAGTAGCAAAAAGACCCTTAAGGGTTGTTTTGTACAACGTCTTATACTTTTCAACAGCCGTGTCATAACGGCCATCGATATTCCTCGACTTATAAACCCCGAGCAATCCACGGGCATCATTCATCAGTCGAGCGTGTCGTGGGTCTAGAAAAATTACGTCACCCATCTTGTTCTCCAGCTTCTTTGTCCGGATTAGCTTCCTCTTTGAGGTTGCTTTCTTCAGGCTGTGCAATGACAGCCACAAATCGATTGACCTTCGAAAAGGTCTCGCTGTCGCACCAATGGAAGTCCATGCCTCCAAGGTTGTTGCGGCTAGCGAGCATGACCGCTTCGGGTACTATACGGGAAATTCCGAAGAAGTCAAGCCAAGGAGTAGTACTTCCCTTAGCTTTTGAGACAAACCAAGAATGCTCAGGGAGACTGCGGAGCCAGTCTTCAACCTTAGGGCCGGAGCCAGCAGGCTTAGGTTCGGGAAAAGGAATAATCTCTGCATCTTCTTCAGGAAGATCGAGGGTAAGGTCTTCAGCAGTGTTCATTGGATTTTTCCATTCTTTTAATTGAGCCTGAATAACTTTGACTCTTTTGTCAAAAGCTTCAGGACTTAGACCTGAGTTCTCAGGAGTAGCTGAAAACCACTGCGATATTAATTGATCCATACTTAAAATACTACATCCATTAGCTACATTCATATCAAGAGCCGAACAATCTCCTACATCATCGAAATTATAAATCTCAGTTATTACACCTAATTTAGGCACTCCGAGCCTGACTTTGAAGTATCTTGCCATATGCCCTCCTAGATGGCCTCTAGAATGCCCTAGGAAGGCCGCTGGTGCGTTTTAATATAAAAGAGGTACTTGGGTACCTACTCGAACAAACTCTTCTGTACGGGCCTTCTCCGAAGAATGACTTCAAGGTGCTTATGCTTGAGTTCTGAGAGATATCCAGCGCTGCAACCGTACTTAGCGCAAATGGATTTCGGAGTAACTCCAGCGATCATGAGATCGAGAATTTCGTTGATGACCGCAGTGCTATACCGAGTATACTTTCGGTTAGTTTTCTTCTCGTAAGCCATTATAATCTCCAGTCAACGGGATCATAGCCGAGAGTGACGAGAGCCGCATTAATCCGTGAGAATATGCGGCTCCCTGAAAATGGTAGTGAGTAGTCAGTGTTAGTCTTGACTACTGGAGAGGAGACTTCAATGACGGGGGAGTTGGCGTTGTCTCCGACGACGTCGACGTATCGACGGGCGACGGTTCCAATGAAGCAATGTACTGCTCCCTTAGCTCCTGTCCGACGAACCACCTCTCGGGTGAGATCGTCATAACAGAGGAAGTCATGAGATCTTCGTTCACCTGCGCCAGCAGTTGGGATGGCGTCAACAAGGAGCACACCTTGGTCGACCCATTTGGTGAGGTCACCATGAGTTGGAAAAGGCGCATGTAGGTCTCGCTCGAGTTCTTTGAAGATGAGTCGGAGACTTCCGGGGAATGCAAGTTGATCAAATGATCGAGGGATTGACATTGGGATGTCTGTTCGGAAGCGGACATCCGCGTAAGGGTCCTGTCCGATAATGACGGCCCGGACATTTTCCAGAGGAAGACGCCTAAGACAGCCAGTAATATCGTCAGGGTTAATAATTCGGCCGCGCTCATTGAAGTACTCCTTTATCCTCGCCCAATCTGGAGAATTCCAGAAGTCTAATTCCCAATTTGACATTCATCACCTTTGATGATCCTGAAGTACAGGCCGGAATGGGACCGGATAAGCCAGTACTCCATCCCGTCGTACCCCTTGGGGAAATGGGAAATACTCTTGAAATTGCCGATGTAGTACTCCTCACCATCGACGTAATCAAAAGAATTGCTTCCGTGGATAAAACCGCGAACGGAATTACCGTTAAGCTGCCATTGCTTCAAGGTTGCTGTTATCGTTAGCACCGTTAGCTTTGGGCGAGATGTCATAGCCAGTATCCTCATGAAGAGTGTATGTAGCTGGATCAAACAATAATTGTCCCGCAGGACCGGTTCTTCCACAGAACCTATTTTTAGAAATAGTAAGATTTGTAGTACGCCTGATGATAGGGTCGAGGTTCGTCACGTCACGCTTGAGATCAATTCTGATATCAGCGATCTTCGAGATGTTCCTCGACCCACGAGTCAGACCATCATCATTGACGTGAGACACGACAATCAATGCAAAGTCCAACTCTTTGACCATCATTTCGAGTCGTGTCGAAAGATAGTCGAGAGCCCGCCTTTCGTTGTCTCCTCCAAGGCCGCTAACGACCATAGTGATATGATCGAGAAAAATATAGCGACAGTGACGAGCAGAGACCAGAAACCGAATAGTGTCGAGAATAACATCTGGATCATCTGACCCAAAATGAGAATAAACATGTAGACGGTCATCCGTCTTAACAACACGCTGAAGCGCGTTGAACACTTGATCGTTCGGTACGCCGCAGTCAGGGAGGTGGACCGGGCGTTTGAGATCAATTCCTGCAAGCGCTTGGAGCAATCGCTTTTTAGGTTCTTCCAAGAATATTGCGCCGACTGCATCGGGGGTCTCCGTCAAGATAGAGTGAAGCACTTTATGCATGACTTCGGTTTTGCCGACACCTTCTTGTGCCGTAACAAGGACCGACTCGCCTGTGCGAATACCGTAAGTCATGTAGTCTACGGTAGGAATACCATAAGATACTCCAACCGTAGGTTCTTCACCAATGACCTTCTCGAAGTCACTGAATGAGCTAATGATGGTATCCGGTAGGAACTTCTTGGCGTTGTTCCAGATGTTCCTTAGTTCGTCGGCCTCTCCGTTTCGAAGGTAATCGTTGGCGTCTTTTCGATCACCACCGGCGAACTTGACGTCCCAAACCTTTCCGTAATCGAAGAGTTTAGCGACTGCAGCTGCTGCGTCACGACCTGCTTCATCTGCATCGAAAGCAAGGTAAATTCGTTCGAACGAATTAAGGTAGGAGCGGTCAGCAGCACAATCAGCAGCAGCAGTACCACTTGATTTAACAGAAACAGCAGGGCTGCGCAGTACCTGATAAAGCGAGAGAGCATCTTCGTATCCTTCAGTTATTGTCACATATTTGTGACTCCCGGCGGTGAAATTCTCCACCCCAAAACAACCCGGTTTAACGTCAGACTTTCCGTTCTTTTCGTAATAGAACCCTTTCGGAAAGGTACGAACTTTTGCTGTTCCATCTCTATGTGGAAATCCAATCGCGACAGGTTTACCGTCAGCGTTGATCTTTGTCTTTGCATTGTACTTTATGAACGTAGCTTTATCGATGCCACGGAAGGGCATGAACTCGTAAGTGAATGTATCAGTCAATGAATAACTCGGAGTATAATGATTACAGGAATAACAGTAAGCGTGGCCATCCTCGTACACGCATTTAGCGTCGGATGAACCACACTCACTGCAGGGGACGTGCAACTCAGCGATCTTTGAACTCATGTTTAGTGAAAACGTAATACTCACCCAGCCACTCTCTTCGTGACGGGCCAATGTGGGGGACAGGTTTGAAGCCAGACCAGCCGGCGTCGAAGAGATTGTCCCAGTAGGCGGGATTGCCTACATACATCCATGTGCGGAGAACCCATACCATCTCCGTACCCAGCATCATCTTCTTGCCTTGAAGAGCGAGAGGAAGAGCTTTCCCTCTGGTGTCGACGTTGAACTTGATCAGAGGCTTGTACGGGACGAGGATTTCGACACGCTTACGAAGGTACTTATACCCTCTTTCACGGTAGTCGTCAAGCTCTTTGAAGTGCTTGGGACGAACTGCGTGAATTTCACCCTTGATGGGAAGGGCTGGAGGAAACTTCGAAAGAGTCGAAGGGAAGAGCGTCTTGACACCGGGAGCGAAGGACTGCATCGGAATACCAGTGCGTTCTTCGCCAACACGCTGTTCCCAATAGTTGAAATTCTTGCGGGTAAATCCATTGCCCCGGAATATTGTCTCGCCTAGAAGCGAAGACTTGCGCTGGTTGCGCCGAGTTTCATCAGGGCAGAATAGAAGCTGGTACTCGTGTTGTTCCAGCCATCCAAGGTCCGGGGAGAACCTCGGGTCTTGCGGTAAGTCCAACATAGCTTGTTGGATTTGTTGTTGAGTCAAGAATGACTCTTGCTTTCTTTTAAATCCGAACATGATCCCTCCATGAGAAGAAATGCCGGGGTTTTTGCTTGCAGTCAATCACCCCGGCATCATTACCTAGTCAGTACGTCCGTGACTTAGGCAACCTTCTTACCCGTCGGCCACCATTTGCCGCCCTTGGACTTGGCGACAGACTCGGTCTTCACCGTCTTGTTGCCGTCGTCGGAGACGGTCTCGGTGACGGTCGTGGTAGCTTCCACCTTGGCTTCGGGGGCCTTGACGTGCGGCCGGAGGAGATCGACGACCTCGATGAAGGCCATCGCCATTGCCGTCTGGTTCTTCTCGGCGAAGGCGAAGATAGCGCCACGGGGCCAATTCAGAACCGACAGGGGCTCGTAACCGAGCGACTCCGACAGCGTCGGGATCTTCGACTCGAGCTTCTGCGACTCCTTCGGATGGTCCATGACCTGACCGTTGCCGTCCAGGTACTTGTCGACGAAGTCGAGAGCCTGATCGAGCTTCTTCTTGTCGAGGATGGTCAGGTTCCGATCTTCGATCGCCTTGTCGAGGTTCTTCGCGTCGGCGGCCTTGACTTCAGCCGGCGCCGGAGTGACGGCCGCGGAGGTCTTCGGCTGGGAGTTCGCGAGCTGAATCTGCAGAACGAGAGCCTGCAGAGACTTGGAGTCCATCTTCTCGAAGTCCAGATCGGCGTTCTTCAGCGGGATGACCGGAAGACGCTTCTTGAGGTTCTGCGGCACGGGGACGCCGAGCGCCTTGTAGAAGTTCTTGCAGTCCTGATTGGAATGACACCAGCTCGGCGGACGGATAGCCGTCGACTTCGCGGGCTCTTCCTTCTTCGGCTGGACGGTCGGGACGGACGGCTTGGGCTCCTGCTTCTGGGGCTCTTTCGCCGGCTCCTTCGGAGCTTCCTTCGGCTCCTCCTTGATCGGCTCGACCGGCACGCCATCGGCGGCCTTGACGTCGTCCCTCTTCCACCAGCCCTTCGTCTTCTTCGGCGCGGCCGTGATGATAGGAGCCGGGTCCTGCTTGGCATCGCCGAAGCCATGACGCTGGCTGACGGTGCCCCATTCATAGTCCTGCCCCAGCTCGTTCTTGCCGAGGAAGATGGGGTCGCCGACGATCGGAAGGATGCTCAGCACAGCCCGATGATCGATGTTCGAAAGAAAAGATGTCTTGTTGAAGCTATCGCCGCTCAGCTGCTTCAGGACCTTGGGCAGATCATAGTCGGTGAGTTCGAGGTATTCGTTCACCGTCGGAATGATGAGCGAGGTGACGAAGTTGTGCTCTTCGGTCTCGGTTGTCGGTTCGCCGAACTTGGAGAAGACGCCTTCGACCGCGATGGTCATGAAGGCATCGCCTTCGGAGTCCGTCAGCACGAACGGCTGGATGCTGTCCGCCGAAATCCCTTCGACGTAGCTGAAGTACAGCTGAACCGGCCACGGCTTGGAGCCTTCGTTCATCTGCGTCAGCATCTCGAGCGTCGGGATTTCTTCCGAGCGTTCGATGGAAAGATCCGGTTCGCCGTCTTCGACGTTCTGGATGGAGAAGCCGAATGCTGTCGGCTTCTTGTCGAGAAGAAGCTTCAACAGCTCAACGGGGGCTTGATGCCCGGCGTTGATGGTGACGATGGTTTGTTTTCCGATGGAGTTCATAGTCCCTACCTTGTTTGTGACCTTAGTCACGGTTAAGTCTCCCCTGCGGAGACATTCTGAACCGAAGTCCAGTTACTTCCGCCAGCCCAGCTTGGTAATGAAATTACCCTGAGAGTGGCGAAACTTTTCCCGAGGTGCCGTCAACGGCTTACCCGGGATGCGCGGCTTCTCCACCTTGTACTTAGGTGAATGTCGCCGCGCCTTGATTTCGTTCTTGACGATCTTCGCACGACGCTTGGTCGGAACCAAGTCGGGAAGACCGAGCTGATCGCTCAGCCATTGATACAGACGATCACCTTGTTGCATGGAAAGCTTGCCGTCTACCTCCGCTTGGAGGACTAGATCGCCTAAGCCTTCTGTCAGCAACTCCTTGATCTTCTGGCGCTCCTGCTCGACCGCCATTCGATAGCCCTTCCTTTTCGTCCAACGACGGTGCCATTCGTAAGCACCAAGAATAAGTCCGATAACGACGACAACTCCTGTGACTTCCGTTAAGGTAATCTCCGAGTACAGCTCCGAAGCATCGCTGATGGAAGCGACGATTGTATCCATGGTACGGCTCGACATTCCCGCCAGATCGATGGTCGACATGTACTTCTCCTCTGCCTAAACAAAAGAATAAGGCAGCAAAGCTGCCGTAATGGTGTGCTTGACGGGACTCGAACCCGTAGTTGAGGGATTTTAAGTCCCTTGCGTTTGCCTTTTCGCCACAAGCACTAATGATGAATGCTGTCCATGAACAGACTGAGCTGCTTATGGATGAGCACAAAAGGCATCTTCGGATTAGCTTTTATTCGAACAGTATACCAAGGGACAAAGACAGGGATCCGTTTCTTCCAGTGGGAAGGAATGTACCCTGCATGGGTTTCATACCAATTTTTTACTTGATTATTGGTATGCATTGTAACAGGCGGACGCATGACCGGCATAGCATTCTCCTATGAATAATTTAAAAGCCCCCGCCGGTATTACCCGACGAGGGCTAATGCGCACTGGTAGTAGCAGCTACCGGCGTCACCCGTCCGCAAGGGGAGGGGCTAAAACCTTGCGGACAGGATTGGTTTTGATTTCGACCCACTTGATGGTGTCTTTTTTCCAGTGGTAAACCACGCTGTCTCTCGACGCATACGACCGACTCGACCGGATGAAATGTTGAGTTTCTTCCAGCAGAATGTAGAGCGTATGCTCCGAGTTAAAGAATATACGTGTCCGTCGGGCGCTGTTCGGCCGATGGACTTCAAAGAAAAGCATTTGGGGGACAGCTTCGCGGATGCGACGCATGTGAGCTTCGGCCTGAGCACGGCCGGGAGGGGTGTTGCTGAAGCGTGTATTCATTTCAGCAAGATCGTCAGTGACTTTCAAGCCCTTGGCACGGGCTCGATACTGGACAGACTCCGGGTGGTAGCTGTCGTCACGTTCACGAGGTTCCTGAGCGTCTTTGTCGACGCCCTCTCGAAAGTAAACGTGTTTGAAAGTTTTCGGCAATCGACGGCGTTGTCGAATTGCCTTGAGAGACTTTGCTTGCATTGTTCGATTAGCCATTTGCCATTCCTCATTATTAATATACTACACCCTCCTAGGACTTAAGTCAAACCGACATCTTGCTATTGTCGGTCTTCGCCGGAGGTAGCACGAGCATCCAAGAGAGGATACCCGCTAGAATGAAGAACAATCCGATGCCGGTCATCAGCGTATTCCATTCGTAGACGACTTTCTGAGCGGCTTCGAATTCTCGCTGCTGCTCTTGATTATTCGTCCAGACGCCGTTCAACATCCAAGGTTCGTTGTCGAGATATTCGGAGATGTCGATGACATGTTCGACAGGCGGTGCACCGACGTCGAAGATCGAAATGACACGCACAACAACGATAGTGCGCCGATCATTGAGAGAAATATTACCGTCAGGTTGAAAATCATGAACAGAAAGTTCACGTCTGTCCACATGTCCATAGGCCACCCCCGGCATTGATGATAGGAAAAATGCAGCCATGAGAAGATTACGCATTGGTCTTCTCCTCGATCGAAAATGTTTCGAAGATCTGGTCGACCATTTGTTTCTCGCTAAACCCACGGCCTACCATACTGTCGATCAATCGAACGTACTTCTCTTTCAAGAGAACAATCGGATCGGGGTACGCGATGGTGATGTGAAGAACATCATCCTTCGGGTTATTGTAGCGATAATCTCCGATGATGTTGGAGATAGTGTTCGCGGGTACATCTTCGAACACGGTGGAAGTGGGCTTGCTTTTGCTACGAATAGCAATCTTTGCGATATTCATGATATTTCCCCTTGACAGTTGTCTTCAATGAATGTATAAGCGGTTTGTCCGCCGCAGGTTAGATAGATCTTATCAAGTAAATAACAAAGGCCAAACCCATAGCCAAATGGATTAGGCCAAAGACTACGTCAGTCTTACGGCGATCAATTTCTTCTTGTGCTTTAGCACGCTGCTCAGCAGCTACGTGCCTGTTCCAGACAGGTTTATCGTACTTCATGTTCCCTCCACAAACTTACGGCGACGATCTTCGATGTCACTCACCTCACGCTGAATGACGTCCTTCATGTCAGTGATGTCAACGAAGACATTCGCCTGACGGCGGAGCTTGTCACTGCACATATTCACCTTCGTCTTGAGGGTGGACACGACAGTAACGCGGATACCCTTCGTCTGAAGGACTTCCACGAGATACTTGAAGTCCCCGTCACCAGTGAAGAGCATGACGTCAGAGACATGCGGAGCCAACTGCATGGCACACACCGCAATCTCAACGTCCATGTTCCCCTTGATCTTGGCCCGACCAGTGGTCGGGTCCATATAGCTTTCAGTGGGCTTCTGAATGACAGTCCATCCGTTGTATTCGAGGTAGTCGACCATCGGCTTGAGTCGATTGACTTCGGTCAACGGCTTCATGGCAGTGAAATACTGTGCTGAGTGGACTTCCATGTCCTCGTTGACGCTCGCGACAACCTTCTTCCAATCAATCATGAAACCCAAGGCGACACACACCGCATGGATGTTCGCCCCGTCGACAAGAATAGCTACGCTCTTCATCAGATACGCTCCTCGATCAAGCCGATGTCCTTCCAGACAGTCCAGAGAAGACGATAGTTACACACCCAGAAGTAGGGAGTGCTGCGCAAAGCGACGCCATGCTCCTGCCAGCCAACATGCACAGGAATGGCAGGCACGGAGTAGTTCGGAGGCAAACGCCCAGCTTGATACAATTCTGCATGCTGCTGGGCTTGTTCCTGCTTCTGCTTCATATATCGAAGCTGAGCAGATCGATCGAAGACACCGAAGAGACTCATTTGCTTTCCTCTGCTGGCGGAATGAACGGATACTTCTGAGCGAGTTCGGCAAGGCTGAGCTGAGCCTCGTCTTCACTGATCTCGACGCTCTGAACTTCAGTGCTGAGACTACTCTCAACACCTTTTGACTTCGACATGAAAGAAACCTGCGGATTGATCATGCCGTTGGAGCGAACGTAAATAAAACGAGCCATAGTAATCCCCAATGAATTGCCGGGCACTAAGGCCCGGCTTTGTTCAGTTTTGACGCGGTACGCGCTTCTGGGTATTCGGATCGGTGACTGAAATCTTCTTGCTCAGTCCGCGACGCCGCTTCTTCCAATTAACCTTGGCTTTGCTTTTCAAGCACCCTCTCCATTTCTATTTCCAGTATCTATAGTATGAACCCTTTTGAAACTTAACGCAAACCAGTAAGTCCTTAACTCTTTGATACCTCAGAGTAATTTCTTAATGCGTGAAACATTTCTCAGCCCACCTTACCTCCAAGCAAGTTCCTATCATCACTAATTGACCCCACCCCACCGGAGAATAAGTTCCTTATCATCAATCGTAGGATGTTAATCCTAGGATTGAATACATAGGTAATAAGTCCTAAGAGGAATCGGGTGGATGTGAATGTGATTTACATCACAGTGGAACTTAGGCACGAAAAAACCCCCGCGCCTTTCGGCAACGGGGGTTGTAGTTCAGGTGGATGGATCAGGCAGCCTTGTCGGCAAGTTGCATCTTCTGCCAACGCTGCTGGAGTTCAGCGGCCTTGATGATGTCGTTCAGATAGTTGCGGAGACCGACGAAAGCGTCGACCGTTTCGTCTGCCGTTTTGTCGGACTTGAGGCCCTTGATCAGTCGGTCATAGTCGGCCGTATCCTTGTTCCTGATCAGTTCGTCAGCATAACGATAACCTTCGATGATGGCGGTGCCAATGAAAGTCGACGTCGTCTTGATGGTCGGACCCGTCGCCGCCGTCGTGCCGTCCGTCTTGGTGCCGCGTTCCAGCGTCTTCATGACATTCTTGAACCCGCCGCCGAGTTCGGCCGCACGCTTCGCGTCGATCTTGAGGAAGGTCGAGACGGTCAAATCCTTGGTGTACTTGACGCGCTTGCCATCCTCATTCATCTGCCAGACTTGGATTGGCGTCTGACTGGCGATGGTTTCTTCGCCTTCCTTGCCGTCTTCCCAGATGGGGGAACATTCGACCAGCGGAACCTCGGCCATCGCGTTGAACTGGAAGACGAGTTCCATTGCCCGCTTGATCGAAGCACGGAAGGTCTGCCGGCGAGTTTCGAGATACTTCAGCTGTCGATCGGCACCGCCCGATGCGACGAGTTCCGTGATATGTTCCGGAATACCATCCTTCATGGCTTCCGGATTGCCCGCCCGCTTGATCATGGCGATGGTGTCCACGATCTTTTTGCCGGCCGGCGTATTGTCGGCGAAGACGGTATAGAAAGTCGTCTTCTTCGCCTTGGTTTCGCCGTTGACGGTCACGTCGACCGTGATCTCGTCGCGGTTGTTCCCTTCCTTCTCACCCGGACGCGGGAAGCCGTCGAGATCGTCGCCGTAGATGGTACGGAGCGCGATCAAGACCTTGACCGGACCGCCAGCCATTTCTTGCTTCGCATCCGCGATCACGTCCAGCACGGTATCGAGCGCACCGGCCTTGCTCGCGAGTTCCGCAGCGTGCTTCGCGGCGGCATCGCCATCGAAGGTCGAGACGACAACGGTGCCATTGCCCAGAACGACGTTGTTGGTGGTAGCCATTTTCTTAGCCCTTCATTGTGTCAGAGGACCATTCCCCTGACCATTCCTAAGTATAGGTCTGTTAGAAGCTTAATGCAAACTAGCATCAAGCTAATCACAGTCCTATCATCATTCTTGCTTTGGTTGTCCGTGTTAGGCCAGCGTTAGAGTTAGCGATAGTTAGGAGAGTTGTGTGGATAGTCAGTGAATACTTGATCCCCGTAAGCTTCGATAGCTAAGCGCGGATCATACGCCATATCACAAT
>Ga0181339_1000147_pt1 | contig 17500 bp, 23 predicted proteins | sample Sp13VDMM110DD_FD_130101 | JGI IMG/M metagenome (GOLD analysis project Ga0181339, IMG submission 130101) | Freshwater viral communities from Lake Michigan, USA - Sp13.VD.MM110.D.D | ecosystem: Environmental > Aquatic > Freshwater > Lake | place: USA: Michigan | collected 2013-04-23 | reverse complement strand
TCATGATAGCTTATAAAGCTAAAGAAATGGATAGAAAGAATTTTCTAGGTGTTTTAAAGGGTGCTATTCAAACCCAAGAAGGTAAACAAATTGAATCAACCGATGAAAATGTTTTAAAAGCTATTAAGTCGATGGAAAAAGGTATCAATGAAACAATTGAAGCCATGACCAAGCTTAATCAAAACGTTGATGTTCAAACAACTGAATTAAGTTATTTGAAACCATATCTTCCAACTCTTATGAGTGAAGATGAAGTTAAATCAATTGTTACTGAATTGGTATCGAGAGATGGTATTACAAAAAACTTAGGGTTTTTGATGGGTCTCTTCAACAAAGAACAAAAAGGAAATGCGTTTGATAATAAGATGGTTTCTAGATTAATTAATGAAGCGTTAGTATGATAATATCGTTAAGTTTAATGCTAATCATATTAGCAATAATATTCTCAATTATAATTTGTCACTGGGTATTTGACTTTGTGTTTCAAACACATTGGCAAGCTACAAATAAAAGTACAAATAATAAAGCATTATTACAACACACAGGTGTATACAGTATATGTTGGTTTGTTCCAATATTTATCATCTTTTATGTAACTGGGTTTCATGGTACTAGCAGTATTTCATTTCTAAATACAACACTCTTTATTATTTCAATAGTTCTTGCATTGGTTGCTAGTATTTTATTTGTTATAATAACATTTATAGCACATACTATTACTGATTATTTTACTAGTAGATTAAACTCTAAATTGTGGGCTAAAAAAGACGTACATAACTTCTTTGTTAGTGTTGGATTCGACCAATGTTTACACTATTTCCAGTTGTTCTTAACTTTTGTTTTTATTTATAACTATTTTTATGGAGTATAACGAATGTGTTGTTGTTAATATTATAGGTGGGCCTGGTACGGGAAAGAGCATTTTAGCTAGTGAAGTATTTGCTAAGGTAAAGCGTGAAGGTATTACTTGTGACGTGTCATGGGAGTATATAAAACGTAAGCTAAGAGAGAAGGCTTTGAAGGTTGTTCAAAGTCAAATTTACATATTTGGAAAACAACAGTTTCAACTCTTCACTATGAAAGATGAGGTTAAGGTTGTTATAACAGATGCCCCATTTATCCTTGGTCCATATTACGATACATCTAAATGTCCTTACTTAAAAGCATTGGTATTGCATGAGTATAACAAATACAATAATTTATTATATTTGATTGAACGTGATTTAACAGTTCCATATGAAACTGAAGGGAGATATCAAGACTCTGTTGGAGCCAAGTTAGTTGATATCGGTCTTAAAACGTTTCTAGATGATAATAATATACCTTATAAGGTATTAAAGGGTATTGGTCCTGATAGTCTAGAAACGATTTTACAAGACATTAAGAAAGAAATAAATGTGACAAATATACTTACGTTTGAAGAAAGTTCATCTTATCAATATACTGATAGAACAATTACCAATGCAAGTGCTGATGCTACAATTGCTATAGCGATTGATTTTACTACAGCTGGTGAAATTTTAACCAAGAATGCTGTATTAGCTCAGAATAAAAAATATATTCCAATAGATGCTAATCAACTAATTGTTACTGAAGAACGAGTCACCAAGATAGCAGATACATTAAAAGCAGTAAATGCTAAATCGTTGAATATTGCTGGTAATGGTTTATATACTATGAAGGGTAAATACACTCAATATCAAGTTGATGAATTTACATATAAACTATTACAACAAGTCAACGAAATATACCCAATAGAATCAATTAGAACTGGTGGTCAAACAGGGTTTGATGAAGCAGGTGCTAAGGCTGGGGTGAAATTAGGAATACCAACGTTAGTATTAGCACCTAAAGGTTGGAGGTTTAGACCTCTAGTTGGTGGTGACATATCAAATGAAGGTCAATTTAAACAAAGATTTATATAATGAGATTAAACATAGATTTAACGCAAGATAAGGTAGAACGTAATGTGTTCTTCATATCAGATTTTCACTTGTTCCATAAAAACGTTTTAAGGTTTGATAACAGACCATTTAATGATGTTCATGAAATGCAAGATACAATTGAAAATAATTGGAATAGTGTTGTTGGTGAAAATGACATAGTGATATATTTAGGTGATTTAAGTTTTGCAAAGAGTGAGGAAAAACCATTGGTTGATGAATTCTTAAATAAGCTAAACGGTACTATTCATTTTATCATTGGGAACCATGATAAATTTGAAGAGATTAAGAGAATGACACGTTTTCAAAGTGTGTCAGATTATTTAGAGGTTAGAATAACACATCTAGAAAACAATAAAAAAACAGAAACCTTATTTACATGTATGCATTATCCAATATATAATTGGAATAAAGCTCATCATGGGTCAATCCATATCCATGGACATACGCATATGAATTTACAAACTAATAATCAAAAATGGGTATCTAGAATGCAAGCATTTTCTCAATTTATACCTGATGAAAAATTAGCTGAATTTAGAACACTTGTAGAAGAAAAAGATTACTATGATAAACGTGTTATAGATGCTGGTTGTATGGGTTGGGACTATAAGCCTATATCGTATAAAAAAGTTATAGACGTTACAAAAAATAATAACACATCACATCATCATTAAATAACCCCATATATGAGTAAAGAAAACGAAACGTTCCACATGAAATTTAAAGAAATGATAAAGAATATGACAAAAACATCTGAATCACATGATGGTCTATCTATAATTATAGATGAATTAATTCTTGATGATATTGACACAGTACCTGAGATTGTATCCAATCACGAAAATAATTATAATACAATTAGTGGTAGAAAAGAAATCACATGTGTTGAACTAGCAATAATTAATTCATATCTTTATGAATGTTTCACCAAAAAGGATAAAGAATTTACTGTTAAACAATATGGTTGTGTAAGTTCTCTAGGTTATGTATCTTATGGTGATGAATTTGATAACACTGAAAACTATTGGTTTATGGGTCAGTTCAAAGATGATAGTCGAAATTATACGTTTCAAACTAAGAGTTTCATTAATACTAGAAATGAATTAGAAATGTGGTTAAACATCGCCATTCAAAGTGAAACTAATTTTAACCACACACATTATGAAAATGTTGAAAAGAAAATAATTGAACTGGCGTTTAACAATTCTGAATATAAAGGAAAGTGTATCAAGGTAAAGTTACGTGATGGTTCGTTTAGAGGTATTGAAATTATAAACGTTGAAGAATCAAGTAATGAACTTATTCTTAATCCAGTTCAAAAAACATTTATCGAACATTTTATAACACGTGTTGGTAGAGGTGGTCGTGCTAGATATCTATTAAACGGTGAACCAGGAACTGGAAAAACTGAAAGTATCCGTGAAATTGCGAGACGACTTATTCCTAATGTAACATTTATCATACCAGATTTTGAAACTAGTGAAGACTTGACATCCATCATGGAAGCTTGTGAGATTTTCGAAAATGGTGTTATCATTATGGATGATATTGATTTGTATTTAGGTTCTCGTGATAATGGAAGTTATACAAGATTATTGGGTCAATTCTTATCTTTCTTTGATGGTGTTAAAAAACGTAAAATCAGTCTATTAGCCTCAACAAATGATAAAGGTTTGGTTGATAAAGCAGCTGAAAGACCTGGACGTTTTAACTTCACACTTGATTACAGCTTTTTAGATGATGAACAAATCATCAAGGTATGTAATATTCATTTGGATGAGAAATGGAGAATTCAAGAAGTATATGATGCTCTGATGGATACAATTAATGGTAAGAAGGTTAATATTACAGGTGCATTTATTGCTAACTTAGCAGATAACATTAGAGAGATGTCTGAAGAAGAACCAACTTGGGGTATTGAGAATACGGTTTCCTTAATTAAGGAATCATATAAAGGTTTTTATTCAAGTCAAGTAGAAAGAGAGAAAAAATCAATGGGTTTCACAGCCTAAAAAATATTTCCCGATAATTTGTTTTATCGGGATTTATTTTGTACCTTTGTCTTATAAATTAATAACATGATAGAAAATAAAGTAAGTTTTAGAAGCGAATTCGACCCTAGTAAATACACTGTAGGTTGTGTTGTCGCTAGGTTTCAAGTTGACGAATTACATTTAGGTCAACGTAAGTTCATGGATAAAGTCTTTGAACATCACAAAAAAGTAATCATTTTCTTAGGTGTTGCACCAGCTAGTGGTCAGCGTTCCAATCCAATGGATTTTGCTACACGTAAAGCTATGGTACAAGAATTATATCCAGAAGCAACTATCTTACCTCAGCATGATAATGAAAATGACCATGTATGGTCTAAGAATCTTGATGCTCAGATTAAAACACCATATGGCGAACTTTCAGCGGTAATTTATGGTAGTAGAGATTCATTCATTCCACATTATTTTGGTAAGTTCCCAGTTGTTGAATTGGAAACTACCTTCCCAGAAAATGGTACTGAAGCTAGGTTAAATATCTCTAAAGATATCGTTACTACCAAAGAAGGTAGAAAAGGTATCATCCATGCAGTTTATGCTGCTAGACCAGTTACATATCCTACAGTTGATGTAGTAGCTTATAACGATAATGGCCAAATCTTATTAGGCAAGAAACCTAATCAACCTTTATACCGTTTCCTTGGTGGGTTTGTTGACCGCACTGATGCATCATATGAAATTGCAGCTAAACGTGAGTTTATTGAAGAAACCAATGGTTGTGAAATTGGTGAGTTAACATATGTTACTAGCGCACAAATCAATGATTGGAGATACAATAAAACAGAGTCTGGTATCATGACAACACTTTTCATTGGTAAATTTATTTTTGGTAGTACAACCAAGGGTGATTTTGATGATATTGAAAGCTTGAAATGGTTTGATATTGACAAGGTTAAAGCAGAACAAATCATGCCAGAACATCGTGAAATCTTCACACGTCTTCTTAAATTTATAGAAACATCTAATATTCTAAAAGCAGATGAACTCGTTAAATAGGGGTGCGCTTTTAAAAATTTTTATTTGTTGTTCTATCCTATTAGGTGTTGGAGGGTTTTTAATACAAAGTCCGATACTATTAATCTTAACAGTTTTATTTGTATCATGTCTAGTAGTTATTATTCGTGATTCAAGACAAACAAAACATACACTTCTTAGAAATTACCCGTTAATTGGTAGACTTCGATTTGTATTTGAAAGCGAAAGAGCTAAAATACAACAGTACTTCATTGAAGATGATATTAGTGGTACACCTTATAGCCGTGAGAAACGTTCTGATGTTTATCAAAAAGCGAAGGGTGATATCAATACAACACCTTTTGGAACTCAGTTAGATGTATATGCTGAAGGATATGAAACGCTTAAGCATTCCATGTATCCAAAACCTTCAAGTGAGGTTAAAGAACCACGAGTAATTATTGGTTCTAAATTGTGTTCTAAACCTTATAGTGCTTCTATCTTCAATATTAGTGCAATGAGTTTCGGTGCTTTATCTGATGCTGCAATACGTGCGTTAAATGGTGGTGCTAAACTAGGGAATTTCTATCATAATACTGGTGAGGGTGGAGTTTCATCTTATCATACAGAAAATGGTGGTGACTTATGTTATCAAATAGGTACGGGATACTTTGGTTGTGGTGATACTGTTGAAGGAAAACGAGTATTCTCAATCGTTCAATTTATAACTACTATTACCAAGAACCCTACTATCAAGATGGTAGAATTGAAACTATCACAAGGTGCTAAACCTAGTCATGGTGGTATCTTACCAGCCAGTAAAAACACACAAGAAATTGCTGATATTCGTGGTATTGAACCACATGTAGACGTTATTAGCCCACCATTTCATAATGAATTTAATGATGCTAAGTCAATGCTTAGGTTTATTAAAACACTTAGAGATTATTCTGGTGGTTTACCAATTGGTATTAAGTTATGTGTTGGTGATGAATTGGAAATCAAAGAGCTTATCAATGAAATGAAAGAAAGCGATATTTATCCTGACTATATCGCAGTTGATGGTGGTGAAGGTGGAACAGGTGCTGCTCCGATGGTGTTCACCAATCATATTGGAATGCCATTGTTTGATGCTATTAAAATAGTTAACGAGAAATTAATCGAGGTTGATTTACGTGATGAAATTAAAATCATTGCAACTGGTAAGGCATCAGATTCATTCGACATTATCAAGTTGGTTTCCATGGGTGCTGATGTGGTAAATGCAGCACGTGCATTCATGTTAAGTATGGGTTGTATTCAAGCGAGAGAATGTAACAAAAACACATGTCCTGTTGGGATAGCCACTCAAGATAAAAAGCTTATTAAAGGGCTTAATCCAAACGAAAAGAAAGTACGTGTGTATAACTATCATAAGGCAGTGATACATGAGTTAAAAGAGGTTGTTGGTGGTATGAAATTAACATCGGTACATGATGTAAAACCACATCATTTATTAACCAGAAATAAAAGCGGGGAATTGGTATAATGCGAGAGTACGCTGTATATATGCAATGGGATAGCTATAAAGATAGTCTATTTGTAGAAACACATACGTCTTGGTATTTTGCTAATTCACAAGATGAGGCCAATCAAAAAGCTACAAGTCAATACGGACATAATAAAGGTTTTAAAATAACAATGTAATGGAATTAAAAACGTTAAATATAGACATTCAACAAGGTGATATAACACTATTGTCTAGTGCTGCTGCAATTGGTAAATCAACTATATTAGCGGTATTAGTAAGTGAAATTTCACAAAGTGTTAAGAATATTCTTATTCTTAGTGAGGAACCTGAGAAACATTGGATTAGAAAATTAATTAATTTAGATATTGATGATGTTTCTAACATAAGAGTTAAAATGGTTATTTCTGAAACACAGGAAATAAAAAAAATAATAGAAGAACATAATGTTAATGTGTTAATTTGTGACACACCTTTCCATAGTACCGTCTATCGAGATACTGTTGATTTCATACAATATTTACGAGAGAAAAATATCACCTCTTTTATATCACATCAAGCAAAAGCCTTTCCGACTAATAACTTACTTGACGGTATTCAAATAAATAAACTTATGTTAGTAGATTATGCATTATCTATTGATAAGAATCCACGTTTTACTTTCTGGGAAGATTTTAAATACATTTGCTTATGGTTTTTATTTAAAAAACCTAATCGTAGGGTTAAAGTGTTAAAAAACAGACGTGGACCAGACTCAACCAAAAACATATTTATTGATTTTAAAAAAATAAATCAAAATCCATATTAATTCCTTGTTTAATAAATAAATTTACAGTACCTTTGCTTTACTGTAACAATAATCAATATACAAACTATGACAAAAACAGTAGAATTACCAATGCGTAAGGTGTTTAAAACACCAAGATTACTCTTAGGAGATGCATATACAATTGGGTCTAACAAATTTGAAAGCGAACCAGCTAAAGAAAAATCGGTTTACTATGTAACGTTCCGTAAAAATCTAGTTACAATCAATCCACACATCTACTCTAAAGAAGACAATCGAATTATCTTTATCGGTCTTCAACGAATACTTGAAAAGTTATTCTATGAGCCAATCACACACGCTGAAATTGATGAAACCAAACGTTTCTTAGCACATGCTAAGGTTACAACTGAAGGTTTCAAGGAATACGAATTCCCAGAAAAAATCTGGAGACGAGTTGTTGATGAATTCGGTGGAAGACCACCAATCAAAATCAAAGCACTTAGAGAAGGTAGTGTAGTATATCCAAATGAACCAGCGGTTCAAGTTGTTTCAGACGTAAAAGGATTAGGTGTATTAGGTGCATGGTTTGAATCTAAGATACTACAAACATGGTCAACAACTGAACGTGTTACACAAGATGAACATTTCTTGCTTCGTATCAAAGAACGTATTCTTAAGGTAGACCCAGATATGTCAGAAGAAATGGTTAATTTCTGGGCCAGTATTATGATTACTGACTTCGGTGATAGAGCAGGTATGACAATCGAAGAATCAGAAGAATTAGGTATGGTACACTTATACACATTTGGTGGTACAGATACCTTCTCAGGAGCTTATCAAGCTTGGAAAAATTCTGGTGAAGCAATAGGTATCTTTTCAAGTGTTAATGCGCTTGCACATCGTAATGTACAATCATATCCAAAAGAATTTGATTGTTACAAAGCAATCTATGAATCATGTAAAAACAACGAAATCATTTCAATGGTAGATGATTGTTATGACGCTAAGAATGCAGTGCGTACTATGTTGTTACCATTGGCGTTGAAAAGCCGTGATGAAAACAATGGTAAGGTAATTGTTGCCCGTCCAGATTCATCAAAAAATGGTTATACTACACTTGACCAAATATTCGAAATTTGTGAACTTGCCGTGGAAAACGGATTATACACTGAAATTACAACCAGAACAGGTACTTGGAAATGCGGTACATTGTTACACTTCCTTGATGGTGATGGAAAATCGTGTGAAGATATCTTAGCTGAAATTGATGCTATTATCGAAAAAGGTTATGCCTTTTACACATGGGGTTTATTCGGCCAAGGTGGTGGACTTCGTAACAGCTTAAAACGTGATAACTTATCAGCTAAGTATGCTTTGGCAGCTGTTGGTAGTAATGATACGGGTGTTGTTAAGTTCAGCGAAACAATAGGTAAGGGAACACTGCCTGGACCTTTTAAATTGTTGAGAACACCAGAAGCATTGGCTGCAAAACAAACTATTTGTTTTGAAAATGAAGAAGGTGTTGATGCGATGGTTACTTACTTTGATGGAACCAATATCTATAAACCATTCGGTGAAGGTCAAGATGATGATTTTCTAATTATCAGAGCAAATATTAAAGAGCAAATGGAAAATATGCCATTGTCATTGGGTAGTGTTGAAAATCACAATTACCCAGCTAGTAACATGATTATGGAAGCTAAAAAAGTGCTATTAGATATATATGCACCTAACAAAAGTGACCAAGATTTATCTTGGATGAAACAAGAATTAACAAATAACAGATAAAAATATGATACAAACAATTTTAGAATTATTAGCTTCGGCTACATTTATTTGGACAGCAAGCATAGTAGTGGTCATTCTAATGGCAGTTGCCTTGGAATATGAGCGTGAAGGCTTAACGTCTATTTTCTTCTCACTAGCGATTGCGCTATTACTTTGGAATTATTATCCGAGCGTTCTTGGATTCTTACTTGACCAACCACTTTCAATATTAGGTTTTAGTATTGGTTATATAGTAGTCGGTGTGATTTGGTCATTCATTAAATGGCGTTCATATATTAAGAATATTTTCGATGAAATAGCTGAAATAAAAGCTAAGTTCTTAGTTGAACATACTACAATAACTGATAAAAATATTAGATTTCTTCTTGAACGTATAGTAGAAGGTTATTTTATTGATTATACTAAATCATATCTATCATATTATTCACGTAATGATAAAGATACGTTTGAAATGGTTATAAATAAAATCACACCTGCTGCTGCTGATAAAAAAGCAACCATAGTTGCTTGGATATCTTATTGGCCTATGTCTTTACTTGGTACACTATTAAATGACCCATTCCGTAAATTATTTAATAGTATTTACAAAAAACTTTCTGGTTCTTACGATAAAATGACTAACAGTTACAAACACGATTTATTGAAATAATATGATAACAGATAATTTTGTATTTTTTTGGGGTGGGACTTACAGCCAATGGTGTCCATCTGAGTTTAAAATAGATGGTGTTACGTACAATTGTGCTGAGCAATATATGATGGCAAAAAAAGCATTATTGTTTAATGATTTTGATTCATTAAGAGAAATAATGTTGGAAAAATCACCAGCGATTCAAAAAGCACTTGGTAAAAAAGTTAAAGGTTTTAACAAAGAAATTTGGGAAACTTATTGTCGAGATTTTGTTTATGATGGTAACTATGCTAAGTTTACACAAAACAAAGATATGTTACTAGAACTTTTATCTAGTGGTGATAGAGAAATAGTTGAAGCTAGTCCAGAAGATAAAATTTGGGGTATTGGAATGCATGAAAGACATGAAGATATTCTTGATAGAACAAAATGGCAAGGTACTAATTGGTTAGGTGAAGCGATTATGCAAGTTAGAGAAACACTTTTAAAAGAAGGGGAATAAATGGAAAAACATGTTAAAGTTGGCGTATCTGTTTTAATTATAAACAAACGTAATCAAATTTTATTAGGTGTAAGAAAAGGAAGTCATGGTGCTGGTATGCTCTCAGTCCCAGGTGGTCACTTAGAATATCTTGAATCAGCTAATGATTGCTGTACAAGAGAACTACTTGAAGAAATTGGTGTGGCTTTCGACAACCAATATAAACCAATTGGTTTCTCTGAAGATGTTTATGGTGAAAAACACTATATAACACTTTATTATGTAGTTGAAGATGTTGATTCTGATAACATTTTAGTTCAAACACTTGAACCAGAAAAATGTGAAGGTTGGAATTGGTTAGATTTTGAAACATTACCATCCAATTTATTTTGTGATACGTATAACAAATTAAAAGAATATTATGTTACAAGAAAAATTAGCTAACGTTGTTAGAGATGTTGCAGATTTTCCAAAAGTGGGAATCTTGTTTAAAGATATAACACCAGTATTAATGGATGCTGGGTTATGTACTGAAGTAGTGAATGAAATGGTAATGCGTTACATCCAAAGTGGAAAACAAATAGATGCTGTTGCTGGTATTGAAAGCCGTGGATTCTTCTTCGGATTTTTATTAGCAAATGCATTGGGTGTTCCATTTATTCCAATTCGTAAAGCTGGAAAATTACCATTCACAACTGTAAGTATTGAATATGCCTTGGAGTATGGGAATGCGAAGATTGAAATGAACGCTGATGCTGTTACTGAAGGTATGAATGTATTAGTTCATGATGATTTATTAGCCACAGGTGGTACTACAGAAGCTGCTGCTGAATTAATCACCAGACAAGGTGGTAAGATAGTTGGTTTTGATTTCATCATCAATTTATCGTTTTTAAACGGTGCAGAAAAATTAAAGAAATATAGTGAAGAAATTCATTCTATCTTAAATTATTAAAAAAGAAAATATGATTAGATATATAGATGGCGATTTATTAAAACTCGCTGATGAAGGACATTTTGATGTGATAGCTCATGGTTGTAATTGCTTCTGTGTTATGGGTGCTGGTATTGCACCACAAATAAAAGCTAAGTATCCACAAGCTTATGCAGCTGATTGTAAAACAACTGCTGGTGATGTTAATAAATTAGGTACTATAACGTACACTGAAGAAACTACACCATTTGTTGTTAATATTTACTCACAATATGACACCAAAGGTCGTAAAGTGGGTAAGATTGATTTGGATTATGATGCATTACGTTCTGGTTTAAAAGAATTAAAAACCAGATATACAGGTAAACGAATGGGTCTCCCAATGATTGGAGCTGGTCTTGCGGGTGGTGATTGGACTAAGATTGAAGCAATCATTGAAGAAGAAATGCGTGGTGAGTATGTTACGATTGTAAAATATGTACCATAAATATTGATTTTTATAAAATATATTAGTACCTTTGTAAAAACAATAATTTATGTCAATAACAAGAGCGATACAAAAAGCATACTTAGATAAAGCGAAGAAGAATTACGATAAACTCTATTTCTTTTTTGATATCCATGGAACCATCCTTAAACCAAATTATACTTTTGGTAACACACCAAAAGATTTTTATCCGTTTGCTAAAGAAACACTTCAATTAATAAGTAAGATACCACATATCTGTATGGTATTATATACTTGTTCTCATCCAAATGAAATTGAAGAATATATTGAAATGTTTAAAGGTTTCGATATTAATTTTCATTACATCAATGAAAACCCAGAAGTCCAGACTGATTTGAATGGTTATGGTTGTTATGATAAAAAACCATATGTTAATGTGTTGTTTGAAGATAAAGCTGGTTTCTCTGGTGAAGAAGATTGGTTACCAGTATATGCATTAATGGAAAAATTAAATAATGAGTAAATTTAGAAATATAGTCGAAGAATTTTATTCTACCGAAGAATGCATCAAGCTAATCAATGACTCTGAAGCTAAAGGTTATTCTGAAGCTTTGATTAGGACTAGAGGACAGGGTGAAGCGATGAATAAAGATATCAGAGATAATGATAGAGTAATCTGGGATTCACCAGAGCTTGCTGAAGAACTTTATCAACGTATCAAAGGTTATGTTCCAGAGTTTATTGATGATTGGAAGGTAATGGGGTTAAACGAGCGTTTTAGATTTTATCGCTACAAGGATGGTCAACGTTTTAAACCACATGTGGATGGAGCGTATAAACGTAGTGATGATGAAATAAGCTTTATAACCTTATTGATTTATTTGAATGAAGGATATGAGGGTGGGTCAACATATTTAATTGGATTAGATGAAGAAGTTAAACCAAAAGAAGGTATGTTATTGTTATTTGACCATAAAATATTACATGCTGGTATGTCAGTGACCAATGGTGTAAAATATGTTATAAGAACTGATGTAATGTACAAAAAACAAATATGAAAAATATAAGTAAGATAATACTTGCAATAATCGCTATATCATTTATAGCAAGTTGTGCACAATCACCTAATGTTATTGTTGACATACCTGATGAGACATATATTTATGGTTTCTGGGCTGGTACTTGGCATGGAATGATTTCTGGGTTAGCCTTTATAGCAAGTCTTTTTGATGATTCAATTAAGATATATGCTGTTAATAATAATGGTCATTGGTATGACTTTGGTTATGTTGGTGGTGGATTCTTTTTATTTAGAATGGTTACTAATTTATTTAGATAAAATGAAAAAGAAAATAGTAGTTTTTAGTGGTGCTGGATTAGATAGAGAATCTGGTGTATTAACATTCCGTGATTGTAAAGATGGCTTATGGAATAATTATAAAATTGATGATGTCGCAACACCAGAAGGTTGGGCTAAAGATAAAGAAAAAGTTCTAACCTTCTATAATGAACGTAGAAGACAAATGCCAGAAGTATTCCCTAATGATGCACATAAAGCGTTGGTGAGTCTTGAACAAGAGTATGATGTAATACATGTAACACAAAACGTTTCAGATTTATTAGAAAGAGCTGGTGCGTCAAATGTAATTCATTTACATGGTGAATTAACCAAGGCGAGAGGAACCGCATTACATACAATAGATACTATTGTTGATGTTGGATATAATGATATCAACATGGGTGACAGATGTTCAGTTACGGATTCTCAATTAAGACCACATATAGTTTGGTTTGGTGAGTATCCTTTCGATGTCGATAAAGCTTATAATGCGGTATATAATGCCGATATTTTACTTATAGTTGGAACGAGTCTTCAAATTGGTTATACGCTTAATTTGTTAAACAATGTTAAAAGAATTCCAAGTCAAACTGAAATACATTTTATTGACCCAAAACCAATGAGATATTTGGAAAATTATAATTTAAAGGTTAATTATATTATTAAAGAAGCGGTAGAAGGTGTTTCAGAAATTACTAATATGTTATTAACACAAGCAATTGGAGGCTTAGAAGAAAATGTATAGACCATTACCATTTTATTTAACAATCAGACCATCACCAATTGAAGGTAATGGTTTGTTTACAATTGAAGATATTGATAATAAACATGTTCTTGGAATAACACATGTTTTTGATGAGAGATTTAGTGATGGATTAATCAGAACACCATTGGGTGGTTTCTTCAATCATTCTGAAACACCTAATTGTGAAATTTTTCAAGAAGGTGATTACTTAAAATTAAGAACTATTAGAAACATAAAAGCTGAAGAAGAACTAACAGCAACATATACATTATACGACCCTACAAAAAAATGAGCGCAATAAAAATTGAACTAACTGAAAATCACGTAAAGTTATTAAAGTACTTACGTTGGAGCCTAAATAAAGAAAATATCATTAGTGGCGTGGCAAATGAAGGTGATGAAATTGCACCACCATTTGGTGAAACTAGCCTCTATGAAGCTATTGATATAATTTTAAATGGTGGAAAATCTAAGATTGAAAGTTCTGATGAAGATTTCCCTGAATATACTGAAGCGCAAAAAGCTGAGTGGGATAAATTATATTCTGAATTACCATTGGCTTTAGATGTGATACTATTCAATGGGTCATTTGAGCTTGGGAGCTTTAAAACCCGTGTTAACGATAGAAATTGGAAAAAACTTAATAAATAAACACATGAACAAAATTACATTATCACTTATCTTTTTAGGATTATTATTTTTACTAATCTTTGTTAAGGTATTATTCTTTGCAGCAGCTATATTCTTTACGTTGTTGAAATTTATTTTCGTAGCTGGTTTAATATCAGGTATGATTTATTTGGTCGCTACATTTAAGAAAAAGTAATGAAGGTTGGTATTTATGCTGGCAGCTTTAATCCTTTTCACAAAGGGCATTATAATATTTTATTGAAGTCTGAAAAGATATTCGATAAGGTTATTATTGCCAGAGGAATAAACTTGGAAAAACAAAATGAAATACTTCCATTTCCTAAGATTCTTGAAGATAGAACATTTACCAGCTATAGTGGGTTATTAACTGACTATATTAAAACTCTACCATTCGATAACATAACACTTATTCGTGGGCTTAGAAACTCTGTAGATTTACAGTATGAAATGAACCAATATCGTTATTTACAAGACCTTATGCCAGAATTACAGATGGTTAGTATCTTTTGTGATAAAGAGTATGAACATATTTCAAGCTCAGGTATAAGGACCCTTTCACAATATGGTTCTGATAAGGTAAAAGATTATTTAATATAATTTGGATATCCCATTCAAATTTAGTACCTTTGTCACAACTTAAAAACATTATTACATGGAATCAATAATTTTTGTCCTTGACGGACGCAAAGATTTAGTTAAATCAATCCTATCAAACATTGGTATTGGAACCACACTTGGTTCATTGAATCAAGAAAAATTTTCAGATGGTGAACTATCAGTTGATTATTTAGAATCAGTTCGTGGTAAACGAGTTTACCTATTAACTAGCCCTAATAATAGTGATGAAATCATTAAGTTAACACTTGCGATTGATGCTGCTAGAAGAGCAGGTGCTGAACAAATAATACCTATATTACCGTTCTTCCCATATCAAAGAGGTGATAAAAAAGATGCACCAAGAGGCCCAATAGGTGCCAAGGTGATATCTAACATCTTAGAAAGATGTGGTGCAACGTCACTTATTACTTTTGACTTACATGCTGACCAAATTCAAGGTTTCTTAGATTTTCAAGTAACTACTATTGAAGGTAAACATATCTTTGATGATTATATTGCATCATTGGATAACGAAAATCTTGTATTAGCTGGGCCAGATGCTGGTTCTGGTAAAAGGGTTAAGAGAATGAGAGACCGATTAGCTAAACATCATAATATTTCATTAAATTATATCATGCTTGACAAGACACGTTCAGTAGCTAATGAAGTTGATGAAATTTTCATTATTGGTGATGTGACGGGTAAGGATGTTCTTATTATTGATGATATGATTGACACCTTTGGTACCGCTGATAAAGCAGTAAATGTTTTATTGGAAAATGGTGCTAAATCAGTAAGAATGGTTGCCAGTCATGGTGTTTTATCAGGTCCAGCCTTTGAAAGAATCACCAAAACCAAATTAACTGAGTTGGTGATTAGTGATTCATTGGCTTTACCTATTAATGAAACACATCCAGCTTTTAATAAAATTAAGGTTGTTAACATTGGAAGACAACTAGCTATGGCTATGATAGCTATTAATAATAACAATAGCTTTGAGCAAATGAATAAATAATATTGTTAATGTGTATAAGGTGGTTAAACCCACTGGGGATTAGGTTGAACCTTCTTAATATAAGGATAAGTGCTATCTTATATCACATTGAATAAGACTTTGTAGGTTAAAGTTATAAACCTTCCAGTTATACTTGCTGCTTGTATTGTAATGTGTCTAAATGGCTGAAAAGTTAAAACAGGGTTAAGTACGTGTTAAATAGAGGACAAAATCTCTAACAAATAGATATTACGTTAAAGTATCTTTGGAATTATCTGAGCATAACAGTTGATTTACTCAAGTTATGTGAGATGCAAGTAAATGTAGTTTGGAATAGTATTAAACTGTATGATTTCTAAATGAAAAATATTCATCCGAATCTATATAATAAAAACATTTAGTTTTTATCTAATTAACAGCTGAAGTATCGGCAGCGTAGTTTTGTTAACTAGAGTTTTTTTATCACACAATTTATAAATAAATTATATGGAATACGAAACATTAGGTGAATGGTGTAAATGGTTGGAGAAAAACTTCTCACCAGAAATCATGATACCAACATTACCTGTTATTATACGTTTAGATGGTAATAACTTTTCAACTTGGACTCAAGGTTTAGAAAAACCATTTGATTCTAAAATGACCGATTTAATGGTTGATTTAACCAAGTACTTGGTTAAGGAAACTAATGCTGTTGTAGGTTACCACCAGAGTGATGAAATCACACTTATATTGTATTCTTCTGATAGAAAGCGAGCTATTTACCACGATGGTAAAAAGCAAAAAATTCTATCTAAGTTAACTGGTAAGTGTGTTGCTTTCTTTAATGAAAAGCGTTTGACTTATTTACCTAATCACAATAAAACAGGCATCTTTGATTGTCGGATTTATCAAACACCAACACTACAAGATGCTGTTGCACAATTATTGTGGCGTGAAAATGATGCTACCAAGAATTCAATATCAATGCTTGCTCAAAGTTTATTTGTTCACGATGATTTACAAAACCTTAATGGTAGTAAGTTACAAGATAAAATGATGTTGGAAAAAGGTGTTAATTGGGATGCTTTGGATGTTAGGTATAAAAGAGGTACGTATGTAAAACGTAAGATTACCACTAGACCGTTTACAACTGAAGAACTAAAAGATTTGCACCCGATGCACACAGCACATAAAAACCCAGAATTTATCATTGAGCGGTATGTGGTTGAAGAATTGGATATGCCAATCTTCAATAAGGTAACTAATAAAGAAGGTGTAATCTTTTTTGATGAAATACCGAATATAGGTTAAAAAATAATTGCAATATACAATAAATTATTGTATATTTGTAAAAAAATAACATTGAGTTAAAACCCATTCTATAGAATGAAAAAAATTACGTTTAGAACCCTAACAAGCGAAGATAAAGAAACGTTAAAGAAAGCTTATAACGATAAGGCAAATGGGCCTTGGGAAGAAAGAGCTGCAAAGCTAGGTAAAGAGTGGGGTGTATCGGAACGCTCCATTCGAGCTTGGTGCTCAGAACTAGGCTACAAAGAAAAAACTGACATTGAACCAGAGCAATATACAATTGCTAAACAACGTAAGTTTGATAAGACCAAGAAAAGATTTATTATTTCTTGGGGACAAAATAATACTGATATACATAAAGGATTTTATAACAAT